>Ga0105046_10003891_pt1 | contig 23738 bp, 15 predicted proteins | sample MAT03_FD_78385 | JGI IMG/M metagenome (GOLD analysis project Ga0105046, IMG submission 78385) | Freshwater microbial communities from Lake Fryxell liftoff mats and glacier meltwater in Antarctica - MAT-03 (megahit assembly) | ecosystem: Environmental > Aquatic > Freshwater > Ice > Liftoff...
CCTCAGATCGTTCCACCGCCGATGTGGAAAGTGCTATCGCAAGTGACTCCGGCAACGGACCAGCTACCGATTCACTCACGTTGGGTTCGTCGGTGGAAGACAATCGGAACATGCTTAGATTGTGGTTGGCGAGCGCTTCCTGTTTCAATCGAATCGTCAACGTCTGGCCAGCCTCAAGCTTCACCGGTTCCGTGAAGACAAACACGGCGTGCCTCGCGATTTGCTTGGCGGGATCTAACCCATCGAGCGCCCAACCGGTGGATGGGTTGCCGTCGATGGCCGCAGTTATGTTCCAATCCGCTTGCGAATAATCGGCAAACGCTTTCGCGAATTTCAATGCCGATGTGTTTTTGGGCGTAGACGAGTCGGATAGCTCAGCCTCCAGTTCACCCAAGACGATGTTGCCGTTCCCTTTTCGACCGAAGCCATTGGCCGCGTTGTTCGAATGCGGAATGGCTTCTAACTGGATAGCGGAGATTGTTTTTGGTTGCGAGGCGGCGATGGCGATGACGATCGAGTACACATCCTTGGCAGGTGACTTGCCGCCCACCTTAATAGTGCCGTCCGCTTGTCTCGTCAATTTTGAACCACCGCTACTGGAAAGTTCACCCTCGAGTACGCGCCATGCGTTGCCTTGCTCCAGCAACTTGGGTCCGACTTCCGTTGCCCAAGTCTCTGCGGCTGGAATCAGCAGAGCCTCCGCTTCTTGGTTTGCTTTCTCCGCAGTAGCAACGGCTGCCTCGAGTTCTGAAGCCTTGGCGTCGTCTTGTGGACGTGGAATTCGAACCAGCGGCGCAGTATTTCCTGTCGAGGCAACGCCGGTTTCAGGGACATTGTTGAAAAAGGAAAAGAACTGGTACATTTCTTTTTGTGAGATGGGGTCGTACTTGTGGTCATGGCAACGAGCGCAGCCGATCGTCAATGCCATCCACACGGCCGACGTGGCTTCGACGCGATCGATTACCCCTTCGATACGCCATTCTTCTGCGATCAATCCTCCCTCACTGTTTTGTCGATTGTTGCGATTGAAGCCGGTCGCGATCTTTTGGTTCAGCGTCGCATCCGGGAGCAAGTCACCTGCCAGTTGCTCGATGGTGAACTGATCGAACGGCATGTTGTCGCGAAAGGCGTTGAGCACCCAATCTCGCCAGCCATGCATGTAGCGTTGGTCGTCCGATTGAAAGCCGTTGCTATCGGCGTAGCGTGAGCCGTCTAGCCACCACATGGTCATGCGTTCCGCGTAGCGAGGGGATTCCAGCAAACGGTCGATAACATTTTCGAAAGCATTGTTCGTCGGCCTTGGATCGGTCACAAACGACTCGACCTCCGCTAGAGTTGGGGGCAGGCCAGTCAGATCGAGGGAAGCACGTCGAATGAGCGTTTCGCGCGGCGCGTCTTGCGAAGGCGATAGTCGCTCCGAAGTGAGTTTGGCAAGCACGAACGTATCGATCTCGTTGACGCCCCACTTCCGTTCCGAGACTGGCAGGTTTGGCCTGACTGGAGCATCAAAGGCCCAGTGCTTTTTGTACACCGCTCCTTGGGCGATCCAGCTCTGCAGGGTTTGTTTTTCGGCTGCCGATAGGTTTTTGTGGGAACGAACGGGGGGCATTCGAAGATCATCTTCGTTTGCCAATTGGATACGCCGAATCAGTTCGCTGGCTTCGGGGTTGCCCGGAACGATGGCGCGATCGCCGCTCTCAAGCTTAGCAGTTGCAATGTCGAATTGGTCTAAACGCAGGCCCGCTTCGACATGTTTGGCATCGGCCCCGTGGCAAGCGAGGCACTTGTCGGACAGAATCGGACGGACATCGCGATTGAAATCGATTTTTTCTTCTGCGGATGCAACGGAGGTCCATACCAGCAGCAAACTTAGCATACAAACGAAGAGGAGAGGAAGGCGATATCGCACGGATGGACTCCTAGGAAGTGGGTGGGTACAACCAGTGTAGAACGGCACTCCGTGCCGTTTATCTCGGCACGCCGTTGATCTCGGCACGCCGTTGATCTCGGCACGCCGTTGATCTCGGCACGCCGTTGATCTCGGCACGCCGTTGATCTCGGCACGGAGTGCCGAGCTACACTATGCGTCGCGGTTGCATAACATATCATGATCGTTTGTGTGCTAAGTAAAGTCAATCTCCACTTTTCCATAGCACACGTAGCTAGCTACTCGAATGCCCGTCGAATTGTACTGAACCATTGGCGGAGAGCTCCCTTTTTCGTGAGGCCGCGTGGTCCGACGTACAGAATCGCCGTAACCTACAGAATCGCCGTAACCTCGTATAGCTCGTTCAAAGGATGCGGGGCACATCGCTATGATGTAGCTGAGCGAAGGGCCTCGCTCGACCACAGCGTTAACGAGGCGCACTATCGCAGGGCGAAAGGCGATAATGTCTACGCTTCCACAAAATCCTTAAGTTCGTCGGCGGTGATCGAAATGAGCTCGCTGCGATTGGTTTGTTTGTTCTTGACCACGTGCAGATACGTTCCAACATAAGGCTCCGTAACGCGGGCTTTTGCGTCCAAAGGCGCAACGATGAGCAGTTGCAATCCAAAGCGTGCAAAGAGATCCAGTGCGTACTCCGCGTGCGCGTCGTCGCTTCTCGAAAACATCTCGTCCACCATGACGAACTGAAATCGCTCGCTTTGGGCCGCATCCGGATCAAGATTGTATTGATAAGCGATGGCCGCTACCAAAACCAAGAACGCGAGCTTACCTTTCTCACCCCCAGACTGCCCCGTCCCGCCGTCGTAATAGCTGCGAGGTTCGCCCGTCTCTTTGATAATCTCGCGGGCTGCAAAGTTAAACCAATTCCGCACGTCCACTACCTTCTCGCGCCAACGTGTGTTGCCATCGTCTCGCAATTTTGCCACGAACTTTTCGATGCGCACGAACGTGGCTTCGTTGGCTTCTGGGGAACCGTCCAGCGTCCCGGTCAAACATCCTGCCAAATCCCGTCGAAAATCTTGAATCTCGCGATCCTGGACATCGGTCGGCTCTAATCGCATGAATGTCCCGGTTTTCCACTCCAGCAGCTTCAACGCGGTGTTGAGCTGCTCAATCTTGTCGCGAATCTCCTGACGTTCGTCTTCCAAGCCACCGTGCAAGAGGCCTATTTCGTTGAGCACATTCTCATTGAGCCGGCGCTTGAATCGCTCCTCATGTTTGGGTAAGTCGTCGACCGAAATGCGTTCAAAAAGGGCGACGAAACTCGAAAGTGCAGCCACGTCGGCATCCAAGTCAATTTGCTCATCCGGGAATTTTTTCAAAAACCTAGTCATGCCACTGGTCATGTCTCGAGCGATCGGGATCAGCCGTTCCTGCAAACTGTCGACCTGTTCTCTTTGCAACCTTTCGGTATCCGCAGGCAACGTTCCCAAGTTTTGTATCGACAACGGTTCTTTGAGTGCATCGTTGAGCGAGTCGAACTGTTCGGTCGCTTGTACCAACACACCCTCCGTTCCGGCCCGGCGAAGCGTGATCCTTGCACTCTCCAACAACCGATTGCCGTCGTTCAGCTCTCGCTCACGCATCGTGCGCTGCGCGATCGCTTGATCTCGATCCTGTTGATGACCCATGGCCTCAGCTTTACGATCCGCGGACTGCTTCTTGAGCTCGCGAATGCGATCGTCCGATTCCTCGATGCGCTGGCGTTCCATTTTCAATTGCGACGCTTCGAATTCATGCCGCGAGTTATCGATCGCATCAAACTCCTCGGTCTTGAGTGCTTGGTCCAAAGCTTCTACCGCACTCGTAATGCGATCGGTCTCGGCGTTGAGTTTTTGCGAACGTGTCTGCAACTGCTGAAGGTCTTCGTTGCCTTGTCGAATCGCATCGGCCAAGCTCAATCGCTTCTGTCGATTGTCCCATCCTAAGACAAAGTGCCGACGGTCGTCAGGCATCTGTCGATCGTCTTTTTCGTGCCTCGCGTTTCCCGATTTGATGTGGCGGTTCTTGGTCATGGCTGCCGAATCTAGCTTTTGAAAGTCTTCGATTGTTTCGCAAGCCACGTAGTCAAACCGCTGCTGAATTTCGGATCGAACCCATGGCGTTAACGGGTGATCGGGGAATTCCAGCTTTTGAATCAATGTCGGCTGTGCTCTGGCAGTTGGCGCACCCATGAGGGGTTGGGAAGTCTTGGATTTGGAGCCAACTCGCAAATACACCAGCCTTTGACCTTGGCCGCGTCCGTCTATCAAGCGGGTTCGATCGACGTAACCTGCAACGCGCGCATAGTAATCCGGCGACACCAACAAGCTGCGTGCAAAGGAATGAAGCACTTGTTCGACAGAGGATTCCCATTCCCGCTCCTTGGGATTCACTGCAATCAATTCGGCTGCGAATGGCAAATCGCTCGGTGCCAATTTCAAGTCACGGCAAATCGCGTCCCGTACTGCGATAAACGATTCAGGCAAGTTGCCCTTGCGTTTCTCCAGGGCCTCGGCCTCCGACCGATCTTCAACCAACTGACGTGTTAGCGAACCGATTTCAAATTGCAAAGCACTTTCCAGCGACCGTTTTTGCTGACGCTCTTCTAGCAGTTTGATGCGTCTGGCATGGCTCTCCTTGCGGACTTTGGCAAATTGGTCTGGCGAAGTCACTTGCACGGAGATACCTGCTGAGACCAACTGCGATTCAAATCGTGCTCGGTAGTTCGCCTTGACCTTCGCGATCGCTTCCGCCTGTTCAATGAGTCCGGGCAACTGTCGCAATCGATCCCCGCCCGCGTTTTCGATTTCCAGTTCTAGCCTCGCCATTTCATTGCGAAGGCGGTCTTGCAGTTTTTCCAATCGCACGATGTCTTCGTTAAGATTTTGAATCTGTTGTTGCCACTGACTGCACATGGGCTCCAAAAGTTGAACGATGCGGTCGGCAAAGAAATAACGGATCGCGCTCAGACGAAGTTTGGCTAGGTCTAGTTCCTCAAGTCTCAACTGGTAGCGCTGGCCTGCTTCGACGATAGGTCGCAGCAATTCATCTTGCTGTCGGACTCGCACTAACATGCGGTGCGCTTCGCTCAGTTCGGCAAAGTGGGTTAGCAATCGTCCAACCCGTTCGTTCCAAGGCTTGCGTTCGAGCATATGCTGGCGGATGAAATCATCGAGCCGCTGAACATCCTTCACTGCCACCGTTTGGTTGAAGATATCCATGGCCTTTGCCAGGAAGCCAGTTTTGCGTTGTAGCCATTGAAAATACTCTTTGTAGCTGCTGGTAGTCTTGAAACCTCGATCTTTGAGGGTACGTGCGATGGAACTGCCTGTTCCTAATTCGCCGAGATCCCGGACGATGCCCCGTTCCGATTCGCAATACGCATAGACTTTTTCGACGGCGTTTTCATTGTTGAGGTACAGCACTTGGCAGATACTAAAGACGGTTCCAGCAGCCGCGTTTGAAAAACACGCGAGCAAGGCCGTGTAGTGTCCAGTGCCATTGCGCAGGTATTGAATCTGCGGGCGTCCCCCTTCTCCAATCGTACGATCGTAAGCACCTCGAATGTAAGTCTTTTCATCGCGTTCGTTCTTGGCTGCTCCGGCTGCTACGTTGTAGTTGCGGGTTTGTGGTCGTACGAGGAGCGTCAACAGCGCATCGACCAACGTCGACTTGCCCGAGCCATTTTCGCCAACCAACAACGTGGTTTGACCGCGCGGCAGTACGGAGTAGACGGCGCCATCGAAGGTGCCCCAATTGTAAACTTCGAGCTTGGCCAACCGATATCCTGGAAGCGGCGGTCGGTCTGAATTCGTCGGTGTCAACGTCATGCTTCGTCCGCTGGGCTATCGTCTGTTTTCTTGCCAACGGCGGCCACCAGGGACAGCCGCTATCGCTCCAAATCAGCAAGAGGCAATCGAGCCTTGATGATTCTCCGAATCTCCCATGAGGGTGGATCCTTTTCGAATTGGCGAACGAATTTGAGCTCTTCCATTTTGCGTAATGCAGCAGTTAGCGAACGATTGAGACGAATCGAATCGGTTTGGTCAGGAAAGAACGCTTCCCACAGTGCGAGCAAATCGCTCTGAGCAATAACACAACGTTCGTTTTGGACATCTTCTTCTTCGTATTGTCGCAGTTCATCCCGAAGAAGAACGCAGAGCAAGGTTGCGTCGTAGCCTAGCGGGGTTCGACGAAACAGCCGCGGAACGGACGGAAAGTCGGGTGGTATTTCTTCTTCGTCGAGTTGACGCAAATACGCCATGGCATCAGGTTCATCGACCACGAGCAACAGCCCCAGTTTCCCAAAGTACTCGGTTATTGGGGAGACGTTTTCGAGAAGCTGTTCCCATAAATCGAGGTTGTCGTCGTGGTAGACTACACCTTGCAAGAGCCGTACGGCCACAGGGCTCCAATCCGCTGGGGGAGGGATGAAGTTGTTGTTTGCGTTGGGAGAATAGATGTCCACGGGCTGCTTTTATCGGGGTTTCGTGGCCATCTCGCGATTAGCCGCTTTGGGTTGGAACACGACACGAGGGATCGAGACTTGCAACACCGACGAGCGGCCTATTGGTTGCATTATGTTGATTCGGTCGATGTGAGTTGGATCGATTTGGTGCGAATCGTCATGCGCGATTTGCAAGTAGCCAAGCAACTCGACAACGCCCCCTGTCAATGGCCAACGATCGAGCAAATTCGCAAGCGGTTCCATTTGTCCTAGCAGCGTCGCTTCGCGAATATGCCCCCGCAATTTGCGCAAATCTAAACGCTGCAATTTGGCAAAGGCGGACGCCATCGCTTGGGCATGTTGAGGATCGATGACTTGTTCGGTTAGTTGTAACTGGTCGAAGTCCTGCGGCGGTATCCAAAAGGTACGAGCCAACGGGGAAGCGATCTCGGCTTCTGCGTCGACCGAGAGCTGGATAGATTGGCACTGGGGCGCGCCTCTCAGCCGAAGCGCATGCTGCCGGATGTCTCGCAGTACATTGGCCAAACGAACTCGATGGGCAGCGGCTCGCGCATCGAGTAATCGTCGCAATGTTGCCGATAGTCTAGCCGTGGTTCGCATTACCTTTTCGGCTTCGGCCAATAGCGATGGCACCATGCGTCGAACGCGTGCCAGCGATTCATGTTGGTCTGCCAATGCAGCAAGCTGTTGTATCTCCTCTATGTTCTTTCGAAGAATAGCTTGTTGGTTCGGAGAGAACAGAAAGGATACGAAGGCAAAGAAGCTGATTCCTTCGTCCTGTTGCTTTAATAAGTCCTCGGAATCCAAAGCATGGCCTAGAATCTGTCCGCGAGAATCATTGCCTGAAGCTTGTAGTTGCTGCACTTCCCGGGCGATGGATTGGAAACGTTCTTCGACGGCGCGGAAGTCGGACTGAAGGGCACGCAATAAATCGACCGCCGTTTGGAACCGCTCGCGGATTTGAGCGGGACGGTAAACTTGCACCGATTTACCGGACTCGATGGCATCGATCTCCGCGTCGATGACAGCCCGCTGTGCTCGGAGGTATTCCAGTCGGCGATCGGGGTTTGCCGACGCACCTCGAACGATATCCTCGAGAGTATCGATGACCAGACGAAGTCGGCTCTCGGTACCAACCAGATTGGAACCGCGGGTGACCGCAGCATCGACGAATTGGATGGCTTCTTCCGCGTACCGAGTCAGTTGAAATTGCGGTTCGATCGAGGCTGCTTCGAGAAACCGCTGCAACCAGCCTGCATCGGACCATTGGGTCAAATACCGCTCAGGCGGGCCCGACAGGAGGTTCGGCTCCGTTTCGTGAATTTCTTCTTGGTAGCCCGAAAGCCGGGTTCTCAAATCCGTCTGGCCGATCGAAATGAGCTCACCCGACTTGAAAACGCGATGGAGAAAATCCAAGATGAGCGGCGCATTATCAGAACGGAGCAGCCTCGCGGTTGGGGACGCTTCAAAAAAGGTTCGGATGCTATCGCGTCGCATGGACGAAACAAATCGACTTGTTGACATGGGAATCTAAAGGTAGTTGAGAAAGCTCTAAGTTAAACATTTTACGGACACCTTTGGTCACGGATTCACGAAAATCTCTCAGTTTTTGGACTAAGACCAACTTTTCCTGCCTGCCAATCCTTGCCGAATAGTAGCTAAACGTGGTCGCAAAAACGCCTTTGGAAGTCGGTTTGAGTGAACCGCGCGGGCTTCTGGCGTGACAATTCCTTGAATTTCAACTAAACTTCGAAATAGGGCGAACGGCAGGCTGAAAACTACCAGTGTGATGCAACCCCTTTCAGGCCGACTCTCCCAGAGGGAGAGTGACTTCACCCTCCCTCGGGGAGGGTCGAGCGAAGCGAGGGGAGGGTGTGACTCATTTTGCCGCTCGCCTAGAAAAACACCTTAACTCATTTGGCGAACTAATGGCACAACCCGATACGGCAACGACTACTACCGTCCTTTCTCAGCAAACGCTTGCCGATAGCATCGAATGTGCGAAGCTTGCGGCTCGAGCCGCAGCCGAAAACAAAGGTCAGGATATTCTAGTTCTGGATCTGTCCAAGCAGACAAGCATTTTCGATTGCTTCGTGATTGCGACCGGGACCAGCCGCCGGCAACTGCAAGCGATCGCCGAAGAAATCCATCGCGTGTTCAAAGCTCGCGGCGAGATAAGATTGAGCGTGGCTGGCTACGATGAAAGTCGCTGGATCGCGTTGGACTACGGCAGTGTCGTGATCCATTTGTTCGATGAAGAGTGCCGCAAGTTTTATGATCTTGAAGGTCTTTGGGCCGACAGCACGAGAATCGATTTGACGGAAGCCCTGCGGGATACCAACGCCAAGGTCAGCATCTAGGGATTCGACATACCTGAGCACGGGAAAATTCACGGGGAAATTCACGGGGAAATTACGGAGCACGAAGCGAATGGCGATTTCGATTGAATACCTGCTGTGGCTGTTACCGATTCTTGCGGCGGTCTCCTTGGTGATGGCCGCAACTCGGCATGAACGCAATGACAAGATCCTAAGCCAAGCTTGGCGAACTGCGGTCTGGACGCTCAGCTTCTTAGGGGCGATCGCCGCGACCCTCTGGTTCGCGATCTTCTGGATCGGCTAGTGGTGCTGGGCGAGGACCTCGCTCAGATCCGATCGGGTCATACCCCGACGCTGTGAAGCATTTCCATCAACAATTCCGCAGGTTGAGTGGGAGCTTGTCTCCTCTCAACCTTGTTTTGGCGTACTAACGGCCGGCCCTCGCGAATCGACCCTTTCCCCTCGACTTTGCCTTTCTGGTCCACGCGAATTGCCGTAGGGATTCCAGATACACCGTAGTAATCCGCCATGGGCGCATCCCAGCCACGCTTGCCTTCCTCCTCGCTCACAATGTTGACCCAAGTGATCTCCTTGTTCTCAACACACTTCTCCCGGCAAATTTGGCAACGCAAGACCGCCAAGATAGACTGGAAGTAAACCCAATGAGATGAACCTATTGTTTCTGCTTGAGCAAATAGGCCAGAAGCTCAAATATTTCATCTTGCGTGTATTGATCCATCAGTCCATTGGGCATGAGCGAAAGGGACGACTTGAGCATGTTGGAAATTTCATGGCGAGGGATCACTTTCGGTTCCTTTTGGTCGGCGCCGGATAGGATCGAAATCGATTCTTTGTTTTCTTCGATTAAGATTCCTGAGTAGACGACTTCATCCTCCGTCAAAACAGAATACGACGCGAACTTAGGATCGATCTTGTGCGACGGTTCCAAGATCTCCCGAAGGATGCCTGCTTTGTCATTCTTCCATCGAGTGGCAACATCGGTGAGTGATGGTCCAATGTTGCGACCATCTGTCCCAATGGGATGGCATTGAGCACACGTGGCTTCTTTGAAAATACGAGCCCCAATTTCATCCGAGCGGCCTCGCGTCCCCGACTCGATCTCCGATTCCAAATCGTGGAGCTTCCAATTCCTTACAAAGGAGCGGTTGTTGCCAATCGGATCCTTAGGCGTTTGCGGATCTTTCAGCCAAGCGTCGAGATCTTTGACAACCACCATCACTCCATACATCCGCATCCAGTGGTTAGGGAAGGTACACACATAGGGATACTCGCCTGGTTCGGAGGGGGCTGTGAACGTGAGAATTTCTTGCTTGTTGGCCGATACCATGCCAGTGGCAAACAGAACGTCTTGATTCTTGGGAACATACTGCTTTCCGTTTGGGGCTTCGTCCGGCGCCATGGTTGCCGCCAGCATCGCAATGTCCTTGAGCTTGCCAGGCGTGGTAATGACCAAATTGTGAGGCATTAAATCCTCATTCTTGAGAATGAGCTGCGCCGGTCGGCTTGCTTCGACTGCAAAGTATTTCAGGTCATAACGCATTTCTTCGATAACCGTAGTGATGCGAACCACTCGAACACTGACTGCGTCCAAGCGGTTCCGATACTCTTTTGCGATACCGGGATCCAATTGCGGTAAAAATCCGTCGACCAACTGGATGGCATCTAAGAACCTATCTTCTGTCCGCTTTGCTGCAGGCGTCGACTCAGCCATAGTGACAAGTTCCTTGGCAAGCGAAGCGCTCAGTTGCAGATCCCGTTCTGACATGGGGATTTTGAGCAAAGCCTGGATGACGGTCTGCCTCAATGCTTCCATCCGAAACAGGGTCGCTAGTTTCGCGAACGAATCCCTTGCCTCCGAGTCAATCGTCGCTAACGACTTGATCGCAGCAATTTGGACATCGACCGAATTGCCTTCCATCATCAAACGAACCACCTGTGACCGGAGCGAGTTGCGTTTGTCTTGTGCCCCTATCCAAGGAATCGCGGATAAAAAGTCTAATTTGCGTTGTTCGCTCGTATTGACCCATTCGGACCAAGTGGCCTCGGATTCAGCCAATAATAGCGATGCCCAAGCTGCTCGGCGAGCATATCCTGACTTTCCATCAAGGGCGTGAATCAGCATTTCGGACTGAGCTGACAACTGCTCTCTCGATTGCGAACCCATGACCTGAACGAGTTCGCGGGCAATGCGCAGGTTGTCACTCGACTCTTCGAGTTTGTCCAGTACCTTCATGACTTCTACAACCAGAGACGTTTTTTGAATTTGCGTCAAAGATTCGACCGCGTTCTTGCGATCGGCCAGCGAAATCCCTAGCCTCGCTGCAATCGCAGAATGTACTGGAACGTACTTGGGATCGTCACTTTTCCGTTCCACCAACAGGAGTTGTTCGTTGGTGAGCCGCTTCAATTGATACTCAACGACCTTCGGACTCTTGTCCAAGAAGATCTTGGGAGCTTCCACTTTGTGAGAATCATGACCGCCATGATTGTGCTGGGCCATCACGGACAGACTTGTCCATGACACAGCGATCACTAGGCTCGTGGCCTGCTTCAAAATCCAACGCATTATGGTTGACTCTCGAACAGCCGAATAGTCTCATCCAGCGTGTATTGCAACTCGTCGTCTAAGTCGTAGTTCAAGACATCTAAGACCGCTTCCTGCATGTCCGTTCCCTTAAGATAACTGCATGCACGAACCGCTTCGATTCGAACTCGTCCATGCTTGTCATTGAGTTGCGCTTTCATCAGGGAGTTGACCTCGGGAATTTGATCGCGCCAATAGCAGAGCACGCGAGTTGCAGCGGCCCGGGCTCTCGGCTCGGAACACCTAAGCAATTCACGCAGCAGGGTCTCTTCGATAACATTGTGAGTTTGATAGAGCCATAACCCCTCCAATCGCAAATGAATTGAGTCGGAATCGGTCGCCGGGATTTTCCTAAGCCAAGTCTTAAGACCATCCACGACATCTTTAGTCGGACGAGCCGCCAATTCTCTTCGCACCCGATAGCGAGTTCTGTCTTCTGGTTCTTTCATGAGTTCCAGCAGCGAAGCGATCGAAGCCTTATCGATCTGCGGTGCCTTCACGACGGGGCGATCTTTGGCAGCAACTCGCCAGATTCGACCGTGGGAATGATCCCGATATGGCTCGCGAAGATTATGTTGCAAGTGACCGATGAGGGCGTTGTGCCAATCGATGATGTAGAGAGCTCCGTCAGGCCCAAATTGCAGATCAACAGGCCGAAAATTTCCATCTTCGCAATAGACCAGAGGAGTGACCTCTTTTCCTTCGAAGCCTGAGTCCTTGTCGGCCATCGTATGCTGAAGAACACTTCGATCACCGATAACATTGTTGATCAAAAAGTTCCCTTGGTCTTTTTCAAAGAATTGACGGCTCGAAACAATTTCGCAACCGGATGAGGGACGGGTTCGCTTTTCGATAAAGTGCCGAGGTTCTTTTTCTATCTTGGAGCCAGGATTATCGTGTCCCTTGGCTTGCGATCCCCCCGGATGTTTGTCTGGATAGATGGACTTGCCCGAAATAGGTGTTGCCCAATAGTTGTAACCAGGGGAAGCGTCCGCGATGAAGTTTTGGCCCCATTTGTCAAAAACGTGGCCCCATGGATTGGCAAACGAAAGCGACGAATGTACTTCCATTCGTTCGGTTCTTGGATCGTAGCGCCAAACGCCCGCTTCTGAGAGTCGCTGCAAGCCATAGGGGGACTCTACTTGCGATTGCTTGAACGTGCCTTCATTGAAGTAGAGGGCTCCGTCGGGTCCCCATTCAAAAGCGGCCAAACCGTGATGCGAATCCGCCGTATCAAATCCGAAGAGTTTGCGAACGCGAGTATCCGCTTTGTCATCGCCGTCGGTGTCTTTCAAGAATAGGATGTCCGGCTGTTCAGCAACGTAGGCACCTCCATGCCCTAGTTCAAAGCCCGTCGGCTGGTGAAGTCCATCAGCAAAGACTTTGCATCGATCCGCGCGACCGTCTCCGTTGTCGTCTTCGAGGATCAAGATCTTGTCGTCGAGTTTCGTTTTGGGTTTCCACTGAGGGTAGCTGGGCATCGTCGAGACCCACATCCTCCCTTTCGAATCGAAGTTCATTGCTACGGGCTTGGCGAGATCCGGGAACATCTCTTCCGAAGCGACCAACGTGATCTCGTAGCCTGGAGCCATCTTAAACTTCGATTGCTGCTCGTCTGCCGTCAGGTAGTCTAGGGAGCCCAGCTTTCCAGCCTTGCGATTGGGATCCTTATCATTCACCCCTACGTTCGACTTGGGCTCGATAAATGGGAGGGTGTTCGAGTCGTCGATACTATCGGGGACGGGCTGTCCTTGAGCAATCCTAGAGATGCGAGCATCGCGATTGGCACACATCTGATCGAGGATCTCTCGCTCACGCTCCATGACTTCGCGATTGCGGTAGGTTCCATCGGATCCCGCTTCGCCACGCTTGCCGTAAATCGAGTATCCGTTAACTGCCCGATAGCGATGCCACCAATGAAAGTTCTTGTCATCAATAGCAGCGAGCAGCGTTGGATTCTCGTTCCGTTTTTTCGCAGTAGGGCCAAACAATCGGTCATTGAGAATCGTCGCGAGAGCCGCGTATCCATCTTTGTTCAAGTGTGAGCCGTTACTCGTCAGTCGAGCGTCTGTTTGATCGAAGAGCTTCAATGTGGGTGCGAAGAGGTCGACGTAGCCAACTTTGGCCTCGTTGCAGACATCGCGTAGCGCAGCAGCATAGGCGGCAATGTCGGTATTGTGTTGTTCCCCATTTGGAAGGTTTTTGTCGTGAGTGTTTTCAAAAGCGATGGGCGAAACAAACACGATGCGAGGCTTGCCATTGCCTGAATAGTCTTGTTGCTTCGTGTGAGAGATCAATTCGCGAATTTCTTTCGTGAACGCGTCCAATCCGGTAGGACCTGCGAACGATTCGTTGAATCCGAAAAAGAAGAGGACGACTGAGGCCTTGGAGTGAGCAAGATGCACGTCAGGTTCGCCAAAATTCATCGATCGAATCCGTGTCACCGGTTCATCGCCCGGGAAACACAAATTGCGGACCGAAAGTTCCATGTCTGGAAAACGCTGGTAGAGGTCGCGTTCCCAATGATTGTAATGCTGAAGTCGTTCGCCAAGCGCATTTCCGACGAGACAGATACTATCTCCTTTCTTAAGCTCCAATTCTGCCGAAAAACAGGATGGTGCAAGTAGCAACCCAACTGGAACGATGAAGAGGCAAGCCAGCCAATCAGAAAACCGATGGTAAGTCATTTGTTGAATACACCGTGGGGAGAGGATTGATAAGAGAGCGATACTCTAGCATAAACACCCTAGGTGATTCGCGAAAGGTTGCTGTCAATGGGTTGGAAAAAATAACCGAACGGGCTCGCCGTGTCTGCTCCTCCCATATTTGCTTCAATCGAGTACAACGTTCCACTGCGTCGGTTTCACCGGAATAACAGTACTTGCGCAAACCAAAACCATGAAGAAAAAACTAAAGCTGGGCGTTACGCCAGGTCCGTATATCGAAACTGTTTTGCTTGAACGCGGTCGTATCTCCGATCCGACGCACTAGTTCATTGGCCCGCTTGGTTTAGGATGAATTGATGAAAGAAACGTACGATATCCGTGTAATCTTTTAGTGCGATGCGTTCGTCGACTCCATGGAATCGTTGCGTGTCACGTTCGGCGACCCGTGCTGGGATAAAGCGATAAATGTTCTCGCAAAGTGCACGGTAGTGCACGCTGTCCGTGCTGCCGACCAAGACAAAAGGCGCGACGGCAACATCCGGATAGACCTCGCGAATAGTTCGATGTAGTTGGCGAAAGGCATCCGATTCGATACTCGACATTGGGGATGCTTCATTTCCAAACGGAAGCGCCGATACGTTAACGCGTCTGTCGTGAATATTCTGTCGGATGTACTCCATGGCTCCTTCGATCGTGTCCCCTGGGAGCAGTCGAAGATTTAGGGACGCGGTAGCATGTTGCGGCAAAACGTTGACTTGGATGCCACCTTCAATCAGCGTGGGAGCGACGGTCGTACGCAGGAGGGCATTGCTGCTGGGCTTGTCGGCCAGCTTGCTTTTAACGAAGGGCCCTGTCAACCAAAGGTTGGCCATCGCTAGCCGCCGACCAAACGACGGCATTTCCGGGCCAAGAAAGCGGAGAGTGTCGCGCAACCCACCATCGATGCGGGCAGGGAATGGAGATGCTTGCACCCGGTGAATTGCCGAAGCCAAAATGCTAACTGCCGTTTGCGCTGGCGGCATAGAAGCGTGCCCGGCCTCCGTGGGCGATACGTCAACGCTTAGCTGGACATTCAACATTCCTTTTTCCGCAACTCCGATCAAGGCCGCGGGTCGGTCGAGCCCGGGAAACCCAGTAAAAATACAGCCGCCTTCGTCCAAAACCGTGTGCAACCGACGGTTGTGGCTGCGAAGCCATTCCGCCATTTTTTTGTTGCCATCCATGCCACCGAGTTCTTCGTCATGTCCCAGAGCAACGTAAATCGTTCGTTCCGGTTGGAATCCATCCGCGGCATGCCGATCCATGGCTTCGAGGATCGCCATGACTCCGTGTTTACAGTCTAAAGTACCACGCCCCCACAGAAATTTCCCGTCGTTGTGCCCGCTAAATGGCTCGTGCGTCCATTTCGAGTGGGTGCTCGTTTCGATGGGCACGACATCAAAATGGGACATTAATAGGATGCCAGGCAAATCGGGATTCCGCCCCGGCCATTCGAACAGCACGCTTGCAATCAATGCGTCTCCAAAATCGAGGCCAGTCCGACGAACAAACGGAGGGCGATGCAAGGTGGGGAACGCTTCCGCCAAGTAATCTCGAAATCGATGCAGTGGAGAGTTCTCTGTTATCCGCGATAGAGGTTCGGACACGGTCCGTATCTGGATCGCAGGTTGGAATCTCCTAAGGAGCAACGCGTCATCCAGGGAGATTTTAGGCACAGGCCGCACCTGCAATTGCATGGTCGAGAAGTGCAAGTAATTCCAACTTATGACACTCAGTAGCAGGATCAAAATTGCTAGTAAGACAAAACCGCTACGTTGAGCGACTTTTTTCATTCGTTTCATCGGAACCTCTCAGTATTTTAAATATCGTATAAGTGATGCTATTGAACACTTCAGACGGGAGCCGTTCCTGTTAAAAGTACTCCCAGCCATCGCACGGTATGGGATGCCAACTCTGCGGCAGGCGATCGCGGCAGGACAATATGTGTTTCCCCATGGACTGTTCTTCGGTGGTGCCGGTCCTTCGGCAATTCACAAACTGCTGGTGCAACACGGCGGCAGCAACAACCACACGTGCGAAACAGAGGCTCAAAGAACTTTTTTGTCCCTCCGACGCCAAGTGGCGGACAGAATACACGACGCGATACACGGCTTTCGTCGAGCGAACTTGCAGACCGACAGGATCGAGTGAATGGATATCGACACGGCGATCATGTTTTGTGTCTTTTGAAATAGTAGATAACCTTTGTCGTGGTGCCTTGCTCGGCCAATGCATGCTACCAAGTATGGGCCATGATAGTTTTCGTGATTTCATGGTAATACCCTTGTTCGGATTGGTGGAATCATTTATGAGTCGGAACCAGACCGGCGACTTTGGGCGAGACGGTGATGATCGAGCGACGATACGATCGCAGCCTTGGTTCACCATTGTCCTCGGCTTCAAGGATGACGTGAATCGTTCGAGGCTGAGCAACCAGTGGTGCGATCAGCGTCGTAAATGTGCCAGTCGACTGGCTTAACGTCACGTCACTGTTAAAAGTACCGGCCTCCTGATAGATGAACCAATTCAACGTGACATCGTTTCCATCCGGGTCAGTCGAGCCAATAGCCGAAAGCTTAACTTCGTCGCCGGAGAGGGCCGTCAGTTGCAGAATGTTTTTCGTTTTATCATCGTTCAAAATGGCCACAGGCGTGTGATTCGCTTTCGTATACGAATCTGCCACACACCAATCCATCCGGGCAGCAAAGTCGTTCTGCAGAGCGACCGCCCAGCGTGCAAGTGTGTTGTCACGGTGCGTGGTGCCATGCCACGTGTCGGCTTGGTTTGCCCAGAAGTACTGTCGTTTTGCGTGTGACTCGTCGAGTCCATATCGACCGCCCCAGCTTCCCCAAGTGGGTTCAAGTGGGTCGTTCATTCCAGTAAGTACAAGGTACAGGAACATCATCGTGTCCCCTTCTTTCTGGCGCAAGCCGGTGTTGACCGGATACAATTTGCCGAGAGATCCATGATTTGTTCGAACATCGCGTTCAATACCAAAACCGCCAGCAGTCGCCGTCAATGCCGAAAAGCGGTGATACCAGCGTTTGCCATCCAATGGAGGATGCGATGCGTTCAACCAGAAAGGAAACGGCGGTTCGATCTTCGCCGTATGATCACCGAACTTATCGGCAGAGCTGAGCCGCAATCGGCCTTTGAACTTTGCGTATCCCTCGGGGCCACGTTCGCGCTGTACGTGGTCGAGCGCTCGTTTGAGACAACTTTCTGCTGCGCCGTTGTCAGTCCCCCAGTTGCTAAACCAGACGGGGCGTGTGTCATCTGCATCGACGGCACGGATGATCAAATTCACACCGTCATGGATATCGTTGTAACCCGCGACTGTCCGCTCCGACAGAAGCTGGGGAATCGGAAAACGCGCGTCGTGCTTCGCGACATTCGGATAACACTCACCGTAGGCGTTGATCATTGCTCGCACGATCCCAAGACCGTCCCGGACGGGATTCTTGTTCTCGCCGTCCCGAGCTGCCGGACGGTTCGCGATGATGCCTTCAATGTCAAATTCGTTCGCATATACCAGAAACCGCACGAGCGACTGTTCGTCATCGGGATCACCCCCGGCGTCCGTTTCGATGATCAGTCGCGGACGCGTGTCCTCTGCGGAAAGGCTTTTTGGCAACACCCATATCGCACAAAGCAATCCGAACAGTCGCAAATTTCGATACCAAGTGCTCATTGTGTATTCCTTACTGCAGTGCAGGGACTGACGTTCTCCAATCGCTGCACCGATCGAATCCCGGATCGCATTCCTTGCGTTCTTCGATTTTTCATCACTACTATTTCCCGACTCTTTCAGTGCAACTGCCGCTTTCTCCACATCGTCGGTCAAGAAGGCCTCGACCAAGATGTTTCCGAGCGTCTCAGCGTCTGCTGAGCTCGTGACACGTTGGTAGGGGTTGGTAATTGTACTGCGAAATGTAAAATTGCAAGCCGAACTCGATCAGGCGAAAGCTGAGATTCGACAACTCAAGTCGGAACGCTTCTGCAAACGATCAGAGAAACAATCGTCCTCCGATCGGTCGATGGAGTTTACTGATCCTGATGCTCCTGTCACGTCGAAGAAGCGACGCGGCCCAAAACCAGGTAAGCCAGCACTCAAACGCAGAAGTGGAACGTGCCGTTCGAAGACCGCAAGACTGTGGCGGAAGATCTTGCTGCTGTCCACGCGAAAAAAATGGGTATGATAGAGTTCACTCTCCCTGAATAGTTACGTATTCCGTGACCGCCCATCCATCCCACTTAGCCAAGACCCAGCTATGCCTGAAACGGACATTCGCCTCGTGGTTTGTATCTCGCCACAGGGGCGATTGTTTTTGGAAATCAACGACGATCCATTGGTAAAGCCAATTGCTTCCTCGATGGCTCTATTGTTGATGAACAGTTTTGAAAAATCTCAGTGGTTAGGCCTTACACTTCTTGCGTCCAAGCAGTTCGATGGTTTGCTCAATCTGCCGCTTGGTTTCTGGCGGCGATTCGCGGAAAGCTATTTTCAAGCACTTTGTCGAAATGCCTCTCAAGAGGCCAAGCATTGGACCAGTCCTCGACCGCCATCGGACGATGATCTCATCGAACGTATCGATTCGGCCCCTGCGATGCGTGGACTTGAATACCTTAACGTCGAATCTCTCAAGGCGGTTTGGCATGAGCTCGACGGTTACACTAAAAATGCTATCAAGTCTACAAAAGGGGATCTGGCTGGCTACTTGCATGAACTCAATGCAGCCTGGAATCTCGTCGGGCGAGTTACGTTTCATTTGGCTGAAAACAAAAAGAATGAGCAATTGCCATTTGCCTTCCTTGCAACGTATACCGATGGCCATTCGACAACGGGCAGCCTGCGTCATATCCCCTTGGCAGATGCTCTCAAGCAATCGATCTTGGACAAAGATACAGAACAATTGAACGTATTGCTGGAGCCGGTTCAGCGAGCTTCGGAAAAGTGTAAGCTGATTCAGGAGTTGCTCGAATCGCGAGCTTTGTTTTCCGCGCAAGCGTGGTCGATTCATACAGCGTTTGAGTTTTTGACGGCTGTACCCGCAATCGAGCAAGCCGGCGTCATTGTGCGCGTACCGAATTGGTGGAACGCGTCTCGTCCGCCGCGTCCAAGTATTCAAGTTCGCATTGGCCAAAAGAAAAAGCCTGGGGTGAGTTTGATTGAGGCGCTCGATTTCAACGTGGAGATTGCATTCCAAGGCGAACCTCTTAGCCAAGAGGAACTTAAGCAATTGATGTCGGCCCGCGAAGGCATGACGCTTCTTAGAGGCCAATGGGTTCAAGTCGATGACCAGCGTCTACAACAAGCCATGGACCAATGGGCCAAACTCGAAAGCGAGCATGCGTCAGGTATCGGATTCCTAGAGGGGCTACGATTGCTTTCCGGAACTCACATCGGCGGACTGGCGGTTGACGAAGAGGTTCGGCAATGGTCGCGGGTCGAAGCGGGCGATTGGCTGCATGAAATACTCGATACGCTTCGCGACCCAAGCGGGGTCGTTCAAATCGATCCGCATCGAGACTTAAATGCAACCCTGCGCAACTATCAAATAGACGGGGTCCGTTGGCTTTGGTTCACGACTCAACTCGGCTTAGGAGCTTGTTTGGCGGACGACATGGGTTTGGGGAAAACGATCCAAGTGATATCCCTCTTGCTGCAGACAAAATCGCAACCCGTCAGTCCCAAGCAGAAACAGGCGATTCGTTCACCTAGTTTGCTGGTTGCCCCGACATCCTTGCTCGGGAACTGGCAACGCGAAGTCGAACGATTTGCACCCAGCTTGAAAATGTTCGTTGCGCATCGCTCGCATCATGAGGCGAGCACGCTGAAACGCGTGGCAGAAAACCCGGTGGATGAACTGGCACAATACGACTTGGTAGCTACGACCTATGGCTTAGCGCGACGCGAAGGCTGGTTGGCCGATGTTCCTTGGCGATTTTTGGTCCTAGACGAAGCGCAAGCCATCAAGAACTCGGGATCATCGCAGGCCAAAGCCATCAAGAAATTTCAGGCGGAAGGTCGCATCGTATTGACGGGAACGCCCGTTGAGAATCACTTGGGTGATTTGTGGTCGCTATTCGATTTTTGTTCGCCGGGGTTGCTGGGTACGGCGTCTCAGTTCAAAAAATTCCTCAACCGCGACGACGATCGAGGGATCGCGTCGCTTCGCAAGTTGGTTCGGCCTTACATCCTGCGGCGACTCAAGACGGATCCGGCGATCGCGCCTGACTTGCCGGACAAGACCGAGATGCGAGTGGATTGCGGACTTTCAGCGACGCAAACGGCCCTTTATCAAAAGATTGTCTTAGAGCTTGAGAAAATGCTCGACACGGCCACGGGCATTCAACGACGCGGCCTGGTCCTGTCGGTTTTGATGCAATTGAAGCAGCTTTGCAATCATCCAGCGCTGTATCTCAAACAAGATAAGTTCGTTCACCAGGATTCGGGCAAGTTTACGGAATTGCAAGCAATCTGCGAAACGATTCGCGAGAAGCAAGAAAAGGTTTTGGTCTTCACTCAATTCCAATCGATGTGCCAACCTCTTTTCGATTTTCTGGCAACCCTCTTCGGCCGACCGGGTTTGATTTTGACTGGCAAAACGCCGGCCAGATCGCGCAGCAAGTTGGTGGAGAACTTTCAGGAGGAGGCGGGACCGCCTTTCTTTGTCATCTCGGTCAAGGCGGGTGGGACCGGATTGAACTTGACACAGGCTAGCCATGTGGTTCATTTTGATCGTTGGTGGAACCCTGCGGTAGAGGATCAAGCGACCGATCGGGCTTTCCGGATTGGGCAAAAACGTAATGTCCTGGTTCATAAGTTCGTGTGCCGGGGTACATTGGAAGAGAAGATCGACCAAATGATTCGCGATAAGAAATCGATCAGCCAAGAGTTGTTCAGCGAAGAAGGGGAGCTGAATTTGACAGAGATGTCCAATCAGCAGCTCATGAAATTTGTAGCCTTGGATATCAGCAAGGCTTTGACGTAGTTAACGAGTTTTAGCACGTTGCAAACAAAGGAATCGAACCATGGGATGGGGCAGAGGCAGAAGCGGTGGCGGTGGAGGCTGGGCACCTTACGTGCCTGTAGCACAACGAAGAGCGCAGGCGGCAAGAGAAATTGCAAAGCTCGATAAAAAGGGAAACGCGAAGGGGCCCGCCCGTTGCCCCGTACGCATTGTTGGCAGAAAAATGGCGACGACGTTTTGGGGGGAGGCGTGGTGCACCAATCTTGAGAGCTATAGCGACTTCTCAAATCGCTTGCCGCGGGGCCGTTCTTATGCAAGGAACGGATCGATTGTGGATTTGCAAATTGAAAAGGGGAGTATCACAGCGCTCGTTAGCGGTTCGAGTTTATACAGAATTGCAATCCAGATTAAGACGTTAGCGCCCAAGCATTGGCAGTGCATTAAGTTTGACTGTTCGCAGTCGATTCATTCGATGATGGATCTGTTGCGAGGCAAACTCAGCAACGCAGTTCTTCAGCGATTGACAAGCCCGAAGATCGGTTTGTTTCCGCAACCCTCCGAGATCAATTTCAAATGCAGTTGTCCCGACTCAGCCTACTTATGCAAGCACTTAGCGGCAGTTATGTACGGGATCGGAAATCGATTGGACAATGCACCTGAGTTGCTTTTCGTGCTACGTGGCGTTGAGCAGAATGAGTTGATCAGTGAAGTGGTGACCAATCCAGCGTTCGGTGAATCGCTTTCTAGCCAACCAACGTCGGAGAGTTCTCGGAAGGGGCTTGCCGAAGCGGACTTGGGCGCGCTTTTCGGGATTGATCTCGTAACGAGTCCATCCGCAATGATTACTAATGCCAACAAGAAAGCAGTACCGAAGCCGAAGTCACCGAAAACGATGCCACCGAAAGCAGTTGTTTCCAAACGCGAGGACGCCAAACCAGCCGTTGTTCAGGCGGCCAAGTTACCCGATGCTAAGCGAAAAAGCATCCGGCCCACAATCAAGCCAACAGAGCCGGTCCTCTCTGTCTCAATAAGAGAAGCGATGGAGAAATTAGAGAGGGCAAGCGACAGCCCGGCCGTCCGATCAAAATCGACCAAGTCGGTAAGTAGAGCGACGGCCAAAGTTGCAGTGGCGGTCGAAGTGAAATCTAGATCGAACTCGAATCGCAAGAAAGCCGAATCCACGGTCAAACCCAAAAAACCAAAATAGGCCGCCCGCATTCGAAGCTTTCGCATTCCTTCGCCGGATTGATACGCCACGCGTCACGCTTTGAGGCAGCGCCTGGCTTTGCGACGGCCCAAGAAATGCGATAGACTAGAGATGGGAGCAATCATGGACAAGATTCAACAAGATCGAAAGCTAGAACGACGTTCGGATATTGAACCAGGGTGAGTTTCCTTCTCGATACGAATATTCGTTCTGCTCACCTAAACCGTCCAAGCATATTGAATCACAGCATGGGACTGAAAAAGCAATCGCCTACCTGATTGGCGAGAAGCTTCTTAACTTTCTCGAAGTAGCTGACGCCAGGCCGGAGTGGAGGGCAGAAATTCCTCACTTTGTCGCACGTATTAAGACTATCTTTGAGCCGTGGCAGATCTCGGAGTTTTTCGAGGTACCTCGAAGGCTCGGTGCGTTTGGACATGTTACCGACGACGAGGGGCATAATTTTTGGCGTAGCCAACGTGACGATTCGGAAAATATCTGCGAAGACAGTCGCAATCTCTTGTTGTTCGAGCGTGCTCGGGAATGGCTCTTGGAAGATCCGAGTTAGGGCGGCCCCAAAGATTCCGCTCATGCTGACCCCAGAGATCGTGGCCGAGTACGAAGACGTCTTGACGTGGCCGTCCGTAAGAAGCTGACTGGACTGACAGTTGAGCAGAACACCGATTTGATCCTGGAATTCATTTCTCTGTCGCACCAAACTCAACTTCATTTCAGTTGGCGACTTTACAATCTTGGAGATTGATCATGGCCGCACTTTCATTATGAATGCGAGATGACCTCAAAGCAAAGGCATAACCACTAGCCAGCCAACAGGGTGTTTCCTTAAACAGTTACATCAACGCGACGGTTCTACCTAAAGCGTCTCAAGCCGGAACCAGCATCTCTGGAGCAGCTTTTTGCTCTGATTCTTGCTTTTCAATGATCCAGGCAGATGCCTTCTGGATAATCTCAATCAAATCAGCTTGATTGGTCGAGAAGTAGTTCTTCGAATAGCCCGTCTTGTCCGAGCTCATGGCCTTCCATGATCGGCTGATCGAGTAGTCGTAGTACGCAAAACCGCTGGGGCTCTGCCGCTGCCAAATGCTGGCGGCGATCGCTCCTTTTCGGATCACATGGACCGGGTCCATATTCTCACTGTCGGCATCCTTTTTCTTCCCTTTTGCTTCTGTCTGTTCGTTCATAAACACCTCCTGATCGATAAAGTCGAACAGCACAGATTGCCACAGCTGTAATTCCTATTCAAATCCGAGTGGAAAGGGCTAGTAAGGCACCCTTGACACTGCGTTAGGACTAGCCTGTTAAGGGTATTTGTCGTAAAACGACAGGGCTAAATCCTTCGTGATTCGTGCAGCAATGCCCTCAGCAAGTTCGGGGATTTATCGGACATGAGCCCGAAGCAGTTGATTGCGGAACGTGAGGAAGGAGCTAAAAGGCGAATTTCACTTAGTTGAGAGATTTGTGTGAGAGTTAATGGCGGAGCATATGCCAGTGTCACTGGGTTTCAAATCGGGGA
>Ga0105046_10003892_pt1 | contig 23731 bp, 14 predicted proteins | sample MAT03_FD_78385 | JGI IMG/M metagenome (GOLD analysis project Ga0105046, IMG submission 78385) | Freshwater microbial communities from Lake Fryxell liftoff mats and glacier meltwater in Antarctica - MAT-03 (megahit assembly) | ecosystem: Environmental > Aquatic > Freshwater > Ice > Liftoff...
ATGGATGTGGACAAACCGAGTTCCGTCGAGCGAAAAATGCAGATCGTCAAAGCGGGGGCCGCTCCCGCCGTCGAGCGTCACTTTTACAAGTTTTTGTCCCGTGAGAACGTCCCAAATCGCCGCATTGAACGAGGAAGTTTTATCCGGTCGTTGACTGAACGTGACGATGCGTTCTCCATCCGGACTGAACTCTCCAGCCACCTGGTCTGGTAAAAGCTGTTTGCTCTGACCCGTTGCGAGATCCCACAGGATCGTGCGTGTATCTTTCGATTTAAACGATACCATCGGCCCTGCGCTGATCCATGAACTGCTGAGGGCGTACGCACCATTCGGACTGAACTGAACCTTTTGAATTCGTTCTCGATGCGCTTTCATCCTGTGGAGTAACTGACCAGTCGCAGCATCCCACAGGCAGATGTCATTGTCGATGTGCCCGAGAATTCGCTTTCCGTCAAAGTCCCAATCTTTATTCGGCCTCTCAATGCTCTGCTTCCATTCCAGCGGAGACGGAGAAATCGGCTCACCGAACGCCAATAGGTCTTTCACACCGAGAAAGGTGATGAGGAATGCGGTAATGGCAATGCGGAACATCTGATTTTTCTTTCTCTGCGTCACAGCCTCTCAGGAACAGTCCCGAAATAGGTGGGTGATTCATCTGAATCCGGAATTAATTTCGGGCCCGTTCTTTAATGCCCGTTCAGCCACTTGATCAGGACATCGAATTGAAACTTGATCGCCTTGGAAGCATTCAAAACGCTGATCTCAGAACCCACATGGGTGTGCCATCCTGCTTTACAGGAATCGCTCTTCCAAGTGTTGTACCACACGGCATGGTATCCCGTGAAACCGGAGACATAGTTGTCGTTAGGCACTCCCTGGAACTCGGTGTCGAATACCGGCTTCAGGACCGCCGCAGTGAACTCCATCTCCAACTTTGCTTTGACTAGTAGCTGAATAGCCTTTGCATTGGCCGTGACCGAGCGTCCAACAGTGTCATCTGTCTTTGGGTCGGCATCTCTTGTCGCGTCAGGCGGGGCACCTGCTTTGGGCGTTAGGCCCGCATTCGGCAAACCCGCAGCGCTGGCGGGGTCACCGGTTCCGGCTCCAATAAACGGCTTCCGAGTCCCGTTGAAGGCTAGGAGTACCCAATCGTCCCTCTTCAAGTTTTTCGCCCCGATTTCGAGTACCCACTGCACATCGTCTGTATTTCGACTTGTGGTCATCACCGCGATCGGTGTGTACTCCTTCATTAAACTCCAGAACGCGGTGGATGTATCCTGATAGTCCACGGTCCAGCTTCCTTCGCCACGTCCCCAGTCTGGTTCTGTTTTACCTGGGAACTTGGTTGCAATCACAACGAGTTTGTATCCAGTGTCGTTGTAGTTGTCAGTGATATACTCACCGAGCGTCCCCTGTTTTGCAGACTTGAACTGATTGAGCATACCATCGGGCTGTTCGATATTCGTAGGAGGCCAAAAACCGCTGATAAAGATTGTTCCCTTTGATGACGAGCTTGAGCTGGAGAAACTGCTGTTGGGGCGGCTGCTACTGGACGAGCTACTGCTTGAGGAATTGCCGCTTGATGAACTGCTGGTTGGGGAACTGCTGCTTGAGCTTCCGTCTGGAGAGCTGCTACTCGATGAACTGCCACCAGACGAACTACTGAAACTGCCACTCGATGAACTACTCCCGGAGCTACTGCTGGAGGAACTCGAACCGCTCGACGGAGATGATGAGCTTGAATTTGAAGATGAGCCCGAACTTGATGAACTACGTGAGTCCGATGAACCACTGGACTTTGACGGTGAACTCGACGAGGGGCTGCTACTGGATGGCGAACCTGAATTGGATGACGGGCTGGAGCTTGACGCGGGACTGGAACTGAACGAACTGAGGGAAACGGAGGAACTGCTCGAGGGAGATGTTGAACTTGATGACGGGCTCGATGTTGACGATGAACCCGAACTTGATGTGCTGCGGGAGTCAGACGAATTGCTCGACTGCGACAACGAACTCGATGGTGGGCTGGAGCCGGATGTCGAACCACGACTGGAGCTTGACGCGGGGCTGGAACTGAACGAACTCAGAGAGACCGACGAGCTGCTGGACGGAGAGGATAAACTTGATGACGGACTTGAATTTGAGGAAGAGCCCGAACTTGACGGACTGCGCGAGTCCGAAGAATTACTGGACTGAGACAATGAATTCGACGAAGGGCTGGAACTGGACGGCGAACCCGAACTGGATGAATGACTTGAACTTGAATCAGGACTGGAACTAGCCGAACGCATTGAAGCCGATGAATTAATTGACGTGGACGTTGTACCAGAAGAAGTACTTGGATTGGTTGAACCCGTTGTTCCTGACGAATTGCTCAATGTGGACGATTGACTCGAAGGTTGGCTCGCAGCCGATGAACTCTGGGACGTCGAATAACTGCTGGACATAGATGAGTTACTGGACGAAGCACTTGACGGCGCACTTGCACTATCGGAACCTCCGCTGGCGGACGAAGGTTCTGAACTGGATGGCGGATTTGACCCGGATGCACTGCCTGTCTGGCTAGTGCCACTCATCGATCCTGATGGTGGCAGCGAGCTACTTGATGGCGTCAGATCGGTGGATGAAGAACCGGCACCATCGGAAGAGTTGCTGGACATAAAATATTCACAATGTGATCAGGGGAAAAAGACCGTAAAACTTTGCTCGAACCTGCCAAGGGCAGGACTGAAATTTGAGATGCAACCGAAAATCGACATTACGAGACCGACAAAAAGCGTTGAAATTACTCACGGAATTCTCGACGCATTTTCCCCTGCATATTCAAGTTGATCGCCGGTCACACACGTCGCAGATGCGTCCCTTGACTTGTATCCGGACTGTGGTCCTGAAAATGTGCCTATTTCGTCCCGTGAGAAGATGTTCAAGGGCCAGGAGTTTTTGGTCTCACCCGACAGAGTTGTGGCACACCACCCGTCTCGACCAAACAACTCCGCATTTCGGAACCACACGAAACCCTTGGCTTGTGGCTGGAAGCTCGAACAATCCGCTGGATGCACGTCGCCAATTCCTCGCGGCGGTGAAATCATGGCAATTGGATAATCGGCAAGGACGGAGTGAATCTGTTCAGGATGGCCAAGCGCCGCATCAATCAGTTTTTCTGAATAACCCGCTTCTTCCGGATAATGCTGTTTGGAAAAGAATCCGCAGAATGTGATCCCTGCCTCAGGGCGAACGGAATTCAATAGAAGAATCAGGCCCGATGCTTCGTCATTGGCCGGGGCGGAAGGAAGAACAATCCAGTTGTCAATACGATGCTGCTGACACATCTCGCGCACAACTTCAAGGAGTTCCGGTCCTTCATCTTCGCTGACAGCGATCGACCGGATACCATCGAATTGATCGATGTGACTCAGTACCTGTAAGAGTTCAAACTGCCACGAGTTGCCATTCCCGCGAGCAGTCACCCTGTAGCACAAATGAGTAGGTAGACGAGCCATCGCCGACAGTCGCGACACGCCGAGGATTGCTTGCAATTGCTCTTGAGCATTCTCCACGGAAGTGGCGACGACCCGCGAGAATGCAACGCCCGCCATGTCTTGCACATTCTGCCACGTCAATCCAGGATGGTACAAACAGACTCCCTTGTGTCCGTCTCGCAGCCATTCTTCACGAACCACTTGGTGCCAGCGAGCTATCCCCGGAGGAAAGTCGCCCGAAAGAACCGTTTCACAAACCCCGGCATCCAAACCATCGTCATTGCGCCAATACCCCGAATGCCAGCCGAGGAACCGGAGTTCGTCAGCAACTACTTTTGGAGACTCCAGCAGAATCGATACCGGTTCGTCCGAGTGGTGGGAGGCTCTGGCTAGTCGCTCTGGATCCATCCAGAACGAAATGTCATTAATGTTTCCGCTAATATTGCTTGGACCAGCGTCTTGCCCGACCAGCCATTTTCCGGGGCAGAAAATCTTTAGCTGACCAGACTCGTGTATTCGACCAAGATGGTGGTCAATATGTTCACGGTCGTGAAACGGCACGGCGCTCAGGTGCTGATACAGTTTTTCGTAACCACGGCTGTGTACTGCAAACGCATGCGTTCTATTCACATTGTATGGCACATAGCAATGTGCGTTGAATCGCTTCGGTCGATGATTGAGTTCGTGCAACAACTGCCCGCCAAGGTACAACATTTCCCAGTCTTGCGGGAGACAATCAACAAACTGCGAGAACAGTTCATCAAAGCCATCGCGAAAAACAGCATCATCCTCAAATACAATGTACGATTCTACGCCTTGGTTGTAACACGACTCAAGAATTTGCATGTGCGATCGAAACAACACCATGCGCCATTGCCTGCGGTCCACCACGCTGGCGCACGCACTGTGTCACCATGCACAGCTTGCCAGACCTCAATCGGACCGATCGATTCCGGCATCTTAGCCAGGAATTTGGACAGGCGATCCCGCTTGAATGGAAGATTGATTACGAACGTCTTTTCGAAGTGTTTCATCTGTTGTGTCTTAACAGAGGTATCTCGCGGAGCCTTCGCTAACGGCCCATCGCAGTGTACGGAAAGCGCTCTCAATTTGCAATGTGAAGTCAACTTTTCACTTCCCATAATGCATTTCAGTTTGTATTTTCTGTGGGAGGTTCAATGAGTCGCGACATACGGCGATTTGAAGAATCTGCAACCCATGTTAATCGCGTTTTTGGGCGAACGATCCCCGTCGAAACGAGCACTTGTTCCGCGTCTTGAGTTGTCCAAGGTACATCAATCAAACCGTTGAGTTGGGGCGAACGTTCAATACCCGGTCTAACCGTTCAGGAAAATGTTGTAATGGCTTTTCGACGTCACTCGCCATGTCCAGAGGATTCCCCGAAGACAACATTGTTCGTTTCTCACTGGACTCCTCCTGATGACGAGCGCCGGCGCGAAATCGATGAATGCTTGTTGAGAAATATAGATTGTTCTGCAATTGACAGAATAGTATTGCTCTACCAGTCAACTGCGGAGCATCGTGCGACCGTACCAGCGTCGCCAAAGCTTTTGTGGATCGAACTGCCAAGTGAAATAATACGCCCGAGATACAGCAATTTTTTTCGGACGATCAACGAATGCACAACAACACCTTGGGATCTGAACATCGTCGCGAATAGTGATGTGTTTTTCGATGGATCACTATTGGCGCTCAGTCGCCGCAACCTGTTCGGTGTCTGTGTGACGCTAACTCGCTGGGAGTGGCGGAATGGCGAGGCAGCCTCATTGGCAGGAGACAATTCACAGGATTGCTGGATATTTCAAGGGCCCGTACGTCCGCTTGCGGAATCAACGGATATTCCTCTTGGAATATTTGGCTGCGACTGGCGGATTGCGTGGATACTTCGGCACAACAACTATGTCCTCGTAAATGTGCCGAACGATATCCGGCATTATCATATTCACGATTCTCCGTACCGGAACAATGGGAATATGTTGGCTGGTCCCTATCACTCTTCTGTTCCGCATCAAAGGCTGAGTGATGTTCACCTGCCTTTTGGACGTCATGATCGAGGAGGGCTGTTGGCATACAGTATTTGGGGTGACGCATGTCACTACAATTTCGGCATCATCGAAAATGCCAAGATGGCAAAATGGATTTATCCGGACTGGACCGTCAGAGTGTACGTTGATGAATCTACACGACAGGACACGACTGAAGCGCTTCGATTGGCCGCAGCCGATGTCGTTCAAGCCCCTCAATGGCCACAATGGCGCGGCGGCATGTTCTGGCGATTACTTGCAAGTGATGACCCCGGATTCAGGTGTTGGGGCATCAGAGATGCTGACAGTCGTCTGACATATCGAGAGAGGATAGCAATCGAATCATGGCTCGAGAGTGGCATTCCTTTGCACACTGTTCGGGATCATCCTGCGCATGAACGACCAGTGATGCTTTGCGCATTCGATGGACGCCGTGGAGCGGTATGCGATATGGCGGGTCAGATCGATGCGTGGCGACTGTCGGGCCACGGTGATGGATATGGATCAGACGAGCAAATGGTGGAGGAATCTCTCTGGCCGACGATCCGCAGTCGTACACTCGTACATACCGAATTCGGAAACCGTTTTGGACACGGAGGAGTCATCAGGTCGTTCCCTTTGAGCAGTGAAGAAGGCTTCCGGTTTATTGGTGAAAGGATCTACGAGGACAATCATCACAACGGCGACGACCGCGACCAATACGTGCGGGCAAGATGGACCGAACCGGCCAGCGTCACAACGCGAGAAGATCTCCTGGGATTGATCCCAACAGGTTCAATCATTGCCGAAGTCGGTGTATTTCAGGGAGAATTCGCGGAACGAATAATGAATTGCTGTAAGCCAACGCGATTGCATCTCATTGACTTATGGCACGGAAGCGCGAGTTCAGGGGACAAGGATGGACGCAATGTGATAGATGTTAAAGATATGGAGTCGGTCTTTGGTGAACTCACTTTGCGATTTCAAACGTCACCTCAGATTTGCCTGCATCGAGGCGACAGTGTTGCTTTATTGTCTGGCTTTCCTGACCATTCGCTCGATGCTGCGTATCTTGATTCTTCACATGAGTACCATGCCACGTTGGCAGAGCTTGAGATTCTATTCAGAAAGATCAGACTAGGTGGCTGGTTGATGGGACACGACTACCATCCGAGTTGCCCGGTTTGGCCAGCTGTCAATGAGTGGTGTTCACGAAACGAACAGAAAATTGCGTGGTTGACACGGGACGACCAATGTCCAAGTTTTGCAATCCAATTGCGGGTTCCATGATTCACGTGAATTACCGAATGAGACACAACCAGATATTCATTTTGTCGATTGCACAGTCAGATCGATTCACCGTCTGTGATTTCGTGATCCATGTCCAAGGCTGGATTTTCTGAGCATGGTTTTCCAACGACTACTGCGGGCACTCCGGCGACCGTGCAATGCGGCGCGACGTTCTTCAGCACGACGCTGCCAGCTCCGATTTTCGCACCTTCGCCGATTTCAACATTGCCAAGAATCTTCGCACCAGCGCCGATGAGAACTCCGCGACGCACTTTGGGATGTCGATCACCGGTAGATTTTCCGGTACCACCCAACGTCACTTCGTGCAGCAGTGAAACGTCGTCTTCAATGACGGCCGTTTCGCCGATAACAATTGATGTTGCATGGTCCATCAGAATCCCGCGTCCAATTCTGGCGGCCGGATGAATATCGACACTGAACGCTTCTGAAATCCTATTCTGCAGATAGAGAGCCAGCAGCTCGCGACCTTCTTTCCACAGCCAGTGAGAGATGCGATATCCGATGAGAGCATGAACGCCTTTCGAAAACAGCAGCGGAACCAGGTTGCACGTGACGGCAGGATCGCGTTCTCGAACGGCACGGATGTCTGCACAAATCGCGTCCGCAATCGACGGATCTTTTGTCATTGCGTCCAGCATGATCTCGCGGAGCTGCATCGCTGACAATGTGCTGGAGGCCAACTTTCCGGCCAAGTGATAACTGACGGCGTCTTCAAAGCGTTCATGGTTCAAAACGGTGGCGTGCAGGAAGCTGGCCAGCATTGGTTCAGACGACGCACGTTCCATCGCGCGTTCGCGAATCGACGACCAGATGCAGGTTTCAGTCTTTTTAGTTTTGGCGGACATGTCAGGCTTGGCTGCGTTTTACGCGAAATTGAAAAGAATTCGTGGCAGAATCCAGATTTGCGAACAAGTCTCAACAAGATCGTCCGTCGCCAGTCTGGTCGTCTGGCGTTTGCCAGAGTATGATGATTCCCGGAGGCATCGTCACTGTTCGGATGCCATGATATCCAGCAAAATGCAAAGGCGAGGTTATGAAAAATCACATTCTGCGGTCAGCCATGATGTTTGCAGCCGGGGCGTTTGTCATGGGGGCCGCCACTTATTTCTGGCCGCAACAGGAATTACGGGCGGCGGTTGCCAACGGAAATGACAAATTCACAATGGTGACCGTACCACTCGTGGAGACCGGTGAAATGGAAGGTGTGTTCGTTTTGAATCACCTGACCGGCCAGTTGACCGGCGCGGCACTTAGTAATCAAACTCGGAACTTCGGTTACAAGTACATGCACAACGTTGCCGCAGACTTCAAAGCGTCGGCAAAAACGCCCGATCCAAAATACGCCATTGTTTCTGGTACGGCAAATCTGCCGGCAACCGGTGGTGTTCAGCCAGCATACGGCATCATTTATGTTGCGGAATTGTCTTCCGGTGCCGTGATCGCCTATGGCTTCGCTCGTCCGAATACTCGCAACGTTGGCCAGGTCATGCCGTTGTATGTGCTGGACGCCTTCCCGTTTTCTGAGTCGATTGGACGATAGTGCAGGGCCACTTGATTTAACAAAGTCGATGTCAGTCCCGAAACGTACGTCAGGCTTTCCAGCCTGACATTATGCAGAACGAGTCAGCCTGAAAAGGCTGACGTCCTTTAGCTAGAGACTGTGTCCTCAACTGCGTTTCGGTAACCCGTAATTCACTTGAATTGTTGCGAATCAGTGCTCGTATGAATATGCTGCACCTCAGCGCTGGTCGGTTTCGGCCAGCGCATTCTTTCGGCATTCCTTTTTCTGGCGACGTCGAATTCTATTCGACATAAGGATCCTGCATGGACGGTTTACAAATCTTCACCATGCTCACGCATCATATTTCCAAGACTAGCAGTCTTTCCGGATACCGCAGCGAAACTCGTCAAGAGTTTCGGCAACCTCCAGAACATGCATCCGAAAGTCTCGACAACTTTCGCTGTAAACGGGATTCCAGACACGCTATTAGTTCCAATGTTGTATTCCGACTTTATATCACGGCACTGGCCATCGCGCTGTGTGCGGTTTCCGGTGGCTCCGCTCGTGCAGAAGAACCGATTCTGGAATTTGTCGAAGGCCTGCGCGAACGGCAGTACTTCGACACCGCGCTGGAATATCTGGAGGCTGCTCCGCAACGGGCCGATTTATCCCCGGAAATTCGCGATGTGATTGATCTTGAGCGAGCGAAGACGTTGCAGGCCATGGGTGCAGCCTCGCGGGTTCCTGAAGATCGCGATGTTTTTCTGCAGCAAGCCAAAGAGGCATTGCAGAAATTCACGAGCGCTCATAGCAATCATCCGCAGGCCGCTTTTGCAAATTCCATGCTGGGTGAACTGCTGCTGGAACGTGCTCGCACGCTCATCTGGCAAATGGAAGGTGCTGAGTCCCCTGAAAAACGTACAGAGTATCAACTGGCCGCTCGCAAACTGATCGATGAAGGCCAGGTGATTTATCAGGCGGCAAACGATCAGTACAAAGCAGCATTCGATAAGTTTCCGAACTTCATCGACAAAACAAAGGACGAAGATCAATACGCCGCCCGACAGAATTCAGAAGCCAAATACCTGCGAGCGTGGTTTAACCTGATTCGGTGTACTTACGAACGTGGTCAGACGTTTGAGAAGGGCTCAGAAGAACGCAAGAATACGCTCATTAACGCCGCCGGTCTGTATGAAGAATTGCATACTCGCTATCGCACCAATCAGATCGGCCTGCACGCCCGCCTGATGATGGGCAAGTGTTTTCAGGAACAGGATGATATCAGCCGAGCTCTTGGTATTTACAACGAGATGTTGGGGCATAAGTCCGAAAGTGATGCCGTCGAGGCGCTTAAGGCGATCGCATTGCACTATCGTCTGATCTGCCTGAATGATCCGCAGCGCAATGACCATCAGTTGGTGGTGCAGGAATCAACAGTCTGGCTTCAGGAAAATAAGACAAAGATCTCCAGCTCAGCAGGGTTGGGAATTCTCTGGGAGCGTGCGATAGCGTCCGAGAAACTGGGTGGCGCGAGGGAGCTTGCAGAAAAAGAACGAGAATCGACTTTGCGAATCGCCTTGAACGATGCAGCGACCGTCGCCCGTTATCAAGGCCCGTTTCGCGAACCGGCAAACGCGATGACTCGTCGAATTAAGGCAGCTTTGGGTGACAAGGACAAAGAGCCGAAAGATTTTCCAACCGCGTTTGAACGTGCCAAGAATATGATTGGCCAGATCCAGTCGTTAACCGATGACGTCACAGCAGCAGCCGATGAAAACACCAGAGCTCAAAAGAAAGCAGCTCTTGAAGCCCATCTGCGGGAAGTCGGTCGTCTTCTTCAATTGGCGCTCGATCTGCGGGATTCGGATAGTGATCCCAAAGCGGTCGCACAAGGTCGGTATCTGCAGAGTTTTGTGATGTTAAAGCTGGGACGGCCGCTGGATTCATTGATTCTGGCAAAGCACTGCATGATCAATGATCGTACGAACGATCCCGACACCGCGTCGAATGCGACAGAAATTGCCATGGCGGCAGCGGTTTCAGCATGGAACATGGCTCCCAGCAGCGATCGCGATTTCGAAACCCGAGCGTTGAAAGATGTGTGCCAGAAGATTCTGGAATTCTATCCGCAATCCAGTCGTGGCGGCGAAGCAAGAATGCGACTGGCAACAGTCTATCGCACGATGAACGAACCTCTCGAAGCGGCGAAATGGTATCTGGAAGTTCCGGATACGGATCCGCAGTACGCATCCGCTCGAATCAGCGCTGGTCAATCCTATTGGGCTGCATGGACACAGAAGTCTGCTGCTGCGGAACATCCTGAAGATGATCAGACACCAGCCGCAGACATGCAGGCATGGAAAGCAGAAGCAAAGAACTTGCTGACTCAAGGGATTAAAGTCACTCGTGACAAAGTTGGCGCTGATGCCAAGCCGTCAGATGAACTGGTCGCGGCAGAAGTATCGCTTGCCAGCATCATGAATCTGGAAGGCGATTTCAAAGGGACGATCGATCGCCTGACAACGGGTGAAGCCAATTCAATCGTCGCCGCGATACAGGTGTCGGAAGGTGAGGCTCGACCTGATGAAGGAATTCAAAGCAAGTCATTCGCCGGACTGACGTATCGATTGTTACTGCGAGCTTATGTGGGAACTCAGCAAATCGATGAAGCCCTCAAAGTGATGACGCAGCTTGAAAATGTTGGCGGCCAGAATATCCTTGCGGTATACACACAGTTGGGGCTTGAGCTACAGGAAGAACTCAAACGATTGAAAACAACTGGCGACAATGAGCGATTTGCTCAGACTCGCGATTCGTTCGAAAAATTTCTGCAGAAGGTCTACGAGTCACGAAATAAGTCTGACTACAACTCGTTACTGTGGATTGGCGAAACGTACTTTGGTCTTGGCCAGGGCGTTGCCGGAGACGCGCTTGCTGCTGAAGGCTACTATGCCAAAGCCGCAGATGCCTACAATGAAATTATCACCGGCGACTTGGCAGCAGAGGGCAATCGCACGGCTGTTGAATTGCGACTGGCCCGTTGTCGGCGTCAACAGAAACAGTATTCGGAAGCATTCCGTCTGTGCGACGAAGTACTCAAGACAAATCCCAACGCACTGGATGCTCAATTTGAAATCGCGTATTCGCTCAGTGACTGGGGATCGGATGGCGAGCCATCGAAACTACTCGACGCGATTCAGGGAATCAAGACGCCGGATGGCAAGGCTGGAAACGTCTGGGGCTGGTCTTTGATGACTCGCAAACTGCAACAGTCACTGCAACGCGAACCGACGCCTGAAATTCGCGAGCGATTCCTTGAGGCACGATATCAACTGACGAACAGCCGTCGTCGATATGCTCAGACGAACGCTGCTGATAGCGACAAGCAGCGAGATTCAGCTGCTGCCGAAATTGTGAGTTTCGTACAGGTCTATCGAGACATGGACGATGCATGGTTCGCGAAATTCAATCGGCTGTATCAGGATCTGCAGTCGGATGCAGGCCGCGAAGCCAAACCACTCGAACGAGCAAGCGGGACCGGGATCGATACGGAAAACGCAGATGATATGGCGATGGAAACATCTATCGACACCAGCATGACAACAACAACTCCAATTTCCGGCAGGGAAAATCCAGAAGAATCAGGCGGCAACGGATTGCTACTGGGAACGTTAATCACCTGCCTGTCAGTCGGAATCGCTGGCGGCATGTTTTTCTTTATGCGGAAGCCGAAAAAACGGGTCGCGATTCCGGGAACCAACAAGACGCCGAAGTTTTCTGCGGTGACAACCCAGGATTCATCTGACATGTTTCCGGATGTCGGTGACGCTCCGGCCCAGGGCATGGATTTTTCCGGGCTGGCATCAGCCGTCGCAACTCCCAAACGCACTGCATCTGCACGACCAGCCAGCTCTGCAACAAGCGCGCCGGCTGCGACACGAAGTACAACCAGTGGAACAAGTCCGGCAGCAACTCGCCCTGCCCGCCCAGCGGTGCCGACGCCTCCCTCAACGAACGCAACCAGTAAACCTGGAGAGCCGACAGTTGCCCCCAGACCTCGACCACGTCCGACAGCTCCCGATGGCAGCTCCGCACCACCACCAGCGCCCGGCACTGCTCCGCGACCTGAGGGAGTTCCAAAAACGACGGCCCCAAGACCTTCAGCTTCAGCCACGGCAGCAGGGGCGCAACCAGCCGCGGCGAAACCAACTGGCTCAAACCCACCCGTGGCAAAACTGCCAGCGAGTAAACCAGCCGCACCTCGACCGGCAGCTCCACAGTCACCGACCGGTCAACAGTCACCGACCGGTCAACAGTCATCGGCCGGTCAACAGCCACCAGTGCAGCCTCGACCAACCACCAGACCTTCTGCGACACCGCCGGAGCCACCGACGTCGCAGTCACCAGCGCCGCGACCTCCTCAGCGAAAACCACCAGCACCTGCTGGCGACAATTAATCCAGCGACTTTGAATATACCTTAGATGTTGTCGGCGATTTGCTTTCTACACGGGATGCCAAGTTTATGTTTTCTAAATACACGCGATTCAAGAATCTGATGACGCCCGTTTTGCTCGCCGTTCTGACGGTGATGATCGGAAGTGGGGGCACGGCATTCGCGGTCGATCAGGTAACGAAACGCAGCGACCGTGTGACGTTTCGTGGTGAAATTACTGCGATGACAATCGAATCCTTAACGATTCAGTTGTCCAACGGTCAGACTCAGGTCGTACCGGTCTCAGATGTTTTCAGCGTACGGTTTGATATGGAGCCATCACTTTTGGCTCAGGCTCAATCCAACGAACGAAGCGGCGCATTGGATGTCGCTCAGGAAAAATTTGAATCCGTACTAAAGGACTATAACGGCGACGACAAGCGAGTTGTCGCGGACGTCAAGTTTCTGATCGCACGCACAATGGTGAAGCAGGCGCTGGCAGATCCAGGCAAGATCAAGGATGCTCTGGCCGCGATGAAGAAGTTCCGTGAAGAGAACAAAACTAACTTCCGGCACTTTGAAGCAACACTGCTTGAAGCATCGCTGTCGACTCCGGAAGAAGCAAAAATGTTGCTGCAGGAAGTCCAGGCGTCGCCCGTGAAGGGATACCAGTTGCAGGCAGGCGTACAGTTGGGACAGTTGCTGTTGTCTGGAAACGACGCTGCGGGTGCTCTTGCGGCGTTTCAAAAGGTGATCGAACAAAGTGCCGGAGACCCATCATCCGCGACAGCCCAATTCGACGGACTGCTGGGAAAAGCCGCTTGTCAGCAGAAACAGGGACAAACAGATGAGGCTATTGCAACGCTGGACGACATTATCAGCAAAGCATCAGAATCCGAAGCAGCCACATTGGCTCACGCTTGGACCCTGAAGGGCGACTGCTATCGGTCGAAGAATATGCCAAAGGACGCCCTGATGGCCTACCTGCATGTCGATGTTCTGTACCCTTCTGAACCGGCAGCACATGCGGAGGCCCTGTTTCATTTGGTAACATTGTGGGCCCCCGCCGGTCATCAGGATCGATCGGATGAGGCGATGGCAAAACTTTCCACCAAGTATCCCAATAGCCAATGGGCCAAACAGGCAGGCTCTATCCCTCAGAATGCGAATAATTAGCGGGTTCCCGAAAATCCTGATTTCTGGCGTCTTGAGCGGCCCTCTGAAGAGTGACGAGACGACTTGAAGTCACTACAGTTCTTACTCTCAAACTTCTGACACTTCTCACTGGACATATTTGCCCCTTTGAGGTCATCCCGGAGATTTTTCGAAATGCGTAGTGTCCCTGCATTACCCGCTCGTATTAACGGACGCAAATCCGTTCTGTTTCTGCTTCTGGCGTTGACCGCTGCGTTGATATGGCCAACTTTCGGCAATACTCGGCAGGTGCTGGCAGACGAAGGTGCCGTAGCAGCACCTCCTGCCGCAGCCGACACAGCACCCGCTGCCGCCAACACGGACGCCGCAGCACCTGTTCAATCTCGCAGCTTTCTGGCCTATATCGCACGGGCTTTAGGCTGGTTCTGGGGACCCGCATTCCTCTTAGTATCGTTTATCCTGGTGGCTCTCATCATGATGAACATGTTGCAGGTTCGACGTGACATCCTGTTGCCATCTCAGTTTGTTGAAGAGTTCGAACAAAAACTGAATGCCAAGGATTTCCAGGGGGCTTATGAATTTGCCCGAGCCGATGAATCCTTCGTAGGACGCGTGCTTGCCGCAGGCATGGGACGACTCAGCCGTGGATATCCGGAAGCTGTCGAAGGCATGCAGGAAGCTGGCGAAGACGAAAACATGTCTCTGGAACATAGGCTCAGCTATGTTGCTCTGATCGGTTCGGTTGCACCTATGATGGGGCTGATGGGAACCGTGCAGGGTATGATAAAGAGCTTTGACAAGATCGCTCTTTCTCCCACGTCACCAAAGCCGTCAGAACTTGCCGACGGTATTTCAACGGCTCTGGTCACAACGCTGATTGGTCTGTTGCTCGCTATTCCGGCGATGGTGTTCCACAGCATTCTGAAGAATCGCATTCAGCGACTGGTACTGGAAATCGGCATGGTGAGTGAAGGTTTGATGGGACGCTTCGCAACTGTCGGTAAGCAAAAGCAGTAGCAGAATTTGGGGTTCATGCGATGAAAATCAAACCTGCAGGCGTGCGTATACCTGAGATCGACATGACACCGATGATCGATATCGTGTTTCAGTTGATTACGTTCTTCATGGTCATCAATAACTTCGACCAAAACGAAGCTGATGAACGTGTGACTCTGCCCAAGGATCAACTGGCGAAACCTCCGGTAACAGCCCGTAAGGATTCGTTCATGCTCAATTTTGGCTACGATATTGATGCCAATAAGAAACGTTCAGAGACACCTTTCATATTTTTTGGTGATGAAAAAGTTACTCTTGAACAACTGCGGCCGAGGCTGCAGGATGAAGCAATTTTTCGCAAGACTATCGGCACTCCGATGGAAGACGTAACGGTCGAAATTCGTGCTGATGCCGATATTCCGGCGGGCATGGTGCAGGAACTGATTCAAATGTGCCAGGAAGATAAGATTCAGTTTCAGAGATTTGCTCTGAAGGCCACGCAAAAGATCGATCAATAATCGTTGTTGAGCTGACATCATGAAACTGCGAAACCGAGTCACCACAGGAAAAATCAACGTCGATATGACGCCGATGATCGACGTCGTGTTTCAGTTGTTGATTTTTTTCATGTGTACGCTGAAAGTGATCGAACCGGAAGGGGATTTCGACATCAGCATGCCGCTGGGTACGCCCAGTGCAAAATCCGATACCGATCCTGATTTGCCGCCATTCAAGGTTCGTATGCAGGCAGACGCCAGTGGCGAATTAGCGTCTCTCAGTTTCAACGGCGAAAATCTTGGCGGTGGCGAAGGTGCGATTTCTGTGCTGAACTCGAAAGTCTTTCGCAGTATCCAGTCATTGCAGGCACTGGGAAGTGATCAGCTTCAAAAGCAGGAAGTGGAAATTGATCCGGACTACAACCTGAACTATCGATATATCATCAATGCGATTGGCGCGTGCTCCGGACGCATTGGCGAAAACGGCATTCATATTCCTTATCTGCAACGCATCAAGTTTGCTCCGATCCGGAAGCAGGAATAGATGGACTGCACCAATTTTCGTGAGCCAAACGCGCTAGCGTCGGGCCTTTTGCAGTTAAAACACTGTTCGTGCCGAAGCCCGAGGCTAGCGCCTGCGGCTCACACAATGAACTGGCTGCAGCCCCGGAACAAGAGATTGCTCAACAATGCCTCAAAACGAATCGCCCACAACTGACTTTGTCGTCCTGTGCTCGACAGATCTCATGCTGATCAGTTCGGTAGGTGGAGCTGCGGAAGCCCGCGGCTTCGGGTTTGCTTCAGTGAATTCTATCCAGGCCGCAATTGAAAAAGCAGCAACCGCCGGCAGTATCGTCTGCCTTGATCTGTCTGCCCTCTACAGCGATCCGAACGAATTCGCAGCGGCAGCACCTCAATTACTCGCCCGCTCAATCGCTTTCGGCCCACACGTACACACCGCCAAACTGGACGTCGCCCGATCGGCTGGAATTGGTCGTGTGATGAGTCGCGGGCAGTTCGTGTCAGGCTTGCTGACGCATTTTGTGAAATCGTCGTAGGGCGAATTTAATCGCTGGCGAAAGGGCATCGGGTCAGGACGGGACTGGAGTCCCGTCCTACGTTGCAGCGCACAGCGCCGCAAGGTCTTCAAAGTATCGCGGATACGTTTTTGCCGTGCAGCCGGGATCCAAGATTTTGATTCCCGGCACTTTGAGTCCCAGCAGCGAAAAGCTCATCGCCATGCGGTGATCGTCATAGGTGTGAATTTCTGCAGGTTGCGGAGTCCCAGGGAATATCCTCAGCCCATCAGTCATTTCTTCAGCTTGAATGCCTGCGCGCTGGAGTTCTGTTACCACTGCGGCGATGCGATCCGTTTCTTTGTGCCGCATGTGCCCGACGTTTCGAATCGTTGTCGGAGAATCGGCGAAGACCGCAACAGCCGACAGTGTCTGAGCCGTATCACTGATGGCATTCATATCGATATTGATGCCATGCAGTGGACGGCCGGTGACAGTGATCCGATCATGTTGCCACGAAACTTCGCAGCCCATTTGTTCCAGTGCTTCAGCAAATCCAACGTCTCCCTGCAATGCGTTTCGCGATAGCCCGGTGACTGTAACTTCACCACCAGTTACCGCTGCCGCGCCGAAAAAGTAGCTGGCTGCCGAGGCGTCTGGTTCGATGTCGTAAGTGCCAGCCATATACGGCTGCGGCTGAATAAAGAACGATGACAAATCTGCGGGATACTGTACACTGGCTCCGAATGCCTGCATCATCTTCAGCGTCATCAGGATGTAGGGCTTCGAAACCAGGTCTCCATCAACAGTCACATGCACCGGCTTACTGCACGCAGGTGCTGCCATCAACAGGCTGCTGAGAAACTGACTGCTGATATCACCGTGGATTCGTGTGGCCCCTCCCTGCAAGTACCCGTTGCTTCCCTCGACGACAATCGGCGGACAATCGCTCTGCGGCTGTTCAAATCGAATACACGCACCAAGCGGCTGGAGCGCGCTGACAAGATCGCCGATCGGACGCTGCCGCATGCGTTCGACACCGTCCAGGCGATACTTGCCCTGCCCTAACGCACACAGTGAGGTCAAAAAACGGATACTTGTGCCGCTGTTTTCCAGGAACAAATCGGCGGACACAGCCGGAATTCGGCCGCCCAAACCGTGTACCGTGCAGGAACATTGATCGATATCCTGTTCGACAGTGAAACCCAGTCGCCGCAGACTTTCGACCATGACGCGTGTGTCCTGACTGTCCAGTACGCCGGTCATTTTTAGCGGACCGCTTGCCAGCGCCGCCATCACCATCGCACGATTGGTGATACTCTTGGATCCAGGAGGTCGAATCACTCCGCAAACAGGGGAAGTGACAGGCTGCATTTCGATAAACGTCATGAGTTTTTCTGTGGGACTGCTGAGGAAAAAATTTGCGATCAAGTGCCGGTTGTCTGGCGACACATCAACAGTGAACAGGATCTTTTGGCATTGTAGCGACGCAGCCCTGACATGTCGTATGACAGGCCAAAGACTTGAGCACGTAAGAGTTCAAGGCGAATCGGCATTGACCGACGCAAAAAACGTAATTTTGATAAAATGAATTCTGCAGGGCGGCAAAAACCCTGATTTGTCATTCATTTAGAGCTGAATTGGCGCCAGGCGAATTTGCGACAACTGCCGCTGAATGTAACATTCCATTCCTGAATCAGAAGGCCGACACATCAAGAAGTCAGCTCTGCGAAATTGCTGAAAACAGCATTTCGAACCACCCCCATCGGTATTGAATTATGCGAATTTCATGTGCATTGCGACTCGTCGTTCGATTCTTTGTTTTACTGGCGGTCCACACAATCGCCAGTCACGCAAATGCTGCCGATCTCAAACTGCTGTTCATGGGCGACAATGGGCATCATCGGCCGGTGGATATGTTCCACGAAATTGCGCCGGTGCTCGAAAAACGCGGCATCGAAATGAAGCATACAGATCGCATGGAAGATCTGACTCCAGAGACTCTGGCGGACTTCGATGGCCTGGTGCTGTTTGCGAACATTGACAGGATTGAGGATGCTCAGGCGAAGGCCGTGCTGGATTATGTCGCAGGCGGCAAGGCATTCATTCCGATTCACTGTGCGACATATTGCTGGCGGAATAATCCAGAAATCGTGAAGCTCATGGGCGGGCAGTTTCAGAAGCACGGCGCGCAGGTGTTTGGGACTCAGATTGCAGAGCCCACTCATCCGATCATGCAGAGCTTCAGCGGTTTTACAAGCTTTGATGAAACGTACATTCATCATCTGCACAATGAAGAGAATCGCACGGTCCTTGAATACCGCGTTGAAGGTGATCAGGCCGACGGCAACGATCGCGAACCGTGGACATGGGTGAGGACTCAGGGTAAAGGCCGCGTCTTCTACACAGCATGGGGACATGACACGCGAACATGGTCGAATCCTGGATTCACGAACCTCCTTGAACGTGGCATTCGCTGGGCATGCGGTGGTGATGTTTCTGTCGTTCCGGCGTTCGCGGATCTCGAAGCCTTCGCCGCGCCAAAGATGACGGAACTGACGAAAGACGTAAAGCCTTTTGAGTACGCTGAAGTCGGGCCGAAGATTCCGAATTACACGCCGGGTCGCCAGTGGGGAGTTCAGGGCGCTCCGAAGACCACGATGCAGTTGCCGCTGTCGGTTGAAGAATCGATGAAGCATTATTCCATGCCGGAAGGCATGGCGCTGCGGCTGTACGCGGATGAACGCAACTTCGAATCCAAGCCAATCTCGATGAACTGGGACGAACAAGGCCGCTTGTGGATTTGCGAAACGCTCGATTATCCAAATGAACTTGGCAAAGACCGTGACCGCATTCGAATCTGCGAAGATACTGACGGCGACCACGTGGCCGACAAATTCACGATTTTCGCCGATGGCCTTTCGATTCCCACCGCCATCATGATTTATCGCGGCGGGGCGGTGGTTCAGAACGCAACGGAGACGCTCTATCTGAAGGACACAAACGGCGACGACAAGGCAGACGTAAAAACCGTTTTGATTTCAGGCTGGGCAGCTGGCGATACGCATGGCGGTGTCAGCAATCTCCGCTATGGGCTCGACAACTGGATCTGGGGGATGCAGGGTTACAACGACAGCACTCCCGAGTTCAATGGACACAAATCTCAATCGTTTCGTCAGGGCTTCTGGAGATTCAAAATGTCTCAGGATGACCCGCCAGTTGTGACGGATCTGGAATTTGTCCGATCGACTAATAACAACACCTGGGGACTTGGGATCAGCGAAGACGGACTGATCTTTGGATCAACCGCGAATCATAATCCAAGCACGTTTGTTCCGATTCCAAATCGCTACTACGAAAAAGTACGCGGCTGGGCGGCTCCGGACATCGGCACGATCGCCGACACATATATGTTCAAACCGATCACGGAAAATATTCGCCAGGTCGATCAGTTTGGTGGCTACACAGCCGGTGCGGGCCATGCGTTGTATACGGCTCGCACGTTCCCACAACAGTGGTGGAATAAGACTGCATTTGTCTGTGGACCAACAGGTCACCTTGTTGGCACATTCGTGCTGAGTCGCGACGGTGCAGGCTACAAGTCCACCAGTCCGACAAATCTCCTGGCCAGCGACGACGAATGGGCCGCGCCGATCATGGCGGAAGTCGGTCCCGATGGCGCCGTCTGGGTAATAGACTGGTACAACTACATTATTCAACACAACCCAACCCCGCAGGGCTTCAAGACAGGCAAAGGCAATGCCTACGAAAGTGACCTGCGTGACAAGAAGCACGGTCGAATTTATCGCGTCCTTCCCACGGAAAGTGGCAAGGACAGGCTTCACGAATGGAGCAGCCTGGCTAAGGCGAGTGATCTGGAACTTGTTCAAGTCTTGCAGCATCCGTCGTTTAACTGGCGATTGCATGCTCAGCGGTTGCTGATTGAGCGCAATGCCGGAAACACTGGCGAAGTTCTTCAACCGCTGCTCGCGTTGTTGGCGGATGAATCGGTGGATGAGATCGGACTGAATGTTGGTGCCATTCATGCGGCTCATACGCTGAACGGTTTGGGATATACGAAGCTGGACCCCAGGTTAAAATCAGCGAGCTTCGTCGGGCCTGTAGTTCGAAAAGCGCTGTCACATCCGTCGGCTGCGGTTCGTCGCAACGTGATTTCCGTCTTGCCACATGATGAATTCGGGATGGCGGCACTTTTCGAGAATCACCCGGCCCTTCTCTTCGAGGAAAAGGATGCCCAGGTGCTGTTGCAGTTGTTTCTGACGCTCTCGGACATGCCGGTCTCCGAAGAAGCGGGCGAAATGATTATGATATTCGCGTCATCAGGAATCGCTGATCCGGGTCTGGCTGATGCGGTGACTGTGGCGGCGTCCGTACATTGCACAAAACACCTTCGCCATTTCTGGCCTACCGAGGAGCGGGTCTCAACAACTACGGATGGAGTGGAACACAAAAAAAATGTTCATCTCACTCCTGCAAGTTCATTGCCGATTGTGCGAGTCGTCGCGGAACATCTTGGGCGCACTCGACCAGGTACGAAAGATCTTGAAGAGTTCCTTCACGATATTACGCTCGCCGACTCGCCAGTGATGGATGCCGCGCTTGAAGGCATCATTGCAGGACTTCCTCCAAAGTTCGAATTCACAACATCCGACGAAGTTGACGCCGCGTTCACTGAGCTACTGAAGAAAAGCGAGGTTGCCAGCAGAAGCAGAGTCGTGAGGTTGGCGAACATTTGCAGTTCTAAGGCACTTGAATCTTACTCTGAAGTGATCGTTGATTCGCTGCTGAAAGTTGTCAGTGACGCGGATTCAACGACCGACGCTCGTATCAACGCAGCTCAGGAAGCAGTTGGATTTCAGGCCGAAAACACCGACGTGCTGACTGACGTGCTGGACGCGATCAGTCTGCAAACACCACCGGATCTTGCAGTTGGACTGATCGAAGCAGCTGGCCTGAGCACCGCAGCAGACGCGGGCAGGATCATTGTCGAACGCACGGAACAAATGACGCCGTCCATGAAAACGGCGGCCGTGCGAATTCTCCTGTCTCGACCCGCCACGACAACCGCTCTGCTTAGCGCTGTAGAAGCCGGTACGCTGGAGATCGGTGACCTGACGCTTGATCAAAAGCAGGCGCTCCGAGTCCACCCGGACAAATCTATCCGCGCGGCAGCGGAAAAACTCATGGTGGCTGGCGGCGGACTTCCCGATGCGGATCGTGAGAAAGTTCTGCAATCGCTGTTGCCGCTGTGTGAAGAAAAAGGCGACGTCACAGTCGGCAAAGCGATGTTCGTAAAACATTGTTCCAAGTGTCACATGCACGGCACCGAAGGTAAAACGATCGGACCAAATCTGACCGGCATGGCCGTGCATCCTAAGCATGAATTGCTGATGCACATGATCGACCCCAGTCGCAGCGTCGATGGCAATTTCAGAATTTACACTGTCGTTAAGACAGATGGGCTGGTGATTAATGGCATGATGTCCGGCGAATCGCGTACGGCGATCACATTGCTGGATGCCGAAGCAAAGGAACACCAGATCGCTCGCGAGGACATTGAGCAACTCGTACGGTCGCGCAAGTCGCTGATGCCGGAAGGTTTCGAAAAACAGATGACTTCGGAAGAATTGGCCAGCATGCTGGAATTCCTGACTTACAAAGGCAAATTCATGCCGATCTCACTGGACCGATATGCCACTGCAATCAGCACGAAGGGCTTATTTCACGAAGGAGATGACGGGCCGGACCGGTTGGTGTTTGGCGACTGGACGCCGAAAATATTCAAAGACGTTCCGTTCATTCTGACTGATCCTCGGGGCAAGACGGTTCCAAACATCATTCTGCTGAATGGACCGAACGCACCGCTTCCGGCTTCGATGCCAAAGTCGGTCACGTTGCCATGCAACAGCGAAGCAAAGGCCATTCATCTTCTGAGCGGCGTTGGTGGCTGGAGCTTCCCATTTGATTCGAACAAGACCGTCTCAATGATCGTCCGCCTGCACTACAAAGGCGGCGAAACTGAAGACATCGAATTGCTCAATGGCGTGCATTTCGCAGACTATATCCGTCGCGTCGATGTGCCCGGCTCTGAATTCGCGTACGCACTGGGCGGGCAGCAAATTCGAGAAATCACCGTGACACCGAAAAAACGTGACGTGATTGACACGATTGAACTCGTCAAAGGCCCGGACCGCACGGCACCAATCGTGATGGCAGTGACTGTGGAGAGAATGTAGTTCCTGGGCCGGGAATTTAAAACAGCCGAAAAGCATCCGTGCCTTTCAGCCAGAACCCGTTCGACAGCCGTGGGCGAAGATCATCGATCATTTCATTCGCTCAGCTGTCGAATATTTCAGTTATGTTCGTGGATTGCAACTCGACGTGTCGCACTGATAGTCAAAATATTTTCTTTCCTTAATCACATTTGCCACCGACTTTGGCACCATCTGTTCCCAGGTTGGATCACAATCACCAATCATTCGCAGAACTTCGCGTGAAAAAATGTTCAGACATTCGGGCGCGAAATTGTCCAGATTATTGATGCCGCCGCGCATCAGCAAATAGTCGTAGAGAGGTTGAAGTTCAGGATCAATCTTCAGATTGTCGCAGGTCGTAAGTTCACTGGTTTCCTGATCCATCAGCGGATAGCAATAGATCCTCAGGCCATTTTTGAACAGGCGACCAAAAGATTCCAGAATTCCGCCCTCCAGCGCGGTATAATATTTTTCGTCGAAAAGCTCACGCAGGCTTCCGGCTCCCATCGTGATCGCAATGCGTTCCCTGGTACATTGCGACAGATACGCGGCGAGTCGGTAGTATTCGAAGTAATCGGAGATCAGCACGTTCATACCGCACGCAGCCATGACGTCCGCACGTGCCAGAAAGTCACGTCGATCAATCTCACCTTTCGCCTTAAGATTGCGCATCGTGATTTCCATAATCTGCGCGACTTCTTTTCCTTTGACCTCCGGCAGCTGCGAGAACTTTTCGTGAGCACACCGCAGCATATCGACATTGACGTTGCAGACAGGTCGAAAACTTCCGCGTTCCACAAGAATCGGTTTGCGGTACAGAAACTCTGACGGCTGCAGCACGGCACCGTTTGCGGCAAACATCGCCGCTCCACTCAGACCCAGTTCCACCAGCTTCAAACTCATCAAACGATTATCGACGCGGCGGAATGCGATGCCGGAAAACTCGATCATGTCGATTTCAATGCGTGACGTGGAAAGTCCGTCGAGCAATGAATCAACTAACAATTCAGGTTCGTGATTGAACGCAAATGCACCATAAACAAG
>Ga0105046_10003895_pt1 | contig 23726 bp, 22 predicted proteins | sample MAT03_FD_78385 | JGI IMG/M metagenome (GOLD analysis project Ga0105046, IMG submission 78385) | Freshwater microbial communities from Lake Fryxell liftoff mats and glacier meltwater in Antarctica - MAT-03 (megahit assembly) | ecosystem: Environmental > Aquatic > Freshwater > Ice > Liftoff...
CAGTGGCGTGTCACTAACTTTTCAGTTAAACTGACAATCACGAGTTCGACTACGAACAAACGGGGTCTAGACCAGCTTCCGTATCTTGGCAACGCTGCGGTTTAGTGAGTATATCATGAAGGGATTCACGATGGATAATGAGTGGTTGAAGTGTCCCGACTTGCCTTGTTGGATGCGTTTCTGACGTTGAACGAAGGCGTTATCGATAGCGACGAGGACGCTGAATGCAGTGGGGTATGGGAACCGAGCGACCCGTGCAAGTTGTTAACCAAATTGTGACATGCTGCCGGGAAGCTGCCTGGAAAGAGACGCGAATGATCATTACCAGAGATTCCATTGAGCAGCTTGAGTCCCGCTATAGAACAGCCTTTGTGAACTCATTGGCGGGCTTCCGACAGGCAGTGTTGGTTGGCTCTCACGGCGCGGATGGGAGTACGAACTTGGCGATCTTCAATTCGCTGATTCACCTTGGTGCCAACCCGCCGTTGTTCGGACTTATAAACAGACCCGACAGCGTTCCGCGACACACCCTACAGAACATTCGGGAGTCAAAGGACTATACATTGAATTTTGTGCGGTCTTCAGATGTTGAGAAGGCACATCAGACGTCAGCCCGGTATGAACGGGACGTTTCTGAGTTTGAAGCCGTCGGATTCAACATGATGGTGTTGCCCGGCTGTAGCGCCCCGTTTGTTGTAGAAGCTGTTGTGCGGATTGGAATGAGGTTGGAAGACGTGATTGACATTCCTCTGAGCGGCACACTGCTTATTGTGGGTAGCGTTGCGCTCGTAGATGTAGACGCAACACTTGTTGGTGAAGATGGCTATGTGGCATTGTCCGACGCCGACGTGTTGATAAGCCAAGGTCTTGACGCCTACTTTGTTTCGAAGTCCATTGGAAGATTTCCGTATGCAAAACCATAGTCCTCGCAATTCCACCTATTTGATCATCGGTGCATCGTCTGGCATTGGCAAGGCACTCGCTCTGCACCTGGCTGAATCAGGTGACCATGTGATTGGCACATACAACACACACGAAACGCAATCGGACGATCCAAATATCAAGTATCATCATCTGAACGTGCTCGACGATGCTCCAACGCTGGACTTCGTGCCTGACGTTCTAACGGGACTGATCTACTGTCCGGGTACCATTTCCCTTCGACCCTTTCAAAGAATCTCACCTTCCGATTTCCTTCATGACTATAACCTGCAGGTTGTGGGAGCGGTCCGCATCATACAGTCAGTGGCGAAGCGTTTGATGGCCAGCGAGAATGCGTCAATCACGCTTTTCTCTACGATTGCGGTGCAGACCGGGATGCCGTTTCACACGCAAGTAGCCGCGTCGAAAGGAGCCATCGAAGGACTGACACGGGCACTCGCGGCCGAGTATGCGCCGAAGATCCGTGTGAATTGTATCGCCCCATCACTTACGGACACACCTCTGGCGGCTGCGCTGTTGAACTCTGAGCAGAAGCGGGAAGCCAGCGCACAACGGCATCCACTTAAGCGCATCGGGACCGTAGACGATATCGTGAGTGCTGTGGAGTACCTCGCTTCGAACAAGGCAAGCTGGATTACGGGTCAGGTGCTTCACGTTGATGGAGGATTGTCTAGGTTGCGGATGTAGAAGTCAAGTGAGAAGTTTCTGCCGGGAAGCTGCCGGGAAGCTGCCGGGAAGGAAGCACATTTGCGTCGCACGAAGTTCTCAAACTGTCGAGAAGCTGTGGTTACATAAATGCGAGCTAGTAAATTGTAGAATGATCCATATACGACAGCAGGTGTACCTCCCACTTGCACTATTGCTACTTTGCGTGGTAGTATCCTTCGGCCAAGAAGTGGATTCCGTATCATCGAGCTTTGATACACTTTCTTTCATTCGATCCAGGCGGATGTCCAACGCCGACCTAGCTCAAAAGCGTGAAGGCACGTTCGTTACCGGCTTGCCAGATTTCTCTTCGGATCCAGTTACTGGATTTGGTGCTGGTGTTCGCACAAACATCTACTGGAACGGTGAACGGACTCATCCTTTGTTTCCATATACAGCATACCTCACAAAGCTGAAGGCCAATGCCGCATACTACACTTCAAATGCGCGCGAACTGATATTGTCATTGGACATCCCATACTTCCAGGGCACGCGTTGGAGGTTCAAGATTGACTTTAAAGCTCAGCAGAATCCGGCGAATCTGTACTTCGGATCAACTCAGAGTACATTGGGTGCACTTCGACTTCCTTCCACGCCTAACGGTGGTCCAACGTATAGCACCTTTGCTTCCTATGACGAGGCACGCAAAACTCTCAGGCCCGGCGGTGAGAGTGAAGCGCCAATTGTTACTGACGCGCTCTCCAATAGGTTTAAGGAAACAGAGTACATGCTCAACCTGAAAGCGGACTACGCCATTGGGAATGGACTTTGGAGATTGCTCGGTGGCTACGAAATTCAACACCTGGCATATTCCACATTTACCGGAGTAGAGGCCGATGCACTCAACCCAATCTCGGGCGCTGAAACAACTGCGCCAAATGGGATAGCCCTGCTTGACCGAGATGCAGAACAGGGATTGGTAAAAGGGTTTGAAGGTGGTTGGATATCTCTCGTACAGGCAGCATTGATCTTCGATAGTAGAGACTTTGAGCCGGATCCTACATCGGGTGCTTATTTTGAAGTAGCCAATGAACTCTCTAGCACTGGCATCGGATCTCAGTTCAACTTCAATAAGCTTTTCATACAAGGGAAGCTCTTCATGAAGTTGCCAATTGGTCCACGAACCATCTTTGCCGGCCGCGTTGGTGTAGGCAACATGTTCGGCGATGGAGCCCCGTTCTTCGAATTTCAAGACCAGTGGAGCCCAGATGGAAGTATTAACGCTCTCGGCGGAAGGCAAAGTCTGCGTGGCTTTCGTGCCAACCGCTTCCTTGCGCGTTCGCTGTGGTTCGCAAACGTAGAGCTCCGTACCCGGCTTGTCGATTTTGACGTACTACGTCAGCACTTCGGCATAGGACTCGCACCATTCATTGATGCAGGCACTGTTCGCAACCGTTGGCAAGAGCTCAACTTCGACGATGTAAAGATCTCGTATGGTTGCGGTCTCCGCATTGCCTGGAATCAAAGCACCATCATATACTTCGACTACGGTCGATCAACAGAGGACAACCTCGTTTACTTCGGTTTTGGGCAAGCGTTCTAGGAAGCTGCCGGGAAGCTGCCGGGAAGCTGCCGGGAAGGAAGCGCATTCGTGTCGCACGAAGTTCTCTTAGAACCCCTTCTTCAGCTTCGACGTCAGTCGCTCGGCGAGCACGCTTCTCCCCATCTCTGTGAGGAGGCCGAGTCCAATGACGCTTTGACGGAAGGTGTAGGCTTTGTCGAGAGGGAAGGTCCGACCTCCAAGAACCCATGCCAGGAAGATGCCGTCGCTCATGCCGCTTTCGAGAAGAGCGAACGCTTCGGCGTCTACGGCGCTGAACCAGCCGGCGTTGACGAGTTGTTGGGTGAGGCCCTTGCCAAGTTCATTCAAAGATGCACGCGTGGATTGTATGCGCTCCAAGAACTTGGGGTTGTCTGCACGCAACGCATGCGCCCAAAACTCGAGCAGGAGAGGTGCTTGCTCTGCACGCGACGAATAGAATTCAACCGCTGAATCGCGAATCGCATCAACCTTACTCATGGCATCCGACGCGGCATCGACGCGCATCTTCACAAGGTCTTCGAACGACGTCATCCATGAATCGTACACGGCCAAGAAGAGCTCTTCCTTCGTGCGGAAGTATTCGTAGATCGTGCCCTTGCCGATCTCTGCATGTGAGGCAATGTCTTGCATCTTCGACACATGATAGCCGGTGCGCGAGAATACTTCCGCGGCATGCTGGATGATGTCTGCCCGCTTTGCGGCTCGATCTACAAGGAGGGGCATAGTGGTTACCGCGTTAGTAAGCGGTCGATGGCGTTCGTGAGCTGTTGCACGTGCTCTGCTTTTCCGGTGCCCCATGTGTGCAGTCGCACGGTCTCTGTTTCGTCTACATAGATCACGTTCGGCAAGCCGGCCTGCACGTGATAGTATTCAAACACATCGCCGTCCCAATCCATGAGAATGCTATTCGAGAACGCTTCACGAAAACGCTCTTTGATGTAGTTCTTGATGAATCCAGGCGCAAGCGACACATCGGCAAAGGCCACAAACTGCACCTTGTCTTTGAATCGAACGGCGAGCTGATCCGTCCAATTCTTGGTGTATTCACTGCCCGTTCGGTCCGCCAGGATCAACACCGTAGGCTTTCCCTTCCAGTGTTGATCCCATGTCCACGATGTTCCGAATTGATCCTCAAGCGCGAACGACATGGCCTTCTTGCCAATCGCTTTCGCATCGGGCGCAAGAGCGTACGACGTGCTCGCAAGGAGCACCATCGTTGCCACGAGGATGAATGGCCACTTACGCAAGCGTTGCCTTTGCCGTTTGCATCTTTTCGTTGTCTGCAAGAAATGCAGCCAACCCAGCATCGGTGAGCGGATGTTTCATGCTCTGCATCAGCACCTTGTACGGAACCGTTGCAATGTGTGCACCGGCCTTCGCGCATTCGAGCAAGTGAATTGGCGTGCGAATGGATGCGGCGATGATGAATGATTCGAGTTCATGCATGTCCCAGATCTCTACCGTGTCGCGCACTGCTTGCATGCCGTCGGTGGAGATGTCGTCGAGCCGACCCAAAAACAAGCTCACATACGTGGCCCCAGCATTCGCCGCGATAAGCGCCTGGTTGGGCGTAAAGAGCAATGTGACGTTCGTTGGAATATCCTGACGTTCAAGAGCACGTACGGCGGCAAGGCCAGCAGGGATGAATGGAATCTTGATGGTTGCTTCTGGAAACCACGTCAGGATCTCATCTGCTTCGCGTAGCATTCCATCGGTGTCGGTGCTCACGACTTCTACCGACGTGTGTCCGCCAACGCTTTTGTGAATGTCGAGGATCAACGTCTTGATGTCCAACGACGGATCTTCTTTTGCTAAAAGCGATGGATTCGTGGTAACTCCGCTGATGCAGCCAAGCGAGGCGGCATGGCGGATCTCTGCGAGGTTTGCGCTGTCGACGTACAATTGCATAGTGTTCTCCAGTAAAAAATTCGGTCCACAAAGATACGTCTACACAACGCCTTGATAGAAGGCCTTCACAAGGGTAGCGGCTTTCTTGTTCCGCGGCGTGTATTGCTTGACCTCCAGCGCAGACGGAATGCTTTCCCAATTCCACCAGAAGAGACCCTTACACCATTCCGCCTTGCCAAAAGATTGGACGACCGCATCGTAGTAGGTGCGCTGTACATCCTCGTTCACGGGATTTCCGGCGTTGAGAAGGGCTGTGTAGTCCCAGGGTCGCTCGAGGGCGCCGTTCACGCTCGGACATCCCGTCTCCGTGAGGAGCACGGCCTTTCCCGTTGCCGCGCTGAGCGCACGGATTCGGTTGAAACGTTCGGTGAAGTCGCCATGCGGAGCATACCAATCGATGCCGATGAAGTCAAGAGCCCACCAAAACGTGATCTGCTCGTACTCGTCTAGAAGAACGCCATACTGCACGTATCCGTTCCAATTGGCTGCATAGGTGAGCAGACCGTTGTAGATCGCACGAACGGACTCGATTAGGGCGAGCCAACGCGGTGCATACTGAGGTTGTGTTGCACGCACAAACTCTGTGCCGATGCAGAACATGTTGCACTGCGTACGCTGTGCTATCTGCGCATACTTCCGAATGAACGCGTCGTAGGCGCGAAACCACGCGTCCGTCGGTTCCATGCTCGCACGCCACTGTCCGTTGCGTGCGTCTACGTGTGGCGTGAGCAATACCTTGAGTCCACGGCCTTGCGCCTCCGAGATCGCAGCAAGCAGGTCGGCTTCCGTACTCGTTCCCTGTGCATCGGGCGCGATCGATGATGTTGCTTCGTCGAAGTATTCCGTCACACACAACATCACCCACGTGGCAGAGGTCTGCGAGACCATGTCGGCCATGGCTCCTGATGTTGCACCCGTGCGAAAGCCGGCACTATCCCATGAAGTGTAGGTGCAGCCGGCAATGGGAGGCGGACCACTACGAGGTGGATCGTTCGTTGGTGCGTCGGGCGACGTGCAGCCAACGAGGAGCAAGAGCGCGAAGATCCATGCCTTAGTCACGACCAAGAATCTTCACGGCAGGAAGCTCTGTGAAATGCTGATGGAAGAAGAGTATCTGCAGCGTTGCGAACAATGCTTCTTCGAGTTCATCGGTCCACCGAAACGAAATACGTCCCTCGCGCGGAAAATGATCTCCTTCTGTGGGGACTTCCTCGGTAACGATCCGCTCTTGCGATGCCGATGCATCTGCCATCGACACGAAGGCGTCTTGCACTGCATCAATGTCTTCGTTATCCATGCGCGTAACCCAAAACGCCAGCGGAAGTGGCGTCTCCACAAGGTCCGACCACTCTTCGCTGATATCCAGCGTAGCCGGCACTGCGCCTTGCGTCCACGCCACCATCGCATCGATCGACGTAATCGCCTCTGCAAATGGAAGCGATGTTTGTTGGAGGTCTGTCACGATCTCGAACTTTTCTGACAGCACAATCGAACCGATCATCATCATGTAGTCGCGCGGTGTGGTGGACGCAATTGTTTGCACGTCGTGACAGTGTTCGCGGAACCACACACCTGCAACATTTGTGTAGTCGTGCGACATCATCATCGGTGCCGGAACAATTCGGTAGTCCACTTTCGAAACGGCAACTCCATATCCATACGGAGTAAGCAACGCAGCGTCTACCATGTTGCGCAACATCAGCGACGCGCACTCATCTTCGGTGGTGCGGACAAGCGTCCACCCGCGTTCATCGCAGACGCGTTGTGCATTTGCAACGAGTGGATCGTAGAGTGCATTCGTAGGAATGGCAAGTTTCATCGACATCGAATAACCTCATACATAGCTATCCCTGCTGCCACCGCAACATTCAACGAATGCTTCACGCCTTCCATGGGAATCTCAACAGAGGCATCGCAGATTGCAAGAACGTCGTCGCTCACGCCAGAGATCTCATTGCCGAGTACAAGGGTGATGCGTAAAGGTGTGGTAGGGGACAAGGTGGAAAGGGTAGAAATAGGAACAGATGTTGTGGTCAGTTCAAGTGCAACAAGCAGAGATCCGCGTGCGCGTTCTGCTTCCAGGGCCACGAATATATCTCCTTCGTACACCCACGGCACCGTCTCGTCTGCTCCGAGCGCCGTTTTTTTGATCTCAGGTCGTGGGGGTGTGGGCGTATACCCTGTCAGAATAAGGCGTTCTATCCGCATTGCATCTGCCGTGCGGAAGATCGAGCCAACGTTGTACATGCTTCGAATGTCTTGCAAAACCACAGTTACGGCATGACGGCGTACGGTGGATGCCTCTGCCACGGTCAGGCGGCGAGCGAGAAGTTCTTCATGAGTGAGTTTGCGCACGCCGCGAATATCGTACTTTCGGGACGTGAAACGTCGCCTCTTTCTCCAAGGACTCCTAGCACTCTATCCCGCGCTCCGTTCGGTGGCGCAGGGAACGGCATCAAAGCGTTACTTGGTGATCGGAGATTGGGGAACAGGCGGATCGCTTCAAAAAACGGTGGCGGCCAGTATGAATGCGGTTGCCGGCGAGTATGCCATATCGGGCATCCTGAGTGTGGGCGACAACATTTATCCCAACGGCGTTGTGAGTGCGGACGATCCGCAGTGGACGTCGAAATTCGAAAAGATCTATGCCCTTCCGCACCTTTCCACCCTCCCATGGTATGCCGTTCTAGGGAATCACGATCATCGGTCGAACCCCGATGCACAGATTGCCTATGGACAGCGCAACCCGCGATGGCACATGCCTGCGCGGTGGCACACATGGAAGGACACGGTGGACGGAGTAACCAACGTGAGATTTGTGGGTCTTGACACACAGCCTATCATGCAGGGAAGTCCGCACATGCATGAACAGCTCACGTGGCTTGAAGAGACACTTATGGCGGCCAAAGAACAGGTCAAGATCGTGATCGGACATCATCCTATTCGGTCGTACGGACATTACGGCGACCAACAAGTGCTGCTGCGGCACGTGAAGCCAATTCTGGACAGATATCACGTGCAGTTGTATCTCTGCGGACACGATCACGATGTACAAATCATCCGCAATCCGTCTGATTCCTTCGCCTGCATCGTTTCCGGTGGTGGGGCGGGATCACGTCCGACAACGAAGGGTGTAAACTCCCTCTATGCAGGAACGGCTGGCGGCTTTGTGATGTTGGAGCTTACTGGTTCAGAGATATCGGCGTCGGCCTATGATGCCAAAGGGCATTGTACCACACACCTACGACTATGAAACGCATTGTCCTCTTCATGTTCCTTGCAGCTACTACCGCCTGGGCCCAGCCCTATCCGGACAGCAAGGGTCGTGACTTTTGGATAACGTTCCTTCCGAATTTTCATAACAACCCCGAGCAACTGCAGAACGATCAACTGCGGCAGCGCGAGCATCAGATCTACCTCGAGATTGGTGCCGAGCGTCCTGCCTCTGGCACAATCACGCTTACCAATCGCGCAGGGAGCAAGCGCGCTGTGAACTTTTCGATCACAGATCCCCGCCAGATCTTCGAGTTCAAAACGTACTACGAACCGTATGAACTTCAGGGGTTCAATAACGGTGGCTTGCTAGATAACGCGGGTGGGCAGGGCGAAGAGGTCGCGCAGCAGAGCGTGCACATTGTTAGCACCGACGACATCACAGTCTACGCTCTTAACCAAGCAGAACTCACAAGCGAAGCATTTCTCGTTTTGCCAACAGACGCACTCGCAGAAGACTACGTGGTCATGGCCTATACGTCCGATGCCAAGCTCAGCGGCTTCATGACGTTAAGTGGAAGTTCTACGCCATCGCAGTTTGCCATCGTGGCCACGGAAGACAGTACGGTGGTTGAAATCAATCCAACAGCACCAACGTTTCGCACCCGCGTTATCAATCCACAAACGGTGATGTTGAATCGTGGCGAATCGTATCTCGTGCAAGCATCCCCCGCCACAGATGAGTTCGCAGACCTTACGGGTTCTACTGTTCGCGCATCAAAACCCGTTGCCGTTTTTGGTGGCCAACAACGCGCAACGTTACCCATTCAACAAGCGGGTACTCTCTCGTCGCGCGACTGTGTGATCGAACAGATGAATCCTGTTCGCACGTGGGGCAAGCGCGCATTTCTTGCGCCCTTTGCGTTGCCGAGCGACGAAACCGGTATGGGCAACGATCTCTTTCGCGCAGTTGCCGGATTTGATTCCACGAAGGTTGTGGTGGATGGAGATACCGTAGCCTTACTCAGCAAAGGACAGTTCTACGAAGGTGCACTTACGCAGCCAACAGTAGTCCGTACAACGAGACCTTCCCTGATTGCAGCGTTCAAGAAAAGTTCGTCACCATCTGGATCGTCAGGTCAGGCGAATAATTATGGCGATCCGTTCATGATGGTGATTCCGCCCAGCGAACAGTTCATGGATTCGTACCGATTTGTGAATGTGCAATCGTATAGCTACAACGGATCTGTGAATAACCCGCAACTCGACGATTCGGTGTATAAAGAGCAGTGGCTGAACATTGTTATTCCAACGCCAAGAGTTGGCTCTGTGGTGCTCGACGGAGTTCCTGTGAACCCGGCGCGATTCCGCGTCTTCCCCGACCCCGAATATTCCTACGCACAGATTGCCATGGGCGGCGGTGTTCACGCCATTTCTGCCGATACGAACTTTGGTATCTACGTCTACGGCTACGGTAAGGCAAACTCCTACGGATACGTTGGAGGCATGGCTTTCCGTCCGCTTGATGTTACTCCACCACAATTCGGTGGCGCACCAAATTGCTTCGATCTGAATGGCGCGGTGTCTGATTCTATTCTTGGCGACACGCGACTCAAGCTCGTACGCCTTGTACCGGGCACAGATAGTAACGTCGTCCTCAACTTCCAGAATGTCACGTTCCCTGCAAGCTCCGTTCGTTTTGTGATGTCGCTCATCAATCGCTATAACGACGGCGCTGCCGTCATCGAAGCAGAAGATTTTGCAGAACAACGCTCACAGACATCTGTCCAACTTGCGGGCTTTACGATTGGTCTGCGAGAGGTGGGAAGTCAGAACATCATTCGCGGAAAAAGTTGGATCACACCGGTAGGGCGAGGTCGGTGCGATACCGTCACCATCGTCAACTACGGTGCCTATCCACACATCATCGACACCATCTCGTTCGGCGCACATAGCATTGGCGTTGTTGGTGCCACCATTCCCGTGCGCTTGAATCCAGGCGACTCGCTGCGTCTGGCCTATTGCGCCAAGTACACCATTCCTGGGATCAATGACGACACGCTGAAGATCGGCGACAATTGCGTGATTCGTTCGATTCAACATCTCTCCGTCGACGTGCGACTGGACGACACACCGCCGAAGATCACGGCCGATGTTGATGCGTGTTCAACGCTCGTAAACGTGTCGATCACAGAAACCGAACAAAGCGATTTTGGACTCGACACCATTGCCATTGCCTACAGTCTGCTGCAGAACTGCACGCTCGTCGTTACAGACAGTACTGCATCGAGGTTCCGATTTGCTATCACGATTCTCGATCCATTTGCCGACGCAATCTGGGGCGTGTTCGCTGTAGACTCTGCAGGGAATCGATCGATTCGGCTCGACACTATTCCAGGCTTTACACTGAACATCGCTTCGAGCGGAGGTGCGGGAACAACGGTGAACTATGGTGAAGTAAACCTTGGCACATTGGATTGCAAGAACGTCTCCATCGAGAACACAGGAATTTTTAGCATCACCATCCCAACGGTAATTATCCGCGGCAACATTCGCTATTCCATCCCTGCGCATCAACTGCCGATCACCATTGCACCAAAAACCTCTACGGTGCTGATCGTCTGTTTCGAACCTGTTCGTGCAGATCTGGAACCAGTGCGCGACACGATGGTCTTAACAAAGGGCTGCGCAGAAAAAGAGCTCGTCCTAGAAGGAGTTGGTAAGGCGGTAGGGTATGATGGCATTTCTCGTTGCAATGTGCCTGTTGGAGTATCGGTAATCGGAATCCCTTCCGCCCCGCCCCTTCTTGCATCTCCCTTACCTGCCTCGAACACCGTCACGATTGTACTTTCGCAGCTAACAGAGGCTTGTACGGTGCGAATTATTGACGCTGTTGGCGCAGATGCGGCCACGTTCACGTGGAAGGGTTCGGCCACGCAGGCCTTGGTACTAGACGTTGTGGGCCTGCCCGACGGCGCCTACACGTGCGTTGTCCGCAGTGCTCAGCATGTCCAATCCGGCCGCATCCTCGTGAAGCACTGATACACGAGCCCTTTCACCGGGTCGTCATCACACGAACGTTCGTAATTTGAAGGCTATATGAAAACCTCCCCCCTCCGTCTGTCCATTTTGGTCACGACCTGCGTCCTTCTCGGCATCGGACTTGGACTCTACGTCCAACCAGTTGTTAGTGGTGACAATGTATTCGAACAGGTGCGCAAGTTCAGCGAAGTACTGAACATGGCACAGAAAAACTACGTCGAAGATGTAGACACGCAGAAGCTCACCGAGGCAGCCATCAAGGGCATGCTCGACGAGCTCGACCCGCACTCCGTCTACATCTCAGCAAAAGAGATGACGAAGGTGGAAGAAGATTTTAAGGGCTCCTTCGAGGGCATTGGTGTGGAGTTTGATATCGTGAGTGATACGATCACGATCGTGTCGCCCATTGTTGGCGGACCCAGCGAAGCGCTCGGAATTCAGGCGGGCGATAAGATCACCAAGATCAACGATACCACGGCCATCAAGCTCACACGCGAGCAGGTGCCAAAGAAATTGCGTGGTACGAAGGGCACTGTGGTCAAGGTTACCATCAAGAGATCTGGAGAGAAAGAGCTGTTGGTCTTTGATATTGTACGCGACAAAATTCCAATCAACAGCGTCGATGCCTCGTTTATGATCGATGCGTCGGACGTTGGCTACATCACGGTAAATCGCTTTAGCGCCACCACCTACGACGAGATCATGTCGGCCACAGAACGCCTTCGTTCTCAAGGAATGAAGAAAATGGTGCTCGACTTACGGAACAATCCGGGCGGTTACCTAGACCAAGCGTATCGGATCGCAGATGAGTTTCTCGCGGGCGGACAAAAGATCGTGTACACGAAGGGACGTCGCCCGGAATTCGATGAGGAATTCATTTCAAATCCTGGTGGATCGCTCGAAGACATTCCGTTGATCGTCATGGTGAACGGTGGGTCTGCTTCTGCAAGCGAGATCGTGTCTGGAGCGGTGCAGGATCTGGACCGAGGTTTGGTTGTAGGAGAAACGTCGTTCGGGAAGGGCCTTGTGCAGCGTCAATACACGCTTGGCGATGGTTCCGCCTTCCGGCTTACGATCTCCCGGTACTACACGCCATCGGGTCGCCTCATTCAACGTCCCTACGACGACAAGTCCAAGTACTATCGTGGAGAGGGTAGGGATGAAGGTGAAGAAGGGGATAACATCACGCACGACAAAGACAATTCCGATACAAATCTGCGGAAGCGTCCCGTGTTCAAAACCGCGAGCGGTCGTACCGTCTATGGCGGCGGCGGTGTAACACCAGACTATATCGTCAAGAGCGACACGATCGGATTCCTTGCTCGAAAGCTACGTGCAAAGAATTTGTTCTGGCAAACCGCAGACGATCTGATGAAGGATCAAGGCAAGCAGATCCGCGCGTCGTACGATGGTAACATGGGCAAGTTCTTGCGCGAGTTCAAGATCAACGAAGACGTGATCGACATGCTCAAGAAGAACGCCAAGGCCAAAGACGTAGAGTGGAAAGAAGACGAGTACAAACAGGACGAAGATTTCTTGCACGACGTGATCAAGGCATATGTTGGACGCATGGTGTTCAACAACAACGGATACACGTCGGTGATGCTCCACATGGACAAGCAATTCCTCAAAGCGATGGAATTGTTCCCGGAAGCGAAGAAGATCGCAAAGCTTCGCTAATACACTCAGACTTCGAGAGTACAAAGACAACATGAAGACGATAAAGCAATTCACAGTAGCGGCGTTCGCGCTGTTCATCGTAGGTGTTGTTGGCTTCGGGAGTACTGCGCTACATGCGCAAGCACTCATTCAACCGGGCGAAGAACTCACGTACCGTGTGTCCTATCTCGGCATCACGCTCGGCACTATCAAAACTGTTGTTGAACCCATTACTACGCTCGACGGAAAAAAGAGTGTAAAGGTGAAGGTCCACATCAACTCAAGTCCGAGCGTTCCGTTCGTATCGCTGCACTCCATCTACGAAAGTTGGATGGACGAGAACATGATGTACTCGATGAAGTTCAATGCTAACACGCAGAACGATGCTGGCACGTGGGACTTTGATCAGTACTTGTTCGACTACAACGCCGGCAAGCTCGTGATGGAGAAGTACAAGGGCAAGGAAAAGTCTTCTACGAAGAACTACGACATCAAGAAGAAGTACAACGATGGCAGCTCGCTCTTATTCGCAGCACGCCGATTGCTGTATGCGAGGAAGTCGCTTCGTATTCCAACGACCATCATGGACGACACCGTGAATACGGTGATCAACTTTAGTGGCAAACAGGAAACAGCAGAGATTGATGCGGTAAACTATCCCGTGAAGTGCGTGTATTTCTCTGGTGAAGCAAACTGGACTGGGATCTATGGGATATCCGGAACCTTCGAAGGTTGGTTTAGTGACGACGAGGCGCGTGTGCCGATCAAGGCAAAGATGAAAGTGTATGTGGGCAGCGCTCTGATCGAACTCATGCAGTGGAAGCGTGCGAACTGGCAGCCACCCAAGGCCGGATGAGAGCATCGCTCATCATCATCGATGGGGGAGGGTCATCTACAGATGTAGCTGCCTTTGACGGTACTCGAGAGATCGGTAGGTCTACGTTTCCTTCTTGCAAGCCCAATGCCGAGAGCATGCAAACAGATGAGCTCTGTAGGCATTTGGGCACGTGGCTGGTCACAACCCGCTGCGCGATTACCGAAACAACATTCATCCTCATTGGCATGTCGGGCATTTGGTCTGTCGAAGAACGTCGGTCCTACCTCTTAGACTTCGACATGTCGTGGTCGCACTACGTTGGCGACCTGCTTCCTCGCACAAGTGTAATCAGTGACGTCGAACTCGTCCAACTCGCAGCACTGCAAAGCGGATCCGGCATCGTGCTCATAGCCGGAACAGGATCCATTGCGCTAAGCGTAGACACGGTTGGAATTCAACGTCGGTGCGGTGGATGGGGTCCGCGTATCGACGACTCCGGCAGCGGATTCTGGATTGGGCGAGAAGCATTGCGTGCGGTTGCGCGCATGCTCGACGGACGTGGCCCATCGACGCTGTTGATTCGTCCTGTTGCGGCATTTCTTGTGGTAGATCCCAACGACGTGATCTTGCTGCAGAACAAACTCCGCGCTACGTCGATCGACCGATGCGCACGATTGGCGCAAGCTGTACTATCGTATGCAGAAGAAGGCGATGTCATTGCGGTCGACATTCGTCTACGAGCCGCCGACCACCTTGCCGCCCTCGTCCTTGCCGTCCGTGCAACCATCCCTACCGTAGAGCCCAACCTCATCCTCTACGGATCGTTGTGGCAGAACGAGTCGCTCCGATCGATGGTCATCTCGCTCGTCGCAACGGTACATCCAGACACATCTTGTTCGATGCTTGCAGATGTCTGCGCATCTGCGGCTCGCGCACTCACACCAGAAGAACTTGCATGAAACATCTCCTCCAACCATCTACGTTGCTCGAGATCCTTACTCGCATTGCTGCGATAGAGGAAGGGCAGCTACGCATGTGGGGGACGATGTCTGCACACGAAATGATTTGTCACATGACGGAGTACATGCAAACCGCAAACGGCTCTGTGACGATCGACGTTTTCCCACGTCCGGTTACCTTCGTGCTCCGTCTTCTCAAGCCCATCATCCTCCGCATGAACTCCATCCCAAAAAATGCGCGCACGGCCAAGGGATGGGCAACGGCCAAAGGAGAGGGATTACAACCCTCTGATTTCAGTCTTGATCAGCAAGTGCTGCTGCATGTTGTACGTCAGTTTGGGGCCCGCAACCCCAACGCATTGGAAGCGATACATCCATTTTTCGGTCCGGTGACGAATGAAGTGTGGGCGCGTATGGCATACATACACTTCGATCATCATTTGCGGCAGTTTGGGAATTAAGAGAACTTCGTGCGACGCTGATGCGCTTCCTTCCCGGCAGCCTCCCGGCAGCCTCCCGGCAGCCTCCCGGCAGCCTCCCGGCAGCCTCCCGGCAGAAACTTCTCACATGACTCGTCACTTTACCAAACGATTTTCCCAAGCGTCAACCTACAAGATCTTGCTACCGACATGCGAGCTGGCGCCCCGATGGGGAGGGTGAGCTTCTTGGCTTCGTGGCCGAACATGAGACCGCTGATAACGGGTCCGTTTACCAAGAGGCTGCGTTCGGTGATGACGTCTGCTACGTTGCGGTGGGGAGTGTGGGATGCGCGCTGCGACGACTGAGTGAACTGACCGTACGCGATTCCTGCAACCTTCGACATGATCCCTGCGAGTTCGCAGTGCATGAGCATGCGATCGACGCGATACGTTTCTTCACCTACGTCCTCGAATGCAAGGATGCTGCCCTTGAGCTGTGGCATGTAGGGCGTGCCAATCAACCGCGTGAACACAGAGAGATTGCCGCCTAGTAGGGTTCCTTCTGCTGTACCAACCTTCACTCCTTCCATGGGGAGTGACTGCCTGATGGTGCCTACGGAACGAGTCGAAGAGAGGATGCGCCAAAACTGCTCTTCGCTCTGGGGGTCGTAGGTGTCGGCCATGTCCACGCTGGGCATGGCACCAAGAAATGTAACGAGACCTGTGCGTTTGTAGATGGCAAGTTGTAACGCTGTTGTATCAGAAAAGCCCACGAAGATCTTGGGATTGCGCTTAATGAGGCCGTAGTTGAGCAACGTCAGCAAACGTGACGTTCCATAACCACCACGAGCACAAAAAATGGCGTCGATCTGCTTGTCGGCGAACATGTTGTGGATATCAGCCACACGCTCTTCGTCGGTTCCGGCCAAGTACCCACCGTACGTCTTTCTGGCGTTGGCGCCCAAGACTACATGGTGACCCAGCTTTTCGAGGTAGGCAATGCCCCGGTCGAGTCGCCGCGGGTCGCGCTGGGGCGATGCGGGCGATATCACGCCAATGACAGCCTTGCGAGGGAGATGCTTTGGGTAGATCATTCCCCAATATCCACATTGTGAAAAACTTTTCACAAGGGTTGGGGAAAACTCATCTACGTCGACCTGTCACGAAATGCTAACTTCCTGGCCCCATTGGCCTTGCTTAGATTCGTACGTCGTCCTTTCATCGACTGGCACGTTTCTTGAGAGAACAGCCTGCCTGGCAATGTCTGTAGAACCAATTGAGCTCCGTGTGATCCGTTCGCTTCTCGTTCTCCTTCTGCTTTCCCTCTCTGTTTGCGCCACCCATGCGCAAGTAGTTATCGGTGGCGTCGTGAACAGATACGTTCCGGTGACGGGCGTCATTCCATGCGACTCCACCATCACCGTTCGGTCTACCCTAGGGTTCGCACCTGGCGATGTGGTGTTGATCATGCAGATGCAGGGAGCAACCGTCCAAACTCCAAGCGATTCAACGTTTGGTGATGTGGCCAACATCGGTGGCGCAGGTGCATTCGAACGTTTAGTGATTAGAGCGATCGTCGACGATAAGATCGAATTCACAACGCCATTTGTGCATCAGTACGATCCTCGCGGAGTCGTGCAACTCGTACGCGTTGCCTACTTCGACAACGCCCGCATCATTACTCCTATTACTGCACCAAATTTTGATGGAGCCATCGGTGGCGTCGTCGCCATTGAAGTTCGCGACACGCTGTTCATCGGCGCAGATGTGATGACGAGCGGCGCAGGTTTCCGAGGCGGCCTTAAATCTGTTTCGTATTCAAAGTGTGAGCAAACGGAATACGCCTACGACTATTGGTGGGGCCTGTCCGGAGAGCGCGGCGAAGGAATTGCGCAACGCGTAGGACATACCTCGGGACGTGGACGTTGGGCATCTGGCGGCGGCGGCGGAAACGGTAACAATGCAGGTGGCGGTGGTGGTGGTGGTGGTGGTGGTGGTGGGCATGGTGGCAGGTCGAACTACTACTGTAAGAAGCCCGACGTTGGCGGATTTGGCGGACATGGCATGGCAACCTACATCACCGATCAGCGTGTGTTTCTGGGTGGCGGTGGTGGTGGTGGACACGATAATGATTCCATGGGAACGCATGGTGCCACAGGCGGTGGTATCGTGATGCTGCGTGCGCGCGTGATCGACGGGGCTACGAATGCGATTGATGTGCGCGGACAGAGCGCACGCGTGTCAGACCGAGATGGAGCTGGTGGTGGCGGTGGTGGTGGATCGGTGATTATTGATTGCGATACCATTACCTCTACGATCATCATTCTTGCCAATGGTGGCAACGGTGGCGACAACAAGAACGAATACAATGTTCATGGTCCCGGCGGCGGTGGCGGTGGCGGTGCCGTGATCTTTACACGAGCTCATCCGAAGGCCATTCCTTCTATCGAAGGCGGACGTAGTGGTATCATCCTTTCGAATAACACCGATGCCGGATCTGATGCAAAGGGTAAGCATTGGGGCGCAACGGATGGAGCAGTTGGATTGCTCGATACGAACTTCACGTGGCGACGTCGAATTGATCCTGTTCTTACCGTAGCATCAACAGAAGAAATATGTCCAGGCGATACAGCAACGCTGACGTCGTCTACGGGCTTTGTGTCGTACCGATGGAGTAACGGCGACGCATCTCGCATCGCACGCACTACACAACCCGGCACCTACTACGTGGTGGCAACAGACGACGGTGGGTGCTTGCACAGGTCTAGCGATGTGGTGGTACGATTGGATCCAACGCTCTTCGTCATGGGCGACCTCGTCGACTTCGAAGCCATCGAATTGAATTCAACACGGATTGAAACGATCAGCTTCCGCAGCACAGACGACGATACCATCGTGATTAACGCTGCTACCCTTCCAAACGGATTCACGCTTCTACAGCCAACACCATTCCCTGTTGTTGTTGCACCGTTTGCAACTGTAGACATCGTGATCTCCTACGTACCAACGCAAGACAGAAGTTATGATGGCGTGATGACGATCTCAATCAGCGCACCATGTCCGACACAGCACACCGTCACGATCCTAGGTCAAGTAAGCCCTGTTGCCGCACGGTTCTCCATCCCCGATACCTCTGCCATGGTAGGCACAGCTGGATTCCGAATTCCGATTCGCATGACGGCATCACCAGACTCGGTTGACTTGCCAAACAGCACCTTCGCTGTTACAATGTCGTTCGATTCTCGCGTGTACAAACTCGATACGGTAACGGTGGGACTCATTACGAACGACGTAATCGACATCATTGCGAACAAGCGCACAACAACGATCCGCTTTGACAGTGTTCACATTCTTCCAAGTGAGCGCACGATCACATCACTGATCGGCACGGTGCTCCTCTCATCCGTCACACAAACACCACTCACGATTGATAAGGTGGAATGGTTGGACGTTGTGCAACGACCAGCCACAACCGTACGAGATGGAACGTTGCAAGTATTACCCGACTGCTTCTATCAAGCCCGTGCTGTGAAACTCTTTGGTATCGCAACCTTGCAGGTTCGACCTATTCCCGCGCGTGATCAAGTATTGATCACGGCAACAATGTCTGCACCTGGCAGATACAGTATTCAGATTGTCTCTTCGGATGGCAAAGAAGTATTTGCTCGCATCTATGATCACATTGAAACCGTGAACACAACGGCCGCGGATACGCTTGATGTGCGTATGCCCGTGTACGATTTGCCTGCAGGTGTGTACGTGGTGCGATTCCAAACACCATCAGAGATCATCACCAGAACATTTCCGGTTGTTCCGTAGCTCTTAGCGTGTAACAATGAGCGACGGATCGACGCCATGCGGAGCGCGCTCACGAACGATCTCCCCTAATGCCGCCTTGCCGCCTTCCGTGTTCCATTCTTCTGCAATGTTTGGAATGGTCATCATCTTGTCCATCCACGCATCGTTCTCCTTACCCATACGCATGGCTGTTGCATAGGGCACGTGCGAGAAGGTGACAAGCGTGTACAACGGAATCCAACGATCGGGATAGGTGGCGTAGAGGTATGCTTCGATCTTCTTGCGGAGCGCGAAGACAGGGTCGGCAACTTTATCGCGCATCTCGAAAAAGTTTGCAATCGCAAGGTCCGCAATCGCGTCGCCATTGGGTTTACGCAGCTCTTGATAGCGCGCAAGTGCCAACGTCCAATCGTCGTTGCATGCATCTAAGCATTCGATGAGCACGCGACAGTCTTCAAAGCCGCAGTTCATGCCCTGACCATAAAACGGTACGATGGCATGCGCCGCATCACCAATGAGCGCAACGTTGTTCGACACCCATGGATAGCACTTCACCGTCATGAGCGACGATTCTGGATTCGTGAAATAGTCGTCTACAATAGTCGGCATCATGGCAACGGCGTCTGGAAATTGCTCATTGAAGAATGCAGCTACGGATTCGCGCGTGGTGAGCTCTGCGAACGATGGAGATCCATCGTGCGCAAAGAACAACGTACAGGTAAAGCTGCCATCGAGGTTTGGCAACGCAATCATCATGTACGAATGACGTGGCCAGATATGCAATGCATGCTTCTCGATGAGAAAGCCACCATCGGCCGCTGCCGGAATGTGCAATTCCTTGTAGCCATGCTGGAGATACGACTGAGCGTAGTTAAACCGATCAAGAAACTGCATACGTCCGCGAACCGCACTGTAGGCCCCATCCGCGGCAATCAACAGGTCTGACGTAACGGTTGTGAGTACTCCGCTCTCCATATGTTCGAAGGTTACTGCTGGGGCGGCAAGGTTCACGTCCACGCATCGTTGCTGAAACGAGATCGTAACGCCGTTGCGCTCTGCAAGAGTGAGGAGCGACTTGTTGAGCTCGCCACGAGAGACGGAGTTGATGGCCTGTTCGCCAACGCCATACGGTGCGTATGTCTGGTTGCCGCGAACGTCGTGCATCATGCGACCACTCATTGGAATAGCGATCTCGCGAATGTCGTCTGCAATGCCGGCAAGCTCGAGAGCACGCAGACCGCGGTCGGACAGAGCAAGATTGATAGACCTGCCCGCGCTAACGGTTGCTTCGCGCATATCAGGTCTGCGCTCTACCACATGAATGCTATGTCCGCGCTTTGCCAACAACACTGCCAACAAACATCCAACAGGTCCGCCACCAACAATCGTGATCGTCTTCATTGTTACATCTCGATAAGAGGAGTGAATATCGGATCGCGCATTTCGAATGTGCTCGATGCAGATGATGCAGCGATTATCCATTCCGTGCAAATGCGCGATGTGCGAACGCGTGCAACATTCGTGCAGCCCATGATAACCGTACACCACGCACCATCGTTCACAATGCGCAAATCCTTTGGAGATGATTGGGCGCCTTCGGCACCGATGAACACCTTGCCATCTGGCATGGTGACCGTGGTGATGTCGTTCGTGATCTCTATACGAATGCCACTATCGGCGCGCATCTGCATGGCATGCGGTGTTGTTCGTGTGAAGACGGTAACCGTGCCACCCTTGGTAAGCGTGAGTTCGGTAGAGAACGTGCCATCTGTAAGACCGGGCACACGTAGCGCAACGGTTGATGTGTCGTGCGTACCCACCACGTTTGGCTGATGTATGGCAACGGCATGCCGGTCGCGCAGAACACGCCCCTCTACCGGATAGTAAGAGTTCTCGTGCAGCTTGAAACTGTTCGGATCTCCGCATCCGGTCAACAGCGTACATGCGAGCACTCCAACAACGTAAAGCTTACTCATGCGGGTAGCCCTTGCCGTAGCGAAGCTCGTCGCGGTGGAAGATCTTATCGAACAATCCTGCGCCGATCCCGAGATAGAAGCCGCTGAAACTTGTGGGGTTGAATGGCTGTCCGCCGGAATCATATCCCCTCGCACTGCCCGTTTGACCACTCGCATAGCCAGCCACGAACTGAATGGTGGTATTGTCGCCCACAGGAAATGCAATTCGTGCGCCTACGTGGGCAAACTGCGAGGGCGTGTAGTTGTACTCGACAAATGGTTCAACGGCAATGTTGTTTGAGAATACGTTGAACCAACCGCTAAGGCGAATCGGCAATACGCCAATTCCAAATCCAGTGGCGCCCAACATCACACCGTTGAACAACGACGTACCAATGGCAATGTGCTGATCAAGGAATGGCAGCGCCAACATCGCCGTTCCAACACGTGCCGTAAAGCCCGTGAGCTTGCTTGCATTATCACCCGTTTTCTCGGGAGAGAAGAGCGATGCCACTTGATTACTAGCGCCGATGAAGTTGAACTGCACAAGTCCGATCTCCCACGCGGAGTGCTCGTGATACTTCCATTCGGTTTCTGTTTCTTCTTGTCTGTTGAGGAAGTCGAAGGTGGTGAAGCCAAGACCCAAGTAGGGGAACGACACAAAGCCACTCGAATATCCGGAACCCGCTCCTGCCAGACCCTGCATTCCAAACGCATAGCCAGCATAGGCACGGAAGTTCACGCCACCAATGCTGCCGATCTCGAGCGCAACGTTTGGGTTCACATACTGCGAGGTGATCGCCGAGAACTCCATACTCGGCGTAAGGGAGATGTAGGGGATCTTGTCGCGGAGTCGGAATCGTTTCTTGATCGAGAGTACACCAACACCCGTTAACTGATGATCTGCGGACGCATCTGGTTGTAAGAGTTCGAAGGCCGTGATGCCCCACGACCAATCGGGATCGTCGTCGAACCATCGAAGTCGCCACTCAACAATACCGAAACGGTAGATGGCTCCAACGAAGATGGGCGACGTTGTGCTGTCTGCTGGACGACCGAAGAGATACTCATCGATATCGAATTGAATGCCAAAAACGCCTCGATTCAATGCATGTCCGCCCTGACCCGAGAAAGCCAATCCAACCGATTCAAAAAGAGCAAGGCGAATAAAGTTCGGATACTCGCGCGTAACAACGCTGTCGTGCTGCAACACATTTCGGTCGTACGAGATCACACGCGACGAAGGATAGATCACGCCGTTGTCTCTGTCACCCGGCGCATTCTGCACGCGCTCCGTAACAACCGTGTCGTGCTGCGTAATCGTGTGCACGTCCTTCTCCGTTCGTGTGAACGAAGAACATCCCACCAGTGCACCCATAATCAGTGCACCAACAACGAAGAGTATGCGGTATTGCTTCATGGTTAATCGAGAGAAATAATGTCTACAAGTATTGCAGGTGTTCCAATGCGACACCGAGGTGTGGCCGTAGAATCCAATCGAATGCGGAGCGTGGCTTTTGCGTCTTGCGTACGCACCTTCCGAACGATCGACTCTTCGCCCCCCATCTGATAGAACTTCTTGTCGGCAACCTTCGTGCCCACTTCGATCACCCAACAATCATCACTCCCTACCACCTTATTCATTACTCCCGAGACAACGACGGTGCCCTCGGTAGACACGGCAGATGCACAACCAACAAGGACAAGGAGGGCGGCAAGGAAGAAAGGGAGAAGGTTGTTCATGCGAAGTGGACCGTAAGAGTGACGAGATCTTCGAGTGTTGCGATAGCCGTATCACCAGGGTGTAGTTGTGCTACACCTTCTGGTGTTCCCGTAAAAATACAATCGCCGCGGCGCAGCGTGAATACAGTGCTCACGTACGAGATCAACTCGTTCACGCTTCGTTCCATGTGCGATGTGCTTCCGAACTGACGTTCTTCGTTGTTGACGCTGAGTGTAAATGCAAGCGGACCTGCATGCAACATCCCGAGTGGCACAATTCGTGATACGGGTGCAGAGTGCTTCCATCCTTTCGCCACAGCCCATGGTTCGCCACGCTGCTTTGCGCCTTGCTGCACGTCGCGCGCAGTAAGATCGAGTCCAATGCCGTACCCCGCAATCAGCGATGGCGCATCATGTGCTAATACGTTCTCTCCGTCTGCTCCAATCACCACCACAAGTTCAACCTCGTGATGCACGTTTTTTGCGAACGATGGCAGCACAACCGTGCTACCATCTTCCGCATAGGCGGCCGGTGGTTTGAGAAAAACGATTGGATCTTCCGGCACCGATGCATTCATCTCGCGCGCATGGGCCGCATAGTTGCGACCAATGCAGTACATCGTGCCTATCGGCAGCGTACTACCATCTGTGAACGTCCACATCACTCGTCCTTCTTTGGCTTTGGCAGCTCTGCCGGAGAACGTTCCGGTTCGTTTTCTACAGGAGGTCTGTCGGGCGGAACTTCCGTCGGCGGATTCACCATCACATCAACGCCAACAGTGTCGGCACTGTCTGCCTTCATATCGAAGCGGATCGATGGATATCCAAGAGCGGGATTGCTGTAGACCTTCGACATGAGCCTACCCCATATCGGTGCTGCCGCCCTGCCACCTTGCCCATAGTCTCCTGTGAATTGCACACGTCTGTCGTCAAAGCCCACCCACACGCCCGCAACCAATTGCGGAGTGTAGCCCACAAACCATGCGTCGGCGAAATCGTTGGTGGTTCCCGTTTTGCCGGCTGCATCGCCGCGATAGAATTTGC
>Ga0105046_10003896_pt1 | contig 23725 bp, 17 predicted proteins | sample MAT03_FD_78385 | JGI IMG/M metagenome (GOLD analysis project Ga0105046, IMG submission 78385) | Freshwater microbial communities from Lake Fryxell liftoff mats and glacier meltwater in Antarctica - MAT-03 (megahit assembly) | ecosystem: Environmental > Aquatic > Freshwater > Ice > Liftoff...
AATCTTTAATCATCAAACAAGGCCATGCCAAAAATGAAAACAAACTCCAGCGCGAAAAAGAGATTCTCTTTTACCGGGAGTGGAAAAATTAAGAGAAAGCATGCGTATAAGAGCCACATCTTAACTAAGATGAGCACGAAACGCAAAAGAGCACTTACGCACACCGGGTTAGTACATGAAGCCGATGAAGCACGTGTTGCAAGAATGCTTTGCGCTTAGTACAACAGTATAATTAAATTAGTATTAACCAGGGAAATAGTATTAAGTTTCCGCAGTGACGGAACGCTATCACCAAAAATTGATTAAAAAAAATGCCAAGGTCAGTCAATTCAGTAGCATCGAAAGCAAGAAGAAAAAAACTTCTTAAACAAGCAAAAGGTAACTGGGGTTCCAGAGGTAATTTGCTCACCGTAGCAAAGCATACCGTTGAAAAAGGACTTCAGTACGCTTATCGCGACAGAAAAACCAAGAAAAGAAACTTCAGAAGTCTGTGGATACAACGTATCAATGCAGGAGCAAGGGAAAATGGCCTCTCTTACTCTCAGTTGATGGGTAAACTGCATGAAAAAGGAATCGACCTGAACCGCAAAGTTCTCGCCGATTTGGCAATGAATCACCCGGATGCTTTCAAGGCGGTTGTGGATTCTGCGAAGTAAGAATATAAATAAAAAAATTATTATCGAAGACCACTCGTAAGGGTGGTTTTTTGTTTGTGGTGTTGCGCATGTGTAGTTAGTGGTGCGGCTTCGCTCACCATGACATTAATTGCGTCTCGGCTTCGCTCGACGCAAACGTTGCTGGAGCGACTGCCGGTTTTGCAGTCAGATGACTGCTGGCTGCCGGCCCATCGGCAAGCTCAGGGCGTTGCTGAAGACTGCCGATTGCCAACTGAAGACTGCCGACTACTTTTCCCTATCTTTACTTCATGGAGAAACAAATTCGTTTGCTATTACCTGCTGCCGTGGGCTTTTTGATTTGCTTTTTGCTGACTGCATTTTACAACCGTTATGCATCTGATGATTTTGAGTTTTTGTATCAACTGAGGCAATTAGGATTTAGCGGTTCGGTGGGTTATTTTTATGATAATTGGAATACAAGGTGGCTGGCGATAGGGTGGATGAACGTTGTTTTTATTTCAGAAGAGATGATAGGGAATTTGATCTATTACCATGCCTTTTCTATGTTGCTATTGTGGTTTTCATTTTACAGATTAATTGCTCAATTTCTACTCACTTCCGTTTTTGTGAAAGTGGTGACTTCGTTATTTATGTCGATGTCGTTTTTTTATTGTTGTTTTAGTATCAGCGATGTATTTTTCTGGGTCAATACTTCGACGATGTATTTGTATGGAACTATTGCATTTATTTTAGCATTGGGTGCCGTCATTTCCAAACGATTCACAGTATTTGATGTGGTGGTATTGATTGCCTCCGGTTTCTATCTGGGCGCATCCTATGAGCCATTGGTTTTTACTTCGATGTTGGCTGCAGTAATTTATTTGTGGAGCCAGTTTAGAAAACAGGGCCCGCAGGTAGCTGCAAAACCGGTGGTGATAAAAGTAATTTTGGTGCTTAGCGTATTGATGATTGCATTTGCCATTTCATATGCCGGCGAAGGTCATACTATCAGGTCCTCATATTTACCACAAACAACATTTACATTTAAATTGTGGGTGTGGATAAAAGCTATAATTAAAATGATAGTGATGGAGCTTCCATCCAAATTTCTTATGGCATTACTGTTTTCATTTCCGTTTTTTCTTGCAGGAATGATTGCTCCATTTAAAAAATTGACTTTCATAATGTTTAAGCAAATCACAATTTTGTTTTTTGTGCTAATGGCAATCTCTCTACTTCCGATTTCGTTTTTAATGTCGGAGATGGGACCTCCACGTGCATGGACACAGATTTCTTTGTATTTGGTATTATTTAGTTGCTTTCTTGCTGCCTATGCAGGATCAATTTTAAAAACTAAGTATGATGTTGAAAAAGCTACCAAATTATATGCACTCATTTCTTTGCTATATGTTATTTCTACCGGTGTTCCTGAAGTACTTAAATCGTACTATTATGCAGATGAATATAAAAATAGAATGGAACTATTATTGAAACACGACCACAATAAAAAAGAAGATGACATATTAGTCTTGAAGCCCCTTCCCGAAACAGGATGGATTCATTCAGCAGAAATTTCTCAAGAACCTGGTCATTTTACCAATCAGCATTTGAAAAAGTATCTGAGATTGGATTTTGAAATTCGTTCCGAAGGTAAAGTAGAAAAATAGATCAAATTTTTATCGACTGATCAATAGTTTTCTTACTGATATATTTTCGTGAATCGAAGTTTTTACAAAATAAATCCCTTGGTTTAGTCTAGTAATGTCCATTTCAATGTTCTTGTTGTCCTTTGATATATTTTTTGACAACATAATTTGTCCTGAAGTATTAATAATTTCAATTAATGAAATGTTCTTATTTTTAAAGTTAATTTTATCATTTGCAGGATTAGGATAAAATATTGACTCTTGTAAAAGAATTTCATTTTCATTAAAGGAGAGCGATGATGTGTCGCATTCGGTTACTTTGTAACTGCATTTGTCTCCGTTAAGATATCCGGTGATAGTATTCAAGTCGTTAATACACACGAAGCCATTAGTTGAATTCAAACGAATCATTAATACGGTTGAGTTATTTATCATCTGTCCGAGACTATATGAAGTGAATCTAAGAGTGGAGTCGTTTGGATTGAAATAGTATAAATAGTTCAAGCCATTTGCAACAACCATAAGTGTGTCAAATTCTACATATGGATAATTGAATCGTATGGAGAAATCCAGTGCGTAGGTGAAATCATTTGAATTGAAACTCACTGGAACCAACACCTGATTTCCGGCTACAGTATTATTGAATAAATCAAATACTACACTATCCAAAGTGTCAATCACAAAAGGTTGAAGTTCCAGTTTCAGGTAATGTGAAAGCGATTGATCCTTTTCAAATGAAAAATCTGCCGTAACATCAAAGTCTGACTCGACAGTAATAAATTGTTTTGAAGTCAGAATTGATTTCTCTTCTGAATCAGAAATTTCAGTTATTGTTGTTGAATGCGCTTTTGTAGCGGATGATATTTGTCCAGTTGCAAAATAGCTGACCAACATTAACGAAAAGAATGTAAATAGTTTTGTTTTTATCATAATGCTTGTGTTCCAAAATATTGACTTGATTTTTATTAAATTATCATTCACAACAACTACCTGAACCATAAATTATTCTCCTGCAATGAGAAGATGGTTTAGAACTCCGAAATATCAGATAAAAAACTCAGAGTATTGTTAAAGATCTGTTATTATTTCGTAACTAAGATATTAAGATTTATATGTAAATGGATTAACATAATAATAATCTTTAGTTTATGTAAATAGGTAGTTTGTAGAATTAATTTTGCGTTTTATTGTGTTTTATATTTAAAATCCAGTCGCCATGCGAATAGTGTTATTATTAATGTTGTCTTCGACACTTACCTGCCTAAATGCAAGTGCCCAAGGACTTGAAGGTGTGATAGTCGAAAAGTTCTATGTTTCTGAAAGTCGGGATACACTTTTATCTTTGCCGGGTGCATTGCCTGAAGGATCTGTTACTTACAGGGTGTTTATTGATATGAAGCCAGGATATTTTCTTCAATCAGTTTTCGGTTCACCGGGGCATGAAATGAAGCTGGCTACCACTACATTTTTTTACAATCATCCCAACTATGGAAATTATATTGCAAACATGGTAATGGATTACTGTTTAAAGTACAATACAGTAATGCTTGATTCTTGGATTAGTGTAGGAGCGGGTTCCCAGGACAGTTATGGTGTTCTTAAAATTCATGACGATACCACCGCTACTATTGTCAATACTTTTACTCCACCTATGCTTCAGAATCATAATAAGCTTGTGGGGATTCCAATTTGTGTAAAAGATGGCATGCAATTCAATCATGGTAAACCTCCACGTGTATCAGCACTTGGAATTGATAAACTCTTTGATGCGCTTGATAAGCTGATCATCGTTGATTCTTCCGGGTATATTTTTAGTACTGAAAATGGGGCCTGGGGTTGTTTAGGAGGTTCTCAAGGTCTGGATAAAGAAACTAATATTGTTTTGATTGGTCAGTTTACTACCTCAGGTAATTTTTCATTTGAATTCAATTTGCAACTAGGTACACCCAACGGAGGTGCGGAACAACATGTCGCCAGAAATGCGGTAAATAAGGAATTTCTTGATGCCCGCTTGATAATCGATTCCCGTATTTTACCATAATTTTAACATATTTAGCACATTTATTATTTTTTAATTAACATAAAAATAAGAACCAAATAACAAGATTTTAACTATATAATAAAGATGGCTTTATATCAATGCGTTGTTAATTTGTGACTTTTGCTACCTGAACGTTTAATGAAACCTTACTGGTTTTCTAAGTAAATGTGGTTTCAGAACCGCACAAAAGCTAACACAAGTAAATACTAAATCAAAAATAATCTAAAATTAATTACAATGAAAAAATTATTACCATTTGTTTTATTCTCCATTCTTGGCGCATCTGTTGCTGCCCAAGGCCTTGAGAATATTGTTGTAGAAAAATATTACATTTCTGATGCTAACGATGCTACAGCTAATTCGTTGGGTGGTGTTCTTCCGGTAGGGTCTGTAACTTACAGAGTTTATTTGGATATGCTTCCTGATTATATTTTTCAATCGGCCTATGGTGATCCAAATCATGAGTGTCGTATTGAAACAACTACTTTATTTTTTAATAATGAAGATCGTGGCTCAATTCATCCCACTTTTAATTTCAGCTATTGCGACGATAATACAGTAATGTTGGATTCATGGTTGTCGGTTGGTGCCGCAGCAGCAGGACAACTCGGTGTATTAAAGATTAATGATAATGGTGTGGGAACAGTTGTTAACGGTGATGGCGTTCTACAAAACACTGATCCATTAATGGGAATACCTCTTACACAGGAGGATGGTCTGATTGCCGGTACTCCCGAGCCGGTTGTTTCGGTTGGTATTGGAACAGAAATCACAGTTTTTGATGCTCAGAATGATGGAACCAATGGTCCTGTATTTTCTACTTATAATGGTGCATGGGCCTCTTTAAATGGCTCTGTTGGTGCAGATCCTGCACTTAATCATGTTTTGCTGATGCAAATCACTACTGACGGTGATTTTTCTTTTTCACTTAATGTTCAAATAAGAAATCAAACAACATTTGTAGTCGAGAATTATGTTGGTTCCAATCCTGTTGGAACTGAAGTTCTTTTTCCTGCATTAAACTATACATCAATAGGAAGTAGCCTTGATGATGTTAACGCGGAGTTTTCTCTTAATTTGTTTCCAAATCCAACAAAAGGTGTAATGACTTTAAATATTCAGGCTTTGAACTCTTCTAAGGAATCAGGATACAAAATTTATGATTTGATTGGTAAAGAAATTATTTCAGAGCAACTGGGAGAAATTAGCGGGTTACATAAGCATGAATTAAATGTTTCTAAACTACCAAATGGATTTTATTTTATCGAAGTTACTTTGGATGGCGTTTCTCAAACAGTTCGTTTTGTTAAAAATTAATATACAAGTATAAATTTAAACATTATGGTGTAAGTAGATGCAAATTTCGGTTTGGATTCTACTTACACTTTACAATTTGGATATGATATCTGTTATGAAGAATTTGTTTTTGTTTATAGTATTATTTATTTTTTCTGTTGTTGCTGCATTTGGTCAGGGGACAGTAAGAGGAAAAATTACAGATGAAAATGGCGAGACAGTTATTGGAGCCACTATCGTTCTTAAAAGCAATCCTACCTTCGGCACAATAACAGATTTTGATGGTAATTATTCCTTAAAAATCACCGAATCAACTCCTCAAACACTTGTCATATCCTACATAAGTTATAAAACTCAGGAGTTTGAAGTTAATCCCATTGGAGGAAAAGTAATAGTTAAAAATCTTTCTTTGCTTTCTTCCAGCCAGGAAATAGGGGAGGTGGAGATTGTAGCAAAGATGTCGAGAGAGAAAGATGCTTATATGGAGAAAATGAAAATGAACTCCGCAACAACCATCGATTATATTTCTACTGAAACTATAAAAAAAACCGGTGATTCCTATGTTGTTGCCGCTGTGGCCAGAGTATCAGGAGTTTCAACAACCAGTAGTGGTTTTATTACTGTAAGAGGTATTGGTGACAGATATGTTAAAACAACATTGAATGGATCCATGATTCCTACTTTGGATCCTTTTACCAACAACCTGAAGCTTGATATTTTTCCTACCAGTCTTATTGATAATGTGTCATTGTCAAAAACAGCTCGTCCGGATCTTCCCGCTGATTGGGCAGGTGCAAATATCAATGTGTTAACAAAAGAATATCCTGATCAGTTAACGGTAAATGTAGAGACCTCATTTGCTTACAATACACAATCAACCTTTCAGGATGTATTAACATCTGAAAAAAGCTCTACCGATTGGCTAGGTTATGATAATGGATTCAGAGATATTGATCATGATAGTTATTTAGCCGTGAAGGCATTTCCAACGCAATATGAGGAGTTGGTGGCTTTAGGTCTGGGACCTTATTATACTTCGTTGGGTGTTGCGGAAAGTTGGTTGCCCGGACAGATTGCAGGTGACAACTATTTTAAATTGGGTTTAGTTCAGCTTGGGTTATTAGGTCCTGCTCAGTTTGATGACCCTGCAGCCGTTACTGCTGCAACAAATGCCTACATGAGTGGCCCATACCGTGGACAAGCTTACAATTCCATAAATGCCAATGGTGTAAAATCATCGCAAGCACTTCCTAATAACTGGAATACTTTTACCGAAAAGGCTCCATTGGATTTTAGTCAAAGTTTGAGCATTGGAAATCAAATTGATGTTTTAAAACGACCTTTAGGATTTTTGGTCGGTTTCAGATATGGCAATCGCTATCTGTACGATCCTTCTTCTGTATTTAATAGAGCGTTTGTGGATGCTGAGGGTAATGCAGGAGTTGAAATTGAAGGAGATCAGCAGGCTTCCATTGAGTCAAATGGTTGGAGTGGCTTAGTGAATCTTGCTTATAAACTAAATACAAATAATAGTGTTAGTGTTTTGTTTATGCCCAATTTTACCGGTGTAAACAGAGTGAGAAACTCAGTTGATCAGGGAACATCACAATCCTATAATAATTCCTTGATAAAAGCGCAATTTTATGAACAACGGAAGCAATTAATTTATCAATTGAAAACAGAACACTATATTCCTAAATTCAAAAGTAAAATTGATTTTAATGCCTCTTATACTAATGGTGAGAGTAGTGCTCCGGATTTTAAGACATTGACCTATTTTGAAGATCAAGGACAGTATATTATAGACATTAAAGAATCGGATACTCATAGATATTACAGATACCTCAATGAGAATTTGTTTGATTCCCAAATTTCACTTGAAATACCTATTATGGATAAACCGGGGTTAATTAGAAAAATTAAGATTGGTGGATCCTATCAGAAAAATGATAGAGAGAGTGATCAGTATGATTATAAAGTTGTTTATAATGGTGGAGGTGATTTGATAATAGATAACAATGATATTGAAGAATTCTTTGATTTAGATGAGTTCGGCATCACTACCGATAGTAACGGTCAACAAATTATAAATAAGTATTACGAGGAATCAGGCAACCCTGCCAACAATACCATTGGATACAGCGAGGTGTTTGGAGCTTTTTTAATGGCTGATTACAACATTAATCCTTCACTTCGTTTGACAGGTGGATTGAGAGTGGAGAAGGCCAATATTTTTACTGATGTTTATGACTATAATAAGCTGGGATATGATGCAAATGATCCTCGACGTCAATATCCCGGTGAAGTATTTACTGTTAATCCTGGAGCCTTAAATGAGCTTAGCTTTTTACCTAGTATAAATCTGGTTTATAAGATCAATCAAAGTGAAAAAGCTCCATTCAATCTCCGTTTAAATTACAGTCAAAGTGTAGCCCGCCCAAGCATCAGAGAACTTTCTGATGCAGTTGTGTATGATTACGAGCTTCAGGATTTTGTTTTTGGAAATTCTAATCTTGAAATGGTTAAAATTAATAACTATGACATGCGTTTGGAATATTATTTTAAAAGTGGAGATAATGTTTCTGTAAGTCCATTCTTTAAAGATTTCAAAAATCATATTGAGCTTGTAAATACCAATCAAGGATTTACTTGGCAAAATGTTGATAAATCAACTGTAATTGGAATTGAACTTGAAGGAAGAAAACAATTAAGTAAAAATTTTGAATTGATTGCCAATGTCACTTTCGTAAAATCAGAAACTGAATTTGTATTATACCGACTCGAAGTCCAGGATGGATTGAAGAATTATATACCGATTGATACAGTACAAAGAACCATGTATGGTCAGGCACCTTTTGTAATTAATGGAATATTAAATTATAAAGCTGATAGCTTAGGATTGAATCTATCGTTGAGTTATAATATTCAAGGAGAAAAGCTCATTTTTACCTCAACCGACGGAACACCTGATATTTTTGAAATGCCCCGACATATTTTGGATTTTAAAGCTTCTAAAACTCTCGGTCAACATTTCGGGGTAAGCCTTAAAGTTCAAAACATTTTAAACCAATCTATCAGACGTTCTTATTTGTTTGATGATGACTCTACGCTGGATTATGACCGATATACTTATGGAACTACGTTCACGTTAGGTTTTAGTTATAAATTATAGTTATATATTATGCTTAATAAATAAATTTATTGAAATGAAAATTATAATAAGATTATTTACTTTCTTGGTGTTGACACTTATTTCAATACCGGGGTTTGCTCAGATTAAGAAGGTAGTTGTTGAGAAATATTATATTTCCGACACCTTTGATGCAACCGACTCTTTAGCCGGTACCGTGCCGGTTGGCTCTACCACTTACAGGATTTTTATCGATCTTGAACCGAACTCGAAAATAATTAAAATTTATGGTGATCAGTATCATCCATTAAAAATTGAGAGTACCCAGAATTTTTACAATAACTACGACCGGCCTGATAAGAATTTTGGTTACCTGATTAATAAGAACTGGTTTGAAGATAATCCTATGCTTGCTCTTGATAGTTGGCTGACTTTAGGTCTTGCAAGTACGAATCAATTGGGAATTCTTAAATCCGATGACTATAACGGTTCAGATATTGGTGGTTCTAATAATTTTGGTGGCACTGCAGCTGTTTCCGGAGGTTTAATGATAAATGCCGATCCGTTAGCAGGAATTCCTGTAACAACATCCGATGGCTTTTTGCCTTCTACTACAGCTTTAGGGCAATGGACTGATAATGGTTTTAAAGATTCTTTTGGAGATGATTCTTCTGTTTTTGGACCAACAGTAATTGGTAATTCATTCATTAGTTATGATGCCTTTTTGAAACAAAATTCAGGATTGTCCGGAGTTTCTCCTGATTCTAATACTGTTTTAGTGGCTCAGTTAACCACAATAGGTGATCTTTCATTTGAGTTAAATTTGGAAGTTGAAATTTCTGATGGTATTAATTCTACCATAATTAAATATGTAGCAAACAACGACACCTTACTTCCGGGTGAAGAAATTAACCCTGCTTTGAAATATCCACCGGTATGCGGGTGTACCGATCCTGACTTTCTGGAGTACAGTTTGAGTTATGCATGCAGTGATAATCAACAGTGTATTACACCTGTAGTGTTGGGATGTATGGATCCAATGGCTTGTAATTTTGATTTAAACGCCAATTTTTCTGTTCCCTCTCTTTGCTGTTATCCGGGTTTGTGTAACGATCGCGATCTTGCTGTTGTTTGTCCCGGCATTTCTTCTGCTCGCATGGGCTTCATAAATTCCTTTCCAAACCCTGCCTCAAATGAAATAACTTTCGAATTTAATTTATCTCATTTAAGTATAGGTACGTTGACGGTATTTGATTCAATGGGAAAATTGGTTTATGAAAAAAATGTAATAGGTGCTGAAAATTCGGTTTTAACAACAATCAACCTTTATGGGATGGCTGATGGATTATACCTGATCAGACTCTCTGAAGGAAGTAGTATTGAGACAACTACCTTTTTAAAAAAGAATTAAATATTAGTTATTCAAATTGAAACTGGAATGAAAATGAATACTATCATAAAAGGAAATTTGTTACTTATTACCACAGGTTTATGGATGTTGATTGCCATGGTTTTTGCCGGATGTGAAGATGATATAGAGATAGTTACACCTGCAAACGAAACAGGTACGGTTACCGATGTTGAAGGAAATGTTTACAGAACCGTAAAAATTGGAAATCAGTGGTGGATGGCCGAAAATTTAAAGGTTGCAAAATATAAAAATGGTGAGCTGATTACTGATGGTAAGAATTTTAGCAGTTGGGGAAATGGAACAGCTGCTTTTTGTATTTATGATAATAGTACCGTTGGAAATTTATATAATTGGTATGCCGTTAATGATGCAAATGGTTTGGCACCTGAAGGTTGGCATATTCCTTCCGATGAAGAATGGAAAGAGTTAGAAAAAAATCTTGGCATGTCGCAGTCCGAAGCCGATAAATTGGGGTGGAGAGGAACTGACCAGGCTGAAAAATTAAAAATTGAGGCACTAAAAGGTTGGGAAAGATATGAGGACTTGTGGCCATTAAATACAAGTGGATTTTCAGCAACTGCCGGTGGTTGTAGATTTTATGATGATACCTGGGGTAGCCCCGGTTTGTTTAGTACCGGATTTTGGTGGTCAGTAAATGAAAACTCAGCTGAAGATGCCTGGTATCGTCATTTAGATTATAAGAAAAATACTGTTTTTAGATATTACGGAAATAAGGATTATGGATTTAGTATCCGATGTGTTAAAGATTAGGATTTTTCTGGAGATTTGAGATCTGAATTTCTGTTTCAACAGTTCTGTGTGGATGCTTTTCAAAATTTGGAATATGTACTGATTTACTTTTAATTATTTCTGGTTTTTTTAGTTTAGAAGATTATTTAATCTGCTTTTTTTCCGATAACTTTTTTTTTGAGTGTATTTCACCTTGTTTCAATCCACATTTACTTAATATTAACCTAACTTAAAAGGTTATCTTCTTTAACGATTTCATAAATTCAAGCTACAGTTTAAAACTGATTACTGTTGGATATTTGTACCATTCATCAAAAGATGAAAAAAAACTAAAACATTCTAACCAATTAAACAAAATGCAAATGAAAAAAACAATGTCAAAAATGTTGATGACTGCCGCTCTGGCTGTCACTTCTGTAGCAACAGGATTTGCTCAAACAAATCTTGGTGCTGATTGCGGTTGTCCTGCTGTAGGAGCCCGCGCATTAATTAACATGTCAACACTTGCTGTTTCAGGTGGTGCAACTGATGGCGATTTAACTGCCGCCAGCACTGTTCTTACCTGTAACAACATTTATGTGCTTGACAAAAAAATCTTTGTTCCTAGTGGAAAATCAATTACCATTCAGCCTGGAACATTAATTAAAGCTAACACCAGTGCAACTCCTGGTGATGCTACAGCTCTTATTGTTTCAAGAGGTGGAAAAATCTTTGCAAGTGGTACTCAATCTTGTCCAATTGTATTTACTGCAACTGCCGATCCAATGAACGGTACTTACGGTGTAAGTAATCAAGGACAATGGGGTGGACTTGTTATATTAGGAAATGCTAAAAACAACCTTTTAGCGGGTAACACTGCAGCTATTTCCAATGGTGTTGGACTTATCGAAGGCTTTTCAAATGTTGACTCACGTGCATTCTATGGTGCAGCTCCGGGAGCTGAAGATCAAAATGACAATTCAGGCGTTCTTCAATACGTTTCATTGCGTCACGGTGGTGCTACTGTTGGTCCAAACAACGAATTGAACGGACTCACTTTAGGTTCTGTTGGTAAAGGAACTACTTTAGATCACATTGAAGTTGTTGCCAATTCTGATGACGGAATTGAATTCTTCGGTGGAAACGTTGATTTGAAATATGGTGTTGTTATGTTCAATGATGACGATGGTTTCGATTGGGATCAGGGTTGGTCAGGAAGAGGTCAGTTCTGGTTTGTAATTAAGGCTTCCGGAAAAGGTGACAATGGCTTTGAAATGGATGGTGATGATAACACCAGTGGAGCTGCTCCTCTATCTCATCCTTTTGTTTACAATGCAACATGTATAGGTGATGCTACTGATGCAGGACTTGAAGCAAAAGAACTTACTGAAGGTGAAATCTACAATTCAATTTTCGCTAATTACGCTCAGGGTTTGAACATCTATAATGTTCGTCCTACTGATGTTTACAGCAAATGGAATTCAAGTGCATTTAAAGTTAACAATTCTACTTTCGTAGGAAACGTTCAGGCTTTCACTATTCAAACTGCAGGCAGTGTAATCACACCTGCTGCAGGTGCTGATTTAACAAAATTCGGAACTGATGGCAACACTTCTGTGGCTACTCTTGCCGGTTTCGATTTTACTTTCGGAATTACTCAAGCTACCAATGCAATCACTGATCAATATGATGCAATTCCAACAAACAATATTGCTTCAAATATTACTCCTCCAGTTGACGGTTTCTTTAAACCTGTAAGCTTCCGTGGAGCATTTGAATCAGGCAAACCAAATTGGATGGCTGATTGGACTTTCTCTGCCTTAATTGATGCATCTAACGGACTTGTACCATGTGCAAATGATGTTAACAACGATGGTACAGTAAACGTTCAGGATTTCAATTCAGTATTAGGTGCTTTCGGAACAAATTGCGATTAATAGAAACAGATATAAAAACTATAAACGAAATAAACATAAACTGTATATGAAAAAACTTATATTGGGCTTAGGCCTATTGATCACGGGAACCTTTTGCGCAAAAGCCCAAGGTCTCGAAGGGTTTGTCGTAGAAAAATTCTACGTAACCAACGCTGCAGATAACGCCGGAAGCGGTTCAACTGCAACTCCACTTCCTACAGGTTCTGTAGTATGGAGATTCTACGCGGATCTTGCTCCGGGTTGGGAACTTCAAAGTGTTTATGGTGATCCTAACCACCAGTTATTAATTCAAACTTCCACATCATTCTTTAATAATACAGATCGTGGTGCTGAATTTGCTAATGCTATTGGTGCAGGATTTATCGATGACAACACTGTTTACATTGATTCTTATCTTTCATTAGGTGCAACTTGTGCTAACCGTCAAGGTGTTGTTAAAACTGATGATGATGCTGTAAACAATATTGTATTTACAGGTGGTTACCTCCAGAATAACAATGCTTCTGCGGGTCAGCCGTTAACAGCACGTGATGGTTCTGCAAGTGCAACCAGCGTTCCTCCTGCAATTACTCCTGCAGGTATCGCTACCGAATTGGGTGTGTTTGCTACTACTCCAACTCCAGGTAACGTGTTTCAAACAAACAACGGTGCATGGGCTACTACCAGTACTGCTCAAGGAACTGTTGGAAACAAAGTTCTTATCGCTCAAATTACTTCTGATGGTGTTCTTACTTATGCATTCAATTTGCAAGTAAGAAATACTACAACTTTTGCAGTTGAGAATTATGTTGCTAACACTCCTGTTGGTAGTGAATTAGTTTTAGGTGCACTTGCCGGTACTGTAAACGTAGCTAACGCTTCTCCAACAGTAAGTATCACTGCTCCAACAGCAGGTTCTACTTACCTTACCGGAGATCCTGTTATTATTGATGCATCTGCTGCTGATGCTGATGGTTCAATTGTTAACGTTGAATTTCTTGTTGATGGTGTTGTTGTAGGAAGTGATAACACTGCTCCATATTCATTCACATGGACAAGCACTGTAGGAGCTCACAACCTTACTGCAAGAGCTACTGATAATTTAAGTGCTCAAACTACTTCTGCTGCTGTAAATATTATTGTAGGCAACGTTTTAGCTCCTACTGTAAGTATCACAGCTCCTTCAGCTGGTGCAACTTTTGTTGAAGGTGACCTGGTAAACATTACTGCAAATGCAGCTGATGCTGATGGTGTTGTTACTAACGTAGAATTCTTTATCAATGGTGTTTCTATTGGTGCAGATGCTACTTCTCCTTATGCTTTCACATGGCCTTCAGTTGAAGGAAATGCTACAATTACTGCTGTAGCTACAGATGATGACAACGCTACTACTACATCTGCAGGAATTTCAATTTCTGTATTTGACTCAAGCAGCGCTTATGTTATCACTACTTCTTCTAACCCATGTTCTGCTAACACTTTCTGTTTACCAGTTATAGCTACTTCAGCTGTTAACGATGTAATCGGTTATGATATCGTTATGCAATTTGACAATACTAAAGTTATTCCTACCGGTGTTGTTACTGTATCTGATGACCTGATAGTTTCAGGTTATACTTCAACTGCTAACAGTATTGATAACGCAAATGGAGTAATGTACATTTCTGTATTCTTTAACGCTTCTGCTCCAATTACTGCTGAATTTAACGGTGTTGGTGAATTGCTTTGCGTTGAATTTGCAAGAACCGGTGGTTTTGCTTCTGTTGATACAGCTTCTTTTGGTATTTCAAATCTTCAAGAAAGTTATTTCAACGGTGTTCTTCCTAAAGTTGTTAGCCCTGGTGATTTCATTACCTTCCAGGAAAGTGATTTCAACAGCAACCTTAAATTCTGGTTTGATGGAAGTCCAATCCGTTACAATGCTGCTGTACCTACTGATTACCTGATTACTAATATCTATGGTGACAATGCTACTTGTTCAGCTTTATCTATTGTTGCAGTTCAACCTGATCTTGCAGGTAACTTCAGCTATGATATCGCTAACGGACCTTCTGTTAACATTCAGAAAGACATTCCTGCAACTACAAGTGTTCAGCCTGTTGTAAATGGATTTGATGCTTTCCTTACAAGAAGAGTTCTTATCAACGATGCAACTTACATTCCTTCAGTTTATGAAATGATCTCTATGGATGTTAACATCGATGGTGTTGTTTCTGCGGGTGACTTGTCACAAATCAACCAACGTGCAGTATTGATCATTGGAGAATTCAGACAAGCTTGGAATTACAATTCAGCAGGTGTTTCTAACGGACAACTTTCTAAAGATTGGTTGTTTGTTGATGGAACAACTTTGACTTCAGATCCTTCATTCCTGATCTCTTCATTGTATCCTTTCCCTGATGCATCAGGTTACTCTAAATCTAATGTTCCAGTTCTTGATTTCTGTATCGAAGTACCAATTTTCTCTTCACCTTCTTGTACTGTTTTCGGAATTGAGTCTTACACAGGTTTATTGTTAGGTGATGTTAACGGTAACTATGCTACTGTTGTTCCTAACGGTCCATACAGATTATCTGCTGATAACAAAGTTGTATTTGATCTTACAAATGCAGTTATCGCTGATGGTTTTGTTGAAATCCCTGTATCAGCTTCTTCAGTTGATAACATCAATGCACTTGACTTTGCAATGAAATTTAACAACAGCAAACTTACCTTTGACAAAGTTGTAACTAACAACAACTACATGGAGACTTTGGCTCACATGAATACTTCTGATAACGCAGTAAGATTTACATCTTATAGCCTTCAAAACTATGATTTAAGCAAGTCTTTGGTTTCTGTTCGTTTTGCAACTTCTTCAAACCAGGTTGATGAATCTGATCTGAATTCAGTTGTAGCTTACTTAAACGGTGAAGTTGCTAATGTTCAGGTTATCGGAGCACGTACCACTCTTGCAAACGAAGTTATGGTTAATGTTTATCCTAACCCATCTTCTGATGTAATGAATGTTGTACTTTCTGAAAATGCTTCTGCTGAATTGATGGATATCAATGGAAAAGTTGTTCTTACTTTAAGTAACTTAAATGCTTTCCAGAAATATGAAATCAGTACTCAGAATCTTGCAAACGGTGTTTATTCATTAAGAGTTTATAATGAAAACATGGTTTCTGTAAAGAAAGTATCTGTTAAGAAGTAATAATATTTAAAATTGTTGTGTTCATTCAGCCTGTCCCGTACCCGGGACAGGCTGCTTTTTTTTAAAGCAATGAGGGCATAAATATTTTGTAAATAAAAATTACAATGTTAATTTAATCTTTTTTCAAACACAATTCAAACTTAAGTAAGTTTGAATTTTTTCGTTTTGTTTTACTTATAATCATTTCATAACACGCATTACAGATTGCTTGTATACTTTCACACCATAGTTAAAGAATAAAGCAATGAAGTCCTTTGTGTTCATTTGTATGTTGTTGATTGTGAATGTTGTTTATTCATTCGCGCGAGTTAATTTGAATGAGGAGCCAATTTCTGATTTGCGGTTAGCTGATGAATACAGAAATTTTATATACGATATTATTCCGGAGGCTAATGTGCCATTTATGTTGGCTTCACCGTTAATCATTAATTCTCAAGATACGGTTTTGTTTGACTTTTCGAATGCTTTTTGCACTCCGTCTTACATGCAGGTTCCGGTGAAGTTTAATTCAGATGATTCAATTTATGCCTTGGATTTTGCTCTTAAGTTTGATCCCGGTGTTTTTACTTATATATCTATTGTCAATCACAAACCCTATATATCGTATTCGGCAAATTATAATTCAACCGATAGTACTTTAAGGTTTACTTCTTTCAGTTTTCAACCAATGGATAACAATACCGATTTGATTTCAATTCGGTTTAGTCTTCCTGTTTCACAAATCGACTATGCACAATTTGATTCTGTGTATACACTTTTAAATGGTGATATTTGTAGCTCAAAAGCGATTGAATCTATTCCTCCCCCTGTTATAGCTGTAGGCGGTCCCACCACTATTGTCCCGGGAGACTCACTATCATTGAGTTTAACGCCGGTTGCAGGCTTGTCTTATCTCTGGTCAAATGGTGAAACAGATTCTATTATTTATGTGAATTCTCCAGGTTTGTATTTTGTAAATACGTTTTTTCCTAACGGATGTAATGCTATCACTTACATCCAGATTTTTCCTCCGGCTCCTTTACCTATTGAGCTTATAAATTTCGAATCTAAGAGTAATGAAAGTGAAATTAAGATTTCCTGGACAACAGCCAGTGAACTTAATAATGATTATTTTATACTGGAACGCTCGGTTGATGGCCATTCCTGGAGAGATATTGCTCTGATTGATGGTGCCGGCAATTCAACTTCTTATATTGATTATTCTTATTTTGATCAAACTCCAGAATCGGGAATTAATTATTACCGGTTGTTGCAAATTGACTTCGATGGCCAATCTTCCTATTCAAATGTTATAACAGCATATTCAAAGTTGGTGGAAGTGAATTCTATTCCATATTTTATTTATCCAAACCCATCTTTAAGCCGAAACGTGTTCGTAAGATGTGTTGATGATCAAATTGAATTGCTCAAGCAGATAAGGGTATTTGATGGTTATGGAAAGCTTGTTTTGAACGTCTCAATTCATCAAACCGATAATCTGTGTGCAGGCTCAGGTTTACGACTTAATTTTGCGGAAGAAACAAAAGGAGGAACATATTTAATAGTTTTTCTGGGTGATTCAGTAATTTACTCACAAAAACTGGTATTGTTTTAAGACTCCATAAGATAGAAGTTAACATAATTTTTACAATTTCTTAATTTTCACCGACTCAATAAAAATTCAACTTTAATTAATTTTGAAACAAATAAGTTAACAAAAATGAAATCAATCCTATTACAATCACTTGCTGCATCAATTGCACTAATCATCAATATTCTACCTGCAAACGGTGAGAATTTCAGTACTGTTTGCAATAGCGAAATATCAACGTCTGTAAATTCTGATCCGGGTAATAATCCTGCGAATGTTACCTTTGTAATTAATAACCTTGATTCCATTTTCTTTGATATTTCTCAGGCTGTTCTTAATGGTAACATTGTAGAGTTCCCTATTTCTTTTAAATCGGACGATGTTATTAATGCTTTGGATTTTTCTTTTAAATACAATGAGTTGGAATTACAATATGACACTATTATAAACCTTACCAATTATATTCAGCATTTGTCTTATTACAATGCCAATGATTCAACTGTTCGTTTTACATCCTATAGTTTTACTCAGCCTTACACCCAGGATACCGCATTGGTTTTGGTTCGTTTTACAGTTATTTCCGGACAATTATGCAGCGCCGATCTTGATGTAGTGGATGCCTTATTGAATGGTGATGCATGCAGTCAAAAAATAGTTGAATGTCAGACAAGTGGAATTGACGAATTCATTAATGAGGATCAGGTTTTGGTTTTCCCAAATCCTGCATCCGAAAGAGTTTCAATTTCAGTACCTGTTTCAGCTGAAGTAACTTTGTTCGATATTTATGGAAAAAAAGTTAAACTATCAGTCGTAGTTGAGCCGGGTATAGAATATGTTATTGAAACAGGTAATTTTGAAAATGGTATTTATTTATTGAATATTCAAAATACTACAACTTCTTTAACAAGAAAAATAGTAATCGAAAATTAGTCTCATGTAGAAAAGATTTGATTTTTTATAGGTTTTTAATTCCGGGTATTACTATGTCTCAGCATAGCTTCCCGGGATTTTTGTTTTGTATTAAATATGAAATTGGTCTGCAGTTGGAAGTCTGAGAACTGCGGTTTGAATGTATTATCTTAGTTCGGTTGAAGTGTTAGAATGAGAATGAGTGTGAGAATGAAAGTCATGATGAGAATGAGAATGAAAGTCATCATGAGAATGAGAATGAAAACTTCCTACACTTCAATTTCTACCATTTACCACCCACTACTTCCCCTTCACTACCTTTTTAGAAATAACATTATCCTCTGATTCAATTTCCAAAACATAAACACCTTTTGCAAAATTTGCAGGGATGGAAATAGCGTTCATTGAAAGCCCCAAAACTTCAGTGGTGTTGGAGTATACCGGTTGTCCTAATAGATTCACCAGTGTTATTTTAATTACTTGTCTTTTGTTGGTATAGAATGAGAAGTTAAGTTCATCCCCGAAAGGGTTGGCGTTTAAGTATAAATTATCGCCATTGGACGCAATACCCGGATTTAAACCCGACAAAATCAAACACGCCATAGGAAAATCAGGAATACCATAACCGAGAAGAGAGTCGGGGTTGGAAGCCTGACTACCACTTGCCTGAATAGCATTGATGATTTGCATGTTATTAGCTGTTGGATGACACTGCCATAAGCAAGCCACCATTCCAGCCATTAATGGAGAAGAGAAAGAAGTTCCATTTGCTGGAAATACTCCAACACCATTCCAGGGATCAGCAACAATAGTTTGTGCACCTTGAGCGGCAACATTTGGTTTTACATCGCCATCAGCTGAAGGACCTTTGCCACTAAACTGTGCATACATTGAAAACGGATCGACTGCCCCAACTGCCAAAATGCTATCAGCATCGGCCGGAGCACTGATGTGAAACCAAGAACTGTTACCTTCGTTTCCTGCACTATTACACACCACCATTCCTTTTGAAGCGGCCATGTCTGCTGCTCGTGTAACAGGTGTGGTATTGCCATCCAAATCACTGTAGGTGTGATCCTGAGTTGAATCATCGAAGCGTGTATATCCCAATGACGAATTGATGATATCTGCACCGGCGCTATCGGCATATTCAGCTGCAGAAGCCCAGTTGTATTCTTCAATAATATTTTCGGCAGGTGCATTTTCGGAACGGAGCAGGAGGTAAGAGGCTCCGGGAGCTGTACCTATTATTTCGCCGGGTACATTTCCACCCATGGTCGAAAGCACCATGGTTCCATGAGCATCATCATCATAAACATCGGCCTCATTATCCACAAAGTCCCATGTCGCAAGAATTCTGTTGTTGGCAAACAGACTATCAAAAACAGGCATAGCATCGGCATTCACAAAGCCTGCATCCAATACCGCAATAATTTTACCGGCACCTGTATATCCGTTATCATGCATCAAATCACCTTTGAGCATATTTACCTGGTTGAATGAAGTTCCATAGTTAAAAGAAGAGGTTCGCACCGAAGGAAGGGTATTTGAGCCTTTGTACCTCATATTTTCCACATCAAATTTTGAAGGCTGTCCTGTTGTTCCTGCCATACGTGCCACATTGGAAACAGAACTTACATAAGGTAATGCTTGAATATTTGCTAATACGCCGAAACCGTTAATCTCAACTGTCGCAGAATTGAACCATTTTGAAGTATTTAAAATGGTAGCACCTGTGCCCGCTACTCCAGCCAAATAAGAAGGGTTCACAGGGAAATCGTGATCAGTTATAGCTATATTTTGATTGGTGCGTCTATCTATTGCCCTTTGTGAAAGATAAGCAGTTGCATTAGAAACAGAATACGGACTGTTATTTTTGTCGGTAAAGAATACTACATAACGGTTCTGTGCAAACGCTGTAACCTGAGCAGCGTATATTAATACCAGACTAAATAGAATTTTTTTCATGTGTAAATTAATTTGACCAGGATACAATGGTTTCTTTATAGAGTCGTTGCGAAATAATTCCAACGAGAGGAGGCTGAGAATTGTCTTTTTCAACAAAATTATGTTCTTTAAAGATCAAACCTATACCGGGTGCATATTTTTCGATTTCAAAACTATATTCAATGAAGTTATCTTCGTCCATTTGAATAACAGTTAATGTAGAATCAAAGTTTATCCCTCCAACAACATCCGGTTGATGCAGGTTATCGTATTCATAATTTTGAGGATCGAGTGTGTTTAGTAAATTTCCATTCCAGTTAGTGCTGGAAGTGATAGGAAAGACCAATTTAACAAAGGTCACATTTTCTTCTTTTTTCTCAGCTCTGGTGGCAGTCAAATTACTGGTCCACACATCGTTAATCACCCATGGGTCATTTGGTGTATCTCTTTTGTAGCGCTCCAGACGCTGAGTGGGACGATTTTGATTATCAAGAAAAACCGATTCCACAACTTCTTTAATCTGGTAGATTGCAGTATCGCTGGTTCCAAAAAATCCATCTTTGGTAATTAGCGAAACATCATAAATTATTTCATGTCCTACATTTGTTGGGAAGTAGGAATAAATCAAACCCGAAGGTGGGGCAACGTCGTTATCATCATCTTTACATCCATTTAAAATGAATACGAAGGCAAGAAGCAATACCGGAGTAATTTTTTTAAACATAGCTATCATTTAATTATAAATCCACCACCAACAAGATCTTCATCTTCATAGAAAACGGCACTTTGACCGGGTGCGACAGCCGATACATTTTTGTGAAACAACACACGCATCATATTGTCGTGCATGCTTATTGTAGCAGGTGTTCCGGGATCCTTATAACGAATTTTGGTTAGTGTTTCCATCGCATCACCCACCGAATCGTATTTTACCATATTCACATTGCGTACCCACATTTCACGCTTTTCCAAATCTTCGAAATTTCCAAGCACCACGGTATTTGTTTCAGGAATAATTTTGGTCACATACATCGGTTCACCGAAAGCAATTTCTAAACCTTTACGCTGTCCAATAGTATAAAACGGATAACCTTTATGCTTGCCTAATACTTTACCATTAGAAGTCACAAAATCACCACCGGAAACACGCGCTTCCAAATCAGGTACACGGTGTTTCAAAAAGGCACGATAATCATTATCGGGAACGAAGCAAATTTCGTAACTCTCACTTTTGTTGGCCAATTCATGAAATCCCCAGTCAATGGCCATTTGTTTTATTTCCGTCTTGCGGAAGTCACCCAGAGGAAACCGTGTCCGGGCTAACAAATCCTGTGAAAGGCCCCAAAGAACATAACTTTGATCTTTGCTGTGATCTTTGCCCCGGGAAATAACGTGGCGACCGTTTTCTTGACGTAGCTGAGCGTAATGGCCAGTTGCAATAAATTCACAATCAAGCATTTCTGCTCTTTTGTAAAGCGCTTCCCATTTTATATGGGTGTTGCATAGCACGCATGGGTTCGGGGTTCGGCCCGACATATATTCATCCACAAAATTGTCGATCACCGCATCTCCAAACTCTGCTCTGATATCCAATATATAATGGTGAAAACCGCGGTCGACAGCAATGGCACGGGCATCATTTATAGAGTCAAGACTGCAACAGCCGGTCTCCTTTTTGTTAGTGCCTGAAGCTGCATAGTCCCAGGTTTTCATGGTAATTCCCACCACTTCGTAGCCCTCTTCATGCAACATCATAGCAGCCACCGAACTATCGATGCCACCACTCATCGCCACAAGTATTTTACCGTTTTTACTCACTTTTTAGGAAATTGTTGAATTTAGTACAAAGATAGTGAATTTTGGAATGAAAACAGTCGGCAGTCAGAGGTCGGTTGGCGGTTGGCGGTCTGCGGTAAGTCGACGCCTGCATACCGGTGCTTTGGAAATTGCTCAGGAATTGACAGGGGCTGTCGGCGGTCTTGGGTCTGCGGTTGGCCACTGCCAGCCAGAGCATAGGGAAGAGTGAAGGAATTGGCAGGGTCGGTCGGTCGGCTGTTGTTTATACCAAAAGTCCATTGCATTTACACAATCGCTCTGTTGAAGAACCCAAAAACATTTCAATGAATAAATAACTTTTCAATGAACTAATGACATTTGATGACTGGATCGAAGCGACTAAATGACCCATTTACTCCTTCCTCACTGCTTAATAAATTTTTTCACCAGCTTTTCCTGATCGGTTTGGAGTTGGATTGTGTAATAACCTGCTGCAATAGTAGCACAATTAATTTCTTCAAAAACTACTCCATTTTTATCATCTTTGAAAACATTTCCTTGAATTGAATAAACTTCTTTACCTAAAACATCATACATTTTCAAAACATAATTATTTCCTTTTAAATTTTGGGCATTCACACTAAAATTGTACCTATCGAATTCCAAAAATAATCATCTGCATCATACCAATCTGCTGCTGCAAAAGTCCCAAGTTTAGACTCTGCAAATTGTGGAAGTGGCCACACTGAATTAAATTCACCTGGAACATTCACATAGAGTAATTCTGACCATGCATGATTATTAATGTCATAAATACGTGTGTAATTATCATACGAATGATATCCAGTCCCAATTCCAGCACGGATGTAGTAATTTACAGTTATGGAACCCGCAGCAATGTCTGCTCCATAGAAGTAATTTTGATGAGAATGATAAACCGGTTTAAACAGATGAATTTCTTGATCGTAAATAATGTATCCGAATATAGAATCTCGGTTGCCCGGATCAGTTATAGGAGCGATTTGATAGGTATTGAAAGCTATTACTCCAGTATTATTTGATTTTAGATCGATGATTGCAGTTTCAATCCAAGGCGAATTATAATATTGCCAACTTCCCAATAAAGAATCATATACAGTACATTCAATTCTATATTCCCAGCCATTTGTTGTGACTACTGCAGTAATCGGGTAAGGTTGCCAATAATCGATTGCCATAGAAAAAGTAACAGAAAGCGTAAAAATGACAGATAAAAAATATTTTCGAAGCATGTGGAATTAAATTAATTTCAATTTATACAAGGAAAAATTATCCTGAAAATTAGGCATAAATTTGATACTATTTGAAAAAGTTGAAAATAGTCTTCAGTCGGCAGTCCGCAATGGGATCAATAACCCAATGACTTCCGCAAAAGACAATGACCAATGACCTTCCGCAAAAGACAATGACCAATGACTAATGACTAATGACTAATGACTAATGACTAATGACCCAATGACCTTCCGCAAAAGACAATGACTAATGACTAATGACCCAATGAC
>Ga0105046_10003898_pt1 | contig 23716 bp, 19 predicted proteins | sample MAT03_FD_78385 | JGI IMG/M metagenome (GOLD analysis project Ga0105046, IMG submission 78385) | Freshwater microbial communities from Lake Fryxell liftoff mats and glacier meltwater in Antarctica - MAT-03 (megahit assembly) | ecosystem: Environmental > Aquatic > Freshwater > Ice > Liftoff...
AGACGAGTCCGCGGCGAGAGCAGCTCGCGATACCGATCGAGATCGAGCGTACAGTCCACCGTCCGAAACGGAATCGAATGGACCGTCGCTCCGGCGTCTTGAGCGGCCAATACCCACGGGGTCACGTTCGCGTCGTGGCAGAGCTGGCTGACGATCACCTCGTCGCCGGGCTCCCAGGTCGTCGCAATTGCCCGACTGGCAGCGAGCGTGAGGCTGGTCATGTTCGCCCCAAAGGCGACCGTATCGGGATCATTCGCCCCCAGCAAATCGGCGACCGCTTGCCGCGCCTCGGCGAGGATCCGATCACTTTCCTGACTGGTCGTGAACACCGCCCCGCAATTGGCATTGGCCCGGATCAGTGATTGACTTACCGCATCGACCACCGACTGCGGGACCTGGCTCCCGGCTGGTCCGTCCAGGAACACGATGGGGCGTCCGCTGCTCTGACGTTGGAGAGCCGGAAAGCGAGAGCGGATTGCCGGGAGATCGAGTGGCATGGGGGATCGTCAAGAGTGGTAAGTTCCGGCCAGAACAGCAGAAGCAGCAGCTGCGGTCAGAAGCAGATGGAGTCGAGCGTACGATGATGCCACAACGATTGCGAGTGACTACGCCCACAAACAGGCCGCTTGCTACACTGGAAACCTGTGATTCCAAGTGCTCAGTGCTGGGCTCTCTTTCAACCACTGGACCGACCCATGAAATGTCTTTTGCTCAGTGTTCTCTGGTGTGGCCTCGTCTTGGTGACCAGTCACGGTGATCTCGTTGCGGAGGATTCCCCAGCGAACAGTCCGCCCCGGAGTGGTCGCTTGTCATTTGGATGGGCGCACGAGAGCATCGTTCCCACCCAGCCCGTGGCGATCGCGGGTCAGTACAACACACGGATCACCGGCGAAGTCCAGGACCCGATCACGGTGACGGCTCTGGCCATCGAAACCCAGGACGAGCAAGGAGTCATCGATCAAGCGGTCTGGGTCTCCTGTGACATGGTCGCCATCCGAGGAAAAACGACGGAAGGTGTTCGCCGGAAAGTCGCGAAAACTCTCCCGGATTTTGACGTCCGAAAGATCATTATCTCTGCCACACATACGCATACCGCGCCAGCCATCACAGATACTGACGAAACCGACCTCCACCCCTATGAGTTTTGCGGGAGCTGGGCCTATCGCATTCCCGCCGACCAGCAAAACATCATCCGGCCACTGGCCTACATGGAGTTTCTGGAGCAACAGATCGCAGCTGTCGTGATACAGGCTTGGCAGTCGCGCCAGCCGGGTGAGTTCAGCTTCGGTCTGGGGCATGCCTCCGTCGCTCGAAACCGGCGGGCCGTCTTTTTCGACGGGACCACGCGGATGTACGGCGATACGAAAGACCCGCAGTTCTCGCACCTGGAGGGAACGGCTGACGACTCCGTCGATGCGCTCTTCTTCTGGCGTGATAGCCAACTCGTGGGGCTGGCGCTGACGGTCTATTGCCCGTCACAGCAGACCGAGGGGTTGACGGCTTTGTCGGCAGACTTCTGGCACGACACTCGAAAATTGCTCAAGGAATTGCACTCGCCGGACTTGTTCGTCCTCGGTTTAAATGGAGCCAGTGGTGATCAATCGCCGCACGTTCAGATCGACAAAGCCGCCGAGCGAAGCATGCTGGAGCGCCGCAAGAGCACCAGCCGTCAGGAGACCGCGCGGCGGATCGCCCATGCTGTGCATGATGTGACCGAGGTCGCGCGCGGGGCGATGCGTTCGGATGTTACCTTTCAACATCATGTCGAGATCATCCCCCTACCCGTCTGGAAAGTCCCCGAGGAGCGGTTCCAGCAATCGACTCAGATCGTCGAAGCCGGAAAGGACAAGCTCGAGCAGCTGAGCAGCCCCGACTACATCACCTGGCGCGTCAATCGCACGATGCTGGCGAGGTACACGCTGCAACAGACCGACCCGTTCTATCGCCCCGAGATTCATGCGTTGCGATTGAACGATCTGGCCCTCGCGACGAACCCCTTCGAACTCTTTACCGACTACGGCCTGCGGATGAAGGCCCGCAGTCCCGCGACCCAGACTTCGATTGTGCAACTGACAGCGGAGTGCGGAGCGTACTTGCCGACGGAGCGCGCTGTGCTGGGCGGCGGCTATAGCGCTCGTCTCGATGACGGCATAGTCGGCCCCGAGGGCGGCCGAGTGCTCGTGGAGGAGACGATTCGAATGCTGCAAGAGATGTGGCCAGCGGCGAAGTAAGTGCCCTTAACTTTGCGCCGGGGTTTGGGATTCTTCGGCGGGGGCGTACAATCTCTCGATTGATTCGAAGCGAGGAGTTCCCGATGCGTGGTGCTGGTCTGCGGCTCGACATTGATGTGCGACGTGTGTGGCACTGCGCCGCGTGTGGGGCCGAGCGGAGAGTCGGGGCACAGGTCACCACGGTGCGTTGCCAGTGTGCGGGCCGTCCGGCGATGAAGCTGGTCGAGGGCATGCGACGCGAACGTCCCTTGAAGGAATTGGGTTCGCCCTACTTGGAGTTCATCTTCGAGCCTGGTGAATTGGCTCCTCCTCGATCCAAGGAGGAACAAGCTCCCGCTCCTCCTGCGATCGAGATTGCTTCCGTGGCTGAGACCTCGGCGGAGAGGGATCGCGAAGAGAATGACGGGGGGCCCGCCCCGCTCGAGAGTGCTGTTCCTCGTCCCGCTCCACAGCAAAGGCCACCCCGGCAGAACGACCGGCGTGGCGATCGTGCACCAGCCTCGGCGCGTGCCCCGCAAGGTCGCAACGACACTGGACCTCGTCCGGACCAACCGCCACGCCGAGACCAGAGCGGCCCTCGTGAGCGTCGCCCCGCGGCCGCGGCGGGAGAGGCTCCAAAAGGCCAGAAGTCTCCTCCACGAGACCAGCCTGCGGGACGCAGAAACGACCGACGTAACGACCGCCCTGCCCCCCCGCCAGCTGCTGCCGAGAACAGTGGATTTGGCGAGGGGATCACGACTGAACCACCAACCAAGCCGCAGCCGTAGCGTGGGCCAGGCTTCCAGCCTGTCGAATGATTCGTAAGAGGCTTGACAGGCCGGAAGCCTATCCCACGAGAAGGCTCGGGAGGCTTACGCCACCCCGCTCGCTAAAAAGAGAGACCACACAATGGCCACTTATGAATTCTCTCGCTGGGATGGGAAAGAGCAGTTCCAGCCGCAATCGGCCGATCAGCTGTTCGATGAGTTCTCGAAGTACCTCATGAACTACGGTGAGGAGGTCATCCCCAATCTGGAGCGATGGGAAGAAGAGCATCCCGATCTGGTCGACATGCTCATCAAGCGCGGGTTGGTCGAACGCGACAAGGACGGCAAATATTCGGTGACGCCGAAGGGTCTCCGTCGCGTCGAGAACAAAGCCCTTGAACACCTGCTGCAGAACACCCGCCGAGATCAGGTCGGGCGACACGACACGGATGATCGCGGGCCGGGACAGGTCAACCTTGAAGAGACTCGTCCCTATCGCTTTGGTGACCCGGTCTCGAATCTCAATATGCATGAGACCCTCCGCAACGCCTTGCAGCGGCAGGGAGCGCAGACTCCGATCCGCATGACCGAAGACGATCTCGTCGTGCAGGAGATGGATTATCAGTCGAACTGTGCGACGGTCGTCTTGCTCGACATGTCGGGTAGCATGACGCGCGGCGGCAAGTACGGCGCCGCCAAGGGAGTCGCGATGGCGATGCAGGCTCTCGTCCGCAACCGCTATCAGGGGGACTTCCTACAAGTCGTGGGGTTCTACTCCTACGCCTCGCCGCTGACCGAGCGCGAGCTGCTCTACTCGGCCCCCAAGCCGGTCAGCATCTATGACTCGCGTGTCCGTATGCGGATCGACCTCGACAATCCGCCCGCGTTCGTGCCCGAACACTACACCAACATCCACGCCGGGTTGCAGTTCGCCCGGCGACTGCTCGGCAAGCAATCCGCTCAGAACCGCCAGATCCTACTCATCACTGACGGCGAGCCGACCGCGCACCTCGAAGGGCGACAGCTGGTCCTCATGTACCCCCCTGCCGAGAAGACAGCTGCCATCACTTTGGCCGAGGCCAAACGCTGTGCCGACGCGGGAATCCGCGTCTCCAGCTTCGCGTTGATCGAGGATTATTTCTACCACGGCCTCGTCAACTTCGTGGAGCAACTCGCCATCGTCACCCGCGGCGTCAGCGCCACTTGCAACGCCGAGGACATGAGTCAACTAGTGTTATCGAGCTTCACCAAGGGGCGAAAACTCCGCCGGGCGTTGTGACTTCCCCACGGTTTAGCCGCGACGCAGAAGCTCTGCGCCGTGGAGTGTGCTCGCACGCGGGCGAAGCCGAGCTTCGGGGATAGGTGATCCGGAGCCGGAGCGTGGAGACGAGATAATTCTCCCGCCATCTTCCTGTAAGCCGCAAGTCGCCAGCTCGGCTGACCCTCGCCATTGCTGGCCCTCCCGGTACCCAGGCAGTCCATCGCCCGAGCACATGCGAGCAGAGTCACTCGCGCCCCAACAGCGACTGCCAGTTGCACGTTACCGATGTCCCCTTGAGAGCGATTCTTGGCATCCTCGAATCGTCGTTTGGTACAGCTGGGCTGGATGGTCGATGTTTAGCAATGCCCGCTTCAAGACTCCCTCTTCCACCATTGGGCTGAGATGACTTTCCACGAGCCTTGGGATCGATTTACGTTGCAGGTATTGTGCCAGTTCCGCAGGCATCAGTGGTCGCCACCGACAGAGTTCGAGGATGGCTCGACGCATTGCTGCGGGGAGCGATCTTTTTCCAATCGACGCTAGAAAGTGCCTGATTTCATGAGGATTGTCGGACAAATCATCATCACTTGCGCTGTTTGAACTCCCCACTTTGGGTGCCCGAACTCCGCACACTGGGAAGAGACTCCCCACTTTCAGAGACCGACCCCCCACGATCCAATGACTGGTCTGCTCCGTCCATGCCCGCATCTCAACAGGTCCGCCAATTCCCGTCACCACTAGTTTTCGAAGAATGGACAGCTACATATCCGACCGACCCCTTGCGGGGTGCGATAGGCACAAGAGGATTATTCGCATCGTCGTTCCACTCTGTTCGCCTCTTGTTGCCCTGCAACCCAGACGCTTAACGCAGCGTCTGGGCCACCCCGCCTGACCGGTCGAAGAGCCGGCGGCCAGCGACAGGCCGCTCACAAAGAATGATGCTCACTCCGTAAGGTCAACCCGTCCTGTTAATGGTAATGGACACTAGTACCAAATGTTCTTGAATGAAACATTTGACACGTCTCTCCAATTCATGGTTCCTGTGTTTCCATAGAGATTCAGGTTGTCGACAAAAAAGTTGAGCGTGCCTGGATTGTCACCGCCATTCAGGTCCGAAGTGCCGCGGAGAACAGTATTTTTGACATTCAACTTGTCAGCCCCCGTCCCCATATTCACTTTCAGATCGCCCTTGACCTCCAAATACTGAAGGTTCACTCGATCTTTGCCAGACCCCATGCTGATGACCAAATCGTCCGTGATATCGAGGTCGCCGGTAGGTGTCGCCGATTTCCCCTGGATTGCCAAATAGTCGTTTCCCCCATTCATGGTGATTCGAAGATCGTCGAATCGATTCAACCTGAATGTGAAGGTCCCGCCAGTCTTCGAATTGATTTTCGTGGACAATCCCTTGACGGTGTACACATCCAGAGAGGTTTGCGTAATCGTGATCGAGTTCGCCGAATCGTCCCCCGTGATGACCACATCGATAAGTCCGTTTGTGTTCACAAACTTGGCGGTCACGTTGCCGGCCAGCAGCGCTCGCTGCTCAAGGGCGGCGACCGGGGCGAATGTTCGTTCGGACTTGCGTCGTGTGGACATGAGAGATCTCCGTGGGTGATTGTGAGAGAAGGCTGAACTGCACATTCCTCTAGGCACACTGATTCGCAAAACCGGACGAAAAGATTTTCAATGAATCTCAAATTCCCGCGTCGAGCCTGAACGAGTCATTGCGGCCCGTCCGCCTATGCCGCTAATCTGGCACGAATGCGCGTCCGCTTTTCTTGCCCAAGGTGCCGGGCGAGGAAGTCCTATCCGCTTTATTATCATCAGAGAACAACCCACCTGCTTGTTCCACAGCGGATCGCGGGGTGGCCCCGGTTGAGTCGATTTGGACTCTACCGGGGCGGCGATAGCCGGAAGAGGTTTGCTCAGGGAGATCGAATCGCGAGCGAACCTGTTGTGCCCAGGCACAAGGATAGGCTCCCAATCGAGCCAACCTGTCCCGCTCCACGGAGTCCTGGGCCTCGATAGCTTAGAACCAAAGGGCGACCGCCGTTCTCTTCTCGAACGAGGTCAGTTTGTTGGCAGAATCAGAAGTGTCGTCGATATTGAACCTGTTCACATGATCAAAACCCAAACCTCCGTCATAGATGCCAGCTCCATAAATTGTTGAATCCCTCACATTCAGCTTGTCGTCCCCAGACCCCATATTCACAATCAAGTCATCTTCAATTTCGAGATATCTTAAGTTAACTCGATCATTGCCAGATCCCATGCTGATCACCAGATCGTCTGTGATGTCCAAGTCGCCAATATCGGATGTACTATCTCCTCTGATCTCTACATAGTCATTACCACCGTTCATGGTAATTCGAAGATCGTCGAATCGATCAAACCTGAATGTGAAGGTCCCGCCCGACCTTCCGTTGATCGTTGTGGACGATCCCCTGACGGTGTACACGTCCAGAGAGGTTTGCGTAATCGTGATCGAGTTCGCCGAATTGTCGCCCGTGATGACCACATCGGTAAGTCCGTTTGTGGTCACAAACTTGGCGGTCACGTTGTCGGCCAGCAGTGCTCGCTGCTCAAGGGCGGCGACCGGGGCGAATGTTCGTTCGGACTTGCGTCGTGTGGACATGAGAGATCTCCGTGGGTGATTGTGAGAGAAGGTTGAACTGCACAATCCTCTAGGCACACTGACTCGCAAAACCGGACGAGGAGAATCCACGAAAATCCGAAATTCCCCCTGCCTGACCTGTTTAGGTCATTGTGCTTCGTTCTTGTCAGTAGATAAACTTTTGCTTATTCGCGTCCGGTTTTGTCAGCCATTGTGCCTTGGAGAGAGTTGTGTCCGCTCGATTGTCATGCGAAAACGAGCTTCTCGCTTGCTCCTCGTCTGATCAATTGTTCGCATCTGCCAAGAGAGGTTCAACAGAGTCGTTGGGTTCCCTGCTTTTTCTCTACAGAAACTACTTGCTCTCCATAGCTCAGGCTGAGTTGGGCGACGATCTGCGAGCGAAGATGGGGGCCTCGGACATTCTGCAGGACACCTATCTTGAGGCCGGACGAGATTTCGAATCGTTCTCGGGAACCGATATTGCTGAACTCCAAGGTTGGCTCAGGCAGATCCTCCTGAACAACTTGGCGAACTCGGTCCGCAGCTATCGCAGCAGTGAGAAGCGAGATGTGTCGCGTGAGGTGCCAGGCGACTCCCCCGTCGGTGAACCGTTGTTCGCCCGACTCATAAGTCGCGGAGAGACCCCCAGTCGTTCGTTGATGGATCAGGAAGTTCTCGGCTCCGTGCGAGCTGCGGTGCAGCGTCTGCCGGAGCATTATCAATCGGTCGTGATTCTCCGGAATTATGAACGGCTGCCGTTCGAAGAGATCGGGGCCAGAATTGGACACACGCCCGAGGCCGCGAGGAAGCTCTGGTGTCGGGCCATCAAACAACTGCAAGATGACCTCGAAGCCAGCCATGACACATTCTTCCACTGATCCAGAGGCATTCTTCGAGGAGTGGCTTCTGGCGTATGATTCAATGCTGGTCGACGACCTGACGGCCACCTTGCCTAGCAGTTCCCAGTCCGACCCGGCACGCAACGCGGAACTCCATAAAGCTCAAATCTGTTTGCAGCTGCTGGAACTGGATCGTTTGAGTCTGGATGCGGACGCCAGCAATTCCAAGCAAAGCACCCGCAAGAGTGAGCGGTCGACTCGCATTCCACCAAGTGGTACTCGGTCCTCGGAGAATGACGACGCGCGCCAGCGATTCCAACGATTTCAACTGATTCGGCGGCTCGGTATGGGAGGGTTTGGAATAGTCTTTCTCGCGGAAGACCCCACCCTGAAGAGACTGGTCGCGATCAAGGTGCCGCGCCCCGAATCGCTGGCCACCGAGTCCCGGCGGAAGCGGTTCATCGAGGAGTCGAGACTCGTCGCGAGTCTCGACCACCCTCACATTGTGCCGATCCACGAGGCCGGAACTTTTGGCCCGTTTTGTTATCAGGTTCTGGCGTACTGCTCTGCCGGTTCGCTGGCAGATTGGTTGAGAAGAAAGTTTTCGACGATCGATTCCTCGCCATCAGAGGAGGAAGGGCGAAATCAGCGGGTCCTGTCGGAGGATGAAGCGATTCGTTTGATGTGCCTGATTGTCGAGGCTGTGCAGCATGCTCACGAGCATGGAGTTCTGCATTGCGATTTGAAGCCTTCGAACATCTTGCTGGTGCAGGGACGAGAACTCGGCACGGCACTCAGTGGCGCTGGCCACCCTGGTTTGGATGACGACATTCAAACACTGCGACCCATGATCTCCGATTTCGGTTTGGCCCGCGTGTTGATCGCCGAGCCGCCGAACAGCGACGCTCTCGAATTGTCCATCGGCCCTAGGTCAAGGACATCCCAAACCACTTTGGCTGGCTCTCTCCCTTACATGGCCCCGGAGCAGTGTTTGACCGGCTTGGGCGCAATCAGTGAGCGGTCCGATGTCTTCAGTCTCGGAGCGATACTCTACGAACTGCTCGCGGGACGCCCGCCATTCGATGACTCTCTCGAAGCACGTTCTCTAGGCAGTCGCCCCCCGCCACTGCGTCAGATACGTTCGAGTCTATCGAGGGTCCTCGAATCGATCGTTCTCCGAGCACTCGAACCGCTTGCTGAGGATCGATTCGGATCGGCGAAGGAACTGCTGGTGGCGTTGCAGTCCAGCCGAGATTCTGAGCATCGATCTCAGCCCCTGCCATCTGGTCGTGCTCCACGCCCGTCATGGTTATCCGCATTGCGAATCACGATGTGGCTCGGCTTTCTGGCTTTAATTGTGTGCGCCGGGCAACTGTTTTTGGCAGAACCCATTTGGGGGGACCGGGCCACCAGCCTGGCCCCGGTTGCTGTTCCCGACGAGGGAGTCGAGTTTAGCTCGGAGGGAAATGTCTTTCACACACCGCTGGAGTACGACGGTCAATCCCCAGTCACGATCGAGCTGTGGTGTCGACCGCAGGCCCCGAAGGGATTCATGCTGTCCTGGTGCGGATTGATTTCACTCTCCTCCGATAATGGGCAACGCTGGGCAGGCCCCACGATCGGAGTCCTACCCAGCGAGCACGAAATTATTCAACTCTGTTCCCAGTCTCCTCTGTCGACAAAACGCTGGCATCATCTGGCAGTCGTCTATGACGGCCAGCGCTTTGGACTGTTCGTGGACGGCCAGCCGCAAGAGATGGCATATACGAGGGAGACAGACGCGGGGATTCGCGAGATCCCGGAGAATCCGGCAATCACGTTGACGCCGATCTGGCCCGATCTGGGACTCACGATCGGCTCCAATGCATGGGGATCTTCAGCCAAACATCGATATCCCTATCATGGGGCGATCAGAGAGATTCGATTGTCCACCGGAGTACGCTACCACGAAGCGTTCACGCCGCAAACGAGCATGATCGTCGATTCAGAGACACTCGCTCTCTACCGATTCACGCCTCAATCGGCATCAATCATTGATGAGTCTGGGAAACAGCCACCACTGAGCCTGGTGCCTCAGCCCCACTCTAAAGCTTGGTAATTATTGGGTTGAACTCTCATTCCTTTGCTCTGGATAGGGAATGCTTCTCCCCGACGCCCTGCTTCAATGGTGCCAACACGGCAGGGTGGCCCAGACGCTGTTTTAAGCGTGCAACGAGAGGCGAACAGAGTGGCACGTCGACGGGAATGATCCTCCTGTTCCTGCATCACCCAGACGTGGCAAGCAGTGTCTGGGCCGTCCCGCCTGACCGGTCGACACCTTCCAAAGACTCGACTTGCATGACGGTTTCCCCTCCAGAAAACTGAAACTCGACTCTCCGCGTGTTAAGCCCGATTGAAAATGGGGGCGGGGACCGGTCGAAAATGGGAGCCTACCTGTGTGCCTCGCTCAAGAGGTTCGCTCGCGACACGTTCCCTCTGAGCAAACCCCTTCCGGCTGCTCTGCCCCGGTCGAGTCCAAAGCGACTCAACCGGGGCCGCCCCGCCAACGGGCCGGACCGCTCTCAGAGCGAAAACCAACGGCCTTGGTCCACGTGGCCCAGCGGATGGCTGAAGCCTGAAAGGCTGACCGTTCTGTGATGGGCACACATGGGGCAGCGAATGACCGAGCCGTTGGCCCTAGAACCATTGGGTGGCCGAGCTTCCCAGGCCGGTTTCCCGGGCTACGGGAATGATGGCCCCTTCGGGCCGGATGAGGGAGGGCGCATCGGACTCACGACGTTGTCAGGATCTACAATAGCGCACAAGCGTGGGAAACACCGGGGCAAGCTCGGAGGCGGGATCGCCCATATTGCTCGAGTGCCTTACTCTTTCGGGGCCAGTCTGGCTCGGTACTTTTCATAGAGTCGGGTCTGTCGACTCTCGGGGGCATAGGGTGTGCCGCCGACGAAGATCGCTTTGATCTGGGTCGTGGTCTGGAGAGGCGAGCCATCGGCCAGGATGAGATCGGCCCGTTTGCCGACGGTGATCGACCCGCACTCCTTGGCGATCCCGAGGATGCGGGCCGCGTTGAGGGTGACGGCCTTTAAGGCTTCGCTTTCGGGAAGCCCAAAGGCCACCGCGCGACCGGCTTCGAGAGGAGCGTTGCGGCTGTTACTGGCATTGTCGGAACGGATGCCAAGCTGGACCCCGGCTTCGTACAGTCGACCCGCATTCGCATAGGGAGCGTCGTACGGATCCCACTCTTCTAGCGGAGCCCGCATCACCGGGCCGACGATGACGGGCACCTTGCGGGCCTTGAGTTGCCGAGCCAACTTCCAGGCATCTTGAGCCCCGGTGATGACGATGTTCAGCTTCTGTTCCTCAGCCCAGATGAGCGCACCCGCAATCTGCTGGCGCGAGTGGGCTTCCACGAAAATCCGCCGCTTGCCGTTCACGTAGAGCCGCATCGCCTCGTAACGAGGGTCTTGGAGGACGGTCTTTGCGGTTTCCGGGTTGGAACGTGCCGCGTCATACAGACGGCACTCCTTGATGAACCGCGCGAGACGCTGCTGCCCCTCGTCGCTGCTCGGCCACTGGAGGGACAAACCCGCCGAATAGTTGCGAACCATCTGCTCGGGCGTCCAGCCAGCTGTCTGTATCACCGAACACTGCCCGCCGATGATGCCGCCATGTGGTCGAAGAAAGGCGGTCGTAATGCCCCCGGCTCGAGCCGCCAGCACGAGATCGCTCTCCACGTTCACGGCAATCCCCGCTCGCAGGTCGGGTTGGAACCGACCGATTTCCCGGGCGTCCTGGGTGACTTTCTCCAGCTCGATTTCGGCGATCCCCAGCGTTGTCCCGGCATCGATCAGACCGGGATAGAGATGCATCCCCGCCGCATCAATGACGGTTGCTCCCTCGGGCACCGCTGCGTCGGCGGCCACGGCCTCGATCTTTCCATCACGAACGATGACGGTTCCGATGGGCAGGTCGGGAGCGTCGACGGGATGCACCTGGGCTCCCGTGATGGCATAGAGTCCAGCCGCCGAGACCGCGATCTCGAGCTTGCGGGCCCGCACTTCGGGTGCGGCCAGTTCCAGCGGAGCCACTTTGGCCGTGCGCTGGATAGCTGTGGGCGACATGGCTGTGGGTTGTTGATCTCGCTGAAAGCGGATCTCCCCCTCAATGAGCGTCATCTCGACGCGCGAGAACGGACTGAACGGGTGCCCGTTGTAGATCGCGACATCGCCATCCTTACCGATTTCGAGCGTACCGACTCGGTCGCTGATTCCCAACTCACGGGCGGCATTGAGAGTCACCATTTGTAGGGCACTGTGCAGCGGCATGTTGCCGTACTTGAGGGATTTAGCCGCTTCCAGATTCATGTGCCGCATCAACTCGGGATCGTCGCTCTTGACCACGGTGTTGACCCCCGCGTCGCGCAGCATCGAGGTGTTGAACGGCGTCGCGTCAAAGGCTTCAATCTTATAGGCCCACCAGTCGGCGAACGTGCTACAGCTGGCTCCATGCTTCGCGATCTCGGGGGCGATCTTATAGCCCTCCAGAACGTGCTGGAGCGATTGCACGCGGATGCCGTGCCCCTCCGCGACGCGTAGCAACATGAGGATTTCATCCGCGCGGTAGCAGTGGCAGTGGATGAGCGTCCGCTGTTCGGTGATTTCGACAAGGGCTGCCAGCCGCAGATCGCGACGTGGGGGGAGGACGGCTGCCAGGTCACCCTGGGCCTGCTTCGCCCGTTCGTACTCCAACCACCGTCGACGATAGTCGAGAGCCTCAAAGAAGGCTCGCTGGAGAACCGCTTCTACTCCCAACCGGGTGTTCGGAAAGCGTCCGTCTTTGCGTTTGACGTTTTCACCGAGAGCGAATTTCACCCCTTGCGGGCCCGCTTCGAACAGGTGTTCACGGGCCGTCTGTCCGACCTTCAACTTCACGACCGCATCCTGTCCGCCGATCGTGTCCGACGAACCATGCAATAGGCGAGCTGTGGTCAGTCCGCCTGCGAGCGCGCGGTACTCGTGGACATCGTTGGAACGGATCGTGTCCTTGACGCGAACTTCGCAGACGACGGACTCCGAGTACTCGTTGACTCCGCCCTCGATCATGATGTGGCTATGTGTGTCGATCAAGCCGGGAATGAGAAACCGCCCGGTGGCGTCGATGACTCGCATGCCCTCGGGCGCGGAGATGTCCTGGCCGATCGCTTGGATCTGGCCGTTCTCGATCAGAAGCGAGGCGTTCTCCAGGACCTCTCCATTCCCGGTCAAAATCGTTCCACCGCGAATCAGCACGTTTCCACCGGTCAGTTCTGGACGGCGGATGCGATCGACTTGGAGTTCAGTCGGGTAGGTCGGAGCAATCTTCTCCCGGTCGTCTGTAGCGGTTTTTCCCTGTTCCGTGAGCTGTGGTTTTTCGGTCTCCGGCGGCTTCTCAATCGGTTTGTCGTCGGGTGGGGTGGCGGTCGCTGCTGGAGGGGCGGATTCTTTTTCAGCCTTGTCGTCGGGCGACTCAGGCGATGTTGGAACATCAGCTGGGATCGTGGGAGTTGGCTCCGCCTTCGACTCCTCGGGGATCGCCGCTTCGGGCGGCTTGTCATCCGGCTTGTCATCCGTTGTCGACTCATCGAGCGAGAGCTGGACGGCACCGGGTGGCTCGGGGGGGCTGTTCGGCTCGGGTTCCCGCTTTGTCGGCTCGGGGGAGTTCGACTCGTTCTTCTCGGTCGCTGGCTTCGGAACTTCACCGCCGACGCGATTCGCCTTCCACGGAGCAGGTGCCCCAAAAGCCGACTCCACCGTCCCCGCGAGTTGGGTCTGGTCGTCGACCGTCCCCACAAACCGCAGCTCGATGACTTTGCCGCCCGCTCCGATTTCGATGGTGATCTTTACGTCTTTCCCGCTGATCGACCCGCTGGCGATCCGTCCCTCGCCGTTGTCACTCTTCAATGTCCCCGTCAGCCGGTTGCCGTCCTGAGCCAGATCGAGCACTGCTGTCGTCGGCACCTGGCCCGACTCAATCGTCATGCTCCACTGCCCCGTCAACTGCGCTGCAGCTGGTACGGCGGACTTGTCGTCTTTGGCCTTGGGCTTGTTGAACTCATAGGTCAGTCCGTCAATCAGCACGTAACGGACCTTGGCTCCCTTATCCGCGAGTGGTCTACTGAGCACGACCAGATGCCCACGTTTACCCGATTCGATGGTCCCGAGTTGGGAGTCGATACTCAGAATTTCTGCCGCATTCTGGGTTAACGCGGCGACCGCCTGGTCCTCACTGAGTCCGTTCTCGATATGCAAACGCACTTGGTCCAACCAATCACCGGGCTGCTTGAGCCCTTTCGATGAAAAGGCGAAGCGCACATTGGCAGCGGCGAGTCGACCGGGAAATGCCGCCCGCTGTTTCCAATGTTGCAAGCGGTCTTCCTGGTAGCGTGGCGGCGGTTCGACCTCGCTCCGCAGACCGTCGATAGCGGAGACCCGCGGCTCGTAATCCTTGATCGCCGATTTGTCCTTTTCCCGCATATCCTGGACGCTGAATTTTGGCTTCTCGACCAGATCGAGGGAAAGAATCACGTCCTGATTCTCAGCTGCCAATCGATCGACAGCTGCATAGGGTTCTGTGCCAGTCCACAGAATTGAGTCGAGTTCGAACTCGTGTTTAAAGTCGATGGCCCGGTCGAGTTCGTCGCGGCCCGCGCGAGCCGGCACCAGAAACAGCGGGGTCGCGATTTTATCCCGGACATCGGCGAGGGCGACGAGAACCGGGTCCTCGTGCGGGGGAGTGATCTGCGCGGGGAACTTTTCGGACAGAGCGAGATGCTCGTTGTAGTGCTCTGCATCGAGGAACGCTTGTCGTAAATGAGCTGTGGCCCCCATCAGAGTCACGGGGTAGGACAGCAACGAGTCCCCTTGCTCCGGCGGGTGAGTGAGCATGAAGGAACTCATGCCGCCGGACCAGAGGACCGACTCACGCGCTGGAAGACCGGACAGTGCGACCAGTGCCGTCTGCCCGCCCGCGACTGGGGCGAAGTGGACGAGATGTACATCGGTGATCCCCGCCTTGCGCCGGGCGGATTGGAACTCGGCATCCCGAATCGCGTGCTCGACGACCTGCAGCTCGGGGGTCATTCCCCGCCGATTGTCGGGGCGAGTCGCAGCCGACGGGTTCTCATCAAACGGGACTGTACGACCGACATCTGGACCGGGCGTTCCCGGCTTGAGTTTCGCTTCACCCGCCGCATCAATGAATCCCGCGTAGACGACCAGACCAGCACCGGGGATCACCTCCGCTCCAACGGGAACCTGAGCATCCAGTCCCACCGCGACGATCTTGCCATCGCGAATCACAATCGTACCGACCTCGATCACCTGGCCAGGAGCCGTGACGATCTTGGCGCCTTGGATGGCGACCGTTGAGGCGTGGAATCCGGTGCGGTGATTCGTGTGGGGGGCAAGTTCATCCGCATCCCCGGAACTTTCAAAGACAAAGATAATGCCAAAACCGACAATGACGGTCAAAAACACGCAACCTGCCCGCTTGATCCAGGCTCGGAGTTTCTCCACCAAACATCCCGATGTGCCGCGCAGGCGAACCAAATCAGCCATGAAACCTCCAATTGCCTTTGTTGGGAGCACGCGGAGCGCGGACACAAGAAGTGAAGGTTAGGCTGTAACCGGACCAGATTCCAGAGGTTAGGGGGCTTTACGGGGAAAAAGAAAGAGGGGAAGCTTGTGGGATTGTCGAGAAACGAAGGGGATTCAGTGTGCGGTGGCCCGTGGGGGGGGAATTCGTTGACCCGCCTCCGGGTTTACCCCAGCGGTTCCAGCTCTTGTGCGATACCGTCGTGGAAACAGAGTGAAAGACAGAAGGGCGAAGCTGAGCTTCGGGGAGAAGTGATCGACCAACGGCCTGAATGTCGAACGCCGCCCAGGTTCACTCCAGTCCAGACTTAGGGCGAGCGGGCGCAGCCACCGACTCGACGAGATACGGCCGCGTCATGGGGGCCAGACGAACTGTTCCGCTGGCAGCAAATCGTGCAGGTGCGTGGCGACGAGGCCCCTTCCCGCCTCAAGCACAGCGACCACCGAGCCCGGCAGCTGCTCAAGCTTGACTCGCCGCATGACTTGATTCAAACGGCGCAGCAGCCTGCGAGAGTCGCGGTAGTCGTGCAGGAAGCCTTCGGCGATAAAGAGCGGAATAAACTGAGCCAGCAGATCGGTCGAATCACGTCCGCAGGCGTTCACCACCCGCTCGACAACGTGCGGATCGACTCGGTGCATCGACTGGTAATATCCCTCCAAGTGGTCGGGGTGCCGGTCTGACAACTCGGCATCGATCAATAGCTCGGTCACAATGTGACCGAGAAACCCGTTGAGGAACATGTCTCCCGGCAGAGCCAATCGGAACAAAGCTGTCATCTGACTGGTCACCGCGTTGAAGCCTAGCGTGGTATGAAACCAGTCGTCATCGGCGAGGTGTTGCAGAATTCCATGAGCTACCTCGGACTCGGGAGATCCTTGGGGCCATTGAAGAAGAAGCGGCACGATCCGTTTTGTCCGCATCCGGACGCGACGATCAACGACCGAGAGCCAATCCGGCACAGCTGTCCCCGCCATGAAATAGGGACGGTCCAGAAACCGGATGCCGTGGGCGAGATAGTTCATGAAATGGGAAGTCGGAAGAAGCGGTCCGTCACTCAGTGCGCTGGACATTAAGCAAAAAAGCCTCCGAGTGGCTACTCTGGGGCTTAAACATTGTGAGTGAAACAGAGTGAGATCGGCTGGAACACGGCACGAAGATATGCCGGACCGTTGCCTGGCCCCCGATGTCCGGACGGAACGGACGTGGTCATCCGTTCGACATCCGGCCTGCTGGAGGTTTGGTCAAACCACTCTCAGGGCGTCAGGCGAAAATCGCCTAACCGCCTCCGGGCTTGTGGTGTGCCAGACGCGGTTTGTGGCCGCCGCCGGACTCTCTATAAGTCCGGTGTCTTGACATTCGCACTGCGACCGCGCGTCCGAGCCATGGACGCCACACCCTTCAGCCGTTGGTCGCCCGCCATCGTGGTCTGCCGGACGCGCGAGGACACCGGATTCGGAGAATCCGGTGACAATCGCAAAGTGCGCCTCGCACTCGGGCTTGTGCCCCGGTGGTTCCAGCTCTTGTGCGCTATCGTCGCCGGACAAGAGCGAAAGCCACCCCGACGAGCGAGGTGGCGGGGCCTTTAAATTCCTCCGGCTGACTAATTGCCGCCGCCGAGGTTCTCTTTCGCGAACTTGGCGATCACAGCACCTAGGCCCGTCAGAACCCCCTCGCTCAGCTTCGTCTCTCCTTCGATCGCCCCACTCACGAGCTTCATTTGAATGGTCACCAGATCGTCCGTGCCGACCATCGCGTCGACCGCGGTCTTCTGCCAATCAAAGTTCTTGAGGGCACTCAGTTTGTTGTTGGCCTTCCCTGTGCCGGGGGCCTTCTTCTCTTTTCCTTCGTCGGTGGACTTGGCGTCTGCGGTCCCCTTTGAGAAGCCGCTGTTCTGCATGAGCTTCAAGAGGTCGAAGTCTTTTTCCGACATGAATGAATTGGCGACATCCAGGCTTTCTCGGGCATGAAAGCGAACATCCACGAACGCTTCGAGGGCCTGCTTCTCACCCGTGGTCGCTTGTTCGGCGACTTTCTTCAGCACGTCCAGACTGCCCGCGCCGGTTGCAAATCCCACGAAGTCCGGGCCCGCTGCGACATAGACGCTGCCATCACCCCCATAAAAATCGAGCATGGTCTTGGGCGGGTTGACGACCTTGAAAGAATGGAACTTCGTCTCCCCGACGGTCTCGATGTTCACTTGGCTCGACCAGCCGGTGCGGACTTTGCCGAGATGGCCAACCAGAGTTTCCATGGCGGCTCGGTTATCGGCGGAACGCATCCCCAACACGAAGCTATGCAGCTTTTCCTCGGAGGGGGCAATATCCACGAACAGGTCGACTACGCCCATATCGAGGCTCCGTGTCAGGGCCTCCATCCCGGCGTCGACGGCTCCTGCGCGAGCTGCCTTCTCCTCGGCGTTCAGATCCTTCTCTGCTTCGATTTTCTGCTTCAGAACTGTGGGGGACAGCTTGTAGACTTCCCGGAGATTGGTCACCTTTTGAGCGGACAGGGGAAACAGGGCTCGGGCCGTCAGCACCGAGTTCTCATTCCCGGCGAGGCTCGCGAAGTGGCTCTTTTCCCCCTCCAGTTGGGTGATCCACTTCGCAAAACTGGTCTCCGGCATGGCGGTCAAGTGCGACTGGCCCAGCCCCGTCTGTTTCGCTTCGTCCGTCGCCCAGCCGGCTTCGAGCAGCAAGATCTCTGAGAAGAGCTGACCGAAGCCGTCCATCTGTTGGGTGATGACCAGCTTGCGGAGGTCAAACGCCTCCTGTGTTTCATCCGTCTTCTTTTTCAGACTCTCCAGTCGGTTCTCTTTGAGCTTCTGGAACGCGGCTGTGCGGACTTTGGCTTCCGCATCGGTGTTCAAGCTGTAGGCCGCGAAGTCGTAGCCCTTGGCGAACAAGGCAGTCAGGGCAGCGTCTGGAGTGGTGACTTCGGAGGGAACATCCTCTTTCTTCTTTGAGATGAAGGCGTATTGACCATTCCCTTTCACTCGCATCCAACCATCGAACACGCCACCGGAGAGTTCATAAAGTGTTTTGTCTTTGCGATCCTTATCCGCAACGATTCCAATGGGATCCAAGTTGCCGCCAATAAAATCGTCTTTGAGATCCTCGACGGGGATCTGCATCAGCCTCCGCTGGCCGGTTTCCGCATCCAGTAGCAGGCCCATCCCCACGGGCAGCTTGGGATTCACTCCAATGAGGAAAATCTCAACGTTCGGCTTGATGTTCTTCTCGAATATCGTCGTCTGTTTCGCCAGCTTGGCGGTCAGGTATTCCAAGTCCTGGATCAAACCCTCGGCGTTTCCCAACCCCGAATGCAACCGGGCTGGATCGCCTGCCATCGACGCAGAACCCACACCGACAGCTGCCCACATTGCGAAAGATCGAACCCAAGACATCTTCATTTACGAGACTCCATCCCGACCGGGAAACACCCGCACCCCGCCCATGCAGGAGTGGCCACCCTTCGCTGGAAGGATAGGGTAAATTCGCAATTCGGGCAACGTTCAGGGGAGATCCCACCAATTCTGTCGGCGGAGGATCGCCCGCAGAATCTGCCGAAAAAGAGCGATGCTCAGCTCATTCCGGTTGGTGAATCTCCCAGACAATGCTGGTCCGCTGCCAGAGTCGACCCCGGCTGTGGGGCGAGTCGACTGCGATTCGACCAGAACAACAGGTTTTCTCCACGCGGAACCCGTAGTCCCCCGTCATTGGTATAATCGGAAAAGTGGAGCGCGAAGGGCAAACAGTGATCGTCGACTGGATCGGTGGCTGTTCAATCTGGCCCGAAGTTCAGCGATGAACTGAACATCAGCGATGAAAAGGATCCGATCGATCAAACCGAAGTGCCCACCGAGAGGAAAACTCTCCCCATCGCAAGCAGCCTCCGTGCCCCGCAGCGGTGGCACCGCATGGCCGTGGGCGGTGAGCCCACGCGGGGTACGCATCCTTCGCGGACCGCAGCTGCGAAAGCGGCGACGGGAGCGGGCGATCACGCGTCAATTCGCTGTGAGCGGCGTGCTCAGCGTCCATGACCGTTGTCGCCTCTTCGAGTCTGAAGAGCGTGTTAACCAGTCATGGCAACGAGCGGAGTGCAGTTCGACCTGCTTTTCTGACGCACGCGCGACCTCCACATTGCCCTCGAATCAATTCCATCGGCATTGGTACACTCTCGCCCGCTCGGGCTGTGCAGACTTCCTGCGCGCGCGATTCCGTCCCGTCCTGACCGTCGATCCATGGAACCGGCCACCACTCCCCCGCTGTATCGCGTCTCACTCGGTGATTTCACGGGGCCGCTCGACCTATTGTTGTATCTGGTGCGGCGTGATGAGTTCGCCACCCGCGATCTCCCGCTCGCGAAGATCACGTCGCAGTTTCTTGAATTTCTCACAGTGCTGGAAATCATCGACCTCGAACTCGCCTCCGAATTCGTAGTCGTCGCCAGCACGCTGTTGGAGATGAAGAGCCGGGACGTTCTCCCAGCGGAGACCGATTCGGAAACGGCTGCGGAGGAAATCCCGCACAGCGACGGCCCCGCCAGCGACCTGATTCGGAAACTCCTTGAGTACCGCCGCATCCGCGACGCCGCCCACGCCCTCGAAAACCGGGCGATCGAATGGCAGGCACGCTACCCGCGACTTTCGGATGAACGCCCGGTCGTCGGCAAGGACCCCTCAGCGGATCGCATCAAAGAGGTCGAACTCTGGGATCTCGTGAGTGCTCTGGGGCGTGTCATCAAAAAGAACGATGTCCAGACCGAAGGCCGCATCCGCTACGACGACACTCCGATCGAGGTCTACATCGAGCAAATCGGCTCACGGGTGCAGGCCGAAGGTGAAGTGCTCTTCACGCAACTCTTCGACCAGGAGACGATCCGGTCGCGAATTGTGGGGATGTTCCTAGCGATCCTGGAACTGATCCGGCACCACGGATACCGGGCCATCCAGGAGGGCCTCTACGGCGAGATCCGAGTCCTCCCCCCCCTGCCCCGCGACGAGCCCGCCGACCCAGATTCAAAACTCTCCGAGTCCCTCGCCGCACCCGCCAAGCCCGCGAACGAGCCCTGAGAATCACAACTGAGGCGAGTGCATTCACCTGGACACGAGAGCCCAAAGTTGCAGGAAGAGTTTTGAGACAGGATCGACAGGATGCCTGAAATTCATCCTGTAAATCCTGTCCATCCTGTCAAAATCAACCATCAAAGCTGGGTGGCCGGGTCTGAGGCCTTGCGAAGGCCCGGAAGTGTGGACGCGTCACGCGGCGGGTGGCCCAGACGTAGCTTTGAACGTCTGGGTGACGCAGGCACAAGAGGTTCGCTCGCGACACAATTCCCCCGCGCAAACCTCTGCCAGCTACCGTCGCCCCGGTAGAGTCCAAAGCGACTCAACCGGGGCCACCCTGCGCCCGATCATGCACATGCACCCGCGAACTCCCGCAAGCCCGACACCGCAGCCCCTCGCGCGGCGTCTCAATCAGCACCCGCACCCGACCATCCAGATCCGAATTCCACACATCCAAAACTTTATAGCCACCCCAGCCCAACGCCCGATATAATCCCGTCGCGGACATGCTCTCGTCTCCTCTGGTTTGTCGTGCGACTAATCACAACTCTAGTGGAGATCAGTAGGTCCGCATTTTCAAGCCCGCCCCCCAAATAGTCGGATAAGCCGTATTTTACATAGAATCGAAAGGATATCCATAGATTCTCGGACAGTTTTCGGACGGGGAGCAGGGCACGGGCACCGGTACACCCTCATACAGCACAGTCAAGAGTGCGAAGACTATGCAATTTCAACCAGGCTTTACAGCGGGTCGCACCTCAAAAACGAAAATTGAGGCGCCGATACGGCCAACAATTGGGTGCTTGAGCAACCAGGGATAGCTTCCGGTGAGGCTTTGTGCATCCACCACAGCGTATCCCGACATGAAAGGATCGGGAGCTGGAAAACGTTGTCCAAGATAGACGATTGGGTCAACCACGCCAACCAAAGACAATTTGATCGGTCGACTATTCGGATGAGTGTCTAGCCATTTCCGAAGAGCAATCCAGTCCTGCCCCCAATCTACGTTGCTTCCGGCGAGATACCGCCATCCGTTCTCAACGCCACCAACAGACTCATTGAAATACCCAAGCGAGTTGGGATACGTACTCCACATGCTGCCAGCTGAATAACATACAAGAATCGCACTCATCCATTTTCGGTATTCGAACATTGGGATCGTGGGGAATGATACCACACACCCAGACATGATGAAAATGAACGGGTAAGCTGGAAGCAAGTATCGGAGGCTATTGGTGTATCCTGATTTCATGGAGGCAATTGCAATGAGAACGGCAGGAATCAACCAGAGCAAAACGGGTATTGACGTTCGCCATCTCATCGCGATGATCACCGCGAGAAAATATACGGCAAGGTGCCCGAAAGGCGACTTGATAACGAAGGCGTAGACGTAGTAATACCACCAACCATGACTCCGCCACTCGCCGAACAGATATGAACTCAAAGCACCCTCAAAGTCTCTCTGTTGAAGGTCCATTCCCAACACAAAGTCGGTTGGCAGCGGTAAAGGTATCGCACGAGCCAGCGAATTCTGGATGAATGGTGACTCCTGAAATGATTTGCTGAAAAACTGCAAATCCCCGATTCTAGTGCCCGTTCCACGAAACTCATACCACGAATTGAGAGTAGCCCACGCCAAGAATCCAACGACAACGGATCGGCGTAGTTGTGCGAATAAAGGCAATGCGAGGATTGCATACTGATCACGACTCCGTAGCACAAGTAGCCAAGCTACAGACCACGCGGGAAGTAACAATACGAGCGTGAACTTGCATAGAAGTGCCAGCCCAAGAAGTATTCCAGTGGCCACGGAATGAAAATATGACCCCGACCTCATTGCCGCCCAAAAGGCAAGCGATGCAGCCAATCCCATGACCATACCAGGTACGTCGCCCGTGACAAGCGCCGCATGGGCTGTCACTGTCGGTTCAAATGTCCACAGGCCGAGTGCCAATAAGCCTCCATCTGGGCCGAATAAAATACATGCCCATCGCCAGACAATGATGCCGCCCAGTGTCACCCAAAAAACGCCCGCTAAACGAGCAAGACAAACGATCCGGTGAAAACGCGATGCGTTCGTATCTGCAAAAAACATTCCGACTTCACGTTCATCGCGCGTCCCAGGTATATGCTGAATGCGACGCAATGCCTCCAAGTCCAATTCCGGGTCAAGGAGAAGAATGGCCGTCGAAACCATTCGAGGTAAGGGAGGGTTCACATTGTAAAAGTGGTAGGCACCTGTGTGCCAACAGGCAAGACCTGCCACAATATGGCTGGACTCGTTGTATGTGGCCGACATTCGGCGCGACAGATCAAAAACGATCCACGCATGTAATAGAAGCAAAACAGTGGCAAAGCTGTTCCGAATTGTTCCTGCCGATATATGCACGCTCATAACTTTTGAGTGGGTTTTGAAGAAGCCCACCAACCAAAGAGACACAGGAATGCTGAAAACGCCGCAAGGCCTATCGATTTGGATTCAACGAGCGATTTCGACTCCGCCGCCACAATACCACCAAAACAACCGCAATCAACTTCGATACCCTGGACCAGAGTGAAGACCTGCGCGCCGGCGTACAGAAGAAATAAGCAACATCCAACCGCAAAAGTGGAAGCCGGTTCATGTCCAGCAATGAGGCAAAGTGAGATTGCGATGTGTAAAAATGGCAAGACCACCGCTACAAATTCCGCCCCGTACCTTGGAAGAAGTCTGTATTCGTAAATTGATTCTAGAAAACGATACGGATTGTTAAGATGAGAAATGGCACTCAGAAGCAGCAAGTACGACACAACTAGCCCCGCCACCCATCCGGCGTGCAATCTCCACTGAATACGCTTGGTAGTCACTGCTATCGACATGACCTCAGTTCTCCCCCGCAAGTCCATGTTCCGCATTCCCTGCTTTAGTCCAACCCGCCAATCCATCACGGAGAACACTTGGCTGATAGCCGCGCACAGAGAGTTGCTCCGCTACTCGGTCCGACCAAGTGCATTGATTTGATTGGCAATTAACAACAACAGGGAGGTCTTGAGGAATCAACAAAAGAGCCTCCCGTAAATCACCATGCGTCACAGTGAATGGCAAATTGATAGCTCCTGGGATGTGAGAAATGAGATAATCCTCTGGCAGCCGTGCATCCACGATCGTAAACTTCCTTTTTCTCAAGAGGCTATGAAATTGATCGACTCCGAGGATAGGAGCATCATAATTCACGAATCTTCCGGCCACGATCGACGTGCCTGCGTGGTGATGAATGAATCCCAGGTCGGTAATTGTGTGCCAAACAATCCCTGAAACCAATGATGCGATCAGTATGGCAGCCAC
>Ga0105046_10003899_pt1 | contig 23710 bp, 17 predicted proteins | sample MAT03_FD_78385 | JGI IMG/M metagenome (GOLD analysis project Ga0105046, IMG submission 78385) | Freshwater microbial communities from Lake Fryxell liftoff mats and glacier meltwater in Antarctica - MAT-03 (megahit assembly) | ecosystem: Environmental > Aquatic > Freshwater > Ice > Liftoff...
ACGCCAGTATAGCGACGAAATTTAGTCTTTGAAAGTTTTGATAGTTGTATATATTTCTCTGTATCCATGATACAAAAATAAACATCTTTTTATCCGTTTACGACTTTCGCATGAAGTCTATTCAAAAAAGATGCTTCGCTTTCTCATATATCGCCCCGTAGCTGTTCTTATCACTACCCTGTCGTTGGTGGTGTTGGGATTAGTAGTGTTTAGGCAAATACCCGTGTCGCTGCTGCCCAATATTGCCGTACCCGAAATCACGGTGCAGGTCAGCTATCCGTCGGCTTCGGCGCGGGAGTTGCAGCAGGCGGTGGTGCAGCCCCTGCGCCAGCAACTCCAACAAGTAAGCCACGTGGCCGACCTCGAAGCCACTATCCAAGACGGTCTGGCGTTGGTAAAATTGCGCTTCGATTATGGCACAGACGTGCATTTGGCCTACATCGAAACCAACGAAAAAATAGATGCCCTCATGGGCAGTCTCCCCCGCGACATGGAACGCCCCCGCGTACTGAAAGCCAACGCGGGCGACATTCCCGTGTTCAACTTAAACGTAAGTAGGACACAATCCGATTATGAATCGGAAACTAAAAACGTCGGAATAGCAAAGCCCGAGGAGCAACGTTCATTAAGCCTCCTTCGGGAGTTTGGGGGCTTCTCCGATTTTTGCGACAACGTTATTCGTCGGCGCATTGAGCAGTTGCCAGAGGTGGCATTGGTGGACATGACGGGCTTGGCCCAGCCCGAAATCGTCGTTGTGCCCGACCGTGCCAAGATGCAAAGCCTCGGCCTTACCGAGCAGCGGCTGGCCGAAGTGCTGCGACAAAACAACGTAGAACTGGGTAACGTAACGGTCAAAGACGGCTTTTACCAGTACAACGTTCGTTTTGCGTCGGCCTTGCGAACGCCCAAAGACATTGAAAACATTTATTTCAAAACCTCAACCCAACCCGAAGCCCGTCTGCTTCAACTCAAAGAAATAGCCAATGTAACGCTACGCGAGCAAAAATCGAAGGGCGTTTATACCTTCAATGGGCAGCGGGCGGTGTGCATGGCTATCATCAAGCAGTCGGACGCGCAACTGCTCCAACTCCGTACTAAGCTGAATGAACTGGTCGAGAACCTACGTCAAGATTATCCTCACCTCACGTTTAGCGTGTCGCAAGACCAAACCGAACTGCTCGAAGTTTCTATCAACAACCTGCTGGGCAACTTGCTCACGGGCGCGTTGCTGACGTTTGTAATGATTTTCTTTTTTTTGAACGACCGCAAACTGCCGTTTCTGATTGGACTGGTGATTCCCGTGTCGCTGATTGTTACGTTTTTGGGGTTTTATTTATTGGGGCTTTCCATCAACATCGTGTCGTTGGCGGGGTTGGTGCTGGGCATGGGCGAAATCATAGATTCGGCTATTATCATTACCGAAAACATTGAAGACTACCGCGAACAAGGCTACTCGCTCGACGAAGCCTGCATCGAAGGCGCGGGCGAGGTCATTGGGCCGCTGTTTACGTCAGTTTTAACCAATTCTGCTGTTTTTTTACCGTTGATTTTTATGAGTGGCATCGCAGGGGCTTTGTTTTTCGACCAAGCGGTGTCGGTGTCGTTGGCGTTGGGGGTGTCGCTGTTGTGTTCTTACACGTTGGTCCCTGTGCTGTATCGATTGGCGCATCGGTCGGCTTCTAAATCGGCCTATCAGCGTCGTCCGCCTACTTGGCTGGCGCGCAAAGCCGAGCGGGGATACAGTTGGCTTTTTGACGTAACTTTTCGGTTCAAGGCTACTTTTGTGGTTGGATTAATGTTGCTACTTGGTTTAGGTATTTGGGCGTTTTGGCAGGTTCCCAAACAAGGAATGCCCAGCGTTAGTCAAACCGAACTGCAAGCCAAAATTGACTGGAATGAACCCATTTCGGTAGAAGAAAATGAGCAACGGATAAAAAATTTAATGTATGAAAACACCCTTAAACCGCTGTATGTAAGTGCTTTTGTGGGGCAGCAACAGTTCTTGCTTAATAGAGAACTCCAACAAAACTTCAACGAAACTACGCTTAGTTTGCGCGTTGATAACAATGTGGCTTTTGGGCAACTGCAACAGCAAATTCAAGCCACGCTAACCAAGCGTTTTTCGTTGGCCAACGTAACGTTTGGCGCAGCCAAAAATGTTTTTGAGCAATTGTTCAACACCGCCGAACCGCCCGTACAACTGCGGGTGTCGTCGCAAGAAAGTCAGTCGGTATTAAGCGTTTCGGAGGCCGAACAGGTTCGCCAAATCTTGCTCAACCACAAAATACCAGTAGCCCCAACGGCCTTGCAAAAGCAAATGGAAGTGCGGGTTTCCAAAGAAAAACTATTGCGCTACGAGGTGAGCGAAGAGCGGCTTTTTGAGGTACTCAAAACGTTGTTTGACCAAAACGCGCTCGGTACGCTCAAAGCCGAACAACGCTACGTGCCGCTGGTGATGGGCAGCCCCCCCGACCAAACCGAAACGCTACTGCAAAATGCAATGGTTTTTAACGCCCAAAATCAACCTATTCCTGTTCATACGCTCATTGAAACCCGTTTTTATACCGACTACAAAACGCTCCATGCGGGAAAAGAAGGAAATTTTTTACCTTTCGATTTGCCCAACATCGTTGCTTCTGAACGGGTGAACGCAGCACTAAAAGCGCAAGGCTTTTTGGTCAAAACAACGGGGGCGTATTTTCGCAATCAAGCCATTATCGGAGAGTTAGGCTGGGTAATATTGGTAGCTATTGCGTTGCTTTATTTTATCCTGTCGGCGCAATTTGAGTCGCTCATGCAGCCGTTGATTGTAATGATTACGATTATGTTTGGATTAACTGGCGCACTGGGCTTGCTTTACGCGGCGGGCAACTCGCTCAATGTCATGTCGGCCATTGGAATGGTGGTATTGTTGGGAATTTTGGACAACGATTCGATTTTAAAAATAGACACCATGAACCGCACCCGCGACCAACTTGGCCTGATGGCCTCCATGAAAGAAGCAGGACGGCGGCGGCTTAAATCGCAATTAATGACTGCCCTCACTACCATTTTGGGAGTTTTGCCCGTCTTATTTTCTGGTGGTTTAGGTTCAGAATTGCAGCAGCCCTTGGCGTTGGTTATTATTGGCGGCATGACGCTGGGGCTTCTGATTTCAATTACGCTTATTCCGTTGCTGTATTTTTGGACCAGTAGTTTTAAGCTGTAACGCAATGTGCTTCATAAAAATGGACAGCAGATTTGCACGGTTGAGTTTGATGAAACCAAAACCAAATTGAAGCGACATTTAATCAAAATCGGAAAGCAGGGTCTTTCCGATTTTGATTAAATGTCGCTTCTGATGGAAAATTAACTTTACACAAACAATTTAGTTGGTGTTACTTTATTTTTTCACCAAAACCTCCACGCGGCGGTTTTTGGCGCGGCCTTCGGGTGTGTCGTTGGTTTCGAGCGAGTTGCGCGCGCCACGGCCTTCTACCAACTGAAAACGCTGCTCGGCAATGCCCCGGTCTTTCAACCAGCGTTTCACCGACTCGGCGCGGGCTTTTGAGAGGGCTTCGTTGGCATCGGCGTTGCCGGTATTGTCGGTGTGGCCTAAGATTTCGATTTTGCCTTCTTCGGCTTGGCTCAACAGGTTCAGCAGCGACTGCAAAGTACTGGTCGAACTGGCCAGAATGTTGTCTTTGCCCAGCGCAAAATTAATCTGCCATTGGCCTTTGCCAATCAGTGCCGAGGCCGTGCGGTCGTAGTTGGCTTGCGTGGCGGTGCCTTCGTCAATGCCCGAAATTTGCGAAATGTACGACAGGTTGATGGCGTCGGCATAAGGCACAATGCTTTTTACGTTGTCGTTGAAACCACCTGGACTTAAGTCCTTTAAGTATTTTGAAACTTGGTTATACACCTTTTCATAGCGCGAATTTTCGCCTGGTTTCAAGCCAAAATAAATTTTGTTATCGGCCAAGTTCATCACCTGCGAACCGCCCACATTGTAGGGCAATCCGCCTTTTTCGGCGGCGTAGCCTTTGAAGAGTTTATACCAAAAATCGGGCGTTTCAGAGTCGAACGTGCGCGACACTGCCCCCGAAGCAAACCTCATCCACTCGTCATATTGCTTAATTTGGCCACCTGCTTCTAAGGTTGCTTTCAAAATGCCCGCTACTACTTCGGGGTTTTTCTTGCCCCATTCGTCGGCCATAATCAGCACGCAAGGCATTTGGTTGTTGAATTCTTTGGTTGAAACAATATCTGTCACGCCCGACAGTTCGTCGAAAATAGTTTTGTCGGCGGGGCTCCAAGTGGCACAGCCGTCAATTTTTTTCTTGATTACCTCGCCCGTTGGTTTACCGTCTTTTACTACTTTCAGTTCGTATTCCAAACCCTGTTTTTGCGAAGTAATAAATTCTTTGGCCGACTCAATAAAATCGTCGTTTTTGGCCGATTTGAAGTTAATTGCGTCGGGGTCGTAGGTGTTGGGGTCGGGGTTTACTTTGAGGCCGTTCAGGGCCGCCCAGTTCACCACCACCACCCAGTCGCCGTCGCCAATGACGGTCGAAATGTAAGCACCTTTGGCAGCTTGTGGGTTCAGTTTCCAAGCCACGGGGCCAATCAGTTTGTCTTCGCCGTAAGACTTGCCAATGGCGCCAACTATTTTTAAGTTATATTTGCCTTTGCCATATTTTTCGTCCAGAGCCTGTTGGGTTGAGGAAATATAAAAAGGCGCACCGTCGCCCATAATCATAATACCCGCACTGCCTTCGGTGGGCATAGTTTGGCCATTATCAAACTTTTCGATAAACTTCAACTGGTTGTTCCTGAGCTCATTAAGCCAGTCTTGGCGCGTAATAGAAAGATTTACGCCGTATTTTTCCATCAGTGAGCCTTCTGTGGTTTGGGGGCCGCCATTGGCCGCAATAATGGACGATTGGGCGTTCCAGGCATAGCCCGAAATATTGATACGGGGTTTGTTAGAACCCGTGGGGGCAGTAGCAGGCAGCGGCAATTTGGCCGAAGTCGTGGCCGTGTTTACGTTGTCGTTTGACACTTCAATCGTTGAAACGGTCTTCGATTCGAGTACTTTAATTTTGGGACCAAAGAAGTAATAAAGTCCGTACAGGACGGCTGCGATGAGCAAAGCAATGAAAAATTTTCCAATAGTAGTCAATTTCATGGTAGAAGCCAGTTTATGTTTGTTAGCAACAGGCAGGAAAAATGCTTTATTTCTCCGAATTATACCGTAAAACTATCAAATTTTTTTATATATAAAGCCGGTTTTTAAACTTTTTCTTAAATCCGCAGGCCTTAGACATTGGTATCTAAAGAATACTTTTTTTAGCAAAAAATTATTCTTTAAGATGCTGGGCAATGGCGGATATAAATAAGTATAAAGCGCCTCCAAGACTCTTTTATTGTTTTGGAGTGGGCTTCTTAGCAGAAGAAAGCACGTATTACTACGTTATTTTTAAAAACACGTATTTCTACGCTAAAACAACCCAAAGATAGGCACGACATTTGCAGTGGGTTTGGTTGAATCAAAACACACAATAAAGTGTAAAGATTTTTCTCATAGGTTAGGTTAGGAAACAAAAACCAGCGGTATTTATCGCTGGTTTTTTTATGGTCATTGGCCGCATTACAAAAGAAACGTAATGGGAAGTGTAATCACACTGTGTAGCAGATTGGCATTGTGAATTGTGAACCAATAAAATTACAAGCCATGCGCTACGGCCTTGCTCTCGACCTAAAAAAACGACCCCGTAGCTCATTGCCCAATATGAGCAGCAGCACAAAGCCATTTGGCCCGACATTGCTCCAAAGTATCACCGAGGCGGGCATTGTAGAGGTGCAAATTTACCGCATCGAAAATCGGGACAAAAATGGCAACTGATGCGTCCGATTTTTAAACTTAAAAAATAGCGGTGTTTGGTTGTTGTTTTTCTTATTCGTAATGTTACAAATCAAAAACAACATACCCCGATAAGATGAAAAAAAATCCTACTTTTTTACTATTTAGTTTAGTATTAAGTTCCTTTACGGCCCTATCGCAGCCCTTGCGAAACTCGCGCGTGGTGACAGGGCTTGATATTGGTATGGGTTTTGACCAGAAAAAACTAATGCCCTCTTTGCAGTTTTATCAATTGCTCAAAATAGACAAACGCGGCATCTTTCAGGCGGGCTACCACATTGGTTTTGCGCGGTTTATGAGCCAAGAAGCCAACCTAACTGGCAAGCAAGCTGACACCCTGCAAATGCGTCAAACTTCGACAATGGCCCTTAACTTTGGCCTTAAAGCCCAAGTTTCGTTAAAGTGGGTGGACTTTGGCGTGAGTGCCGATCTATTCGGCGTTTCGTTTGGAGGCCAACGTACGGGCTACTATCTAAGCACCAAAGCGTTTAATAAAATAGACACGCTCAACCTACACCGCACCCTGCAACCGGCCAAGCCAAGCGGCGGCAACTTGCAGCTGATTGGCAAAAAAAACGCACTGGGCAACCTCAGCACCGACATTTATGCCCGCGTGTGGCTAAGCCGACAAGTGGGTTTGAAAGTAGGCTACGTATTCAATCTCACCCAATATCGCACCGACCGCGCACTGTTAGACGACCAACGCCGCTTTGGCTTTGAGTCGCGGCTTATTTATGTTGGACTTGCTTTTGCGTTGCCCAATTAAGGCGTTCATTGCGGTACCGCTCCCCTACTCCACTGGGTGTTTATCATGCGCCAAATATTGAGTGGATTCGCATCTTGAAGTTCGGCAGGGAGCATTGCGTCTTTGAAGCCCTGCATGGCCAGCGGGCGCACAAATCGCTGAATAGCCCGCGCACCCACTGACCCAAAACGGCCATCGGTGCTGGCAGGAAAAGGCCCCCCGTGTTGCATTGCTGCGCATACTTCTACGCCCGTGGGTACGTTGTTCAGTACCAGTCGGCCGCACAGCAAACTGGCTGCCTGCACCACTGCTTGGTGGGCCATTAGGTCGTCGTCGGTACCGATAATAGTACAGGTGAGTTGGCCTTCCAGGTGCGCCGCCACTTGACTCATTTCTTGCGCGTTTTGGCATTTTATAAGCAAAGAAAACGGCCCAAAAACTTCTTGGTGCAAAGCGGGGTTGCTCATAAACTGCTCCACAAACACCGAAGCCACCGAAGGAATTCCATCGTTTTGGCCGTAGGCTATGGTGGTTTCGGCTTCTACTGACACGCTGCCCTGCGACAATACACTGGTACGTTTTTCTCTAAACGCTTTTGCAATGCCCGTGTGCAACATAGCCACAGGTGCTGTCTGCTCAATTTCGGCGTTCAATATTTGCATAAATTTGTCTAAACCCGCACTAACTATGCCAATGATTAACCCTGGTTTGGTACAAAATTGCCCCATACTCCCCGTTATAGAGGCTGCGTACATTTTGCCATATTTTTCGGCTTCATTTTCTAATGCATTGGGCAATAAAAACACAGGATTGGTGCTGCCCATTTCGGCAAAAACAGGAATAGGTACGGGCCGCTGATTGGCCAAGTCAAACAGGGCTTTGCCTCCCGCAAACGAGCCCGTAAAGCCCACAGCAGCGGTTTTGGGGTGCAAAGTCAGGGCTTTGCCTACTTCAAAATCCGCGCCGTGCAAATGCACAAACGTCCCGATGGGCAAGCCACAACTGGCAACGGCGCGCAGAATAGCCTCCGCCACCAACTCCGACGTTTCGGGGTGGGCGGGGTGGGCTTTTACTACTACCGAGCAGCCCGCCGCCCAGGCCGCCGCAGGATCAACCCCCGCCGTAGAATAGGCAAACGGAAAATTGCTCGCACCAAATACCACCACGGGGCCAATAGGCACCAGCATACTGCGAATATCGGGCTTGGGTAGCGGTTGGCGGGCGGGCAGGGCGGTTTCGATAGTAGCCTGCAGCCACGAGCCTTCGTCCACCACGTCGGCCAGGTTACGGAGTTGATTGCAAGTACGCCCTCGCTCACCCAAAAGACGCGCTTCGGGTAGATTGGTCTCGCGCTGGGCAGTTTGGATAAGTGCCGCACCAAGGGCTTCTATTTCGGTGGCTATGGTACGCAAAAAGCCCGCTTTGGCCGCCCCCGGCAGGTGGCGGTATTGCAAGAAAGCGGCGTACGCCAGCTCCATTGCCTCATTTATTTGGACGGTGGTTGGGTCTTGAAACATGGATAAATAGCTCGTGTTGTTTGAAAAATATGATTACAAATAAAATAAATACCCGCCCGTGCGGCCTGAATAACATTACCCAAAAAATCGCCCTATCACTCACTAAGGATTGGGTTAGATTTTTAGTAAATAGTGAGCAATCAAAAAATAAGTACCAATGCCTACTAGGTCGTTGGCGGTAGTAATAAATGGTCCTGAAGCTATGGCAGGATTGATGCCTACCCGATTGAGCAAAATCGGCGTAACGGTTCCCATGAAAGAAGCCAACAAAACCACCGCCAAAAGCGACAAACAAACCACCCAAAACAACTGCGTAAGGCTAAAAAGCAGCACATAAATACCTGCCAAAATACCGATAATCAGGCCATTGAGTGCGGCAATGAGTACTACCTTGCGGAGGCGTTCTTTCCAACTAATTTCCAGGCCCGACTTGTCAGAGAGTGCTTGTACAATGAGCGAAGCCGTTTGAATACCCACGTTGCCACCGGTGCTGCCCATGATAGGAATAAAAGTGGCTAAGGCCGCAATTTTGCCCAATTCGCCCTCAAAACTACGAATGACCGTGGCGGCCATCAAACTACCCGCCACCCCCACCAGCAGCCACGGCAAACGCGCCTTGGCCTGCGCCCATACTGTATCGTCTTCTTCTACTTCGCCCGTAATACCCGCAATGGCCTGAATGTCTTCTTCGGCTTTTTCGGTAATTACGTCCACTACGTCGTCAATGGTAATACGGCCCAAGAGTCGTTTTTGCACATTGACTACCGGAATAGCGTCTAAGTCGTGGCGTTGCATAATCTCTACTACTTCTTCAACAGGACGGTAGGTTTCGACGTACAAAATGTCGTCGTCAAAAATAGTGCCTATCTTGGTGTTTTTACGGGCCAACACCAAGTTCTTGAGCGACACCAAGCCCAGTAGCGTTTGGTTGTCGTCTATGACATATACAGCATATACTTTTTCAACGTCTTCGGCTTGTTTCCTGATTTCTTCAATGCACTCGTTTACCGTCCAATTGACATTGGCTTTTACCAATTCTTTTTGCATCAAGCCCCCCGCTACGTCTTCGTTGTAGGGCAGCAGGTCAATGATAAATCGGGCTTGTTCGCGGTCTTTCAGGAGGCCGATTACTTCCTCGCGTACCTGAATAGACTGTTCTTTGAGCAAGTCGGCGGCATCGTCGGAGTCAAACAGCTCGATGTAATGCGTTATTTCTTCGGACGAAAAATTGGACAGAAACTGGCGGCGGTCGGCGGGGTCGTCAATGTTGGCCAATATTTCGGCACCGATTTCGGTATCGAGCAACTTGAACAAATAATGTGCCGCGTCGGGTTCCAGTTCGTCGAGTACCGTGTTGATGTCGGCAGGAAAAAGTTCTTCCATTTCGGCCCGCAGCGTAGTTTCATCGCGTGCCAAAATGGCACTTTCAATGCGTTCTACGTATTCTTTGGTTAGCTCAAAAGTCATTGTTCAGGGGTCAAAAGGTTGGTCAGCAGCACAAAGTCGGCTACGCTGAGGCGCTCAGCGCGAAGGTCCAAGAGCGGGTGGTCAAACTGCACGCCCAGTGGTTTGAGGGCATTGCGGAGGGTTTTGCGACGCTGGTTAAAGGCCGTTTTTACGACCTGAAAAAAGCGTTTTTCGTCGCACTCCAACTGCGCTACCGTGTTTCTTCGGAGGTGAATCACGCCCGACTGCACCTTGGGCGGCGGGTCAAAAGCCTCGGGTGGCACCGAAAAAGCGTACTCAATGGTGTAAAAAGCCTGCATAAATACGCTCAAAATGCCGTATTCTCTGCCCCCAGGAGGCGAGGCAATGCGCTGCGCCACTTCTTTCTGAAACATGCCTACTACTTCGGGCACTAAATCGCGGTTTTCTAAGACTTTGAATAAAATTTGGGACGATATATTGTAAGGAAAATTGCCAATAACGGCCAATTTGTTTTGGGGCTTGCCTATATCTTCAATACTCATTTTCAAAAAGTCTTCGGCGTAAATGCGGTCCGCCAGCACGGGAAAATGTTGTTTCAAGTAGGCCACCGACTCGCGGTCAAGCTCAACGACATGGGTTTGATAGTCGGGGTTTTTCAACAAAAACTGGGTCAATACGCCCATGCCAGGCCCAATTTCCAGCACAGTTTGGTAGTTGAGATGCCCCGAAAGTAATCCTACAATTTGTTCGGCTATTGGCACATCGCACAAAAAATGCTGGCCTAAGTGTTTTTTTGGTCTAACTTTCATACAACTGGCGGGGCTTATGTAAGCCAACGATTTAAGCCGCTAAAATACGCCTATTCGCCGAATTTATTACTTTTGTTTTTGTCTTAAACCAAAACACCCCGCGCAAATACGCTAAATTTGGGGAAACCTGTCAAACCAAGCCATGCCAACCACTTTTTCTGCCCATATTCACTCGTTTGTTAGTCAGTTCAACGCCATTGCTTTGGTGATAGACCTTGACGGTCAGATTTTATACTGCAACCCTTACACCACGCGTGCGCTGGGCTGGCACGCATATGAGTTGCAAAACCATAACTTTTTTGAGCGGCTTATACCCGCCGAGCAACGCCCCGAAATCACCCAATTTCTGCTTGAATCGGTCGAGCGAGGCGGGCTATCGGAGTTTCGCGAAATATCGCTTTATGCCAAAAACGGCAACGTGCGAGCGGTACAAATCAACTCGTTGGCCATATTTAAAAACGACGAGCAAGCTACGGGATTTGTGTTTGTGGGCGAAGACGTAACCAACAAGCTGCGCGTAGCCAACGCCCTCAACAAGTCAAATGCCCAATTGCAAGACCTCATAGACAACACCAGCGACTTGATTCAGCTCACCACCGTGGACGGCAAGTTTACGTTTGTCAATCGGGTATGGCGCGAGGTGTTGGGTTTTGAAACCGACGAGCTGCCCACCCTACGGCTGTCGGATATTTTGTGGTCAGAAGAAGCCCAAGCTACCATGAGCCAGTTGGAACGCATCAAAAACGGCGAAAAAGTGCCTCACTTTGAGACTGTCTTTAAAAACAAACAGGGCAAAAAAATTTATTTGAATGGCAGCGTAACCTGCCGCCACGACAACGGAAAACCAGCCGCGTTTCGGTATATTTTGCACGACATGACCAGCCGCGTGCGGGCCGAGCGGTCGCAAAATTTGTATTATAGCATTGCCAACTGGACCATCAATGCTAAAGATTTGGACGAACTATACGAGCGTATCCACGAAGAACTCGGCAAGGTCATTGACGCACGCAATTTTTTTATTGCCCTCTACGACCCCAATAAAAGCTACATGTACTTTCCGTATTATGTAGATGAATATTTCAAACAAAACGTACGCTTTACCAAACGAAAACTGGGCAACGGCCTCACTGAATACGCCATCAGGGCAAACAAGCCGCTCTTTTTGTACGAAGATGACATCGAAAAATTGGCCGAAACGCAGGGGCTTTATATGTACGGTAAAATTCCAAAGGTGATGCTTTGCGTGCCCTTGCGCATCGGCGACCGCGTAACGGGCATCATTGGCGTGAAGTCTTATACCAACCCCAATCAATACCGCCCGCGCAACTTGGAGCTTTTGGAGTTTATATCGGGGCAAGTAGCGGTGGCCATTGCCCGCAAGCAAAACGAAGTAGAACTCAACCGCCAAACCGCCCGCCTCAATGCCATTTTTGACAGCAGTATCTACTTGATTTGGTCGATAAGTAGGGCTTTTCAATTGACTTCTTTCAACAAAAACTACGCCGAATTTATCAAAGAACACCTCCGAACTGCGCCCGCGCTCAATGTCAGCACCGAGCGGCTGGGGTGGCAAATGATGACCATAGAAAACAGGCGACAACTCGAAGAACGCTACCGACAGGCATTTAGGGGTCAGCCGCAGGGTTTTGAAATGAAACTCAACATCAAAGGCAAACCCGAAATGTGGTTGGAGTTTAGCCTCAACCCTATTTTGCTTGCCAGCGGAGCCATCGAAGAAGTATCGGGCGTGGCCCGCGACATTACCTCGCGCAAGCTCACCGAACTGGCCCTGCGTCAAAGCGAAGGCAAGTTTCGGGGCATTTTTGTCAATCTACAAGATATTTATGTGCGTACCGACCGCGCTGGCACCATCACCATGATTAGTCCGTCGGTATTGAAGCGCACGGGCTACACCATGGACGAGGTGCTGGGCTCTAACATTATCCAGTATTTTGTAGATAAAAACCTCATCCATACGGCCCTCATTCGGGCGCGGCGCGAAAAAAGCATCCGCAACTTCGAGGCCGACTTGCGCGTCAAAGATGGTAGCGTGCGGCAGTTTATGTTCAATATGTTGCTGCTGCAAGACAGCGATGGCGCGCCCATTATGGCCGCACTGGCCCGCGATGTAACGGAGTTTAAGCGCAACCAACTCGAACTCGTAAAAGCCAAAGAGGAAGCCGAACGCTCGCTCAAAGTCAAAGAACGGTTTTTGGCCAACATGAGCCACGAGATACGAACGCCCATGAACGGCATTATTGGCATGATTGACCTGCTCAACGACACTGCCTTGCAGCCCCAACAAAAAGACTACGTACAAACCATTCGACGCTCTTCCGAAACGCTGCTGAATATCTTAAACGACATCTTGGACTTGTCTAAAATAGAAGCAGGCAAGATGGCACTCAACGAAGCGCCCGTGTCTTTGCAAGAAATTTTCGACAAACTAACAGCGTTGTTTTCGCAGACGGCCAAAAATAAAAATGTGTATTTGGAGTATCATTTTGAGCAAAACCTCCCCCAATTTATTATTGCCGACCAAACGCGGCTGTTGCAAATTTTGTCCAATTTAACCTCCAATGCCATTAAATTTACCGAAAACGGCAAAGTAAAACTCAAGGTCAGCAATGTTTGGACAAAGGGGAAATTTCACAAAATTAAGGTAGCCGTGCGCGACTCAGGCATTGGCATTACGCCCGACAACCTCAAACTGCTCTTCAACGCATTTAGCCAAGTAGATACCTCCTCGCGCAAAACTTTTGGCGGAACTGGCCTAGGACTCGCCATTTCTAAGGAACTCTGCCGCTTGATGAAAGGCGAGATTGGCGTAGAATCAGAATGGGGAGTAGGCAGTACTTTTTGGTTTACCTTTGAAACCAAACAAACGCTCATAAGCCCTACCCAACAACAAAGCAAAGACCAAGAAGTAAGCATCGAAAACTACCTCCAATCTTACCAACCCGTGGTGCTTTTGGTGGACGACAACCTCGTAAACCGCAAGGTAGCCAGCGAAATTTTGCGCAAGGCGGGCTGCACCGTAGATACCGCCGACAGCGGCAAACGCGCCATTGAGCTGGTAGTGCAAACCCACAATACCCAAAAAAACCATTATGACGCTATTTTGATGGACATTCAGATGCCCGACATGGACGGCATCGAAACCACCCAATGCCTGCGGGCGAAGTTTGGCGCACACCTCCCCCCCATTGTAGCCATGACGGCCTACTCCATGAAAGAAGACCGCGAACGGTTTTTGAGCCAAGGCATGGACGACTACATACCCAAGCCCATTCGGGCGCAGGTGTTGATTCAGAAAATAAAAGAACTGATAGAAAATCGTAAAGCACCCCAAAAACACCCAACTCAGCCCAAACAACCGCAGCAAGAATTGGCCCATGAGATGGCCTTTCCAGTAGTAGATGCGCACATCGTGAAGCAATTGCTCGACCTGGGCGGTATGGAGTTGGTAGTTTCTATTTTTGAAGAATTTGTAACCGAGTCCACCGAATTGGTCAATGGAGCTTTGGCCGCTTTTGAAACGGGCGACATTGCAACCATCAAAAGCAACTTGCACACCATAAAAGGCAGCGCAGGAACCATCGGCGTGGCGCGGCTGGCCGAGGTAGCGCGCATGGGCGAGAGCAAGCTCAAAACCAACGATACCAGCACGCTCAACGAAGACCTACCGCTTCTAAACAGTGAATTCAAGACTTTTCTGGCCGAATACCAATCGCACTTAGAAGCAATTGCCCAATAAATTTATTTTTTTATGCTTGATAAACGCGCAAAACATAAACTGTTAAACTCCCTAAAATCGTCGTGGCACGGCAAGCGTTTCTTTACAACTACGGTATCGCTGTCAGAAATTATAACCCTATTGCTCGAAAAAATCTTACTCTACAACATTGACCAGCGGGCGGCGGCGGTGGCCTATAATTTTACGTTGGCGGTATTTCCGGCTACGTTGTTTTTCTTTACGCTGATTCCTTACGTGCCTATTCCGCAGTTGGATTATCAGATCATGAACTTCCTGCACGATGTCATACCTAAGCCCTTGTATGAATTTGCAGCAGCCACCATTTACGACATTGTAGGCCGCAAGCAGGGCGGTGTATTGTCGTTTGGATTTATATTGGCTCTTGTCACTTCGACCAACGGCATGGGGGCACTCATGACGGCCTTCAACATGGCCAACGGAACCACCGAAAACCGGGGCTATTTCAAGACACAGGCCATTTCGCTGCTGCTTACGCTGCTATTGTCGGTGGTACTGCTATGGGCCATTCTGCTGATTATGGTAGCAGGCTTACTGCTTGATTTTCTGCACAATACAATTTTTTTACGCGACGACTTAACCGTCCTGCTGCTCAACTTGCTGCGCTATGTGGTCATGTTTGGTGCATTTTTATTGGCTATTTCTATCATCTATCGTTTTGCGCCCAAGCTCAAACACCGCTGGCGTTTTTTCAATTTGGGGGGAGTCGTCGCGTCTTTTCTTATTATTTTGGCTACCTATGGATTCTCTTTTTACCTCTCCCAATTTGGCTCTTACAACAAATTGTACGGCTCTATTGGCACCATCATCGCATTGATGATTTGGTTTTATCTGGTGGCCTTGCTACTTATCTTTGGCTTTGAACTAAACGTGAGCATCTGGAAAGCAAAGCACCAAAACCGCAAGTGCGCGTAAAAAAAATAAATGCCGCTCCTAAATTTGGAACGGCATTATATGCACTACCCTAACCCATAAATAACTGCTCCAACTTATGTGAAGTAGGAGCAATAAGAACTATAAACTACAAGAAACGTGCCAGACCTGCTGAGCTTCTTGTAAAACATAATTTAATTAAAACTTAAACAACTGAATACCTATTGCCTCTCTTTAACGTTTTAACACTACCAAATGTTTGCATTATTTTTCAAAACAATTGACTGTGGCGGGTTTTTATGTCTAATAAAAATGCCCACATTTACCGTTTAATAAGAACCTGTTTAAAACGCAAAGCAAGTTGATTAATTTCATGCGCTAAAAGTAAGTTTCTGTTGCAAAATCTCATGATTACTCACGTTACTGTTATCTGCACTTGTTACAACCACGGCCCTTTTGTGAAGGAGAGTTTGGAGTCTGTTTGGGCGCAAACCCACCAGCCCGTGCAACTCATCGTTATTGACAACGCCAGCACTGATAATTCCCGAACGGTGATTCAAAAAGCAATAGAGAGCAGGCCAAACGTGGTTTTTTTGCGTAATACGCACAACGAAGGGCTTTGTAAGGCTTTCAATCGAGGTTTAGAACAAGCCACGGGCAAATACGTTATAGACCTTTCTGCCGACGACGTGATGCTACCCGACCGCATCGAAAAACAGGTGCAGGCATTTGAATCCCTGCCCAAAGAGTATGCGGTGGTGTTTTCTAATGCCATTTATATAAACACAAACGGCAACCAAATAGGCTACCACTACGCCATCGATAGCGCGTTGCGCGCCAAAGGCCACGTGCCGAGCGGTGATGTGTACAAAGAAGTACTGCGCCGTTATTTTATCTGCACGCCCACTATCATGATGCGAAAATCGGCATTGATGAAATTGGGAGGCTTCGACGAAAATTTGAGCTACGAAGATTTCGATTTTTTTGTTCGCTCAGCCCACGATTACAAATACCACTATCTGGACAAAATATTGGTAAAAAAACGCGTAGTAGCAGGCGGAATGGCTACCAATTTTTATAAAATAGGCAATTCGCTCCTGCGGTCGAGTTGGGAAGTGTGCAACAAAGCCTACGACCTGAACCGCTCGCAAGAAGAGTACGATTTGCTGGCCAAACGCATTCGATCTTTTATCAAAAAGTGCTTTATAGCCCAAGATGCCGCACAAGCCACGGCCTTTCATAAACTCTTGAACTACATCGAAGAACCTGGCTGGAAAACCGACGCACTCGTGTGGTTGTGCCAACTGGGCCTACCCATAAACAGCCTCTACCAATACTACGACCGCTGGCGCAACCAACGCCAACGCCTGTTGATGCAGCAAGGCGTACCCTTCGTGCAGCTCAAATCAGAAGCTTAAAAAAAGTAGGTAGTAGTTCGTTTGGCATTTTTTGTTCAGTTTTGTAGATAGACTCCCGGCAAATCAAGGTGTCTATCAAGAAATAAAACAACAAACTTGAGGTAGCAAAAAACAAAATCATGCCCGCTGAATTTCTTAAAATACACCCCCAAACGCCCGAACCACGCAAGATTCAACACGTGGTAGAATGTCTGCGCGAGGGCGGGGTCATTATTTATCCAACAGATACCGTCTATGGCATGGGCTGCGACATTCACAACACCCGCGCCGTAGAGCGCGTAGCCAAGGTGAAGGGTATCAAGCCACAAAAAAACGACTTCTCCTTTATTTGCAACGATTTGAGCCACATCGCCGACTACGCCCGCGTGAGCACTGCCGCTTTTAAACTCATGAAAAAGCACCTGCCTGGCTCCTATACTTTTATACTCGATGCCAGTAGTCGCGTGCCTAAGATACTGAATACCAACAAAAAAACCATCGGTATCCGAATTCCCGACCACGCCATTCCCCGCCAAATTGTACTGCTGCTGGGCAACCCCATCATCACGACTTCAATCAAAGACATTGATGACCATATTGTAGAATACCCCACCGACCCAGAGGAAATTTTTGAGCGTTTTCAGCACCAAGTAGATATCGTAATTGACGGCGGCTACGGCAACCTCGTGGCCTCTACCATTGTCAATGCCACCAACGACGACTTTGCCGTGGTGCGTCAAGGCGTGGGCGAAGCAGATTGGCGCTGAATGTTTGAAAAAGTAAAAGCAAAATACTGTTATTTTGAGTACGATCCAGCTACACAGAACGATAAGCTGTATTCAAAATCTTCGGTAAGATTCCACGCGTTTTTGTCGGTGAAGCTTTTTTTGAACCAAACATTATTTTTGTTTTTACTTTTGCTTAATGCTACATAAGTGTTCTCAATATGATTGACGAGAAAGTAAACTAAAACGCTCCGCTAATTTTGTGTATTAGTTTCATTATCAGGTAGTTATAAAATAAAAATTAATTTTTATTTTGCCGATATTCTTGCTGCAATTCAAGTAGGCAATTGACGCACAAACACACATAACCGCCAAAGACGAGCGTGGTGTAATCTCTAACGTAGGCCAGCTCGTCGCGGCTCAGGTCAAGCCACATGCAGTCGCATTTGAACACCGAATTGACGCGGCACTCAAACACTAAACCGCAACGGGGGCAACTATCAAGCGCGTGTTTACTCACGGTGTTTTTTTTATTTAAAGAAAAAGCCAGTTGGCGCAATTTCTACTTTTACCGAGTCCACCACTTTGCCGTCGGGCTGGTAGCGCAGCACGTAGCTGGCCTGCTTGTAGCTTGGCGTTGACCCCGCATAAATCAGGTTCGATTTGGGGTCGTAGCCCAAACCCGTAAACACGCGCCGCGCCAAGGGCGAAGCGCCTGAAATGGCCGTATCGCTGATTTTAAAACTGTACATTTCGCCTTTTTGTTTGAAACCGTCGGTGGCATCAAAAAACGATGATACATAATAAATCGTGCGCTTGTCGGCACTCATAGCCATCGTGCTGGGGCTTTTGGTGGTGCTGCTGCCTACGCTGATTCGCGCTTCAATGGTCTTGCCTGCGGGGTCTATTCGGAGGGCTTCGCGTCCCACAAATGCCCAAATTTTATTGTTGGCATCTACTTGCAAGTTGCCCGCGTTGCCACCCGTGGCAATCGAGGCTGCTTTGATTTCATCTTTCTGAATATCAATTACTTGTACCAATCGCTCGCCACCGACAGCACCCACAAAAGCCTCCGTACCTACAACGGCAATACCCTCGGCTCCTTTTTGTAAAGCAATTTTTTTGGTTACTTTATTGGTACTCAAATCCACCACAGCAACGTAGCCAGGGTTGGCATAAAAGTTGGGAAAACTGCCCGTTGCGCCCCAACACAAAACGTACGCCTTGTTGGAGCCAACACCCACCACGTCGCGCGGGTTTTCGATGTCGGCAGATGTCAGCGTAGCGATAGATTTCATGGTGCGTGCGTCCACAATTTCAACCTTATCTTGCCCTGCCGTAGAGTTGTCCACCAAAATCAATCCTTTGCCGTCCACTTCGGCGTAGCCGCTGATACCGCCCGTGATGGGGCGCGTGTTTTCTTTCAAAAATACGTCGAAACTCGCCGTAGTACTTGCCCGATTGACCAACGAAAGGCTGCCGTTGTTGTCCGAAAAATTGCCTTCGTTAATTACCAGAACGCCTTCGTCGTAGGGTTGCGCAGGCGCTACGGTTTTGTCGCAAGAAGCTAAGAAAAATAAAGCCCCCAACCCCCAGACGGGGGCTTTAAACACTAAATATTTGCTTGTTTTCATTGGTATAATTGGATTTGGTTAAATATGCACGTTTAGATTGACGGCAAAATTGCGGCCAGGCATGGCATTTCGTTTTACGTTTAAGTACAGCGTGTCAAATACATTATCAACTTGCAACGCGACTTTGCCGCGTAGGCCCGCCACTTCCACATTGGTTTCGAACAGCAGATTGACCAACTGATACCCCTTGATAAACTTGCTATTGTCAAAAGTATAGTAGCGCAGGCTACTTCCCTGCCACAACACCGTCAGGCGCGACTTGCCAAGGCCGAAAGTCTTGGCAAGTTGGGGTATTTCGACAAATACATTGACCGATGCAGTATGCAAGGGCAAGTAAATCAGTTGTTTACCCACAATATCTTGCGCCGTAGGGTCATATACCCGCTCTTGCGAACTGCGCGTAAGGGCGTATTGCGCAAAAAACCCCGCCGATAGTTTTTCGGTTTGGTAACTTAGATTGGTTTGTAGTTCCAAGCCGCGCGCCGCCACCAACTGCAAGTTTTCGACGCGGTAGCCACGGTCAGGATTCCAGTACGTCCAGTCGTCCATGCGGTTGTGAAAGGCAGTAACGCTGCCCGAGGCTTTGAGTTTTTGAGAAAAATTTTGTTTCATTTCCAACCCTACTTCCTGGTTAAAACCGTGTTCGGGCCGAATATTCGGGTTGCCCAGCATACGCCAATAGCGTTCGTTGAGCGTGGGCACGCGGTAGCTGCGGGCCATGTTGGTTTTTAAAGTAACCAACTGGTTTTCAGTATTTTTTAACCTATATTCCAACCCCAATGAAGGCGTAAAAGGTGGGTCGTAGCGTGTTATGAAGGCTTGGCGCAGGTTCAAAGAAGCAAGCAAGCGGCTACTGACTTGGTAGCGCACGAGCACATATACATCGGCGCGATTTTCGGTAATTAGCCCGCCACCGTAGCCGTCCACGCGGGTGCGATAGTGCACCACTTCGCCGCCCAAGCGGGCCGTGATTTTGGGTTTTGCGAAATCTAATTCATGTTCGGCACGCAAAATGAAGCGGTCGGTTTCGGAGTGGTTGGGGTTAGCTTCAAAATCGGGGCCTTTGCCGTAGTCAATGATGTCGCGGATAAAACCCACCCGAAGCATCGTCTTTCCCAATTCAAAATTGGACAAAAAACGATAGGCTTTTGATTGTGTGATTTCTCGACTAACGGGATTGCTGGGTGCAAGCGCCAGTTTATTGTCGGCAAGCCAGATGTTTAAGGAAATTTGTTGTCGGTTTTTATGCCTGAAATACAGGTCTTGAATCAACCCTTTTTGAAATGTTTCGGAAGGTTCAACCAAGTAACCACGCCGCTCGGTGTAGGGAAAATGATTATGGAGCTGCCCACCAAAAAGCAGGGTTTTGCCCGCAAGCTGCCAATTTTTGTTCAATACTGACGAAAACCGAAACCCCGCCTGCGTTTGGTAATTGTCAAAACTGGCCACACGTTGGCCAAATGATGCCTCAAAACCCATTTTTTTGAAATTGGGAACCGAACTCAACAAAATACTGCCGCCCACGGCATCGGTGCCTACGCAACTCGCCGCCGCGCCGTATTGAATAGAAAGTTGGTCAAATCCTGCCAGTGGAATGGTCGAGAAATCGGTTTGGCCCAGCATCGGCGAATTGACATTGATGCCGTTCCAAAGTACGGCGGTGTGGTTGGCCGATGTCCCTCTGAAACCAACCGTAGTAAGCTGCCCCGCGCCGTAGCTTTTGAGTTGGAGCGGAGCTTGCGTAGCCATAAAATCGGCCAAAGTTTGAAAGCGATACGCCGCTACGAGTGCCGAATCGGCGCGTTGGATTTTGAGGCCGCCCATAAATCGCTCGGGCGAAAAGCCCCGCACCGTTACTGTTTGTAACGTGCGGCTGCTATCGCGCTGGGCTTGCAGACTACCGATTGACCAAAGAATCAACCAGATGCCAATAAAACATTTGACAAAAGTACCCAAAAACATGCACCAAAAAATGCCTCGGCAATTGCCAAGGTGTGAAAAGAAACGCGACCGCTCGATTGTGTGCATCCGCCGTGCAAAAAAATCAAGGATAATTGTAGGCAGGTCTCCTGACTCGTTCTATCATTTGCGCACCTTCCCAGTTTGTTGATTGAGCAATTTTTGATTTCATTGCCCCAAAAAAAACCAGTGGTCATTGTAGTTTACAAACGACTTTTTAAAGAACTTACAGTTGCGGGGACAGTTCCCGTTTTTAACGAGATTCCCTATTAAGCCATCAAAGTTTGCGCAGAGGCAAAACTTATAAGCACCTAAAACTGACGCAAAGGTAGGGACAATTATTTAATAAAGATGAGTAACTACGAAAAAGGAGATTGGCAGCAGGTGTGCAATGGCTTGTTCTGGCGCTTTATGCACCTACACCGCGATTTCTTTTTGCAAAACCCGAGGCTTGGTATGCTAATAGGCACATTTGATAAGATGAGCAAAGAAAAAAAAGATGCTCATCTGGTAAATGCAGAAAAATATTTATCCAGCTTATAGTCTTGAAAATCAGTTATTTGCGCAAAAATATCCAGCCTTTACTTTCCCCTTCCAAACTCACTGTTACCCATACCCACGCCAATAGCCCCGCAATACTCGGAATAAATTGAATATCAGGGTGATTGAGCAAAGTACTTGCCGATTTGCTTCAATGCCGACAAATTTTTTAGTTGGTATTGATGATAAACGAATACGAAACAGTAGGAATTACTGGTAAAAAAGACGACAATTTGAACTAAAATATTTTCTTCTTTTTGATTTCATACCCAACACTAAAACCCAGCGCAATACTTGGCGTGGTGTAATTGCCTAGATTTGTTGGACGGAAATCGAGCCTTATTATTCCTCCACCCAAAAAAAAGTCTTCATCCTGTATATCTGCGTCGTTACTCACATTTATGTTTCTGAGGCCAAAGCCCATAAAAAAGTCAAGTACTACATTGTTACTAATCTTACCCTGATAGCCAAATTTGAGGTGAAGGCCGCCGATAGCCCTGTGGGTTTCTACGTTCACGTCTTCAAAGTAGGCGCAAACGCGCGTTTGCGCGTTGCATTGCCGCCCAGTAGATCTGGGTTGATTGATAAAAATATCTTTACGAAAATATTCCGCCCCCCAATAAAGGCGGCCTGTATGGCTTTTATTTTCGTGAAAATAGTGGCGAACTTGGGTCCTAAAACGCCAATTTACTCTATCAGGATAAACCTGTCGTTCTCTTTTCCAAACATTTAAGTTTGGATTTCCCCAACCTATTTCTTGCTGAAAACTAAACACTTTTTTGAAGGGAATTTCAACCCCAAAAGTAAATGTATTGTCCAAATCAAACATCGTTGTAGGCATTGTTTTAAGAATCAAAACCACCTTACTGCTGTCTTGTGAATAGACGTTTAGCGTAAAAACAAAAAAAAATCCAATGGTGAGTTTCCAGTTTTTCATTTAATTTAATTTTCAATAGGAATTTTGCTTAATAAATCCAGTTTGTCAGCATCGCTATAATCATATTGAAAAAAACCACCACTGCCCGTAAGCAGTAAAGTTTTATTGAGTGTAATGACATCATAAGACTTTACATTACCAATTGTTTGTTTCAGAACTGGCTGAGTTGGTTTACTCACATCAAATATTTTTAGGCCGTTATCACCCTCACAAACAAACAGTTGCGCTCCGTCTATTCCCAAGCCATAAGGACTGAGCAAAGGCTGAGAACTGACCAATCTTGGATTGCTAAGGTTACTGATATCGACCACATCTAAGGTGCTTTGCGTGGCAAATTGACGACAATTTGTACCCGAACGAAGCGTGATATAAGCATAGTTGTCTTGAACCACCACGGGGTCACAGCTTTGTACGTGCGTAAAGCGAGAAAGTAATGTTGGGTTGTTTGGCTGGCTATTGTCAAAAATATACATTCCATCGGTTGCGCCAATAAACAGGTTATTTTTGTACGGGAAAATAGTTTCCAGCCCCATTGGAAGTGTAATTGGATTTTTAATTACTGGCTCGGTAGGCGTAGAAATATCATAAACCTGTAATTGGTTTGGAACAACACAATAAAGCGTGTTGTTCACGATGGCAAAACGAGCCATTGAGCCGCCTTTCCCAGTGCCACTCGAAGGCGAAACATCAGCACTTTGGTCTGCACTACAACTGACGATAACGCAGAAAAAAGCAATAATTGAAGCAATTGATAGTGTTTTCATGTTCGTAGCGTTTAACGGTAACATTTTGGTCTGTCCATTTTTACTTTTTCCCAACCCGCAATAATTCCTTTCGACGCATCGCTACATTCAAAATATGTTTGAATTACTGGTGGAAAATCATTGGTTGGAAACGCATTTACAATACGTTTAACGAATGTAGTTTTGGCCGGGTCTTTAATATCCAACACCACAAAATCACGGCCATTATCGGCGTAGAGATAGTTGTCTTTTACAACAATGTCCACATTTGCAGGAATTTTGATGAATGAGATTTTTTTTGGCGAACGTGGGTCTGAATTATCAATCAAATGTATGCCTTTTCCTTGTTCGTTGATAAACAAGTAGCTACCCTTGACATAAATTTTCCCAGGTTTTCGCAATGGCTGAGGCAATTCGGTTTTGATGTCTTTGAGTTCGGTAGTACTCAAATAAATGGGGCGGTAGCCTTCCCCTTTGAAGGCCGGAGAGCCAGCCGGTATTTGCTCGGTGTTTACGTGGCAAGAACCCAACAGCAGCATTAACGACAAGAAGACGATAGTTTTCATAATTAATGGCGTTTAAATTTAAGTAAATATCGCTCATTATAATAGACTTCTTGCGAAAGTGCTTTTATGCTGCATTGGCATTAACGAATGCGGCAATGAGAGTAACTCTAAGCCCAAAACGAGAATGGCTACGATAGTGGTTCTTTGCTAACTTGAATAC
>Ga0105046_10003900_pt1 | contig 23710 bp, 15 predicted proteins | sample MAT03_FD_78385 | JGI IMG/M metagenome (GOLD analysis project Ga0105046, IMG submission 78385) | Freshwater microbial communities from Lake Fryxell liftoff mats and glacier meltwater in Antarctica - MAT-03 (megahit assembly) | ecosystem: Environmental > Aquatic > Freshwater > Ice > Liftoff...
AGGCGCCGGACCAGCGGGTGGTGAATCAGATGATGTTATTGGTGCAGCCGGCCCACCTGCAGCGGGCGGTGGGGAAGGAGCTGGACCAGGAGCAGCGGCGGGTCGCGCGGGCGGCGTTGCTGCGGGGGAAGATGGGGAAGTGAGCAAGGCACTCGCACCTCTTGGCGGCTGCCAGGTGGCCGATCGAGGACATGGGTGTTCGGCGTGGGATCCAGTCGGCCTCATTGCACTCGCGTGACCACCCTCAGACGAAGCACCGTCCGAATGCCGCGAGCAGGCGGAGGTCGCCACGGAGTCTCACCCGGAAGGTGAGCAGAAGCCACGCGATGCCGGCGTCGCCCCGCAGGAAGCGGAGCCACGCGGCGGAGTCGGCCGTCACCCGCAGGCGCGGGGCTCCGACGAGGCCGTCGCGAACGTCGACGGCTCCGTCCCGGATGGTCACGGTGCAGGCCGCGGGCTCGGCTCCGGTGAAGCGGAAGTGATCGACGGCGTCCAGGCCCTTGGACTGGCCGGGCTGGAAGACGTGGCGCATGCCGCCGATGAACCCGGCGATGGAGGTCGGGCGCAGGACCCGACCGACGCGCTTGACGCGCTTGTGCGGGAAGCGGCGGCGGTCGTGGTCCTCGGCGTCCGACGCGGGGCGAACGTAGACCATCTCGTCCTTCTGCTGCAGGGGCTTCACGACCTCGCCCACGAACGCCGCGCGGTCCTGGAGGAAGGGGCCCAGCACGTCCGCGCCGGCTGGGCAGACGCTCATGCAGTATGCGGCCTTGTAGTTGGCCCCGAACGAGACGGACTGCCACATCGACGCCGTCTCGCCGTCGGTCGTCGCGCGGCGGTAGGCCTTGGCGGTGCCGCTCTCGGCGATGCCCTCGACCCAGTCGGTGAACCCCCCCATGAACTCGCGGTAGTTGTGGGTGTAGCAGGAGGCGAAGTTGAAGGCCCCGTCGGGGGAGATGGCCCCTACCGGGCACGCCGCGACGCAGAGCTTGCACTCGACGCAGGGGTTGTAGTCGATCGGCCGGCCCTGTTCGCTCGCCTTGACGTCGATGAGGACCGCACCCAGCAGGATGAAGTTGCCGAACCGCGGGTGGATGCCGTTGCGGTGCAGGCCCATCTGCCCCATCCCCGCCGCGACGGCCAGGGGCTTGAGCGACACCGTCCAGACCTTCCCGGGAAAGTCCTCCATCTCCATGGGGAACCCCATCGCGGGGTTGACGGCGCGGACGCCGCGGCGGGCGAGGGCGCGTCCGATCTCCCGCGCGACGTCGTTCACACGGTCGCCCGAGCCGTGGAACTCGAGGTTGGCCGCGCTCCGGGCCGTGCTTCGGATGGGATCTGGGTTCATGCGGCAGACGAAGCTCACGAGCGCCCGGGTGCGGGGAAAGAGCCTGAGGATGACCTCGCGGTCGGGGTCGAGTTCCGGCCGATCCAGCGAGACCACCCCCGCGTCGTCGGCGCCGGCGTCGAGGGCGAGTTGGCGGAGTTCGGCGGCGGTCGGCGGGGCCGCGCGGTCGGCCGGCGTGCGGAGGCGGACGAACCTGACCGTGGGGTGGTCCTCGAGCCTGGACATGGCGGGGCCTCCGCTGCGTGACCAACACGCTTGCGAAGTGCAAGCGTCATGGTTGCAGTGTACAAGCGTGCCACCTACGGTCAAGGGAAGGCGAGAAGGAGATCCGTGATGACGCGAACCCAGCGGGAGCCACGGAGGTCGCTCTGCCCGGTGGCGTGCGCCCTCGACGCGATCGGAGACAAGTGGACGTTGCTCCTCGTCCGCGACATGCTCTTCGGGCGGGCGCACTTCCGCGAGTTCCTGGCCTCGCCGGAGGGGATCGCCTCCAACATCCTCAGCGATCGCCTGCGGAGGCTCGTCGACGCCCGCCTCGTGGAGACGTACGCCTCGCCGCAGCGGGCGGACCGGCTGGCCTACCGGCTGACGGACCGCGGGCGGACGCTCGGGCCGGTGCTCGAGGCGCTGAAGGACTGGGGGCTGGCCGTCATCCCCGGCACGGAGGCCCGGATGGGGTCCGCGGCGGGCGTGACGGGCGTGACCGGAGCGGCGACGACGAGCCGAAGCGCGGCGCCGCGTCCTTAGGTGCCCGCCCGCACCACCCGCTTGGCCACGTCGTCGGCCAGTTCCCGCAGCGTGCATCCCGCGTGGGCGGGGGCGAGGGCGGCGTCGAGCGGGGCGGCCTTGGCCCGGAGCTGGCGTTCGAAGCGGTTGTAGGCGGTGATCACGGTCGAGTGGTTCGTGCGGCCCATCGCCCTGGCGATCTCGGGGAAGCTCTGCGTGGTGAGGCGGCGGCAGAGGTAGGCCGTGAGGGAGCGGGCGAGCACGACCCGGGGGTGGCGGCCCTTGCCCATGTAGTCGCTGAGGTCGACCGAGAGGGAGTTGCAGACCTCGCCGACGACCTCCCCCGCGGTGAGGGGTCGGCGGGGCTTGCCGAGGCGGGAGGCGGGGCCGATGAGGGGCGCGGGGGAGGCGTCGAGTCCCAGGGCGCGGCGCACGAGGAGGAGGCCGATGCGGCCTTCGCCGCTGGCGTCCGCGGCGGGGGCGAGGTCGGGCAGGAGCCTGTGGACGGCCTCGACTTGGTTGAGAAGCCCCTCGATCTCGCGGACGGAGCCGCCGAAGCCGCCGAGGGAGCCGACCGTGCGGGCGGTTCGGTCGGCGATGAGGCGGAGGGCATCGTCGTCGGCGACCAGGCCCTTGCGGGCGGCGAGGTGGCGGACGAGCTCGAGCCGCAGGCCGGGGTCGGGCGTGTCGACCCGCACGACGGCACCCGCGAGGAAGCGGGAGACGAGGCGTTCGCTGAGCTTCTCGATGTCGCGGGGGTGCTCGTCGGAGGCCAAGGCCAGGCGCGCCCCGTCGAGGCCGATGGCGTCGAGCGTGTGCAGCAGCTCGGCCTGCGTGGCCTCCTTGCTGGCGAGGAAGTGGACGTCGTCGATGCAGAGGAGGTCGAGGCGGCGGTGGGCCTTGCGGAAGGGCTCGACCTTGTTCTGGCGGATGGCGTTGATGAACTCGTTGGTGAAGGCCTCGGCGGTGGTATAGCGGACGGTCGCGCCCGGGCGGCGGGTGGCGAAGCGGGCGGCGACACCCTGGAGGAGGTGCGTCTTGCCCAAGCCGCAGGAGCCGTGGACGAAGAGGGGGGCGGCGGGGCCGTCCTCGTCGGCCAGGCGGGTCGCGGCTGCGTGGGCGAGGCGGTTGCTGGCGCCGACCACGAAGGTCTCGAGGCGGTATCGGGAGGCGTTGGCTCCTGCGTCGGCGAGGCCGCGGGCGGCGGTGCGGGCGGCGCGAGGAGTCTGCCGGGCCGGGCGGGGGCTCGGCGCCGGGTCGCGGGCGCCGCCGAAGGCCGCGCGATCGACGCGGTAACGGACCTCGATGGCGCTGGCCCCGACGGCGCGGCGGAGGTGCTCGGTGAAGCGGGCGTCCAGGAGCTTGGCGAGGAAGTTGGACGCGACGGTCACGTCGAGTCGGCCGTCATGGAGGTCGACGAGGGCCTGGCCGTCGAAGTAGCGCTCGAAGAGGTCGGTGCCCACCTCGTCGGCCACCCGCCCGAGCAGGGTCGAGCGTGTGCGGACGACCGCCGCGACGGGCCGCTGCGCGATGGGGTTCGGGGAGATGGGGTTCTGCCGGGCCGTGCGCGTGTCGCTCTCGTGGTTCGCAGCTCCTTCGATGCCGTCGCTCACGCCCGTCGGTGCTCGTCCGATGTCCACGCTGTTCACGGTGTCCACGTGCCGCCACCTCGAGGACCAACGCCCGCCCGCTTCCCGGTGCATCGGCGCGCCATGCCGCGCTCGATGCGTCCCGTCGCCGCCGTCCTGGTGGCGTCGTCGGGGGGTGCCCCGGGAGGGGGCTTGGGATGTTCCTGAGTCCTTCACGTTCGGCGGGTGCGTGACATCGCCGCCCGGAACGCCCTTGGCGGCGTCCCGGGTTTGCTGCGAACCTGAAAGAACGGTTCCAGCGGGGGCTCGACGCCCCGTCCAATCGCACCCGCCGATCGGTCAATCCATGACCTCGAAATCGGATCCTCGACGGGCCGATGATCGGACGCGTCGGGGACAGGCGGAAGGTAGAACACCGCCGCCCCCGCCGCAAGACGGGCGCTCGAGGAACAGGGTTTCACGGTGCGGATGGATCGGCAATGACAGGCACTTGCGCGTCGCAAAAAAACTTCTCCACGGCGCGGGGAGCGATTGTGGACAACGGCTGTGCAAAGAGTTCGTGAAGCCCCGTAAACCACCGGGTGGAGAGGACTTGCGACGTGAACGAACGCTCATCCCCCAAGCGGGCGGACGAGGGCAATGCGACCTCCGAAGGGGCGGAACCCGAGTGACGCGTACAACGCGAGGGCGGGGGCGTTGCGGGCGTCGACCGCGCATGTCACGCTCCACCCGGGGTTTACCTCGCGGGCCTTGGTCATCGCGTTTGTGAGTAACCGCTTTCCGAGCCCGCGGCCGCGCGCGGGGGGGGAGAGGCCGAGATACACGAGTTCGACGGTCCGACCCTCGGGGCAGCGGTTGAGGAGGCAGCACCCATGGGGTTGGCCGTCGAGGTGGAGGAGCCACCAGAGGGCGGGGTCAAAGACGCCGGTGGAGCGGTGGGAGTCGAGGACATCGGCGGTGTCCCGGAGGCCGCAGAGCTCGGGGCAGTCGAGCGTGTCCTCATACGTACGCTCGAGGGCCTGGGCGAGGAGGCCGTCGGCCGTGCCCATGGGAAGACGGTCGAGGCGGGTGACGGTGACGCCCATTGGCCACGGTGTGGTGTCGGGGGAGGGCTTGAGCCGCGGCGCCCGATCGGCGAGCGAAGGCTCGCGCCGGAGGTAGGTCAGGTCCCCGACCTTGAGGAATCCCGCGGCGGCATAGGCGTCGATGGCCCACACGTCGGCGGGGTCGGGGAGGGCCTGGGCGATGCGGGCGCGGGCGGGATCGAGGGCGAGGGCTGCGCAGGCGGCCCCCACGACCTCGACTCGCTCCCTCAAGGCCTGCGCGGGGTCGCCGAAGTCCCCCCCGGGGGCGGGCTCGCTCAAGAAGAGCATCACGGTGCGGCCGGCGCCGTAGACGGCGAGGCAAGCCTGGCGGACGCGGGGAAGCTTCGGGGGCAGGGCGTCGGCCGGCGGTGCGTCGAGGGTCGCCCAGACCATGGAGAGATCGATCTCGTGTTCCGGAGCGGCGCTGACGAGGCGGCGGGCCGCGTGCTCGACGTCGGAGCCGGTCTGGGAGACGAGGCGGCAGGCGGCGGCGAGGTGGAGTTCCGGGCCGATGCGTCGGACGGGATGGAGGGATGGGCGAGCCGCGGGAGGTGGGGGGAGGGTCGAAGGGCTTGGAACCGTCGGCTTCACCGTGCGCAACGGTAGAGCCGATGCGGGCCGGTGGCGTGAACGGGGCGACGGCCGGGTTTGACGGGTCGGGGAGGGGCAGTAGACTGATCGGCCCGGCCGGGTCGTCGCTCGGGACTGTCCGGGCTCGACTGTGAGGATGTCGCTTCATGGGTACGTGCGTCCGAAATCGTCGCGTGGGTGGGGCTTGGGTCGTCGGGCCGATGGTGGAGGCGCTCCGCTCCCGCTCGCTCGGGCTCGGGGCTCGCTCCTCGCGGATCGTCCACGCGGGCGTGGTCGCGGTGGCCGCGGCGGTGCTGGCCGTGGCCGGCGTCGGCTCGGCCGTGGCGGCGCCCGAGCCGGACCCGATCCCGCGGCGGTGGCAACTGGCGATCGAGCCGGGCCCCCTGCGGGTGGCGACGGTGGACGTCGAGGGGCAGGGGCCAAAGGCCTATTTCTACATGACGTACACGGTCACGAACACGACCGATCAGGACCTGCTTTTCGCCCCCAGTTTCGACCTGGCCAACGACCAGGGGGACCTCCAGCGGTCGGGACGGAACGTGCCCGCGGCGGTGACGCGGGAACTCCTCACCCGGCTCGAGAACCCCTATCTGGAGGACCAGATCTCGATCGTGGGCAATCTCCTGCAGGGAGAGGCCAACGCCAAGGACGGGCTGGTGGCGTGGCCGGTCGAGACGCTGTCGGCCAGCGAGATGTCGGTCTACGCCGCGGGCTTCAGCGGGGAGACCCGGACGGTGGACATCCGCCATCCCAGGACTGGTCAGCCCGCCCGGCACACGCTGCGGAAGACGCTGATGCTCAGGTTCCAGACCCCCGGCGAACTCCGGGACCAAGGAAGCAGGCCGCTGGAGATGACCGAGCGGCGGTGGATCCTCCGCTAGAGGGGGCGTTCTGGGGCGAGCGGGACCCCCGAACTGGTCTGGACTCGCGCACCGTCCGCGTCTACCCTTCTCCCCCGGCCTCGGGCGGCCGGTTTTTTAGTGAGGGCTCGTCATGGCACATAAGAAGGGTCAGGGTTCGACCAAGAACGGTCGCGACAGCAATCCGCAGTATCGCGGGGTCAAGCTGTACGGCGGCCAGGTCGCCCAGGCGGGCTCGATCATCGTCCGCCAGGTCGGCACGCCCTTCCTGCCGGGCTACAACGTCCGCCGCGGCTCCGACGACACGCTTTTCAGCGTGGCAAACGGCACGGTGATCTATCGCGGCCGAAAGGTCCACGTCGATCCCAGCGACGAGGGAGCGCCTCGGCCGTCGTGGCTCAAGGCCGAGCCCGCGAACGCCTGAGCGATCGGCGTCACTTGAAGAACTCGAGGCCCCGGAACCGAACGGGCCGGGTTTTTTCTGGTCTTGGGATGTGCTAGGAAACACCCGCCGCGTGAATCCTCGCGACCGTGCGCAGCAGTGCCGGCATCGAGTCCAGCGGCAGCATCGTGCTCGAATCGCTCATGGCGCGCTTCGGGTCGGGGTGGCACTCGAGGAAGAGGGCGTGCACGCCCGCCGCCGCCGCGGCCTTCGCTAGCAGCGGGGCGCGGTCCGGGCGGCCGCCGGTCTGCTCGCCAGCGCCGGGGAGCTGGGTCGAGTGGGTGCAATCGAAGCAGACGGGGGGCGGGCCGCCGTCGGTGGGGAGGTCCATGAGGTCGCCCAGGCCGAGGAAGTCGTTGACGAGGCGGCCGTAGCCGAAGAAGGTGCCGCGCTCGGTGAGCAGCACGTTGCGGCAGCCGGCCTCGGCGAGCTTGCGGACCGGGCCGCCCATCTCGCCGGGGGAGAGGAACTGGCCCTTTTTGACGTTGACGGCGCGGCCGTGGCGAGCCGCGGCTTCGCCCGCGGCGGAGAGGAGGTCGGTCTGGCGACAGAGGAAGGCGGGGATCTGGAGGAGATCGAGCGCCTCGGCCGCGGGCTCGGCGTGGGCGGGCTCGTGGATGTCGGTGGTGGCGGGGACGCCCAGCTCGGCGCGAATCTCGGCGATCCAGGCGAGGCCCCGCTCGAGCCCTGGGCCGCGGGGTGAGCGGATGCTGCTGCGGTTGGCCTTGTCGAAGGAGGCCTTGAAGACGTAGGCGAGGCCGGCGTCGGCGCACGCCCGCTGGAGGGCGCGGCCGATCGTCAGGCCGAGCTCGAGGGACTCGAGCACGCACGGGCCGGCGATGATGGCGAGGGGGTGGCCGGGGCCGATGGTGACGGCGCCGGCGGCGCAGGTGCGGGGCGTCGGAGGCATGGGCCCACAGTGTACGGACGCGCCCGCCCCGTCTCGGGGCACGGCGTGCTATCGTGGCCGGATGCTGCGGCTGACGCATCTTCGCAAGTCCTTCGGAGGGGTCGTCGCCGTCGACGACCTCTCGCTGGAGGTCGGGCGCGGGGAGGTCTTCGGCCTGCTCGGGCCCAACGGGGCCGGCAAGAGCACCTCGATCGCGATGGCCGTGGGGCTCCTCGACCCCGATTCAGGGACGGTGGAGCTCGACGGCGTGGGCCGGCCGACGAACGCCGCCGTCCGCCGGCATCTGGGCGTCGCGCCGCAGTCCCTGGCGCTCTACGACGACTTGACGGGGGAGGAGAACCTGCGGTTCTTCGGGCGCCTGCACGGCCTGCGCGGGACGGCGCTGAGGGAGCGGGTCGGGAAGACGCTGGAGATGGTGGGGCTCTCGCCCCGGCGGGCTCACCGCGTGAAGGAGTATTCGGGGGGGATGAAGCGGCGGCTGAATCTCGCGGTGGCGATGATCCACGACCCGCCGATGCTCCTGCTCGACGAGCCCACGGCGGGGGTCGATCCGCAGTCGCGAAACAACATCCTCGACCTGGTGCGCACGCTCGCGGCGGAGGGCCGAACCATCCTGTACACGACGCATTACATGGAAGAGGCTTCCCGCCTGTGCACGCGGGTCGGGATCATCGACCGCGGGCGGCTGCTGGCGCTGGGAACGGTGGCCGAGCTCGTAGCGCGGCACGGCGGGCTGAGCGTGGTGACCATCGATCGCGACGCCCCGGACGGGCGGGCCGAGGAGCGGATCCAGACGGCCGAGCCGGTGCGGGAGATCGCGCGGGTGATGGGGCAGGGAAACGTGCATGCGGTCCGGATCGACCGCCCGGACCTCGAGAGCGTGTTCCTGCAACTCACGGGGCGGAGCCTGCGGGACTGAGCGGATCGGGCGGGCCGTGCCGAGCGGCGGAACGACGACGGGAGGACGGATGCGGGCGATCGTGGCGGTGGCGATGAAGGACCTGCTTCTTCTGACGCGCGACCGCGCGAACTTCTTCTTCACGTTCATCTTCCCCGTGCTCTTCGCGATCTTCTTCGGGCTGATCTTCGGCGGCGGCGGCGGGACGAACGCCCTCGACATCGCCCTGGTGGACGAAGACGGCGGGCCCGCGGCCGTGGCATTCGCGGGCGACCTTAGCGCCGACGCAGGACTGACCGTGCACGAGGCACCGACGCGGGCCGAGGGGGAAGCCTTGGTGCGGCGGGGCGAGGTGGTCGCGGCGGTGGTCGTGCCCGATGGCTTCGAGGAGGGAGCGGGGGCGATCTTCTCCGGCGGCTCGATCGCGCTCGAGGCCGTCATGGACCCCACCCGCAAGGCCGAGGCCGGGCTGCTCGAGGGAAAGCTCAACGAACTGGGCTTCCGGCAGATGACACGGACCTTCGGCGACAGCGCGAAGATGAACGCCACGCTCGAGAAGGCGCGCGGGCAGATCGCGGGGGCGGACGACCTGCCCGCGGCCCAGAGGCTCCTCTTCACGGCGCTCTTCAACAGCCTCGAGGGGCTCAACCGGACGGGCGCGCTCGGGGGCCCGACGGCCGCCGCGCTGCCCGCGCCCGACGGGCCCGCCCCGGCGGCCGGGACGCCCGCCGCCGGCCTCGGCGCGTGGCGGCCCGTGATGGTGACCGTCCGAGAGCTCCGCATCGACAGGAAAGGGCCGAGCAACTCCTTCGAGATCTCGTTCCCGCAGGGCGTGGCATGGGGGCTGCTGGGGTGCGTGGGCGCGTTCGGGGCGTCGCTCGCCGCCGAGCGCCAGCGGGGGACGCTGATCCGACTCCGTTCGGCACCCATCCCGCGCGGGTACATCCTGGTCGGAAAGGCCCTGGGATGTTTCATCGCCTGCGTGTTCGTGCAGGGGTTGCTGCTCGCCGTCGCCACGGTGGGGTTCGGGGTGATCGTCCGGCAGCCGGGCACGATGGCCGCGGCGGTGCTGCTGTCGTCCTTCGGCTTCACCGGCGTCATGATGGCGATCGCCGCGATCAGCCGAACCGAGGCCGGGGCGTCGGGAATGGGGCGGGCGATCGTGCTGGTGCTGGCGATGATCGGCGGCGGAACGGTGCCGCTCTTCATGCTCCCGCCGTTCATGGAGACCGTGAGCAACGCCAGCCCCTTCAAGTGGGCCATCCTGGCGGTCGAGGGGGCGCTGTGGCGGACCTCGACCCCCCGCGAGATGCTCACGCCGGCGCTGGCGCTCATCGCCTTTGGCGTCGCGGGGTTCCTCGTCGGCGTGGTGTGGATGCGGCGGAGCGAGGCGTAGACGGGCGACCGCCGACGAGGGGCAGCGACCGCCACTCCCGGCTTCGCAGCCCGGCCGCCGGACTGTCCCACCCCCCCCCGCGACCGACGGGCCGGGGCGGTCGAGCGACGCGCCCCGCACCCTTCCTACCCTCCCCCCGCCCGGGCGGGTAGCTCAACGGCTAGAGCATTCGCCTTACACGCGAAGGGTTCGGGGTTCGAATCCCCGCCTGCCCACGTCTCCTTCCCACCGACGCGCCGCGCGTCCCCCGAACGCCCGTGAACGGCCTCGACCTGCTCTACATCCCCGCCGCCGTGGCGACGGCCCCGCTGTGGGCCCTGAAGCGTCGCGGCGGTTGGCGCGAGCGTTTCGGCCGCACGCCCACCCTTCCTCCGGTCGCCGCGGGCAAGCGAGGGAGGATTCTGCTGCACGCGGTCTCGGTGGGGGAGGTCAACGCCCTCCGCGCCCTGGTCCCGCTGCTGACCCCCGAGGCCGAGGTCGTGATCTCGACCACGACCGACACCGGCCTGTGCCGCGCGCGGGCGCTATTCGAAGAGTCCTGCCGCGTCGTCCGATACCCCCTCGACTTCTCGTGGTCGGTCCGCCGTTTCCTCGACGCCGTCCGTCCCGACGCCGTCGCGCTCGTCGAGCTCGAGGTCTGGCCAAACTTCGTCCGCGCCTGCGAACGCCGCGGCATCGCCGCCTGCATCGTCAACGGCCGCCTGAGCGAGCGCTCGGCGCGGGGGTACGCCCGCATCCGCCGCTTCATGGGGGGGTGGCTCCGCACCCTCCGGTTCGTCGCGGTCCAGGACGAGGCCTACGCCGCGCGGTTCGAGGCCCTGGGCGTCGAGCCCGGCGCGTGCCTGCTGACCGGATCGATGAAGTGGGACGCGCCGGTCGCCCGCCCCACCCCGAGCGGGGGATCTGACGCGGCGGCCCGTCTTGCCGCCGAGCTGGGAATCGACCGGAACCGGCCCTTGGTCGTCGCGGGAAGCACCGGACCCGGCGAGGAGGCTCTTCTGGATGGCGCGTGCCCGGCGGGGGTCCAGCTCCTGTGCGCCCCCAGACGTCTTGAGCGGTTCGACGAGGCCGCCGCCGCGCTGCCGGGGTGTGCCCGCCGCTCCGCTGGTGGCAGCGGGTCCGCCACGGGGCGGTTCCTCCTCGACACGATCGGCGAACTAGGGGCGGCATACGCGCTCGCGGACGTCGTCGTGGTCGGCCGGAGTTTCGGCGACCTGCACGGATCGGACCCCATCGAGCCCATCGCCTTGGGAAAGCCCACGGTGATCGGCCCGGCGGTGGGGGACTTCGCGGCCATCGTCCGGACCTTCGGCGAGGCCGGGGGGCTCATCCGGACCGACGCCGACGCCCTGAGCGGCGTTCTCGCGGGCTTGCTGGGAGACCCGGCCCGTCGGGGCGAGCTCGTCCGGAACGGTTCCGCGTGCATCGCCCGGAACAGGGGGGCATCCCAACGGCACGCGGACCTGCTGCTGAGCCTGCTGGACGAGCCTCGCGGTGAGGCACCGTCGCGGATGGGGCCGGACGACGCGACTCTCGTGCCCGTCGGGGGGTAGCGTCGGACCGGGCCGCCCGCGGCTGGGGTCTCCCCCGGTCATGATGGGTCGTCGCCGGGGGACTTGTGCGGGCGGGTCTTTTCGGGGATGATGTGCAACTAGCCGGCCGGGTGTCCGTAGGGCTGTACGGCCTGAGGATCGGGGTCAGCAGGCGGGGCGATGGCCCTGCCGACGGCCTAGGAACCCGGGCAGCCGTCCAACAGGAAGTTCACGCCGGGCCCGCATCGGTGGCCCCGGTTCGGAGTGTTGTGATGTCGAAGAAGCGCGATCAGCAGGGTGCTGGGACGGGTCGTTCGGGGCGGGGGATCGGCGGTCCCCGCCAAGGCGCGGACGGCTTCGAGGCGCTCGAGGCACGTCAGCTCCTGTCGGCGGACCTGCCCGTCGGCGGTCACTGGCTCGAGTGGGGCGAGGCTCGTGTCGCGGCCCTGCAAAGCTCGTACGTCGTGACGTTCGACGAGGCCTTGGGCCTGGACGCCGCGGCCGTCACGGCCCGTGAGGTGGCGACCCGCCTGGGCGTCGAGGCGTTCGACTTCCGGGGGATCGCGCGGGGGTGGGCGGCGACCTTCGCGACCAACGGCAACATCGGCGCCGAGCGGGCGCGGCGGGTGGCGGCGGAGGTCCCGCTGGTCCGCTCGATCGAGCCCGATCAGCTCTACCAGACGACGGCGGTCCCCAACGACCCGCAGTTCCCCGGGCAGTACTCCCTCGACAACCAGGGGCAGGTGATCAACGGCCGGCTGGGCACGGTCGGTGCGGACATCAGCGCGCGGGAGGCGTGGGACATCACGACGGGTTCGACGGGCGTCGTGGTCGCCGTGATCGACACCGGGATCGACCTCGATCACCCCGACCTCGCGCCCAATCTCTGGCGGAACCCCGGGGAGATCCCTGGCAACGGCCTCGACGACGACGGCAACGGTTTCCGCGACGACATCTTCGGCTTCGACTTCGGCGACTTCGACTCGACGCCCGACGACGACAGCTCGGACTTCCATCACGGGACGGCCGTCGCCGGGGTGATCGGGGCCAAGGGGAACAACGGGATCGGCATCTCGGGAGTCGCCTGGGACGTCTCGCTGATGGCGCTCAAGATCGCCGACCGCTTCGGCCGCCTCTCGACCGCCGCGATCGTGGGCGCGCACGACTACGCGACCTTGATGCTCGAGGACTTCGGCATCAACGTCGTGGCGAGCAACAACAGCTACGGCGCGTTCCAGCCGGCCTTCTTCGAGACCGAGGCGAACGTCACCAACGCCGAGCGGGACGCCATCGCGCGATTCATCGCCGCCGGCGGCATCTTCGTCGCCGCCGCGGGCAACGAAGGGAACGACAACGACGACTTCTTCACCAGCTATCCCGCCAGCTACAACGTCCCGGGCGTGATCAGCGTCGCGGCGTCGGACAACAACGACGGCATCGCGGGCTTCAGCAGCTTCGGCGCCGAGACGGTCGACCTCGCCGCCCCCGGCGTCGCCGTGCTGACCACGGCCTCCGGCGGCGGGTACCAGTTCGTCAACGGCACCAGCTTCTCCGCCCCCACCGTGGCGGGCGCGATCGCCCTCATCAAGTCCTTCAAGCCCAACGCCTCGGCCGTCGAGATCAGGGAGGCGCTCATCAACAGCGCCGACCCGCTCCCGGCGTTCCAGAACAAGACCCGCGCCGGCGGCCGCCTCAACGTCGCCCGCGCCCTCGAGATCATCGGGATCGAGGGGCCCACGCTCCGTTCCGCGACCCCCGGCCCCGTCGTCGGCCAGGTCAATCCCGCCACGGGCCAGCCCTACGCGACTGTCGAGCTCTCCTTCAGCCGCGACATCGACCCCTCGGTCCTCGCCCCGAACCGCGTGACGCTCCAGCGCTCGGGCGCCAACGACGCGTTCGAGCCGGGCGACCCGACCATCCCGGTGCTGAGCGTCGTCCGCTCCGCGACCGACCCCCGCACCGTCGTCATCACGCTCGACACCACCGGTCTGGTCCAGGCCCGCCTCCCCGTCGACACCTACCGCCTCACGCTCGACGACGCGGGCTTCAAGAGCACGGGCGGCAGCTTCCTCAACGGCAACGCCGCTTCGGGCACCGACGAGACGTACGACTTCCGGGTCGCCGCCGTCTCGGGGGACACCGAGCCCAACGACGCGATGGGCGAGGCCACTCCCATCGCCTTCAATGCCAGCGGCCAGGCCGACTTCACCGGCGTGACGCTGGGCAACGGCCTGCAGGCCAACCTCGACGTCGACCTCTACCGCATCGTCCTTCCCCGTGGTGCCCTGATCACGGCCGAGACCTTCGCCAAGCGCCTCCCCGCCCCCTCCACGCTCGACACCGTCCTGCGCCTCTTCGACTCCAGCGGCGTCGAGCTGGCCTCCAACGACCAGTTCTTCGCCCAGGACTCCTTCGTCGACTTCTTCGTCAGCAGCGGCGGCACCTACTACATCGGCGTCTCGGGCTTCGGCAACGAGGACTACAACCCGTTCGTCGCCGGCAGCGGCACCACCCAGTCCCTGGGCGTCTACAACCTCCGCGTCGGCGTCCAGCTCGCCAACGACGACGTCGTCGCCTTCAGCGGCACCACCAACGCCCAGCCCGGCCAGCCCGCCTTCCCACTCAACATCCCCCGCGGCGACGAGCCCAACCCCCCCGTCCAGACCCAGGGCGTCACCACCGCCGCCCTCGTCATCGCCGACACCCGCGAGATCCTCGACGTCAACGTCCGCTTCGACCTCGCCCACACCTTCGACAGCGACCTCCGCATCAGCCTCATCTCCCCCGCCGGCACCGAGGTCCTCCTCGTCAACCGTCGCGGCGGCGAGGGGGACAACTTCACCAACACCCTGATGGACGACGAGGCCGTCAACGCCATCGCCGCCGGCGTCGCCCCCTTCAACGCCGGCTACCGCCCCGAGCAGGGCCTGGGCTTCTTCGACGGCCAGCGCGCCAACGGCATCTGGACCCTCCGGATCAACGACACCACCGCCCTCAACAGCGGCCGCCTCAACGGCTGGTCCCTCGAGTTCACCTTCCAGAACAACATCTTCGGGCCCTTCGAGTCCAACGACACCATCGCCTCGGCCCGCCCCCTGAGCGAGTTCACCGGCACCGGCTCGGCCAGCCGCACCGCCTTCCTGGGCGACGGCGGCTTCGGCGGGCTCGACCGCGACATCTACAGCTTCGTGGCCAACCCCGGCACCACGCTGACCGCCGACGTCGCGCCGGCCCTGAGCGCGGGCGGCGCGGGGCTCAACTCGCTCCTGCGGCTCTTCGATTCCGCCGGCAACGAGATCCTGATCAGCAACCCCGGCGACTCCCTCTCCAGCCGTTTCGGCGGCTTCGTCTTCGCCGCTGGCGGCACCTACTACATCGCCGTCAGCGAGGCCTCCAACGCCGCGTACAACCCCGGCGCGGTCAACGACGGCACCGGCGTCACCGCCGCCACGACCGGCACCTACACCCTGAGCCTCACCCTCTCTCCCGGCGTCTCCGATCCGGCCCTCGTGCTCGCGGGCAACGACGTCTCGATGGGCCTCAACACCGGCGGCACGCTCTCGGGCCCCAACGCCACCGGCCTCCGCTTCCAGGGGATCGAGTTCCTCCCCACCACCGGGCTCCGCCAGACCTTCATCGGCGGCGTCGCCTCGGGCTTCGACTTCAGCAACAGCGGCGTCAACCCCGCCGGCGGAACCGCCCTCGCCTTCTCCCTCGTCGACTCCAGCGACTCGGCCAACCGCACCGCCAGCGCCACCACCTCGTTCCGCGGCCTTTCGATCCACCGCACCTTCTCCTTCGCCGCCAACGACGACTTCGTCGCCGTCGACGTCTACCTCACCAACGACACCCAGGCCTCCCTGGCCGACGTCGCCTGGATGGAGGGGTTCAACCCCGACCAGGGCCTCTCGCTCGGCCAGGGTGCCAGCACGCTCAACGACGTCTCGGCCTCGGGCCGGCGCGCGAGCGCGGGCGTCGTCACCAACCAGTTCCCCGCCGGCGTCACCGTCGCCCTCGCCGCGCCCGCCGCCGACACCCGCGCCCGGGCCAACGTGATCGCGTCCGACGCCAACATCCGCGACCCCGCCCAGCTCCTCGCCCTGCCCGTCAACGACCCCCAGGGCGCCCCGTCCGACTCCCAGCTCGCCCTGGGCTTCGACGTGGGCGACCTCGCCCCCGGACAGTCGACCCGCCTGCGCTACTTCATCTTCTTCGGCAACAGCCCCGCCGCCGTCGACGCTCTCGAGGCCCAGATGAACGCCAACTCGGCCCCCGGCTTCCTTGCCGCGAACCCCGCGACCCCCGCCACCGAGACCCTCTCCGACGGTTCGGTCGTCCCCCAACTCCCCTTCAAGGTCTACTACCCCGAGGGGTTCCTCAACAGCGGCATCTTCACGTTCATCCCCATCGCCAACCCCAATGCCGAGGCCAGCCGCGTCGTCGTCATCGCCCGCTACGAGTTCGGCGGGCGCGACCAGGTCCTGGGCGAACTGACCATCCCCGGGAACAGCCGCAGCGGCCTGACCGTCCTCACCCCCGAGACCTTCGAGAACGTCCCCGCCGAACGCCGGCAGGTCCCCTTCTCGATCGAGGTCCGCTCCGAGCGCCCGGTCGCGGCGACCTTCAGCTATTACGACCTCAACCTCGTCGGCGGCACTCCGGCCGCCGTGGGCGAGTCCTTCACCAGCCGCACCGACACCACCTGGACCTTCGGCGGCGTCCGCAAGGGCCCGGGGATCCGCAACTTCGTCGTCTTCGCCAACACCGCCGACGCCGTGGGCAAGGCCGACATCACGTTCTTCTCCGGCGCCAATGCCTCGCCCGTGACCGTCACCGTCGACCTCGGTGCCTTCCGCCGGGGCGGCGTCGACGTCGGCGGCCTTGCCCAGCTCCCCGACGGGGAGTACGGCGTCCGCGTCGCGGCCACCGTCCCCATCGTCGCGTCCCTCTCGGCCTTCAGCGACGCAGAGCGCACCGCCTCGGGCGTCGTCGGCGTCCCCGGCGTGGGCTCCACCGTGGGCATCGCCCCCGAGGGCCTCTTCGGCCGGGCCGCCGAGTCCGAGTCCGTCAGCGTCCTCAACACCACCGGCACGACCGCGGCCGTCACCTTCTCGTTCCTCTTCTCCAACGGCGGCGCCTACCGCACCACCCTTGCCGTCCCCGCCGGACGCGAGCGCTCCCTGCGGGTCGAGGACCTCTCCAACTTCCCCACCGACCGCCCCTACAGCGTGACGTACGAGTCCAACGTCCCCGTCTCGATGCTCGCCCGCAGCAACGCCTATGGCGAGGCCGTTTCCGGCTCCACCGCCGACCGCGCCTACAGCCTCTGGTCATTCGGCGAGGGCTTCCGCCCCGGCGACGACAACCCCACCCACCCCGGCGTGACGGAGTACCTCCGCCTCTACACGCCCTCGACCGCCGACCAGACCGTCGAGATCACCATCGCCTACGACGGCGTCCCCGGCTTCGAGGTCTTCCGCCGCACCATCGGCGGCCGGCGCGTCACCGAGGTCGACGTCCACGAACTGGTCACCGGCTCCCGCCGCGCGACCCAGCAGTATTTCAGCATCACCGTCAAGGCCCCGACCCCCATCGTCGCGTACTTCGGCCACTTCGACCGCGCGTTCCCCGGCGCCTTCGGCACCTTGGGCACGCCCTTTGGCCAGTCCATCCCGCTCACCTGAGCCCCCCCCGACCCCCCCCGGCGGAGCCGCGACCCTCAGGGAGCGTCTCCGCCACGCGCGCCGACCGCGCCGTCGGACCTCCGGACATGAATGGAAGCCGATTGCAACGGCTGCGGGCCGGGGCGGGCATTTCGACCGATCGCTCCCCGACGGCCGCGACTCCGCCCGAACGCGGCCAGCACACGCCGCGTTCAATTTTTCCGCCGTCCTACGATCACCATCCCGCACTGCCCAGGCGGGGCCCGAGGGCGTAGCTCAGTTGGTAGAGCATCGGACTTTTAATCCGTTGGTCCAGGGTTCGAATCCCTGCGCCCTCATTCCCGCCGCCGACGCCGCCGACTTCCCCATCCCCGCCCTTCCGCCTTCTGCTGGCGGGTGGGCTTCCACGCGACGCCCCCAGGACGCCCCCGCTTGATCATCGTGCTGCACGCGAACTGGTCCGAAGGACGCCTCCACCTCTGGGCCGAGGACGCGGCCCGTTTCGCCGCCGTCGCGCCCAGGCCCGACCTCGCCGACTCGGACGCGGACGCGGAGGACGGCGAGATTCCCGCCGATTCCGCTTTCGCCCCCTCCGCCGCCGTCGCCCTCGCCGAGCCAGCGATCGCCGCCGTTCCCGGCGTCCATCCGTTCGCGGTCGACCTCGCCGACACCGACCTGGGCGAGCTCCTGGGAGGAGCCCACGCCGTCCCCCCGCCCGCCGCGGGAACGCTCCCCCTTCGCCTCCCGGCGATCGGCGGCGTTCCGCTCCCCAGCACCACCCTCGCCCGCGCCGCCGGCCGCGGCCCCCTCGCCCCCGACCCTCAGGACGCGGGCCCCGTCCTCGAGCGCTTCGAGGTCCCCGCCCGCGTGATCGACGCGCCGCACGCGGCCGCGGCCCTCCTCGCCCTGGGCGAGCGTCTCCGCGAGCGCGCCGACCTCGGCCCCGCTGTGGACGACGGCTCGGAGCCTCTCGAGATCGTCCCCGGCGGCTCGCTCGAGTGGCTCACCCTCGCCGCCCGCCTCGCCAAGCACCTGATGGCCCAGCAGCGATTCGTCCCTTCCCTCGTCCAGTCCCCCTCGGGCGAACTGCGGGGCCTGTGGCAGCCGTGGATGAGCGACGAGGGCTCCGCCGCCCGCGTGGCCCGACTCGTCGAGGCGATGCCCGCCTCCGCCCGCGCCGCCGTCGACGCCTCCCGCCACGAGGCCTGGGCCATCACCGAGGACTTCCTCAACGCCGCCGTCGACGCCGAGTGCCGTCGCACCCTCTTCCGAGAGGGCTTCGGCGACTCCCTCTCCGGCCGCGTCGCCGCGCAGGACGCCCACGTCGCGTGGCTCGGCGGCCTGCTCGGACGCGAGGTCGCCGTCCCCGGCACCGTGGCCGGCCGCCAGGACATGACCCGGCGCGTCCGCTCGTGGCTGGGCGTTCTCGAGGAGCGCGGCGCCAGTTCCGCGTGGCGCCTCCTCCTCCGCCTCGCCGAGCCGCCGCTCGCCGGCCTCAAGGACGACCAGGCCCCCGACCCCGACGACCCCACCTGGACCCTCAGCTTCCACCTCCAGTCCGTCGACCAGCCTTCCCTCATCCTCGACGCGGCGGACGTCTGGCTCCTCACCGGCGATTCGGTCTCGGTCATGGGCCGCCGCATCGAGGGGCCGCAGGAACTCCTCCTGGGCGAACTCGGCCGCGCGTCGCGCTTCTATCCCCGTCTCGAGGAGGCTCTGGAAGGCTCCGAACCCGAGAGCCTGATGCTCGGCACCCGCAAGGCATACGAGTTCCTCCGGGAGGTCCGCCCCGTGCTGACCGAGCAGGGGATCGGCGTCGAGGCGCCCAGTTGGTGGGACACGCCCACCGCTCGCCTGGGCGCCAAGCTCCGCCTCGAGAGCGACGAGTTCGACCCCTTCGGCAGCCAGGGCGCCGGCCTCACCAACGCCGCCAAGGCCCAGCTCGGCCTCGCCGCGCTCGTGGGCTATCGCTGGGAGATCGCCGTCGGCGACACCACGCTCTCGCTGCACGAGTTCGAGCAGCTCGCCGCCAAGCGCACGCCCCTGGTCCGCATCAACGGCCGCTGGGTCGAGATCCGCCCCGAGGACGTCCACGCCGCCATCCGCTTCATCCGCGACAACCCCGGGGGCAAGATCAAGCTGGGCGAGGCGATGCGCCTGGCCTACGGCTCCGACCTCAAGCAGACCGGCATCCCCGTGGTCGGCCTCGAGGCCACGGGCTGGCTCGCCGCGTTCCTCAACAGCGAGAGCCAGAGCAAGGCCCTCGAGCAACTCGAGCCCCCCAAGAGCTTCAAGGGCACGCTGCGTCCGTACCAGGCCCGGGGGGTCTCGTGGATGGCCTTCCAGGAGCAGCTGGGCTTCGGCGTCTGCCTCGCCGACGACATGGGTCTTGGCAAGACCATCCAGCTCCTGGCCCTCATGGCCTATGAGCGCGAGCGAAGCGAGGAGCTGATCGCCGCGGGTTTCGACCCCGCCACCCTGGGCCTCGCCAAGATCCCGAGCCCCGCCGACAGCCCCTTCGCGTCCCCGCTGGACCTCCCCGCCGACGCCGAGACGACCGATCTTCCGCCCGGCGAGACGATGCCCGTCCCGGACGCGTCGCTCCCCGGTGGCGTCGCCGGCGAGGGGGCCAAGCTGCCGATGGCCGACCCCGCCATCTACCCCTTCCCCGCCCACGGCGTCCCGCCGACGCTCCTGCTCGTGCCCATGTCCGTCGTCGGCAACTGGATCCACGAGACCCGCCGCTTCTGCCCCCACCTCAAGGTCCTGGTCCACCACGGCATCGCCCGCTTGCAGGGGAGACCTTCCTCCGCCAGGCCCACGCGAGCGACCTCATCATCACGACCTACGCCCTGGCCCACCGCGACCGCGACCTGCTCGGCCGCGCCCGCTGGGGCCGCATCGTGCTCGACGAGGCGCAGTACATCAAGAACCCCGCCGCGAAGCAGAGCCAGGCCGTCCGCTCGTTCGACGCCGCCCATCGCGTCGCCCTCACCGGCACCCCCGTCGAGAACCGCCTCACCGAGCTCTGGTCCATCATGGACTTCCTCAACCCCGGCTACCTCGGCTCCTCGGGCGGCTTCCGCAACCGCTTCGCCGTCCCCATCGAGCGCTACCACGACCGCGCCCGCGCCGAACAACTCCGCGGCCTCATCCGCCCCTTCGTCCTCCGCCGCCTCAAGAGCGATCCCACCGTCGTCGCCGACCTCCCCGAGAAGGTCGAGACCAAGGAATACAGCCACCTCACCGGCGAGCAGGCCAACATGTATGAGACCTGCGTCAAGCGCATGCTCACCGAGGTCGACGAGGCCGAGGGGATGCAGCGCCGCGGCCTGGTCCTCTCCGCCCTCATCCGTCTCAAGCAGATCTGCGACCACCCCTCCCTCATCCTCAAGGACCACGAGGACTCCGTCCTCCCCTCCGACCCCACCCGCTCGGGCAAGTGCATCCGCATCCTGGAGATGCTCGACGAGGCCCTCGCCGAGGGGGATCAGGCCCTGGTCTTCACCCAGTTCCGCCAGATGGGCCGCCTCCTCGACTCCATGATCCGCCACCGCTTCGGCAAGGACGTCCTCTTCATCCACGGCGGCTCCACCCAGCCCCAGCGCCAGGCCATGATCGAACGCTTCCAGAAGGCCGACGGCACCGCCCCCGTCCTCATCCTCAGCCTGAGGGCCGGCGGCGTCGGCCTCAACCTCACCGCCGCCACCCACGTCTTCCACTTCGACCGCTGGTGGAACCCCGCCGTCGAGAACCAGGCCACCGACCGCGCCTACCGCATCGGCCAGACCCGCACCGTGCAGGTCCACAAGTTCGTCGTCCGCGGCACCCTCGAGGAGCGCATCGACCAGATGATCGAGTCCAAGACCGAGCTCGCCGAGAACATCATCGGCGCCGGCGAGACCTGGCTCAGCGAGATGAACACCGACCAGCTCCGCGACATCCTCACCCTCAGGAACGACGCCGTCGACGACGTCGAATGACCCCCATACGGCCTCTCCCCGGCCCCCTCGCTGGACTCTTCCCCCGTCCCTCCCAACCCTTCAGACTGGCCCCGCGGGGCGACGCCGAGACCCCAGTGACCATCGACCCCACCCCAACACCCCCGAGCTCCGCGCCGACCCCGGCCCCGAACTCCCGCCCCAGTGCGCCGCCGCGCCGCTCGGTCCACATCCCCCCGATGGCCCGCCCCGTCCCGCCCCCGCGCCCGGGCCCACGCTTCCAGAACACCCAGCCCCCCGCCCCCAAGCCTCCTCTCCTCCGCCCCCGCAAGGTCCGAGGCGGGGTCAAGGTCCCTTCCGGCGATATCGCCGGCCCCACCGTCTGGGCTGCCCAGCGCTGGCTCCGCCTCCTCGAAGGGGCCGCCGAGGGCGCCGCCCTCGTCGAGGGACTGGAATACGCCCGCGCCGGCCAGACCAAGCGCCTCGCCTTCCTCCCCGGCCGCGTCGAGGCCTCCGTGCAGGGCCGCGGCGACCGCCCCTACACCACCCTCGTCACCCTCGCCACCCTGTCCGAGGAGCAGTGGGGACGCGTCGTCGCCGCCATGGCCGAGGGCGCGATCTACACCGCCAAGCTCCTCGCCGGCGAGCTCCCCCCCAACATCGAGGACGTCTTCGCCCCCTTGGGCCTCCGCCTCTTCCCCGGCGACCCGGCCGAACTCGCCGTCTCCTGCACCTGCACCAACCTTCCGGGCACGCCCCCAGACGCCCTCCCCCAGCCCCCCACGGGCAAGTCCTTCTGGTGCAAGCACGCCTGCTGCGTCGCCTACCTCCTGGCCCACCGCCTCGCCACCGAGCCCTTCGTCATGTTCGCCCTGCGCGGCTTGGACGGCAAGGAACTCCTCGAGCGGCTCCGCCACAAGCGCGTCGCCGCCGGCGGCGGCGGAGGCGGCGCGACCCCCATCTACGCCCAGCGCGTCCCCGGCGTCTCCGACATCCCCCCCAAGCCCCTCGACGACGCCCTCGCCACCTTCTGGGACATCGGCCCCGCCGCCCTCGACCTCGACCTCCCCCTCACCCCCCCCGTCCTCACCCACCCCCTCCTCCGTCGCCTCGGCCCCAGCCCCTTCCTTCAGGCCCAGTTCCCCTTGGTGGGCCTGCTGGCGAGCTGCTACGAGACCATCAGCGCCGACGCCATCAAGAGCGCCGAGGCCGAGGGCCAGCCCCCCGAGCATGCCGCGATCGACGCGGAGACCGGCGACGGTCACGACGGCGACGACGAATGACCCCGCCGGGGGGCGAACCTAGGGAGCCGGCGCCGCCGCCGGGTTGACTCACCCCCCCCGTTCCCTACACTTCCGCCGATTCGTTGGAGCCGATCGCGACGGAGGGCGGAGAGCCGCCCGAGGCGCGATCATGGGTGGTCCCATCGCGGCTGATGGACCGTCCAGCTCCGGCCTCTCGGCTTCCCGGCACCCCCGGAAGGTCGGAAGGCACCCCCGCCGCGGCCCCCGCTCCCTGTCCCGGCTCGCGCCGGGCCTCGCGTCGCGGACCGCAGCACCGTGGTCCGTCGTACGCACGCGCTGGCCTGCTCCCGCAGGCCCGCACAGGATGGAGGGATCGTTCGGCCCGCCTCGTCTTTGGTCGATGGTGTAACGGTAGCACGACAGATTTTGGTTCTGTTTGTCCAGGTTCGAATCCTGGTCGACCAGCTTTCCCGCCGCCTCCCGCGGCCGGGGCCGGTCCTGCCGCCCACGCCCCCGGCCGCGATTCGACGCCCGAACGCCGTCACGCATGACCGATCCGCACGACCCGCACGCTCCACAGGGCACGGACCATCCCGGCACCGCCGCGCACGCCGATCACGGCACCTACGAGCGCCCCGAGGGTGAGCCCGCGGGCGTCACGCCCACCCTCTCGCGCAAGCCCAGCGCCATCATCCTCGCCGCGGGTCGGGGCACGCGGATGCGCTCCGACCTGCCCAAGGTCGTCTTTCCCGTCGGCGGCCGCCCCATGGTCTGCGCCGTGGTCGACGCCTGCCTCGCCGCGGGTTGCGGACGGGTCATCGTCGTCGTCGGCCACCGCCAGGAACTCGTCCGCGAAGCCCTCGCGGCCTATCCGACGGTCGAGTTCGCCGTGCAGGATCAGCAGCTGGGCACCGGCCACGCCGTCCAGTCCGCCGCCCCCCTCCTCGCGGGCGAGGCCGAGCGTTCCGGCAACGAGACCCTCGTCCTCTGCGGCGACGGCCCGCTCATCCGCACCGCGACGATCGACAAGATGCTCCGCCGCCACCGCTCGTCGGACGCCGCCGCCACCCTCGCCACCGCCGTCATCCCCGACCCCTCGGGGTACGGTCGCATCGTCCGCGACGCCAAGGGGCGCTTCGCCGCGATCGTCGAGCAGAAGAACTGCACCCCCGAGCAGCTCCGCATCACCGAGGTCAATCCAAGTTACTACTGCTTCGACACCAAGGAGCTCTTCGGCGCGCTCCGCGGCGTCACCCGCAACGAGGTCAGCGGCGAGTACTACCTGACCGACGCCCCCGGGCTGCTGCTCAATGCCGGGGAGCGGGTCGAGGTGATCGAGGCCGTCCCTCCGGAAGACGTCCTCTCCATCAACACCCCCGAGGACCTCGCCAAGGTCGACGCCGTCTTCCGCTCCCGCCCCGCGCCGACCTCCGTCCAGGCGGCCGCCGCCGCGCAGGCCCGCTCCGCCACCCCGGCCAAGCCGCA
>Ga0105046_10003902_pt1 | contig 23708 bp, 27 predicted proteins | sample MAT03_FD_78385 | JGI IMG/M metagenome (GOLD analysis project Ga0105046, IMG submission 78385) | Freshwater microbial communities from Lake Fryxell liftoff mats and glacier meltwater in Antarctica - MAT-03 (megahit assembly) | ecosystem: Environmental > Aquatic > Freshwater > Ice > Liftoff...
CCTTGGACCCATCTCCGGCGCGGGAAGGCGGGGGCTTCTCTCTCAACCTGCGATAGCTCGACTCGCCCGCTCCTCCAAACTGCTTGACCTCATTCGCCCTCACCTGCCGTCCGATCCTTTTCCTGTCCGCGCTATTTACTTCGACAAAACTCCGGACACGAACTGGCTGGTTCCTTGGCATCAAGATCTGACCCTTGCTTTGAGCACCAAAACCGAGACGCCTGGTTTCGGCCCTTGGAGTATCAAAGACGGTGTTCCTCATGCACAGCCACCTATAAAGCTTTTGGAACAAATGATCACCATCCGCATCCATCTGGATAAAGCCGATGCATCCAACGGAGCATTGCGTGTCCTGCCGGGCTCTCATCGCCTAGGCCGACTCTCCGCCGAGGATATTCAGTCACTACGCAGCCGAAACACGGAGTTTACCTGCGTAGCATCCGCTGGCGACGCTTTGCTCATGCGTCCCTTGCTGCTTCATGCCTCCAGCCGTTCAACCAGTGAAAGCCATCGTCGCATTTTACACATCGAATTCGCCGCATTTACATTACCTCCCACACTCGACTGGTATGAGGCTGCATCGCTTTAAGTAATTGAAAATCGCCATGAACAAAAAGCCGCCATATTCTCAGAAATTGCAGTGGTGGAGTGTTGTTGTTCTGGTGGCACTCGCTGCAGTCATATTTTACATTGGCACGCAGCAGTTGCGCAACTTGGAGGCTGCCCGCAAACACGCACAATTACTAACGCCCCATCTTCATTCAAATTCGCTATTCAAACATATAGAGCTTGGCACCTACACAGGCGATAATGGGTGTCTACTTGTCGCCGGTTATGTTGAGCAACAAACAGATATGGATGCTTTGAGGAATTTCATCGAGTCATCACAACCACCGGTTCCAATCAAATTCAGTGTGATAATCGGATCAAATCCAAGACCCGGCATGATAGATGTTCCAGCAAATTAGCTGATACAACTTTCAACCCTTCATGCTACTCCGCTGCCTTTCGCTTTTATTCCTACTTACCGCGTCCGTCTTCACGACAGGCGCAGCGTCACTCGATGCACTGGTTAAAAGCCCCGCTCTCTGGACGATGAAGCAGGCTGATTTTATGGAGGCGACACAGGAGCTTGGCTTTGAGTGGACATCAATCGCCAAAGATTCCGCCCGATCCAATGAAAATGAACTGACTCTTTTTGGCCTGCCCATCGTCGAAGCGATTGCGCGCTTCGACTCGGAAAGCCTGACCGAACTCACGGTGATCATTTACGCCCGGGGCGATGCTGGGAATCTCATCAAGGCGGAATATGAAGGTGTTATCAAAGGCGCCGTGGATGCATTAAATCGCGAGACGGAGGTGAAGTTTACCCCGCGTGGGAAGGACGCAAGGAATGTGGTCAAAGCCGACGGCATCATTTGGAGGACGCCTCTTTCGCAATACCTTCTCGAATACAGCGCAACGAAAGAAATGAAGACGCGTGCCATCCCTTTTCGCGCCGAGTTTGTAAGATTGGAAATCACTCCTCCTCCAAAAGCAGCTGGTTTATTGACCACCACAACAGGCAGCGGCAGCAAAAAGTTCGACGGAGCGAAGCAGGTCAAACGCGACACTCTGAGCGGCGATGTGTTGATCCCCGGTGTGCCAATGGTTGATCAGGGACAGAAAGGCTATTGCGTCGTCGCGAGTGTCGAACGGGTGATGCGCTATTACGGTCTGCAGGTGGACGCGAACGAACTGGCTCAGATTGCAAATTCCGACGCGAAAGGCGGCACTAGTTCACAAGGAATGCTCGACGCCCTGAAAAAGATGGGTGGGCGTTTCAAAATGCGTATTCGCGAGCATGAGGAGATTGAGGTCCGGCAAATCCTTGGTTTGATCAAAGATTACAACCGAGTAGCTAAAAAAGCGGGTTCGCAGGAACTGCCGGATCAAGGCGCGATGCTCGATCTGGGGATTATCTATTCGCAGATGAAACCGGAGATTTTAAAGGAAGTGCGCACCAAAAGCCGCGCTGAGATCGCCCGGTTTCAGCGTGAAGTGCAACAGCACATTGATACAGGCATTCCCCTGCTCTGGAGTGTGCAGCTCGGAATGATCAAAGAACCCGGTATCCCACAAAACGGTGGGGGACATATGCGTCTGATCATTGGCTACAACAGTAAGACCAATGAAATCATCTTCAGCGACTCCTGGGGAGCCGGCCATGAGCAGAAACGGATGCCCATTGACGATGCATGGACCATTACGGTCACGCTATCCACCATCGAGCCGTTTTAATGGGACTAAACACCCAAACAAAAAAAACCGGACGGTTTCCCGTCCGGTCTTTTGATGAAAACTCAATCGCTTAGAAGCGGATTACCATGCCACCGCCGAAGACAACCTGGTTGTCGTCGCCATCGTTGATGGTTGGAACGCTCGAGAGTGCTGCGTTATCACCGAGGTGATAGTAGGTCACGTTTGCCTTCAGCGCCCAAGAGCCATAGCACTCAGGAATGCAGGTGAGCGGGTATTCTGCGGCGATCCCTGCGGAAAAGAAACCGAAGAGGTCATCGTCACCAGCACCGGTTGGGTCGCCATAGAAGCCATGCGAGCCAAGACCGACTGTGAGTGGCAGGCTGATGCTTACAGGACCGGCTTGGAAACCAGGAGCGATACCAAATTCATAGTAAATGCCTTCATCAGCGCCGCTTCCGGCTTTGCCTTCGAGTTCAAACAACACCGCAGCGTGTGGATTCAGCGCGAATGCACCGAGGAGATCACTATCATCATACGCAACGTTGATGTTGATGTTGTAGCTGTCTGCGAACACGTCGCTTGGGCTGAGGAAGGTGAAGAGACTTGGAGTCACACTGAGTTTGCCGAACTCGAAAGTTGTTCCAACCGAGTAGTCGAACTCATACCATGCAGAGGTGGTGGAACCGCTCGCTGGATGCTTATGGCTGTGAATCGAGCTCCATGTGCCGAGATTCAGGCTCACCTTGGACAGCACACCCGAACCTTCATACAGCTTGAAGTAGAGGTCGAAGTAAGGCTGAACGATGGCACCCTGATTTTCCTGAACCAGACCGCGGGTGATGTATTGCGAGGTAATATCAAAACCGATGTCGCCGGTGATGCAGGATTCCTCCTTGACGACTTCCTTAACGGCTTTGCTTGGTGTGGTCGTGCCGGCGAATGCATTAGCTCCGATGAAAGAAGCTGCTGCGATGGCCGAAAACGTGGCGATGCTGCGTTTGGTCATAGTATTGGTGTAGTGGTATTTATTGGTGTTTTGCCCGGATTGGTGGCCGGGCGGCGTGGTTGCTAACGGCTCATTGTTTGGGAGGCAACTTAAATTTGTGAATAACCTGTGAATAAGCGGGTATTTAAGATATAGGATTTATGATTTGGGCGGCAGGTGATGAGTGTGCACGAAATTTTTCCCGAGCTTGCCGCCCAATTCGTAAATCATTAATCGTAAATCATAAATGAAACTCCTTAACAGCCGCTGGTTTGCATCGTTTGTCCCTGCGTTAATCGGATTCGGACTGGCGGCGCTGTGCGTAACCGGCTTCGAATTTTACGGCTGGACGCTCTTCGTGGGTTTACCGGTGGTGGTTTGCTTTCTCTCCGCATTTTGCACTGCATTCCGGCGCGAGGTGTCTTTCTCGTCGGCTTACTGGACTTCTATACTCAGCCTCCTGCTGCTCGGCGGCTTCATCATGCTGTTCGCACTCGATGGGTTAATTTGCCTGCTCATGGCTTTTCCTCTCGCGATGGTGCTTGGGCTCATCGGTGCCGCCTTCGGACGAAAACTCGGCAGTTCCTGCAGTGGAGGCATCCGCGCCACGCTACCTTTGATGATCCTTCCATTGTTTCCAGGCTTCGTCGCTTTTGAACACAAGACCACGCCGCCCCCTCCCCTGCGCTCTGTCACCACCAGCGTGGTAATCAATGCGCCGATTGAGCGCGTCTGGCAGACCGTTGTGGCATTTCCAAAAATTACAGAACCTGCGGATGGCATCTTTCGCTTCGGCATCGCCTACCCGATTGAGGCACGAATTGAAGGCAAGGGTGTCGGCGCAATCCGCCATTGTGTGTTTTCCACCGGCAGCTTTGTGGAGCCGATTACTGCCTGGCAGGAGCCTTCGCTGCTGGCGTTCGATGTCAGGTCATCCCCGCCACCCATGGAAGAGCTTTCCCTATATGAACACATCGAAGCCCCGCATCTTCACGGCCACATGGTTTCACATCGCGGTCAGTTTCGTCTCATCCAGCGTGACAACCAAGTCCTCCTTGAAGGCACCACCTGGTTCACTCACACCCTTTCACCGCAATGGTATTGGGGACCGATTTCCGACTACATGATTCACCGGATTCATGACCGCGTATTGGGCCACATCAAGCAAACCGTCGAAACTCCTTCCGCTCTGCCATAGCCCAAAAAAATCTCAATTGACCCGTTGAACAAAGAACCAAAACAACGCCAGATCGGGGGACTCCTCATCGGATTGGGTGTAACCATCGCTTTGATAGTTTACTTCGGGTTGCGTCACATTCATGCCCATGCTCGCTGGTTTCTCAATTCCCGTTGGGGACCGGACGGGCAATACCGCCAGGACCCCGACGCCTACGACCAGCTCTACAAATGGGCCACTCATGCGACTGAGAAGGGCATTTTCACAGAACAGTTATGTGGTTATATCTGTGCAGCCTTGCTTGTGATTCTTGGCCTCGTCTGCCGTGCATGGGCACACGACAAAGCGGTTCTTACAGCACTCAATAATGAAAACGAATGAATCGGGTTTCCCAAAACTGCCTCAATGAAAGATGTCTTCGTAAATCAGGATCATGTGCGGGTCGGTTATTATAAATCCGTTCTGGATGAAGCGGGCATTGCCTGTTTCGTCCGGAACGAAAGCACCAACAACCCACTCGCGAAAATGCCCGCTCCGCTGTTTTTTCCGGTGCTGTGCGTTATCAACGATGACGATTACGACCGCGCAATGGAGATACTCGGGGCGATCCACAACGCGCCGCCATCAGAAGCACCGGTCTGGAATTGCCCGAAGTGCAACGAAGAGGTTCCCGGCAATTTCGATTCGTGCTGGAAGTGTGGTGAGGTCCGCCTAGCAGAGTGTTGAAAAAACATGTAAGTTCTCGCGCAAAGCCGCCAAGACGCAAAGGTTCTGAAGCGAATAACCAACTTTGCGCCTCCTCGTCTTGAATTGGTGTGCGTGGCCGAAAGTTCCTACTCTTTGTCTTGCTCTTGATCTTACTTTGAAAACGTCCCTTTGGATTAAGATCAAGAGCAAGACAAAGAGTAAGATTTCATCCCGGCGATATGCGCCGCCTCATTGATGACCTGTAAAAATCAAAACCCACCAGACTTGCCTTGATAGAAAGTCGTATTACGATACTTGTATCGATATGAATACCGTTACCATTTCGCCAAAATTTCAGGTCGTGATTCCAAAGGAAATTCGTGATGCCCTGCACCTGACAGCTGGCGAGAAGATGAGGGTTATACACTACGGTGAAAGAGTGGAATTTATTCCGATCCGTCCGATTCAACAAATGCGCGGATTTCTCCGCGGCATGGACTCATCCATCGAACGCGAGGAAGATCGACTGTGAGTGCCAACGTCGTTGATTCATCCGGGTGGCTCGAATACTTCATGGACAGTGCCCGTGCGCCTATGTTTGCCGCTGCTATTGAGGACACTGAGAACCTTTTCGTCCCGATCATTTCCATATACGAGGTATTCAAAAAGGTGCTCCGTGAACGTGGCGAAAACGACGCGCTTCAAGTCGCCAGTATGATGCAGGTGGGCCAGTTTATTGATCTGGACTGTGCGATGGCTTTGAACGCCGCACGCTATTCTCTTCCTCTGGCTGACAGTATCATTTACGCAACAGCAATGTTCTGCAACGCGACCCTTTGGACTCAGGATGAGCATTTCAAAGGTCTTCCAAAAGTGCGCTTTTTTCCAAAGTGAGCCGTCGTTTTGACCATGGATTCCAAATCCTACCGCCAATACATTTTCACACTGTCCGGAGCCTCGCTCCTTTTCGTCTTCATATTATGGGAAACACTCGAGGGAGTAAGGCGCACTTCAGCGGAATTCATGATCGCGTTCGGTTTAATCCTCACTGTAGGGCACATCTGGCTCTTGAAAGGAATGAGGCGCGCCAAACTGAAGGAGCAGGTTGCAACCAAAGACATGGAACAACTTGAAGAAGTTTCCGGGCAATCTGAGCGTCAGTTGATAATTTCTCTTACGGCAGTCGGCACTAACGTTGACGAGGCACTCCAAACGCTGGTCGCACCATTTAAAGTAATCTCAGACGCAAATGGATTTTCCTTCAGGCCATTAGGTATGGTCCGCGTGGTTGAAATCGAAGGTTCGGCAACTCTATCTCGTGTCGTCGCCAAGGAAGGCAAAATCATTCAAAGGACAACAATGGGCGCTTGAGAATCCACAGTGCATGCCTTCTTTGAAACCAGACGAAGCCAGATGATTCTTGCAAATCAGCCCTGAACGATCCGCAACACCAGACGCACATCCATGAACAATTCATTTTTTGACAACGATCTCATTCGCATATTCCCGCTGATTGCTTACGCAAATATTATCAATCTACTGGTTGCTGAACCGCTCGACTCTCCGTCCCATGTCTAATGATCGGTGATCGTTAAACCAACGGAACATAGGGTAACTCGGCATGAACCTCGCAACCCCAGGCTGGAGGACGAAATCCCGTTGGGATAGAAAGGCAGGACCACTACTACACAATGACCTACCGCGACAGCCGCGTATCCAGCCACACGGCGAAGACCAGCACGCTGCCGCGCACGACGTATTTGAGTTCGGGGCCGACGCCCATGAGAGACATGCCTTTGGCCAAAGTCGCCATGATGAGCGCGCCGATAAAGACGCCGAGCACGTTGCCGCGTCCGCCTTTGAGCGAAACGCCGCCGATCACACAGGCAGCGATGGCGTCGAGCTCCATGAGATCGCCTAGGTCGCTGGTGGAGTAACCCGCAAACGCCGTCTGCATAAAACCTGTGATGGCCACGATCACGCCCATGAGCACGAATGCCCAGATGGTCACGCGCTTCACATTGATTCCCGAGATCACCGCCGCTTCCTCGTTGCCGCCAATCGCATACAAATAACGTCCGAATCGCGTGCGCTGGGTGAGCGTGTGGATGAATAACGCCACCGCTCCGAAAACGATCACCGGCACCGGAACGCCGTTGTACTGATTCGCCACGATCACGAAAATGAACAGGATTTGTGAAACGATGAGCCATTTTACAAAGACGACCTCGCCGTCGTCTCCACTCATGCCGAGACGCACCCGGCGTCTCCAGCCCAGCATCGCGCTGCCGAGCATGAGGAGACAGATCGTTCCGGTGAGATAAAGTCCGACACTCGCCGGGAGATAGGAAGTCGTAAGGCGGTAAAGCCAGTCCTGCGGAATATCGAGATGGATGCCGGCGAAATCGAACAGCCAGAACTGTCCGCGACTCGCGCCAGTCACCGGGACAGTTTTGCTTTCGATCACCCGCCAGAACAGTCCGCGAAAAACGAGCATGCCGCCAAGCGTGACGATGAATGCCTGGATGCGTTCGCGCACAATGAGCGTTCCCATCGCGCCCCAAACCAGCATGGAAATCACCACGCAAACCACCATCGCGAGCGGATCCGGCCATGGCGGAACCGGAATCCACGCGGCTGCGGCAACACCAAAGTGGGTGGCAACAAACTCATGAAAGCCCCGGAGCGCATCGGTCAGCCAGCCCGTTCCTCCCACCAGCACCGTTGCCAGTCCACCCATCAGTCCCACGCCGCTTCCAGCCGAAAGATCGATATGTCCCGGCAAAATAATCAGGAGCATTCCTACTGCGAGTGTGGCGGGAATGGCGGCCTCCACCGCAAGCTGCATGAGATTGCGCGGCTCTAGAAACGCAGAGCCATCAATCGCGAAATGGAAAAATACGCCGATGGCAAACAGCACGCAAAGCAGGGAAAAATCGCGTAGGGTGAAACGGGAAGTCATGGGAAAGGAGGAAGGACGAGGGATGAAGAAAAAATGAGCAAGAGCACCGGAGATGATGCATTTTTGGACGTTTAGCGGGGCTTAGTTTCGAGTTGTAAGTTTTAAGAGTAATTCGGCAGCTGCTGCTTCTATCAACTATCAACAACTATCTATCAACCAAGCTCTGGCCCATGGCAGCGGCGAGAAGCTGCTCCTGGGTTGCGCCACGCTGGAATTCACCGGCGATACGCCCGTCGTGCAGAATCAGGATGCGGTCGCTCATCCCCATTAATTCCGGCAGTTCGCTGGAAACCAACACGACCGCTTTTCCAAGTGCAGTCAGTTCGTTGATGAGCTCATAAATTTCCGTCTTCGCGCCGACATCAATTCCTCGCGTCGGCTCGTCGAGCAAGACGACTTGCGGATCGGTCATCAGGACTTTGCCGAGCACGACCTTTTGTTGATTTCCTCCCGACAGTTTACCGACGAGAGAATCCAGTCCGGGCGCTTTCACGCCGAGCCGACGGAAATAATGGTCGTTTCGATCATGCTCACGCGTCTGACTGATCAGCGTAAACCCGCTCAGGTGTGCGAGCGAGGAAAGCGAGAGATTGAAGCCGATACTTTGATCGAGCACGAGACCATGGCGGCGGCGTTCCTCGCTCACGAGGGCGAGACCGCGCCGCAGCGTTTTGGCCGGCGGCGCTGGCGGGAGCTTCTTGTTGCCGAGCTTCACTTCGCCGCAGATCCGCACGCCCCACGCACCAAAAAGATGCATCAGCAACTCCGTTCTCCCAGCACCCATCAATCCACCGATTCCCAGCACCTCGCCCGGCGCGACATGAAACGAAATGTGACTCAGCAGCACACGCCCCTTCGCGTCGGCAACGGTCAGATTATCCACCGACAAAGCGGGTTCCCCGGTCCTCACATTCGATTGCTCTCCTTTAGGAAACAGCTCGGTTATTTCGCGCCCCACCATATGCCTGATCAATTCCGACTTGCTCGTCTGCGTGGTAGCGGTGGTGTGAACTGTCTTCCCGTCGCGCAAAACCGTGATGCGATCAGCAATCGCAAAAACCTCCTCCAGCCGGTGCGAGATATACAGGCAACTGATTCCTCGTTTCCGCAGATCGCGCAGAATGTTCAGCAACACCTGCGTTTCGTGTTCCGCAAGCGCAGCGGTCGGCTCGTCGAGAATCAGAATCTTAGACTGCTTGCCGAGTGCCTTGATGATTTCCACGAGCTGCTTTTGTCCCACGCCCAGTTGTGAAACGGGCGTCTCGGGTGCGATCTCCACCTTAAACTGCTGCAACAATCCTGCTGCCTCCTGATGCATCCGCGCCTCATCTACCAGACCGAAACGCCGGGGTTCGCGTCCAAGGAAAATATTCTCCGCCACGCTCATCGCATCCACCAGTGCCAGCTCCTGATAAATCACCGCAATCCCCGCCTTCCCGGCGTCGGCGATTCCACGAAAGCGCGATTCGGTTCCATCCACCTCCAGCGTTCCATCATAGCTTCCGTGTGGATGAATCCCGCTGATCAATTTGATGAGCGTGCTTTTGCCCGCGCCGTTCTCTCCGCACAGCGCGTGAATTTCTCCCGCCTGCAAATCAAACGACACATCTTCCAGCGCGATCACGCCAGGAAAACGCTTCGTGATATTGCGGGCGGTGAGGAGGCTCATGAAATGCGGAGGCAAGCATCGGGGCACAGTCCGTCCCGGCTGTGGGGCCACCGGGCGTCCCGCTTGGTGAAAAAAGGAAGGGAAGCAACCCGGCGAAATTTGGATTGATAGCTATTACGAACCTGTCTGGATTCATCAGGCAGGATGCCTGATGGCCCCACAGCCACAGCCCGGACGGACTGTGCCCCGCCGTTTAGCGCTTCGCGCTCGCTCAATACACAGCCGCTGAACGCCTGCCGTTTCTTGAAACTGAAAACTCGCATCTTCACACTCATTGCGCGGACGGAAAAAGGTCTCCCTCCTTGTGAAAGCCGTCCTTGATTACCGTTTCGCGCAAGTTGTCCTTGTCTACGGCAACAATATCCACCTCTACGGTCGGCACCGCGATCTTCCCGTTGTCGCAGCTTCCACGAGCAATCACCGGTTTGCCTGCCGCCAGCTTCACGGCAATCTCAGCCGATTGCTCGGCCAGCATTTTGAGCGGTTTGTAAATGGTCATCGTCTGTTCACCCGCAAGAATCCGGCGGCAACTGTCGAGATCGGCGTCCTGTCCGGTGACCAGAATTTTCCCGGCCAGCTGCTCCTCTCGTAGCGCCTGAATCGCCCCGCCAGCCGTGCCGTCATTGCTCGCCAGAATCGCCGCCAATCCTTCCGCCCCCGCCTTGGAAATCGCCGCCTGTGCGATCTTCTTCCCGTTTTCCGGCTTCCAGTCTTCCGCCCAGTCTTCAAACACCACCTCCAGCTGTCCGCTCTCAAGATAAGGTTTTACGGCGTTGTCCTGTCCTTGCTTGAAAAGCTTCGCGTTGTTGTCCGTCGGCGCTCCGTAAATCCGGGCGATGCGCGCTTTGGGACCGTCGGCTTTCGCTCCCTCAGGAAACAGCCGTTTCATCAAATAGCTCCCCTGCAATTCCCCCACCTTCACATTGTCGAACGTGCAATACAGATCGAGATCGCAGTTCCGGATGAGACGGTCATAAGCCATCACCGGCACCTTTTGCAATTGCGCTTCCTCCACGGCTTTGGACATCGCGTCGCCGTTGTGCGGAGCGATGACGAGCACATCAATGCCTTTTCCAAGGAGCGAATTACAGTCCTTGATCTGTTGGACGTCGTCACTGTTCGCCGAGAGAACCACCACCTCCGCGCCAAGCGCTTCCGCCTTGGCGACAAAATTATCGCGATCCCGCTGCCAACGCTCTTCCTTGAGGGTATCCAGTGAAAGCCCGATGCGGAGCTTCCGGGCGGTAGTGGTCTTTTTGTCGGTCTGTCCATCGCGGGACAGCACCAGGCCGAGCGCGACGCTCAAGGCACACGATACAAGGACGAGTAAAATGCGGATCTTCATGTCAGGGATAAAGCGACGCTACGAAACAACACCGACCGTTTGCGAGACCGGAAATTAAACGAAGTGATTCTGGGGTGTGATTGGAAGTGAGTGAGAAAATAGGCGAAACTAGGGGAGCGGAGCAAAGTAGCGTATGCTTCCAGATTGCGCCTACCCGCAATGCTGCTTGCTCGTATCGTTACAGATCGGGTGCATAGCGTTGCAGGGGGCCGCGAATCACTGCCCATTGGAATCAAGCCGCTTGATTTTCGTGGGATGCGCAAGCTGGAAGTATGCGCTACATTAGGCGGCTTCGCCGCCGCACATCCACTCAACCGCACCCACTTTTAATCACACCCGACAAAGACTTCAGCGGATAAAGCCCTTGTAATCCTGAACGACTAGCCCCGCTACACGCGCTTACAAAGCCACGATACGATAGAAACGTTTTGTGGGAGCTGGAATGGTGGTGTCGGTCGCGCTCGCGGATGCGGCGCTGGCTGTAATCGTCGATAAAGTCTGCCAGTCGGTACCGACCCCAAAGGCGTCACGATATTCCACACGATATTGACCGCCATGCACGCTAGGCCAACCCAGCACAGGCTGGTTGGAGCCGTTGCGGGTTGCGGTCACGATTACACGGGAAGTCGGGCTGTTTGGGTTGGTTCCAAACTTTGCCTCCGCGTCGTCAGACATTCCATCCCCATCGGTATCAACTACGGTGTCGCTGCCTGCTGGATAGGTCGAAATCTTCACGCCATTCAAGTAAACGGTCTCGCTCCCGTTTCCGGTGATCGTGAAAACCACATCTCCATCGCTACCGGGATTGATGTCGTCGAAACGGAATACGCGTCCGGCTGCATTATCGCCCGTGATAATCCGTGTCGTGTCGTTCGCAACCGTGGACGTCATAATCGTGGAACCTGCCGAGCTGGTATTGGTGAACCCAGAGTTGTCGCTGATTTTTACATCAGCCCAACGTGTCGTATAGCCGGAGTTACCGCGCGCGCCATAAAGCACCATGCTGTAACGCTTGGTTGGACTCAGCCCCGACACCGTCATGGTAACCGTTCCCCCACTCCAATAGGCGCGGGATTGTAAGTCCACGCGACTTGCAAACGCTGTATCACCGTCGGATCCATTCGCTGGGAGAGCCGAACTCACGAAGCCTGCCAGCGCGGGCGTGTTTCCTGTGGAGGCGAAGGCAAGCTCCACGCCTATGGCATTGCCACTGGCGTAGTCCAACAAGATTCCAGAATTGGTCTCACCGGGCACCGGATTATATTTGGTGATTTTGGCTTCCAGCTGACCACTCTCCCACGCGAGATCGTTGTAGGCGGTCCATATGGTTGGAGCCTGCACGCCGTTGCTCACAGCGCCATAAGTGGTGAATGTGTTGTTATTGGCAACTGTCTCATAGCTGCTTTTCACCCAATTATAAGTGCGGGAAACCTTGGAGAGGCGCACCTCATCCAGATCAACATTTCCGCAATAGGTGCTACCCCACGCCTCGCGACCGAATACGAGTAGTCCGTTGCTCACAAGGTTTGCCGCGCTGTTGACTTCGCGTCCGCGGACAAATTCGCCATTAATATACAGCTGCTCGGCGAAGCGTGATGTGGAGTTGTTTGGCCACGTGACAATCGCGACATGCTGCCACTGGCCTGCGGTTGCTGTGAGCGAGAATGCCGCATCCTGCGGCATGTTACGCACGTTGCGGAAGTTGCCGCTACTGTTCACGCCTAGTGAGAACGAACCGCCTGTGCTATTGCTGCCGTAGCTGACGTCAGGACCGCCGGAACCGTTTGAGGAACGCTTGACCCAGGCTTCCAGCGTGTAGGCGTAGTTGTTAGGAGAAGTTCCGCTGTTGAACCAGTTGATCGCCCCATAGTTCGCCGAACTGCTGCGCGCAGAATCGAAATTCAAAGCTCCAGCAACTTTCCCTGCTGTCGCTTGCAATCCGTTGACCGCTGGCGTGAGTCCAAGCGGACGGGATGCTATCGCGGTTGCCGCATTCATGTGCATCACGCCACCCCAGTTTCCACCGGACCACGTCGCTCCATTAATCGAATCGGGATAAACGCCGGCCGCCGAATTTCCCCAATAGGCGCGAATCCAGGTCTTCGGTTTGGGATTCTTTCCGGGCCAGTTGACAAAGAGGTCATAAAATTGATTCCCAGGACCGGCGTTGCGCGGGTCGAAATTTTGGAAACGTTTGCCTTCCCACCGGATGACATTCTCCGGATTTTTACCCTGCTGAAATGTGGACCAGGGAACACCATTGACGATGGAGTAATAGTAATCCAACTGATCGGCGTAAACGAATTCTCCATCGTAGCTTCCTTTTGTCCCAAACAATATTCCGTTCAGGTATCGTGCATACATCGGCATATTCCCATCCCGCGTGTAGCCGATAAGCATTCCGTCGGTGTAGTTCGCCCAATTCGGATAACGCCAGTCCTGCCCACCCTGGGCCGCCGGACGCGGATCCAGACGGGCAAATTGTGTAACGTCTGGGCGGGGCATTCCACCGTCACCATCCAGAGCCTCCGCCGAGATAAACCTGCGTTCAACCACGTCACCGTTCAGCGGTTCCAAAGTTTCGATATAGTGAACACCGGCATATTGCCCGCCGTAAGAGCGCGGATTGCCGTTGTGTAACCAATTCCAAACCCACTGGTTTGTCCTCCATGTCGTTGTAGCATCGCCCACCAATTCAGGAATACGAACCCATACATACGAGTTGCCGTTTGTATCCCATTTCTCGATTTCGTAAGCGAGCGCGACGCCATTGGCGTCTTCGAAACGAAGATCGTCTCCATTCGCTTTAAACTGGCTGTAGCTGAAACCCGGAATGCTCGTGTTCAGGATGATGAGTGCAGGAAAATTGTTGAGCCGCTCCCATTCCCCGTAGTTGAAAGTGACCTTCATGCTGTTCTGCCACGCATCAAACTGTCCCGCAAAAGCGCCAGCCGCGAGTGTGAGCCATACCGAAAAAAAGGCGGCAGCTGGACGGAGAAGAAATGTGGGAACGAGGAAACGTTTGAGAACAAATTGCATAGGAGGGATGAGGAAATCAAGAATCGGCTTGAGCACTTCACATTATGTTCTCTTAGAAGAGCTCAATTCACCCAAACCAAACGTGTGATATGCCCAAGCCTTGGCTTGGAAACACAGTAGGCCCCCTTTTTCAAAAACGTCAATTTACCCCAGTGTGTAAGAATTAAGAGGTGTATTAAATCACCAGCCCGGACTACACTCGTGCCATGATTACCATCGCCAGCTTCAGCAAACCCGAGAATGCACATCTACTCCGCATGCGCCTGGAAGCAGGAGGAGTGACAGCTTACATCCTGGATGAAAACACCGTTCAAATGGACTGGCTGATATCCAACGCCATCGGGGGAGTCCGGGTTCAAATTGCAGAAGAAGACATCGAAAATGCGCGGGAAATCCTTTCGGAAGTGCTGCCAGTCGCGCCTTCAAATGATCATCCCATTTGCCCAAGTTGCGCATCCAAGAACACAGCGCCTCACGAACTTCCCCACAGACTCTCGTTCTTATCACTCGGTCTCATCGGATTCCCCCTCCTCTTTGCCAAACACCAGTGGAAGTGTGCCGATTGCGGAAAAACGTGGGACGAAACACCGGCGGAAGAGCTATAGCGGCAACCTTTCGAATCCGGCACGTTTTGCGGATCTGAAGAGATACGACTCCAAATCAAAAATTCTAACCTACTTCGGAATCCGGCGAACGGTGTAGGCCACCTTCGGATTTAAAGGCGGATGTTGTGACGTAGATTGAATCCCCTTCAGATCAAAGTCGTAAACATAGTTGGGTTTCACTTCGGCAAACTGAACCTCTGCGGTCATGTTCCCATTCGAGAGTTTGATTTTCACCGGATTGGCAGCCGACCTTTTCATATCAGCCACATTCGGCGTGCCGTAAGTTACGTGGTAGGGATAGGTGAATCGCTCGACCTTCCACTTGGCGACATCGTTCGAATCCGCAGCCAGCGGCTCGGTAAACTCCAGTCGGAAACCTTTGGGAGTAATACGCATATCGAGCAAATCAAACGGCTTCTTCCCAGAAGGAGTCACTTTGCCCACCCCCTCGCCTCCCGCCCAAGAAAGATGCGTGCGCCCGATCCAAAGCGTGTCACCAGAAAATGCCAGACGATGAATCCCACTCTTGAGCGAAGCGTGCTCGATGAATGCCAGACACGCCCCTTGCGAGACACCATCCACTTCCTCAAGGAGCAGACGCAAAACACGCGGGACATTCATCTCGCCGATAATCGTCTGTCCGCCAAACGGCCCCCAGGCTGGTGTCTTGGGAATCACCAACGGCTGCGTCGGGGAGTTTGCGTAAACATTATGCGGAAACCAGATCGCCGCCGCTGTGCGCATCGTCTCCAGCTTCTCAATCGGCACTTTTAGCGCGGGCGTTTGATCCCATCCTTTGCGCCAGACCAGACTGCCTGGGTGACCATAAAAACCATCCTTTTTCACCACATGCAGTTCACTCGTCGGACGCCAATCGCCTTCGTTATCAGCAACCAGCAGACGCCCTTTTGCATCGAAGCCGATTCCGTCCGGCGAACGAAACCCACAAGCGTAGGGCTCTGCCACGCCGGTTTTCACATCCAACGCCATGATCCATCCACGCCATTCCACGCGTGAATACATGCGGCCTGCGCCACCGACCATTTTCCCCCAATCTTTATAAAAATCCTCACGCGGCATTCCAAGCGGCGACCATTCCCCGCGGATTTCCGGACGGATGGATGCACCGTTAGATGCCAGGTTCAAAGCCATGTAAAGCCTGCCATCAGGACCAAGTGCGGGGCCAAACGCAAACTCATGGTAATTTCCGCTCATCCCATAGTCGTCCCAGACGTTCTGATAAACGTCAGCAACGCCGTCCTTATCGGTATCCCGCAAACGCGTGAGCTCGGGGCGTTGCATCACCAGCAGACTACCGTCCGCCTCTTCCAAAATCCCGAGCGGCTCGTGAAGCCCCTCTGCGAAATGTTGCCAGCCTTGCTTTTGTGGGTCCCAGATTTCGACCTGCCCATGGTGAAAACAGACTGCGATGCGTCCGTCCTTCAGCACTGTCAGCGCACCGACCTGTGGATCAATGTTTACAGGCGGGCTGATCGATTCGATTTTGTAATGCTCCACCATGCGTTTTGCACGATCCTGTGCATGCGTAAAGGAACCGAGAGCGTGGAGTAGGATTCCAGTTTTTAATAAAAGTGAGTTCATACGTTTCTTAATTCTTTTTGATGTTCGCAACGGTGAGCGTGAATTCGGCTGATTGCTCAGCAGTCAGCAATATGCCTTTTTCGCTCACCTCGCCTGCGGACGATGTCCACGTTACCCCGTCACCGCTTTTAAAAAAGAAGACCGACTGCGAACATTTCTCAAAACGATAGCGCATTGTCAGCCCGCCTTCGATGGACTCTATCTTCTCGGACACCAACACCCCATCCAGTGTGAAAGAAAACACGGGGAACCCATTCTCCAGCTGGTAGCCGAGAAATTTCATCTGCGGTGGATGACCATCCGACTTTTTGATCCGAAAAGGAAACGCATCCCTGGGAGCAGACCACCATCGTGCCTTTGGCACTTGAGCCAGCTGGCTTCCGTTGCCACCCCAGTAAGGGCGCGCATCGATGAATTCGCCTTCCCACGCATAGCGGAGACGACATTGCCCGGCATCCCATATCACATTTTGGTTATTCGGGAGCGCGATGGCGATGGCCGCAGGACCGGCGTCCGGCACAAACATCCGCTGCACAAACGGGCGTTTACCGCCTCCGGTCTGCGCGGCTTCCTTGGCCACAGGGGGAAGATTGGTGTCCTGCTCGACCGCCGGCATTTCGGTCGCAACATACATAGCGCCATACATGACCATGCCATGACCCGGAAACGTGCAGACATAAGGATAAATCCCGGGCTTCTCCGGCACGGTCAGTTCAATCGTTGTCTTCTTTTCTGCTTCCAGCAGCGTGCTGTGCACAATGACGTCCTCCCCATCCGGAGCAAACGACTTTTCCAAACCTTTCTCTGCAAGCGCCATCGCATCTTGAACGACCTTCTCGCGTTTCCCCGGCTGAGTGACGATGAAATTGTGGGTCTGATGCGTGGAGTCCGCATTCTCGATCGTGATCTCCAGATGCTCGCCAGGTTGCGCCGAAAAACGCGGAGGATCAAAACGCAAGCCATCGCGCATCGTCATGGTGATCTTACGCTTGGAGGTTGGTTTGTCCTGAGCATGCGTAAAGCGAGCGTATAGCAGAAGCAGCAAAAGCAGAATGAGGCGATTCATGGAGGCAAGTAGAAGGAAAAAAAGGGGCTAGTTCTTTGAGGAAATCAGAATCCTTAAACAGACCGGAGTCGCAAAGCAACGCCGGAAGCCCTCTCGCGTGTGCCACAGCATCGCATGCCGAACATTCCTAGCTGTGTTGACGCCATATCTTAAACAAACAACACCTCATGCCTGAGCCAGCCAAGCAGGTCGTCCTTTCCACGCTCAGACCGGAGGTCGGCGAAGATGAAGGGCTTTTCACCACGCATCTTCTTGGAATCACGCTCCATGACACCGAGATCAGCGCCGACGTAGGGAGCCAGCTCGATTTTATTAATGAGGAGCAGATCGCTGTTGCGGATAGCCGGACCGCCTTTGCGCGGGATTTTGTCTCCTTCCGCGACGTCGATCACGTAGATGAATGAATCCACCAGTTCGGGCGAGAATGTCGCGGAGAGATTGTCTCCTCCGCTTTCCACCAGCACGAGTTGTAGATCAGCGTGGCGTCGTTCCAGTTCTTCGATCGCGGCGACATTCATCGAGGTGTCATCGCGAATGGCCGTATGCGGACACCCGCCCGTCTCTACGCCCATGATGCGATCCGCCGCGAGCGCTCCGCTGCGCGTGAGGTATTCGGCGTCTTCGCGTGTGTAGATGTCGTTGGTCACGACTGCCATGGAGTATTCCTCTCGCATCCACTGACAAAGCCGGAGGACACACATGGTCTTGCCGCTGCCGACGGGGCCGCCGATGCCGATACGAATAGGTCTGCGTTTGGTATTCATGAAATAAAAAGTCTTTCGTCCGCCAGAGCGTGGCGCATGGAAGCGATTTCGAGCACCGGATCAAACCAACCGGCGCTCTCCCGTTCAATCGCGAGTGAAGCGGTAATGACCTGCTCAGCCGAGCCAAGCGACTCACGGATGATCCGCTGGCAACCGTCCTGCCCGATACGGATGAGCTTAAGTGCAGCGCCGCATATTCCGGAAAGTGTCTGATAGAACCAAGCCGACAGCGCGGCTTGCAGCGGGAAACCCTCCACCGCCGCCTGCAAAGCAAAGACGCTGAGGTGATGTCCCCTGGCGATCCCATCCTGAACCGCAGCCGCAAATTCCGTATAAGCTTTCTGATCGTTTACAGCGCGCAAGGCAGCGAGACGCCGCCGACCGATCTGCGTGCTTGCTGCGCATAATTCGGCAGGCAGTTTCCATGCGGATATTTCGACATCGAGTTCACAAAGTTGGACGAGATATCCAGCAGCGGCCTGTTCAAAAGCGAAGCGAAGATACGGCAGTTCCTGATTCAGCAACGCGGGCAAAATCTGCAACTGGATATACGCCCGTAAATCCTCCTGATCTTTCACTACACCAAGCCGCACGATTTCCTCGAACCCCAGCGAATGCGCATAAGCTCCCGTGGGAAAAAAGGCGTCGCTGGTTTGCAGTAATGTCGGTAACCAGAGGAGAGTATCAGTTTTCATGACTGTGAGTTTTGGCAAACGAAACGAATACACGCTCGCAGGCAGTAAACGGAACTTTTTCCCGCTCCAGCAATTGTCGCAACGCGGTATCGTCGGGAACACGAACGAATTCCTCCGTCACCTGAATCGGAAAATGCAGATTACCAATCGTCCAGCCGAGGCGGGCAACAGGAGCCGGGGTGGAGATCAGTGCGATTTCCAAAACGGGTTCGGCTTTCTGCTGAATCATATACACGCAGTCATCCCCAAGGTGAAAGGCATCGCCGTCATTTAGTGGCGAGACGAGATCGAATCCAAACTCCAAGCCATCCTCTGCCTTCGCGCGCCAGCGTCGCTTGGCCAGCGTGTGACGATCTGCCTGCAAACTCACCCGTTTCAATCCCACAGGCGCGTCCTGAATGCTCGCGGTAACGATGATCATGGGGCGATCCCCATTCTGACTAAATGCGCGTCGCACGCTGAAACCGGGGCACAGTCCGTCCCGGCTGTGGGGCCAGCGGGCATCCTGCCTGATGTATGATTGCGTGGATTGTTCATATCAACAGTGTGTATCCAATCCTTCGCCGTAACTATGAGGAACACCGAGCGGCGAAACAGAAGCTACCATAGAGGGTTGGCATCTTGCCGACCTGGAGAGGGATTTGTGGTTGGATGTAGGAAACAAACTAACAGTGAGGAAACGACTCCCTTCGCGGCGTCCACCCATCGGTTTTGCATCGTCACAGCTGAGATCCCATCTACCAGCCTCAGCCGGCGAGACGCCCGCTGGCCCCACAGCCGGAACAGACTGTGCCCCGTCGCACTTATCCAACTTCATCGAAAACATGCTTATTCCTGGTGAAAGGTTACTAAAACAGACAATACCGCTGAGCCATCGGCAGCACTTTGGCAGGTTCACAAGTGAGGATGCGTCCGTCGGCTTTCACCGTGTAGGTTTCCGGATCCACTTCAATTTTTGGTGTGGCGTCATTCCAGACTAAATCCTTCTTCGTGATTTTTCGCATCCCATGTGCCGCCACCACCCGCTTGCGCAGATTCAGCGGAGCGATTGAACCCTTCTCCAGCGAGACGCTGCTTACAAAAGTGACCGAGGTGCTGAACTTCGCCCGCCCATGCGAGCCGAATTGCGGACGATAAAACATCGGCTGCGGCGTGGGGATGCTGGCGTTCGGATCCCCCATGTTTGCGAGCGCGATCATACCGCCCTTCAAAATAAGCTCGGGCTTGATTCCAAAGAACGCTGGCTTCCAGATTACGAGATCCGCCAGCTTCCCGACTTCGATCGAGCCCACTTCGTGCGCTATGCCGTGGCTGATCGCCGGATTGATCGTGTATTTCGCCACGTAGCGCAACGCCCGGAAATTATCAGCAGCGGCGTGCTTTGAATCTGGCGACGGCAGCGCGCCAAACTGTGTCTTCATCTTGTGTGCAGTCTGCCAGGTGCGCGTGACTACCTCCCCGACTCGCCCCATCGCCTGCGAATCGCTCGACATCATGGAGATCGCGCCGATGTCGTGTAGTAAATCCTCGGCGGCAATCGTTTCGGGACGAATCCGCGACTCTGCAAAAGCCACGTCCTCAGGGATCTTGGAGTCGAGATGATGACACACCATGAGCATGTCGAGATGCTCATCAATCGTGTTCACCGTAAATGGGCGTGTAGGATTCGTGGAAGACGGCAGCACATTCAGCTCACCGCAAACGCGGATGATGTCCGGTGCATGACCGCCCCCTGCCCCTTCGCTGTGGAAAGTGTGGATCGTGCGACCTTTAAACGCCTTGAGTGTCGCCTCCAAAAATCCGGCTTCATTGAGCGTGTCGGTATGAATCGCCACCTGCACATCCAGCTCGTCCGCAACTCCGAGACAGCAATCTATCGCCGCCGGTGTGGTTCCCCAATCCTCATGGAGCTTGAGCCCGATGGCTCCCGCGATGACCTGTTCCCTCAGCGGCTCTGGCGTTGAACAGTTTCCTTTACCCAAAAAACCAATGTTCATCGGATACTCATCCGCGGCTTCCAGCATCCGATGCATGTTCCAGATGCCGGGCGTGCAAGTCGTGGCGTAGGTGCCGTGCGCGGGACCTGTACCGCCACCAATCATCGTCGTCGTTCCAGCGGCAAGCGCGTGCTCGATCTGCTGCGGACAAATGAAATGAATGTGTGTATCAATCGCCCCAGCGGTCACGATGCAGCCTTCACCAGCGATCACCTCCGTCGCCGCCCCCACAATCATTCCTGGCGAGATACCGCTTTGAATTCCCGGGTTTCCTGCATGACCAATCGCAACGATACGCCCGTGCTTAATGCCGATGGACGCTTTAATGACGCCTTGTTTCGCATCCAGAATCACCGCGTTGGTGATGACTAAATCGAGCGCGTCTTTGTCCAGCGCCGTCGAAGATTGCCCCATCCCATCCCGGATCACTTTACCGCCACCAAACTTCACTTCATTACCCGGCCCCGCCGCCTCGGTAATCAAATCGCGTTCCACCTCGATGAAAAGCTCGCTGTCTGCAAGACGGATACGGTCGCCTGTCGTTGGGCCGTACATGTCAGCGTATTGTTTGCGGGACAGTTTTAGGCTCATAGTTTTCCGTTGATTTTGCCGTTGAGTCCAAACACCTCGCGGGCTCCTGCGAGCGCGACGAGTTCCACATCGCGGGTGTCGCCCGGCTCAAAACGCACAGCCGTTCCTGCAGGGATGTTCAAACGAAAGCCACGCGCCTGTTTGCGCACGAACTGCAACGCTTCGTTGACTTCATAAAAGTGAAAGTGACTGCCGATCTGGATTGGCCTGTCGCCAGTATTGGCTACGCGAATCACGCAGGTTTGCAGCCCGATATTGGCTGGCATGTCCTCCTTGTTCTCAGAAAGGATAATTTCTCCGGGGATCATATTATCGGATCGGGTTGTGGACGGTGACAAGTTTGGTGCCGTCGGGAAAGGTCGCCTCAACCTGCACCTCATGAATCATCTCCGGCACACCTTCCATCACATCACTCCGCTTAAGAACAGTGGTTCCAAATGACACGAGCTCCGCCACCGTGCGTCCGTCGCGCGCACCTTCCATGATCTCATACGTAATGATCGCGATAGACTCGGGGTAGTTGAGTTTGACGCCACGTGCCTGACGTCGCCGCGACAGGTCGGCAGCGACCACCACCATTAGCTTTTCCGTTTCGCGTGGAAGGAGATGCATTTCAGGACAGGAATAACACCAGACCCAACACCATCATTACTCCGCCGGTCAGCTCTAGCGCCAGCTTGTGGATGCGAACCAATAATGAGGTCACCGCAAAGCCCAACCCGGTCAGAACCGTTGTTCCAAGCAGGACACCGCTTAAGTATTCAAGCGCCGATCCTGACACTGGAGTTTCCGCGCCGTGCGCCCATCCGTGAAACAATGCAGCAAGCGCGGCGATGATTGGGAAGAGGAGGGTGCGTTTTGGAAGTGGCCGTATGAAACCCGCTCCGATCAAAATGACCGACATGGCAATCACCGCTTCAAGCTGGGGAAAAAAGCCAGTTACAAGACCGCAGAGCATTCCAATAATGATCCCACCGCCAAACCCACCCAGAATTTGCAAGCGACGGGTGCCTCTTGTGAGCGCCACCCACACTCCGATTCCGACTGCGGCGAGGATGTGATCCAGCCCCATAAACGGGTGTGCCAGCCCCCAGCCGATACTTCCAGTTTCATTTCCATCGTGTCCGGGATGCGCCTGCGCGAGACAGGACAGTGCGAGTGATAGAGCCAGCGTGATACAGGGCAGGAGCCAGGTGCGATGTGTTTTCATAAAATGTGTTACTCGATGTCTTCTCCGACGTGCGTCAGTTTTACCATCGGAATCTTTTCGTCATCAACCTCAACGATAAGGTGAATTAATGCGTCCAGTCGGTGCTTCAAAGCGAGAAACTCGGGCGAAAGCATCTGACTGACAGCGCGCGGGCGGGGAACTGGATTCTCGATAGGTCTCAAAGTTACGATGCAAGCCTTCGGGCGAGACGCCGGCGAGACGCCCGAACTACGCACTTGGCGGCCATAGGTCTTGATGCTCCTAATCCCCTCATGACTGAACTCGATCAAATCCGCAGCGACATCCGGAAATTCCGGGATGAGCGCGACTGGATGCAGTTTCACAATCCCAAGAATCTCGCCTGCTCCATTGTCATCGAAGCCGGGGAATTGCTGGAACATTTTCAATGGAAAACTCCCGAGGAAAGCCAGTCGCTCACCTCGGAGCAGCATACTGAAATCAGCCACGAGATCGCTGACATTATGACCTACCTCATCGAACTCGCCGACAACCTGGACATCGATCCCATCCAAGCCATTCGCGAAAAGATGGCACTCAACGCCGCCAAATATCCCGTGGAAAAAGCAAAAGGCTCCGCCGTCAAATACGACCGCCTTTAAGAGACTGTTGAAATACCGAGCGACACATATCGCTGGAACAAAATCTTACGCTTTGTCTTGCTCTTGATCTTACTCCAAACGGGCATTTTCAGAGTAAGATAAAGAGCAAGACAAAGCGTAAGAAACTTCGGTTTCATTCATCCCATCCATATCCATGGTTTTTCAGCAGACTGTTTAGGCGATGAACTACGAAGGAATAATAGGGAATTCCGAGAGGTGAACAGGTAACCCAATTACAATCTGCGTGAGTAAAGAAAATCACCATTCAGTGTCCTTGTTCGTAAGTTCGATGAAGCTTTCTGATCCTTCTTTTCCGTGTTCTTCTGTGCATTCCTTGGACAAACTTTGCATCGTTCCGCTGAACAAAACCGGAAAGCGCAAGCCGTGTCGTAAGAAAGGCCAATAGAAAATTTGCCTATCAATTCCTAAATCCTAATTCTTAACTCCTAAATC
>Ga0105046_10003904_pt1 | contig 23707 bp, 22 predicted proteins | sample MAT03_FD_78385 | JGI IMG/M metagenome (GOLD analysis project Ga0105046, IMG submission 78385) | Freshwater microbial communities from Lake Fryxell liftoff mats and glacier meltwater in Antarctica - MAT-03 (megahit assembly) | ecosystem: Environmental > Aquatic > Freshwater > Ice > Liftoff...
CTTGCGAAGGATCGAATTGGAAGGGATCAAGAACGTAGTGTTCCTCACAGGTGATCGGCACTTCACCCAATTGAGCACCTTGGTGTTGAAGGATGGCCGCAAATTGCACGACCTCACCGTTTCACCGTTCACCTCCGGTATTTACTCACCTACGGAAACCAATTCGTTAATGGTTGACGGGACCTTGGTAAAAGAGCACAACTTCGGTACCCTCACATTCACCGGAGCCAAGGATGCCAGGACCATGATGATCCGCATTTTCAACGAGCGTGGTGAGCAGCTCTGGGAAAAGGCGATCGATCAGGAAAAGTAGATCGGTGGTCGAACTCTTTCAACCTTTAAAAGCACCGAATGAAACCAGTTCGTCCAACTCCTTACGAGTGGAATGTACCATTTCCCGTTCCCGCAGATGGCCTTCCAGCATTTCAGGATCACCGGGAAAACCGACGGCCAGCATGCTGACCAGTTCGATATGCTCTGGTATGTTGAATGCAACCCGTGCTACTTCTGCATGGAACCCGGCCAACTGATGTAGGCCAATGCCCATGGAAGTGGCCTGCGCCGTCAGCTGCGCCAAGGCACCACCGAGGTCGTGCCAGGCATGGTAGTTCGGTTTTCCGTTGAAGGCGAAGTCTCGCATCACCATGTTCAAGACCAGTACCGGGGCTTTCGCCGCCCATATTTGGTTCGAAGGGATCAAAGCGGACAGTAAAGCAGCATGTCCTTCTTGGCCACGGCGCGTTACAAGAAAACGCCAAGGCTGTTCGTTATGGCTGCTCGGTGCCCAGCGTGCCGCTTCCAGCAACAGTTCCAGTTCCTCATCGGTAATGTCCCTTCCGCTGAACGCCCGCGGGCTGTAACGTGCATTCAGGACCGGATCGATCGGCAAGGGGCTCCTTTTTAAGTGCTCCTCCTTCATCTCCCCGTCACATCGAATGTGACCGTGACATCGTCGGAAATGGCCTTGTCCGCAAGGTCGGTGAAGATCGTTCCCGAACCATAAGTGACCCCATACTTTGTGCGATCGAAAACAACTGTTGCTGCTGCATGCCCCGTAGCATCCTTCATGTAGAACAAACAGTCGAAGGTGTTCGGTACGGTGACACCCTTGATGGTAAGATCGCCCTTGACCCTGTAGTTCATTTGACCGGGCTTGGCACCCGCGATCGGTTCCACCGAAGTGCTCACGAAATGCGCGGTTCCATGATTCTCCACATCGAAGAAATCAGCACCTTTCAAGTGGCGCACCAGCTTGGCATTGGATCCTTCGTCCTCCACATCGATGCAGGTGAGGTTGGCCATGTCCAAAGTGATCACAGCGCCTACCATACGACCACCGCCGATGTTGATGACACCGCCCTGCACCGGTACTTGGCCCGAATGTTCCCCGGTAACCTTGGTCGCCGTCCATAGCACCCTGCTAGTTGCTGGGTCCACGTCCAGTTCTACAGCGGCTTGCCCCATTGAAATTTGAGCGGTGAATACAAGAAGAGCAGAAAGCAACAGCGTTTTCATAGTGAAGAGTTGAAAGGGTTTCCGGGTCCGGGCCTTGGAGACGGGTTGGTAAATGTTCGGGTTGTTGAAGTGCGAAGGAACAGGGATCCCATCAGCCGCGAATGGTGTCCAGGATCCGATTCAATTCTAGTGCATCCTTCTCAGTGAGGTGTGCTATATTGCGCACCATCGATGTTCGGATCTGCTTATCCAATTCGACCAACAACTTCGTCCCTTTGACACTGATGTTCACGAACACGACCCTCCGGTCCGTCTCGCATCGCTCACGAACAACGAGGTCCTTTGCGATCAGTTTGTCCGTTAAGCGGGTTGCGTTCGGCGCACGATCGATCATGCGGTCCTTGACGCAATGCATGTTCATCTTACCCTTGGAACCACGAAGGATCCGGAGAATGTTGTATTGCTGTGGACTGATATCGAACGGCTTGAAGAGCCTGACTTGATCGCTCTTGAACCAATTCGCTGTGAAGAGCACGTTGAGCATCGCTTTTTGTTGCTCGCTCTCGAACGTGCTCCTGAGTTCTTCGCCGATCCGTGCCACTTCCCTCTTCGTTAATACCGCAAAGGTACAGCAAACTATATTCCATGGCGAATACCTGTGCATGGACCACGGTGCTTTCTTTACCGCACTCACGGGTGAACCGAATTAACCACGACCCGCATGGGTCTGCGGGAACTACACGGATAAACACGGATGCCGCCTAACGGCGGTCAGGGGCGCTAGCACCAGCGGTTTCCGGTGAATAGTTTTGAACTTCCATCCCGGCACTTGTGCCCCATCCACGCGATCGTGGCCAGCCTTTATGATGAAAAATTGGCCAGCCCGGATCTTTCAGGATCCCTGTTTATCCGTGGTTATCCGTAGTTCACCTTTGCCTTGTTTCGTACCCTTGGGCACCTACCAAACCAACGCACTCGATCTCCATTCTATCCAGCATCGGTAAATTCGCACCTTTCCAACCTGCTCATGCGACATCTGCTTCTCTTCCCGTTCTTCATTTCCATGGTGGCCTGTACCGCCGATCCTGCAACGGATACAGTAGGAACGGAGACGAGTACCACACCCATTGCTCCCACCGAACAGCGGACCGCAGCCTCCACCGCAGAACGTGATAGTTGGCAGAAACCACAGGAAGTGTTCATGCTCATGGGCAACGATCTGCGCGGACGCACGATCGCGGACCTTGCCGCGGACGATGGCTACTTCACCTTCAAGATGATCGAAGTGGGTGCCAATGTGATCGCCATCGATAGTGACCCGACCAAGCTTGCCATGATCGAAGCGCGTAAGAAAGAGCTTAACTTGGGTGATGACCGTCTTCGCACACGGTTAGGCACCTTGAACGATCCCATGCTCGGCCCAGAAGAGGTGGATGCATGCTTGTTGGTCCATAGCTATGTGCGCATTCCGGACAAGAAAGCCTACTTCACCAAGGTGTTCCAAGGCACTCTGGAACCCAAGCCCTTGTTCATTGTGGAGTGGCTGAATTCGGCCACTCCTATCGGTCCTCCTATGACCGATCGTGTTTCCGCCGAACGTGTAATGGATGAAGTGAGTATTGGTGGTTACACCGATATCGGAACCTACACCGCCAAGATCCCCTATCAGGCGTTCATCTTCGCCTCGCGCCAACCGGAAATGGATTTTCCTACAGCTCCGGATGATGAGAACGTAACGGACGAGGAGATCATGAACGTTCCGATGAACTGATCGGATCCCGGGCAGATTCCCTCAACGGGGCAACCAGCGCAGGTCCTCGCCGGGCAACAGATCCACTCCCTTGTAAGAGATGAACATGTTTGCCCAAAGGATCTTGGACCAAGCATAAAGGACCGGGGCCAAGAGCAATAGCCCACCGAGTACCCACCACACGGTAGTGGTCGTTTCGGTATCTGGTGCGAGCACGTTCACCGCAACGAAGATGGACACGCAGAGTCCCACCGCCAGTCCGTAGGAAACGTACAAGGCTCCGAAATAGAAGCCGGGTTCCGACTCGTACTTCCTTTTGCACACGGAACAATTCGGGAGCACATCACCAACTTTGGACAGGTTGAAAGGATTGCGGGTCACGAAGAACTCCCCCTCCTGACAATGCGGGCATTTCCGAAGGAGGATGCTTCTGAGTTTATTCCCTTTCCGTAGCATGGCTGCAAAAGTAGGTGTGTCCGTCGGTGACGAAGATCACCGAACCGCTATCAGTCGCGGATAAGCCTTTCCGTTCTGGATCAACGATCAATCGTTGTTCGTGGTCTTCAATAGATCGGCAAAGACCTTGCGGAACTTGTCCAACTTGGGTCTGATCACCATTTGGCAATAACCCTGTTCACCGTTCAGGGCATAATGATCTTGGTGGTAGTTCTCGGCCGGGTAGAATTCCGTGGCTGCTACGATCTCCGTAACAACGGGTGAACGGAATGCTCCACTCTGGTCCAATTCGCTGCGCAGGCTTTCCGCTATCCGCTTTTGCTCCAGATCGTGGTAGAAGATAGCGGACCGGTATTGGGTACCCACATCAGCGCCTTGCCTGTTCAACGTGGTGGGGTCGTGGGTTTGCCAGAATACTTCACGTATCTTTTCGAGTATTACCACCATGGCATCGAACTTCAGTTGTGCTACTTCTGCATGGCCGGTGGTCCCATTGCACACCTCACGGTAAGCAGGGTTCTTCACATGCCCACCCATGTAGCCTGAAGTGACCGATCGCACACCGTTCAGTTCAACAAAGGCCGCCTCCACACACCAAAAGCAACCTGCACCAAGTGTAATGGTCTGTAGTTCGTTCTGTACGTTCTCTTCCGTGCTGCTTGTATGCTATTTGTTCGGTCACGACCGATCAGACGGCAAAGTTCGGTTCCCGCTCGTTAGGCAACATCTGATCACCTTTGATGGAAGCGGCCAAGGCTTTGCCGATGCGTTCCACCACACCGACCACCAATGCGTTGCCCATGAAGAAGGCACGCCAGGTATCGCTGACGCCTTCCGTATGTCCATCGGGGAACATGTTCAGTCGTTCAAGCTCCACCGGCGTAAGTCGCCGATACTTTCCGCTCTTGGTGAGGATCACATGTTTGAATCGCGAGGGTGACCGCCCTCCTTCTCCTGTAATGATCGTGCGTGATGGCTTGTCCAAGGGTTCCGGGAACACCATGGCTCCTTCGGAATATGCGTATTCATGCCCACCATTCTGGGTCACGCGAGGCACTTTCTTCGGACCTTTCATATAGCGCCATTCCTTCAACTGTTCTTGTGGGATATAGAACTCCGCAGGCACTTCGGATTCAGGCTGAAGATGATCCCCCAATTGCGCGATCTCCCCGTCGTAGCTCGCTTTATGCGCGATCGTTTTGACCACCCCATTGATCATGATGCCCGATGACCTGAACCTTGAACGGGCCTTCTTCTCGCCAAAATCACGGCTCAGTACGTCAAGGTACTCACCGATGGGAACAGTATCCATTTGTCCTTCAACCTTGCATGGGAATGCCTTGGCCAAAGGACCGGATCCGGTGATCCATTCCAACGGATCGGCTTTGAGCAACTGCTTGTATTGTGAGGTCCTCTTGTGGTAGCCCAACAGGAAAATGCGCCTGCGACGTTGGGGCATACCATGGTCCGCGGCATTGATCACGCGCCATTCCACAGCGTATCCCAACATGTCCAACGAACGCAACATCACAGCCAGATCACGCCCTCGCTGCCCAACCGGCGAACCCAAGAGCCGGTCCACATTCTCCAATAAAAGGTAAGATGGCGCTTCTTCGGCCTCCGAAAGCAACCGATGGATCTGCCACCAGAGCACACCCTTCTTCCCTTGCAAACCCTTGCTGTTCTTCAGCGTACTGGCTACCGAATAATCTTGGCAGGGAAACCCCCCGACCAAAAGATCATGGGCCGGAATGTCCTTCGCCTTGATCGTTGCGATGTCCACATTCACATGGCCCTTCTTACCGAAACGGGCCACATAGATCTCCGAGGCATGTTGCTTGCGTTTTCCGGGTTCGTACTGATCGCTGAATACTACCTTGAAATCAACCCCCTTTCCGGAGGCCCGCTCCAGACCCAGCCGGAAGCCGCCAACACCGGCGAATAGTTCCACCACTCGCACCGTGTGCTTCTGCTTCGACCTTGTCTTCACGGGGCCGAACTTAACGATCGGACAACCCCGTGATCGATCGAAGATGAATGGGTGTTCAACCGGACAATGTGAATGGAGCGTGATGAAGCACTATTTTCGTGCCGTGTCGGCCGTGTCAAACGGACACTTCGTTTTGAGTACGGTCAGTTCACAATTTGCGGGAGTAGCTCAGTTGGTAGTCCGCCGGATGGTGGATCACAAGCTGAACGAACTCCACCTTTTGCGGGAGTAGCTCAGTTGGTAGAGCATCAGCTTCCCAAGCTGAACGTCGCGGGTTCGAGTCCCGTTTCCCGCTCATGTTGGCGAATTGGCATAGTGCCTAGGCTTCCTTGGGCCCACGTGCGGTCCGTTGAACGGACATGGTAATGTGCATTTTACCCGCACTTAACACGACTTTCGACAAAAGGAACCAACCTTTGTACCCAACGACGGAAAGGTATCATGAGTGGAGCATTGACACAGAAGGTGCTGTTGGTGGACGATGAACCGGATATCTTGGAGCTACTGAGGTACAATCTGGAACGTGAGGGATACGCAGTGACCACCGCCCTTAATGGAAAGGAGGCGCTGAAATCAGCGAAGGCCACGATCCCCGACCTGATCGTTCTGGACATCATGATGCCGGGAATGGACGGCGTGGAGGTGTGCATGCAAATGCGGCAGATCCCGGAACTGAAGAGCTGCTTGATCACCTTTCTTACGGCACGCGGTGAGGATTATTCGCAACTGGCCGGATTCGAGGCAGGTGCCGATGATTACATCACCAAACCAGTGGCTCCAAAGGTTTTTGTATCGAAAGTGAAAGCCTTGCTGAAGCGCCGTGGTGGTGACCAACAGGAAGCCGGTGTGCTTGAGTCCAACGGGGTTCGTGTGGACTTGGAACGGGTCATGGTCTATGTGGCCGACAAGGAGATCCAACTGCCCAAGAAGGAATTCGAGCTTCTGGTACTGCTGATGAGCAAACCGGGCAAGGTGTTCAAACGGGACGAGATCTACGGCCAGGTCTGGGGCAATGAACTGTTCGTCGGTGATCGCACCATCGATGTCCATATCCGCAAACTGCGCGAGAAGATCGGTGACGACATGATCAAGACGATCAAGGGCATCGGCTACAAGTTCGACGCTTGATCCCATCATTTCCGGTACCCGAACATCATTCCCTCTTAGCAAGGCGTGTGGCTCAGCCCGGTAACCGGGCCAAACTCCTTCGTATTGCTGCGATGTACCGTTCATGGCCCGATAAGTGCCGTTCCTCGATCATAATAATTTCGTTGTACCCCTAAGGCATCCTTTGGCCTACTTGCAGCGTCTTGTGTATGAGAACAATGTCACGCTCCTACAAAATAGCCCTGATCCTGAAGAGCAAAAGCAGCTTGCCCGTGTACCGGGACCTAGCTCGATTGAGCGATCGTGAATTGGACGAACATGTGCTGGCCATGATCCAACGCATGCGTGCCAACGAAAGCGCGGTGATCGCACGCATGGTGCTGCGCCAGCCCACTTTCAGCTTGAACTGAACGTATGTAAGTTGAACCGGCACGTTGTGGTGGTTGAGCGGTTGAAAAGAGGTTGAATGCCGTGCAGTGGAACGTCTCCACAACCTTCTTGAACAGTCTTGAACTTTTCAACCTCAACCCTCTTCAACCTTCTTCAACTCTCAACACCTTCAACCTCTTCAACCTTCTTCAACTCTTCCAACTATATTTGCGCCACACAACAGGACCATGAGCGACCATCACTTTGAAGGCCATTTCCCGGAAGAAGCCGAACAGAACGAGATCGGAGGACCTGTCCTCGTAGGCATCATGGTATTGGGTGCCATCGTGCTGTTGATCTGGGCGCTGGGCTGAACCGGCCTTTATTGGGCCTAGTCCTTCTTCAAGTCCCCTGCCCTTCCGAGGTATTCATCTCGCCGAACGAGCATGAACCAGTTCTCATCCAGTTCCAGGTAACCTTGCTCAAAACAGAACACGTAGGTGTTGCCCGCTTTGGTGCGGTGCGTATTGGTGTGGTACGTGAAACTGTAACCACCGGCCAATAGTTTATCGCGATGCACCTTGGTCTTGCCATCGGGTCCGGTGTTCAATTCGGAGAGCACGCGCCTGTTCCGTTTCAACGAATTCACCACGTTGCGCACATAATTGATGGGCGCATGGTTCGCGTGGTAGTGGTATAGATTGCGGCAAGCATCGGAACAAAATCGTTTGTCCGTGCGGCCGGCGATCTTCTCCCCGCATTCCAAGCAGACCTTTTCCGTTGTGGCTGGCATGGATCGAATGTAATGCGGAGAGTGCAATTCAACCATTATTCGTTATCGAGAACGGATCCGAGAGGATCTTACTAGGCGACCTAGGAACTCCCGAACGCTTTCTTTCCTCCCCTCCGATCCAAACCCACCGGCACTCTCGTACCTGTTCTAGGCACCGCAATTCTGCGAGGTCAGAAACCAAATCCAATTACCATGAAGTACCGAGACCATTTAGCACGTGCAGTGGTCGCGGCGGCCGTCTTGTTCGGCGCAGGGAACCCTCCCGGCGCCTGGGCATCGAGCCACCGTGAAGCACCATTGATCGCCAACGACCCATTGGCGGATAATACCGACCTGTATTGTTTCCGAAGCCCGGACGATGACAATACGATCACGATCATCGCCAACTACATACCGGCCCAACTCCCCTTTGGTGGACCGAACTATGCGAGCTTCGGCGAAGGGATCCGATATGAGATCCATATCGACAATAACCTGGACACTCCGGGCGATGATATCACGTATCGTTTCACATTCACCAAGACCAACCAGGACCCTTCCACCTTCTTCAATATCCGGTTGGGCCAGCAGAACCTGCTCACCATGTACCTCATGGAGAAGAGCACGGATGGCGGAGCAACATGGACCACGGTACTTACCGATGGCGTTGTGCCCCCACCGAACATCGGGCCCCGCAGCATTGAAAGCGCTGTTGGCTTGGGTGCTGCCAACTACGATGAATTGATCGCTGCCGCCATTCTCACCGCCACCAGTGGTGAGACGGTCTATTGCGGCCCGGCCGATGATCCCTTCTTCGTTGACCTTGGAGGCATTTTCGACCTGGGAGATGCACCCCGCCAGAACAATGGTGGTATTGTCCGTGACGGTCTTGCACGTACCAACGTCCACAGCATTTGCTTGAAGATACCGATCAGCATGTTGCAGAAGGACGGTTTGAACGTAAGCGCCGCCACAACGATCCTCGATAGCGATTTCGTGATCGGCGTTTGGGCCAGTGCAAGCAGACCCGCTATGCGTACCCTGAACACCGTAGGAAGCGGTTACACGGAATCCGGTGATTGGATCCAGGTGAGCCGTTTGGGCATGCCTTTGACCAATGAAGCTGTGATCCCAATTGGCAGCAAGGACCTCTGGAATGCGCTTACTCCTTACCAGGACCTGGCGAACCTTGCCACTTTCGGAAACTACTTCTACAACCCTGAGTTGGCCCTTTACATGGATGATGACCAATTCGGTAGTGCAGTACCTGCATTCGCCGCATTGCGTGTACAACGGAACAGCTTGCAGTCGTTCGATTTCGGGAACGGGCAAAGTGGCCTCTGGAGTTTGAAGAACACGCCTGCTGTTGCTGGTACTGCATTGGACGATGCGATCTTCGGTACCTTGCTACTGCCGGCCGACAACAGCCCACGCAGCGTGGACCTCTGGCCGATCTTCCATACAGGGGTACCCAATTTGGCACCGTACCATTTGGCTACGGGCAAAATGGGAAATCCATTGGCCAACGGAAAGCCGTTCATGAACAACTTCCTGCCGAACGGTGGGGACATGTTGCGCTTGAACATGGCCGTTCCCGTTACGCCGCGTACCGATCCCGGTTTTAGCAACATGGGTATCATCGATGCCGCAGTGGCCGGACTCACCGATGCCAATTACAGCTCGAACACCAACATCCAATACATGGCGAACATGGACGGATTCCCGAACGGACGCCGTTTGGAGGATGATGTTACCCGCATCGAACTACAAGCGGTTGGCGGTGTGGTATTGGCAGCGATCGGACTCTGGTTCGATGACTACAATGCAAGCAACCCCAGTCAAAGCCCGGTAACGAACTTCCTCTTGAACAACCTACAGTACAGCACGGGTGTAGAGACGAATGACGCACCTTTCAAAGCAACCTTCCCTTACGTCGCTTCTCCTTGGAGGGGTACGGACGTTTGAACAAACAAACAACGACCATGAAAAATTTGAGAACACTCAGCCTTCTGGCCGCTGGAGCGTTGTTCACCATGAACTCCGTTTTCCCAAGTAGCCACCGAGAGGCACCGTTGATCGCCAACGACCCGTTAGCGGACAACACCGACGTTTACGCGTTCCGCAGTCCTGATGATCCGAACTCGATCATCATCATCGCGAACTACGTGCCCATGCAATTGCCGCATGGCGGACCCAACTATTACTCCTTCGGGGAGAACATTCGCTACGAGGTGCATATCGACAACAACATCGATACGCCAGGCGATGACATCATCTACCGGTTCACCTTCATGAAGGAGAACCAGGACCCTACCACCTTCTTCAATGTGCGGTTGGGACAGCAGAACCTGAAGACGACCTACTTGCTGGAACGCAGCATTGACGGTGGTCAAACCTTCATCGCCATCAAGCAGGACGGTCTCGTTCCGCCCAACAACATCGGGCCACGCAGCATACAAGGTGCAGCGGGATTGGGTACCACTTACGCTGATCTAATGGCAGCTGCGTTGCATCCTACCGGAACCGGTGAGATGGTATTCGCTGGTCCTGTTGATGATCCGTTCTATGTGGACCTCGCCGGGATCTTTGACCTCGGTGATGCACCGCGTCAATCCGGCACACCGAAAGATGGACTTGCCTGTTTGAATGTTAGCGCGATCGTACTGAAGATCCCGATCTCGACCTTGCAAAAGGACGGGTTGGATGTGAGTGCGTCAACGAGCATTCTGGACCCAGATTTCGTGATCGGTGTGTGGGCGAGCGCAAGCCGCCAAAGCATGCGCACCTTGGCCGTCGACGGTACACAGAGCTACATGGGCGATTGGGTCCAAGTGAGCCGCTTGGGTATGCCACTGACCAACGAAGCAGTGATCCCCATCGGTAGGAAGGACCTTTGGAACAGCCTAACTCCTTACGAGGACCTGGCCAACATCGGAACCTTCGGGGAGTACTTCTACAACCCTGAATTGGCGTTGTATATGGACGATGATCAGTTCGGTAGTGCCGTTCCTGCGTTTGCAGCACTGCGGATCCAAAGGAACAGCTTACAGGGATTCGACTTCGGGAATGGCCAAAGTGGTCTGTATCCGTTGAAGAACACCGCAGCTGTAGCCGGTACCGCATTGGATGATGCTCTATTCGGAACTCTCCTGCTTCCTGCGGACAACAGCCCACGAAGTGTGGACCTCTGGCCGATATTCCATACCGGCGTTCCGAATGTTCGTCCGTATCATTTGGCAACCGGTAAGATGGGTGATCCACTCGCCGCTGGTAAGCCTTTCATCCACAACTTCCTGCCGAACGGTGGAGATATGTTGCGCTTGAACATGGCAACGCCAACGACCGATCGCAATGATCCTGCGTTCTCTTCGGAAGGTATTGTTGCAGCAGCAGTGTCCGGATTAACGGATCCCCTGTACAACACAACGGCGGACCTCGAGTTCATCCCGAACATGGATGGATTCCCGAACGGTCGTCGATTGGAGGATGACGTTACGCGCATTGAATTGCAAGCCGTTGGTGGTGTTGTATTGGCTGCGGTCGGCTTGTGGTATGACGATTATACCGCTGGTGACCCGAATCCCGTGACACAGGACTTGTTGGACGTGCTTACCTACACGACTGGTGTGGAGATGAACGACCGGCCATTCCAGACGAGCTTCCCTTACCTGGCGCCACCGAACAGCGGTACCGGGGAGTGCAGTGGACTAGCGATCAACTACGAGCAACCGGAGATACTACCCGCAAGTGACATGAATGTGGGTGTACTTGAATTGTCCGGCAATAACGGACAGTTGACGGCTTTCCCCAACCCGATGGTGAACCAGACGGCCTTCAAGTTCAACTTGACCGCCGATGCGACCATTCGCATTGAGGTGTACACCGTGACCGGAAGCTTGGTCGAAACCGCCTTCACAGGTAAAGTACAAGCCGGACAACGGGTGATCACCTGGGATGCAAGCCGGATCGCTTCGGGCACGTATCTCGCAAAAGTCGTTGATACCAACGGCGTGATCCTTGGCGCGATGAAGTTGACCAAACAGTAAACATGAACGTTCGATCCCCGCGCAGCTGAACTGCTGCGCGGGGAAAGAGCGATCACCAAACCACCGAAAAATGAAAACCATCTACGCACTTACACTTATTTCGATCGCCCTTACGATCAACGCTTGCACGAATGCGCAAGGCGGAGCCGAAGGAGCAAACACCGATACCCAGTCCAATACCGCCCAGTTCGCTATACCCGATCTACCAGCGAGAGAATTCGTGGTCGGTTCGCAGACAGAAGCAGACCAACTGCGTGATCGTTCTGAGCGACTGAAGACCAAATTGACGACTGACCCGAATGATATCAAGTCATTGCTCGCATTGAGCGAAGTATTCATCACAGAAGCCCGTATCACCGGGAATTATGCAGCGAACCATGATGCTGCATTGGACATTGTCGATCATGTACTACAACTCACGAAAGAAAAGACGAAAGATGCCAAGGCCATGGACCAACGTGGCGAAGCACTTACGCTGAAGGCCGTTATCCGCTTGAGCCAACACCAGTTCCAAGAAGCGCTTGATCTTGGAAAGGCGGCTGTCGCCATTGACCCGCACCGCGCCTTCAACTACGGAGTGCTCGTTGATGCGAACGTGGAACTCGGGAACTATGCCGAAGCCGTGGCCATGAGCGACAAAATGGTCGGCACACGGCCTGACCTTCGCAGTTACAGCAGGGTCAGTTATCTGCGGGAGATCCACGGCGATGTACCTGGAGCGATCCAGGCCATGGAGATGGCGATCAAAGCAGGCTATCCCGGAGCGGAAGAAACCAGCTGGTGCAGGGTGCAGCTCGGTGGGATCCATGAACGCAACGGCGATCTGAAAATGGCGGATGAACAATATGCCGCAGCGTTGGCCGAGCGTGCAGACTATCCGTTCGCCTTGGCCGCTGCTGGACGCGTGGCCGGAAAGATGAAGAATTACACCAAGGCTGAAACCTTCCTGCAAGAAGCGATCAAGCGCATGCCTGATGCACACTTCCATGCTGATCTTGCCCGTGTTTACCGGGTGCAAGGCAAAGAAGCAGAAGCTGTGGAAGAGATCAGGATCACAGAAGAAACCCTGATCGGACTTTCCGGAAAGCAACATGGGGCAACGCATTCCGACCACGGGCATAGCCATGAAGTAGGTTTAGAAATGGCACGGTTCGAGCTGGAGTTCCATAAGGACCTCCCGAATGCTTTGGCGAACGCGGAACACGAGTTCGAACACCGGGAGTACAACATAGAAGTGAATTCTGCTTTGGCCGCGATCCTCTACGCCCAAGGAAATCTGAGCGAGGCGCAAGTGCATCTCGACCTGGCCAAAAAGACGGGATCCAAGAATGCCGATCTTCTTTTGATAGAAGGACTCATCAAAACAGCCAAAGGCGATAAAGCAGCTGGCAAGAAACTGGTGAAAGAGGCTTTTCAAAGAGACCCGTACCTGCAACATCCACTGGCTGTTGCAGGTCATTCCGTCGTCTGAGGAAAATTACTAGGAACGCTCAGCATGATGGGACATCTACGCCTCCTTTTCCTGACCCTGCAGTGCTTTCTTGTTGGAGCAATGCTTGCGCAATCCTTCGACGTGAATGGCCGATTGACCGATGCCGATAGCAATGATCCGTTGATCGGTGCAGCCGTTCTGCTGGTCGGCACCAACTACGGCACCACGACCGATCTGAACGGACGCTTCTTGATCAAAAAAGTACCACAAGGTGAATACACGATCCGCGTTTCTTCGTTGGGGTATGGTAGTACTGAAGAACTGCTCACGATCGACAAGAACACCACCAAGGACCTGAGCATTGATGTGCAAGGGATCGAACTCCGTGAAGTGAGCGTTCGCCCCCAAGCACAAGCGACAACAACGGATGTGATCAATGGTCTGGATCGTTTGACCAGACCGGTGAACACATCACAGGACCTCTTGCAACTGGTGCCCGGCCTCTTTATTGCCCAGCACGCCGGTGGTGGCAAAGCAGAGCAGATCTTCTTCCGCGGCTTCGATATTGACCATGGAACGGATCTACAGGTGAGTGTTGACGGCATGCCCGTGAACATGGTGAGCCATGCGCATGGCCAAGGATATGCGGATCTCCATTTCACGATCGCCGAGACCGTGGACAAACTGCAGGTCCACAAGGGTCCTTACAATGCACGCTTCGGCGATTTTGCCACAAGTGGCACGGTCGAGTTCTTGACCAAGAACAGCTTGGATAAAAGTGAGATCAAGGTGGAAGGCGGCATGTTCAACACGTTCAGGGCTGTCGGCCAGTTCGACCTGTTGGGTAAGAAACACCTGCTTACCAAGCGAACGGAGAACGCCTACATAGCTGGTGAATACGCCTATACCGATGCCTATTTCAACAGTCCCCAAGGCTTTGACCGGTTCAACATCTTCGGAAAGTACACCGGCCAATTGGGAGAGCGCACCCATCTGACATTGAGCGGTAGCACATTCAGTGCGAAATGGAACGCCAGCGGACAAGTGCCGGATCGCGCTGTGAGGAACGGAACGATCGATCGTTTCGGGGCGATCGATGATCTCGAAGGTGGCAATACGCAACGCACGAATGCTTATGCCACGTTGGTGAACGGGATGCGGAACGGCGGATCCTTCAAGAACCAGATCTACTTCGTTAAATACGATTTCGAACTCTTCAGCAACTTCACCTTTTTCGCAAATGATAGCGTGAATGGGGACATGATCGCCCAAACAGATGACCGCACGATCATGGGCTATAACGGCTCCTACTCGGTGAACACGCATCTTGGCTCGCGTTCTTTGAAACTTGGCGCGGGTGCCGGTCTACGATACGACCAAGCGGATATAGCATTGAAGAACGCGGTTGAACGTGTGGTCTTTGATACTATCGTTTCCGGCGCTGTGGACCAGATCAATGCAAGCGTCTATGCGGATGCCACACTCGATGTTACCGAACGGTTCAGCGTGAACCTGGCGGCTCGCCTCGATGTGTTCAGCTACGACTATGGCGATTCAAGAGGAACGGATTCCTTGTCCGGGAACAAGGTCCAGCACCGTGTAAGCCCGAAGTTGAATTTCAGCTACACCTTGAACGATCGCGTGCAACTCTACTTGCGCACCGGGATGGGCTTCCACAGCAACGATGCCCGCGCCGTTGTGGTGGACAATGCGAACCGCACCCTTCCGAGGGCATATGGGGTGGACATCGGATCCACCTTCAAGCCTGCCCCACGCATGCTGGTGAATGCTGCCTTGTTCGGTCTCTATTTGGAAAGTGAACTGGTATACGTGGGTGATGGTGGTGTTGTGGAAACCAGCGATCCAACACAGCGCATGGGCTTGGACCTGAGCGTGCGTTACCAGCTTACGAAGCGTCTCTTTGCGGATGTTGACCTCAATCTTGTGCAAGCCAGACTGATCAATGCACCGAAGGGTGAGGACCAGATCCCTTTGGCACCGAGTTTCACGACCATCGGTGGTTTGGCGTACGTCCAGGACCGTGGCTTGAATGCCAGCTTGCGCTATCGCCATATCGCCGATCGGCCAGCCAACGAAACGAACAGTGTGGTGGCCGAGGGGTACTTCCTCGTGGATGCCAAAGTGAGCTATCGGTTCACCGCATTCGAGGTGGGTGCCACGGTGGAGAACCTCTTCAATGTGGAATGGAACCAAGCACAGTTCGATACGGAAAGCCGCTTGCGGAACGAGACTGAGCCTGTGAGTGAATTGCATTTCACACCCGGTACTCCGTTCTTCCTGAAGGGATTCTTGAGTTACCGTTTCTGAATCGCAGCTTCCTGAAGCACTGTTAACATAAGAATGTGAAGGGTTGGTGATGAACGCCGCATAGTAACGTAGTGCGGTGTTGGACATTTGCTGCACGTAAGCAGTGCGTTCCGCAATAGCGAGGCGCTTTCCAACACCATGCGTGCCATTCGTATCCTCGCCCAGCCGGACGATAGCACTTGCGGCCCGACCGCGTTGCATGCCGTTTACGATTCCTTCGGCTTGCATCTTCCATTGGAACAAGTGATCGAGGAAGTGCATTCGTTGGAGGATGGTGGTACGTTGGCCGTATTCCTCGGACAACATGCCATCTCAAGAGGATTCCATGCACGCATACACAGCTACAACCTGCGCGTGTTCGACCCCAGTTGGGACGGCCTTTCCATGGAGCAGCTGCGTAAGAAATTGCTTGCGCAGATCAGATCCAAGCCCGGCAAGAAATTGCACTACGCTTGCCTCTCGTATGCCCGTTTCCTGAAAATGGGCGGCGAGATCCGTTTCGACGACCCCTCTCCTGCCCTGCTCCAACAGTATTTCGATCGCGACCTGCCCGTACTCGCTGGATTGAGCGCTACTTATCTGTACAAGAGCAAACGCGAACGTACCGGACCGGCCGGCGAGAGCATCTACGACGACATGCGCGGCAAACCGATGGGCCACTTCGTGGTGCTCTGCGGCATGGAAAAGAAGACCGTCCTTGTGGCAGACCCGTACCAGGACAACCCGTACAGCAAGGACCACTACTACCATGTCCCGGTTGGTCGCTTGATCAACTCGGTCATGCTCGGGATCGTGACCTACGATGCGAACCTGCTGATCATTTCACCGGAACCTTTAGCCTGATGGCATCACCTTACAAAACCGTTGGAACGTCCTTCGGGAAGCGCAGTTCCAAGCACCATTTCATTACATGAAGAAGCTCATCGTGGTTCGCGAACCCAAGGAATGGAATTTGGGTGTTACAGGCTTGGAGGTGATCAGCTCCAAGGACTACCTCACCCTTCCCAAGTATGCGACCATGCGCAATGTTCGCGTATTCAACTTGGCACGGAGCTACAGTTACCAAAGTCGTGGCTACTATGTAAGTCTGCTTGCGGAAGCACGCGACCACAAGGTGATCCCCAGCGCAAAGACCATCCTTGACCTGAGGTCGTCGAGCATTGTGAAGGTCCTCTCTCGCGACCTTGACGATACCATCCAATCCAGTCTCGGGGCCAAGAACAAGCACGAGTTCATCCTCAGCATCTATTTCGGGCGCAACATCAACCCGAAGTACGACAAGCTTTCGCACGATCTGTACAATGTGTTCCAAGCACCCCTCTTACGCGCGCGTTTCGTGAAGAGCGACAAATGGGAACTGCGTTCGGTTAAGGCCATTCCGTACAATGATATTCCGGAACAGCACTTGGAGTATGTGAAGCGTTATGCAGCAGGCTACTTCGCCAAGAAGCGCTACGATAAAGCACGCGAGGACAAGAGCCAATACGATCTGGCGATCCTGGTGAATCCCGCGGATAAAGCAGCCCCATCGAATAAGCGGGCTATCGTCAAATTCCGGCAGGCGGCGGAGGAATTAGGATTCCGAGTGGACATTCTCGGTCCGGATGATATCGATCGCGTTGCGGAGTATGATGCGCTCTTCATCCGCGAGAACACCCATGTGAACCACCACACGTACAGGTTCGCACGAAAAGCACAGAGCGAAGGACTTGCCGTGATGGATGCTCCGGATGCCATCCTGAAATGCAACAACAAGGTCTACTTGGCGGAACGCATGTTGGCCGCCGATGTGCCCGCACCCCGCACCATGATCGTACACAATGAGAATCGGGCGCAGGTGGGGAGTGAATTCGGCCTGCCCGTTGTGTTGAAACTACCGGACAGCACCTTCAGCCGTGGCGTGGTGAAAGCGAAGACGCCAGAGGATCTGGAAAAGGAACTGGACATGATCCTCACGGACAGCGACCTCGCCATTGCCCAAGAATACATGCCCAGCGATTTCGATTGGCGCATCGGCGTGTTGGACGGGGTCCCGCTTTACGCTTGCAAGTATTTCATGGCGAAAGGCCACTGGCAGATCTACAACTGGAGCAGTGAGGACAAGGACGAAATAACCGGTAATTTCGACTGCATGCCCATCGCGGACGCACCGAGATCCATTGTGGAAGCAGCCGTGAAGGCCGTGCTTGCCGTTGTGGGTACACACGTCCATGGTCATGGAGCAATACAAGCTCCGGGTCTCTTCGGTGTGGATGTGAAGGAGGTGGCCGGCAAACCCTTCGTGATCGAGGTGAATGAATGCCCCAACATAGACCATGGAGTGGAGGACCAAGCCATGGGCGATGAACTTTACAAGGCGATCATAGGATCGTTGAAGATGCGTATCGAACAAAAGATCGGGATCCGTCAATGAGCACGAAGGAGAAGAAGTACAAGCTGTTCGAAGTAACAGGGATCGAGCTGGAATACATGGTGGTGGATCGCACCACGCTCAAAGTTTTGCCGATCGTGGACAAGCTCTTTGAGGATGTGACCGGAAGCATCACGAGCGACGTGGAGCGCGGTGATGTGGAATGGAGCAATGAATTAGTTAGCCACGTGGTGGAGTTGAAGACCGCCAAGCCTACGAAGAAGATCGCTTCGTTCCGGAACAAATTCGCCAAGGAGGTGAAAGCGATCAACAAGGTGTTGGCCAAGCGCAACGCCATGCTCTTGCCCACAGCTGCCCATCCCTTCATGGACCCGTTCACCGAAACCGTGATCTGGCCGCATGACCACAACGCCGTCTACGCCTTGTACAATCGCATCTTCGATTGTCGCGGGCACGGTTGGAGTAATTTGCAAAGCACCCATCTCAACTTGCCGTTCGCGAACGATGCGGAATTCATGCAATTGCATGCGGCCATAAGGATCCTGTTGCCGATCATTCCTGCGATCTCCGCCAGCTCACCTATCCTCGATGGCCAACCAACGGGGTCCTTGGATGCCCGCATGGAAGCCTATCTCCACCACCAGGAAAGGCTTCCTGTGCTGATGGGGTCCTTGATCCCCGAGGCCGTGTTCTCCCAAGAGGATTATTACCGGGAGATCTTCAGCCCGATCGCCAAGGCCATGGCACCGTTCGATACGGAACACATCATGGACCATCACTTCGCCAACTCACGTGGTGCCATTGCACGCTTCGATCGAGGAGCCATTGAGATCCGCGTGATCGACATCCAAGAGTGCCCAAGTGCGGACCTGGCCATTGCCGAATTGATCGTTACCGTGCTGAAAGCCTTGGCGAAAGGTCGTTGGGTAAGCACCTACGTCCAGCGGGCATGGAGTGAACATGATCTGCTTCCGATATTCAAAAGCGTGATCAAGGATGCCGGTAATGCAGAGATCGTGGACCGTGACTACTTGATGATGTTCGGCCTTATGAAACAGGAGCAAATGACCGCTAAGGAGCTCTGGCAATACCTTTTCGTGCAAGTGTACAATGACCTCAGCGATGGTTGCCGTACGCACATCGCCCATATCCTGGAACACGGTTGTTTGGCAGCAAGGATCCTAGCACGAACGGGCACGCATCCGACAAGGGAAGATCTTGTCCAGGTGTATTCGCGCATCGCGCATTGTTTGGATACGGACACTGCGTTCGTCTGATCACCAAGTCCATTAAGGAGTTGAAGGTTATCTCCTGAAAAGAAAAGACCCCGGCCTTCCGCAAGGAAGCCGGGGTCTTTAATTACAAAGACCTGATCAACTCAACGCATTACGCTGAAGCGCTGTTCCGTTGAGCCACCTTCCCAGATCAACCGCAGCAGGTATTGCCCGGCTGCAAGTTGTTTCACATCAACCCTCTGCACTTCTGTACCCGGTGCCGTTGGGACCGGCTGCATCACTGACCTTCCGGTCATGTCCAACACCTCTATGCGCACATTGCCCGCTGCGTGCGGCGTGCGTGTGGAGATATTGATCACATCACTCGCTGGAGAGGGCCACACGGCGGTGATCGTTGCCTGATCATTCGTTCGCACTCCATTCGGAAGCTGCGCTCCCCAAAGTTGGATATCATCAATGGCAGCTTCCACCAAACTGCCCCCATCGAGGTCAACGCCGGGCCGTATGCTGTCACTTGCATTGAACTTCAACTTGATGCTGTTCACGTTGCCCAGAACATCCTGGACGCGGAACACATTCCGGCGCCAAGTACGTTCACCGTTCTTGGTGTCCTCCAATTTCGTCCAGGTCGCACCGCCATCACCGCTGGCCGAAACCTGCCACCAGTCCGCATGTGGGTTTGCCCCGGATGGTGGATTGTTCGTGTACCAACGCCAGTAACTGATGCTTGGACCAAGAAGACCGGTCAGGTCGATCGTGGGTCCCATGAGCGTTGTGGTACCGTCGTCCACGTCGTTAGACCCGATGGGTTCCGAAATGGATGCAGCATTCCCGGTAAACCAACAAAATATACCGCCCGGTGTGTGCTGCGCATTGGTCTGCACAATAGTACTCTCATCACCTGGGGTACCGTAAGAACCGACCGGTGAGCCGAACTCCCAATTGCCCGTGAAGGCATTATCACCGGGTTGCCCCTCGGTCCATGCACCAAGTTCACTCAGGTCGTCCGCATTTTCCGTCGCCTCCAGATCATATCCGATCATGATGTAATAAGGAAGTCCGGGGTCGGAAATGTTGGCGGATACCGGTGTGACCGCGCTGACCTGATCGAAAATATCCGTCAAGGCCAGAAAATAAGCGATCACGGTGCCATTCGGTTGGGCAGGGATCTGGCCTGTATAATCACCACCCGCGCCGGTCATTTGGACAACGGACCAATCAGTGGCATTGTTCAACCTGTAATGCAATTGCACGTCTTGGAGATATTCCGTGGCCGGGAATTCAATGGCCACCAATGCGTCAATGGTGATAGGTACACCTTCAGGTGCCGTGCGAACATCGTCGTGGTAAAGCTCTGCATCGCTGATCAAGGTGATGCCGTGGATACCGAAGGCTTCCACAATGGCCAGTCCATGTGGCGTTCCGTTCGTAATGTCCCCGTCATCATCATCGGCTTGCAGAACATCCAAGAGCACATCGCGGAATGCAACACCCTCTTCACCATTGAAAACAACGGCTTGGAGACCTGGGAACGCAGCTGCGAAAAGATCGAGGGTCAACGGCATGTCATTGCCTAGCAATACGTACGTATCCCACCAAGCACCAGCAATGATCTCCCCGTTCTGGTGTACTTGACCGGTAAGGTCCGCCGGATACACTTTCGGTTCTTGATCATAACGACGGACCGTGGAATTATCATTGTCCAGGTTTATACCAAGACCCAAGACGGGGCTCTGCGTCAACGTGAGCGCCCAAATATCAGCGTACCCCTCGTTCATCCCTCCATTCCTGAACTGGTCACTTTGCGACTGGTAGAACCGATCGTTCACGCCATGGCCGTATTCGTGGTAGACCACATCGTTGATCTCCACCAACGAGCGGCAGTTGTTGCCTTCTGCAAAGAAATTGATGCCGGTGCCGTCGTAATTCGCATTGCAATCCCCGGTGGTCAGGTCCAAGCGGGCTTGAAATGCAACATCCATGCCTGTAAAGGACGGAAGCGTCGCTTTTACATGCGTATGGATCTGATTGATATACACGTAAGCTGACCGTTCACGGATATTGGAACCGCCCTGGAAGATAACCGTATTGGCACCCTCGTTCAATGTTGCATTGAAACTTGGTGAAACATTGTTCGTGCGCACATCGGCATATCTACCATACAAACTGAACGCTGCTTGAACAGGACCTGCCACTCCGGATGCCAAAAATCCGTTTACATCGGTGTAGTACGGCGTAGTGCCGAACCTGATCTCCAATTCCGGGAGACCGACCACTGTTTGCGGCACCAATGGACTTCCGTTGTACACCGAACCTGTAACGAGAACGTCCGCACCGGCATCATCATCATGGTCACCATGGTCACACGTTAGCACTTCATTGGTGCGATACCAAAGCTCTCCAGTGTGCGCATCGACCAAGCAACGGTAGTGGCCAGCCAAGTCACCCCGAAGGGTATTCACCATCAATTCATGGACCAGATGCATCCGCACGCTGTTCAACTCGTTGATCGGCAACAGCCGCAATGCGATGGACTCCGTGCTTACCACGTTGGAAAGACCTTGGGCGGCTAAGGATGTTGCTGCTTCAAAGGTTAGCGTAGGGTGAATATCCACGACCGGATCGCGGTACAGATCAGCACCGAAGGAGATCGCGCGTCCTTGTCCATCGAATTTCACCGATGCTCGGGCACCCAGCACCAAAAGACCTTGGTGCTCCTGTGCGAAATGAACGTAGCTCACCTTTCCCGCCGGGGCGACCGACTGCAATACCAGCTCTTCCATCGGTGGAAGAAAGCCAGCAAGTTCAGTACCTATGAATGTCGTGGCCTTCCCTTCCAAGTTGGCACCGGACACTGCTATCGGTGTGCCGAACCCACGACGGGGCATTCCGGAACTTTCATTGAACTCCACCGACCACTTGGGGTGCTCGGCCTTGAATTGCGCCCAGCCTGGTTGAGCGCGCAATTCAGCTTGTCGACCCCGATCAGGAACGCGTTGCGGGTCTTTGATGAAGGTGACCTCTTCCTTGACCCCAGTGGATTGCGCAAGAATTACAGGCGCAAGAAGGAGGAATGAAAAGGCGGAGAAAAAGGACAGGATACGATAGGTCATATGGTCTTTGGGTTTGAGCGTTCGCGAATTTCGCGATTCTTATCTTACGAAAAGACAATATATCGGTGGGCTTACAAGAAAGCACCGATGTTCGGCACGGTGTTCAACGCGTTCCCGCTTCGGGTACCGTGATCACCAGACCGTCGTAAGCGAGCTGTATGTTCGGTGGAAGCTCCTTGGAAACAGATGCGTGCTCTCCAAGCAAATGGCTGATATGGGTGAAGTATGCCCTTTTCGGCCCAAGCTCCAGGACCAGGTCGATCGCCTCGGATAGGTTCAAATGGGAAAGGTGCGTTCTCTTCCGGAGTGCGTTCAGGACCAAGACGTCCAAGCCCTTCAGCTTTTCCTTTTCCGCTGCAGAAATGGTTTTCGCGTCCGTGATGTATGCGAACCCGCCGATCCGAAAGCCCAGGACCGGCATTTCATGGTGCATCACCTGCACCGGCAATACTTCAATGCCTTGTGCATCGAAGGCGGAGTTCCCCACCGTATGCAACTCCAACTCCGGCACACCGGGGTACTTGTGCTCGGCGAAGGCGTAATGGAACATGCGCTTCACGGCAGCATTGGTGGCTGCATTTCCATACAGGTCCATGACCCTGTCCTGCTTGAAGTTGAAGGCACGCAACTCATCGATCCCCGCAATGTGGTCCATGTGTTCGTGGGTGAGCAGGACCGCATCCAAACGCCCTACCCCACTGCGCAAAAGCTGCTGCCGTAGGTCCGGGCCCGCATCGATCAGCAAGCTCTTCCCGTGTACTTGCACCCAAACGGAAGTCCGTAGCCGCTTGTCCCTGAGGTCCGGACTTTTGCAAACCGCGCACTCACAGGCTACCATCGGCACGCCTTGGCTTGTGCCGGTGCCCAAGAATTCCACACGGAGGGTCGCCATTTGGGCAAAGATCGCAGGTTGTCCGCCCCGAATGTATTTTCGCGCCGCTTTCCCAGCTTGCGGGTGATCTTAAATGCGGTTGGGAAGCGAACCACAATGGCAATTTGCCTTGCGGAATAGAGGAGAGGTGGCAGAGCGGTTGAATGCGGCGGTCTTGAAAACCGCTTTACTCGAAAGGGTAACGGGGGTTCGAATCCCTCCCTCTCCGCCAACGCCGCTGCGAAGCGGCGTTCCTTTTTGCTCGGACAAGGTGGAGCTTGCTCCAAACCTTGTTCGGGTAAAGAGGAACAGGGGCGCGAAGCGAACCTAGGCGTTGAAGCCTCCCCCTCCGGGATAGCGCGCCTCGCGCAATCCCTCCCTCTCCGCCAACGCCGCTGCGAAGCGGCGTTCC
>Ga0105046_10003905_pt1 | contig 23705 bp, 24 predicted proteins | sample MAT03_FD_78385 | JGI IMG/M metagenome (GOLD analysis project Ga0105046, IMG submission 78385) | Freshwater microbial communities from Lake Fryxell liftoff mats and glacier meltwater in Antarctica - MAT-03 (megahit assembly) | ecosystem: Environmental > Aquatic > Freshwater > Ice > Liftoff...
CAGGTGATGTATGAAGCTCGGCGCTTCACGCGGAATCGGCACCGAGGTCAGCAAGTGGAACTGCTCGCGGGGCAGGCGGCGCGCGACCATGATGCGCCACTCATGCGCGCCATGCGCGTAGCGAAGCGCGGCCAGCGGCAGACGAAACACGGCCGTCCAGCCGACACCACTGCGGGCCACCGTGGCGTCCCAGTCGAAGTCGGGCGAGAAGTCCTCCGAGTCGTCGGCTGCCGTGTGCAGGCCATCGGCCATGCTGCCGCCCGCGTTGACGCGAAACCACTGGGCTGAGCGTTTGGTGCCGATGGCATCGATATAGACGACGACGAAGTCCTGCGTGCGGTTGACCTGGTCGGCACGCACAACCGGGTCGCGGATCTGCTCAGTTCGGGTGTCGTAGGCAGTGACGCCGACGTACAGCGCGTGCCCGTCGAAGAGCACCTGCACGGCCGTCTGCTGCGGCAGAGGTTGGTCGAACAGCGGCTGCATGGTAAAGAAGCGCCGGTGCACAGGCGCGCGGCGCCAGGCCGGGTGCTGGAGCGTGCCGTCCAGCGGAAGCCGCTCGCCGGGCCCGAGCCGCACGGCGCGGATCGGCTCGACGCCGGGCGCGTCAGCCAGCGGCGCGATGGGCTGCGCTGCAAGGCTGGCGCAGGCCAGCAGCAGAGCGCAGGCCAACTCGAGCACCGGGTGGCAGCGGCTTCGCGTCATGCAGAGGCCTCAGCCGAGGTCGAGCACCAGCGTCTGCCAGCCGACGCGGCAGCTGCCGAGGGTCAGTTCGAGCCGGCCCTGGCCTTCGGTGACCAGCGTGACGAAGCGCTCGTGACCGTTGCCACGCGTCCACGGCGCGAAGGTGCTCGGCCCACCATAGAGCCCCTGGCCCCAGCCATCCAGATGCCCGATCTCTAGCGGCTGCCCGGCTGGCGCCAGCACCTGCACGCCCTCACCCTGCCAGCTCAGGCGCAGCGGCTCGCTCACCGGCAGCGTCCTGGCCGAAGGCACGCCGTGGCTGGCCAGGTAGCCGCGGTTGACGATGCGCAACTCGCTGCGCGTGCTGCTGCCCACACGCTCCTGGCGCAGCAGCTCGAAGCCGATCGCCGGCAGCAAGGCGGCCACGCGGAGGAATGCAGCGCTCTGCTGCGCGCAGGTCTCGGCCAGACGCTCGTAGGGTGGGTTCCAGATGCCCACGCGCGGATCGAAGCCGTCGACCTCGACCTCGCCCAGCTGTGGGTGGATGGCCTTCTTCCAGCGCCTGAAGACGCGGCCGGCGTTGTTCTGGCGGTCGAAGGCGGCGAGCGCGCGCATCTCCTTGCGGCCGAACTTCACATAGTGGTCGACAAAGGGCTTCTTGCGCTCGATCCCCAGTTGGTGAAAGATGTCCCAAAGCTCGACTACATAGGCCAACGCGCCGCGCTGGTGATAGGCGTAGTCGCTCAGGTCGCCGTGCAGCGGCTTCTCGGGCTCGTAGAGAAATTCGTGGAAGCCGCTCACGGTCGGATAGCCGGTGTGCTCGGTCATCCACGACTCGACCTGCTCGAAGATCGACAGGTCGCCCGCATCCATCTTCGAATCGGGCTTGTCGCCCAGCGGCCGGATCAGCACACCGCCGAAGGTATGCAGGTTCAGCCACACCATGATGTTCGGGTGCGTGGTGGCGAAGTCGATCACTGCCCGTGTCTCTGGCGCGCTGCCCGGGTAATGACCGGCGCCGACCTGCTTGGGCTCAGGCGCCCAGTCATGAGGAAAGTTTCGGTTGAAGTCGTACAGGTTGTCCGACAGGAAGTACGGCGCCGGGATGCTGCGGCCGTCGAAGTTGGCAATACGCCCTTCCGGGTAGAGCTTGAAGAACGGCCCTTCGTCCTCGGGCATGCGGGCGACCATCACCGGCGGGTCCAGCGTCAGGCCCTGCTCGTCACGCAGTTCGACCAGCTCACCTTGCGGGTCGGCCTGGCGCATGTAGCCCGCGAGGCCGTCGCCGTCGATGTCAGCCGCCTGCCAGTGCGCATGGCTTTGGGCCAACCTGTCGTTGGCCGGGCTCGAGCGCACGTAGCGCCCACGCTTGAGAACCTCTTCGGCACCGTCGGGCGACATGCGCGGCAGCACGTAGAAGAGCGTCGAGCGCAGCATCTCGACCATGTGCGCCGGCAGCGGCTTGCCACCGACCTCCGAAGCACCGCCGTGCAGCGCCAGCACGTCTTCGGCGATGGCCAGTGCAACGCTCGACCCGCAGACCTCTGAGGCATGCATGTTGCCGTCGATCCACACCGCCGGACGCACGCGGTCAGGCTCATGGCCGATCGTCAGCAGCAGCAGGTCGCGGCCGTCCGCGCTGTGCCCGATCGAGCGCAGGCGGGTCAGTTCGGGATACTGCTGTGCCCAGCTCTCCAGCTGGGCGAGGACCTCGGCGTGGTCGAGGTACTTCTGTCTGAACATACAGGCTCCGTGGACAGTGGCTAATCGGCGAAAGCCACGATCTTGCCTCAGCGTGCCGCCGCGGCTTGGCGCAGCCCGGCGCAGCGGCCGACCAGGCCAGGACGGCCTGAAGCCGCGTGGGTGGTCCGAGGCGGACCGGCTGAAGTGTTGCTGCCATCCGCACCACCCGGGTGTGCAGTCTCAGGGCAACTTCGGTTGGGTCGAGCCCTCGGTGCTGGTCAGCGTGTTCAGAAACAGCACGATCTTGTCCAGCTCGACCTCGGTCAGGCCAGTGGACTGCAGCAACGGCGACTTGTTGGGGTCGGGCTTGCCGCCGCTGGCCATGTAACGCACAACCTCTTTCAGGCTGGCCGCGCTGCCATCGTGAAAGTACGGGCCCGACAGTTCGACGCTGCGAAGCGTGGGTGTCTTGAAGGCGCCCCTGTCAGCCTCGTTCCTGGTGACGTTGAAGCGGCCGGGGTCGGACCGCTCTTTGACGTGGCAAAGGCGCCCGATCCAGTTCGACGCCTGAGGGCTCCAGTATTTATGGGATGGCTGATGGGTGTGGACGCAGACTCGGCCTGACTCCTTCATGAATCCTGGAGCGCTGGCGGAGAGGGAGGGATTCGAACCCTCGGTACTGCATAACAGTACACCGGATTTCGAGTCCGGCGCATTCGACCACTCTGCCACCTCTCCTGTCTTGCGGTCCCTGGGGTCAGCAGGGAGGCGGGATTCTAGCCGAGCGTCTATGCACCAACCGCACTTGCGACCGCCCTACGCCACCACCTCCAAGCGCAGCCCCGCGAGCCGCGCGTCGCCCGGCTCTGAGGTCCAGACCTGGCCCGGCGCCACGGGCCATGCATCGGTGATGGTGCCGGTGGTGACGATGTCGCCCGGGCTCACCTGCCACGCGGGCGAGTGCTGCGCCATCGCGCCGAGCCAGATCCGCAGCGCACTCAGCGGCCCGCCGAGCACGTTCTCGCCGAGGCCACGGTCCACCTCGGTGCCGCCACGGCGCAACGCCATCGACATGGCGCTCAGGTCAGCCCCCAGCGTCTGCCAGCCGGCCACCTGCACGCGCGGGCCGACGAACAGGCGGCCGTGCAAAGCGAAGTCCGCCACCGTGTCGGGCGCGGTGAAGCGCCAGTCGGCGCAGTGCGTGTGCACGATCTCGAACCCATGCGCCACCCACTCCAGGCAGCCGGCCAGGGCCGCCTCGTCCATGCCGGCCTCGGGCGCGCGGGCGAAGCCGAACACCACTTCGGGCTCGATGCGCGGCTGCACCAGGCCCGTCACCGACAGCTGCCCCTCGGGCCCATCGAGCAAGGATGCGGTGCGGTCCCACACCGGCCCCCAGATGGGCGCGTGCACACCGTAACGGGCCCAGATGGTGCGGTTGGTGAAGCCGATCTTCCAGCCCAGCTGCCGCTCGCCGCGCGCCTGCCGCTGCTGGCGCACCTGCTCGGCGACGACGTAGGCCTCGAGCAGGCCCAGGCCCGGTTGCTGAACCGAAGGCAGCGTCATCAGCCGCGCCTCGTCGTAGGCGGCCAGCAGTTCGGCCGCCAGTTCTGCGGTCGCCCCGCTCATGGCCGCAATACCTGCAGACCGCCCAGGTAAGGCCGCAGCGCCTGCGGGATGGCGATGCTGCCGTCGGCCATCTGGTGGTTCTCCAGCACCGCCACCAGCGCGCGCCCGACGGCCAGCCCCGAGCCGTTGAGCGTGTGCACGTACTCGACCTTGCCCTGCGCGTTGCGAAAGCGCGCCTGCATGCGCCGCGCCTGGAAGGCCTCGCAGTTGCTGCACGAACTGATCTCGCGGTAGCAGCCCTGCGCCGGTAGCCAGACTTCGAGGTCGTAGGTGCGGGCGCTGCCGAATCCCATGTCTCCGCTGGCCAGCGCGACCACACGATAAGGCAGCTCGAGCTTCTTCAGCACCGCTTCGGCGTGCCCGACCATCTGCTCGAGGGTGGCGTCGCTGTGCTCGGGGTGCACGATCTGCACCATCTCGATCTTGTCGAACTGGTGCTGGCGGATCATGCCGCGCGTGTCGCGCCCGGCGCTGCCGGCTTCGCTGCGAAAGCAGGGCGTGTGGGCGGTCAGCTTGATGGGCAGCTGCGCCGCATCCAGTATCTGCTCGCGCACCGTGTTGGTCAGCGGGATCTCCGAGGTGGCGATCAGGTACTGCTCTGGTTGCGTCGCATCACCGCCCTTGCGCACGATGAACATGTCGTCGCCGAACTTGGGCAACTGCCCGGTGCCTTCGAGCACTTCGCGGTTGACGACATAGGGCGTGTAGCACTCGGTGTAGCCGTGCTCCTGCGTCTGCGTGTCGAGCATCAGCTGTGCCAGCGCGCGGTGCAGCCTCGCCGCGGGGCCGCGCATGAAGCCGAAGCGCGAGCCGGCCAGCAGCGCACCGGTTTCGAAGTCCAGCCCGAGCGGCCCGCCCAGATCGACATGGTCGCGCGGCGTGAAGGGCAACGCTTGCGGCTCGCCGCCCTGCGGGCTCCAGCGCCGCAGCTCGACGTTGGCGCTCTCGTCGGCGCCGTCGGGCACCGCGGCCTGCAGCAGGTTGGGCAGGCTCATCAGCAGGTGTTGCAGTTCGGCCTGCAGCGCCGGCAGACGGTCGGCGCAGCGCTGCTGTTCGTCGGCGATGCCGGCGACTTCGGCCATCGGCGCGCTGCTGTCTTCGCCGCGGCCCTTGAGCTGCCCGATCTGCTTGCTCAGCGCGTTGCGCCGTGCCTGCAGCTGCTCGCTGGCGGTCTGGATCTGCTTGCGCTCGGCCTCCAAAGCGACAAAGCGCGCCGCGTCGAGAAAGGGTTGCGGCTTGCGCCGGCGTTCAAGCTGCGCGACCACGGCGTCGAGGTCGCGGCGCAAAAGGCTGATGTCGATCATGGGGAATCTCTGTCTGGAGCTATGGCAATCGGATGTCAAAACGGCGCCTGCAGGGCGCCGTTTACGGGGTCGGGCGCAGGCAGTGGGCGTCAGGATCGGGAGGCCGCCAGCTCGGCCATGCTGCGATCACCCAACCCGCGCGGCAGCGGAAAGCGCACGTCCTCGTACACACCGTCCATCTTGCGGATCGACAGCGCGCCAAACTGGCGCAGCCGCGCAATCACCTGCTGCACCAGGATGTCGGGCGCCGAGGCGCCGGCCGTCAGGCCCACGCGACGGCGGCCCTCCAGCCACTGCGGCAGCAAGGCTTCGGCGTCGTCCACCATGTAGGCCGCGGTGCCCAGCCGCTCGGCCAGTTCACGCAGGCGGTTGCTGTTGCTGCTGGTCGGGCTGCCGACGACGATGACCACGTCCACCGCAGGCGCCATCACCTTGATCGCGTCCTGCCGGTTCTGCGTGGCGTAGCAGATGTCCTGCATCTTCGGCTCGCGCACATGGGGGAAGAAACGCTTCACCTCGGCCAGGATCTGCGCCGCGTCGTCCACCGACAGCGTGGTCTGCGTGACCACCGCCAGCTTGTTTCCGCGCGGTCGCACCGCCGCCACGTCAGCGGTCTCTTCGACCAGATAGATGCCCTCGGAAAGCTGGCCCATCGTGCCTTCCACCTCGGGGTGGCCCTTGTGGCCGATCATGATGAACTCATAGCCTTCCTTGGCCAGCTTGGCCACCTCGACGTGCACCTTGGTGACCAGCGGGCAGGTGGCGTCGAACACCTGGAAGCCGCGCTCGCCGGCCTCCACGCGCACCGCCTTGCTCACGCCGTGCGCGCTGAAGACCAGCGTGGCCCCGGGCGGCACGTCGGCCAGGTCCTCGATGAAGATCGCGCCCTTGGCCTTCAGGTCGTTGACCACATAGGTGTTGTGCACGATCTCATGGCGCACATAGATCGGCGCGCCGAACTTCTGCAGCGCCCGCTCGACGATCTCGATCGCCCGGTCCACCCCGGCGCAGAAGCCGCGCGGCTCGGCCAGGACCACTTCTTCGAGTTCGATCGCCATCGTCACAGTACTCCCAGCAGGCGAACGTCAAAGCGCACGCTGCAACCCGCAAGCGGGTGGTTGAAATCAAACAGCAGCCAGTCGCTGCCGCGCTCGCGAACCACACCGGCATAGGCGGCCTGGCCGTCAGGGGTCGGAAACTGAACCACGTCGCCCACGTCATAGGCCGCATCGGCGTCGCCGAACTCGTCGAGCAGCGCGCGCTTGACGCGTTGCAACAGCGCCGGGTTGCGTTCGCCGAAGGCCGCGCCCGCAGGCAACTCGAAACTGCACTCGGCACCTTCGGGCAGGCCGATCAGCAGCGCCTCGACCGCCGGCGCCAACTGCCCGCTGCCCAGCGACAGCGTGGCCGGCTTGTCGTCGAAAGTGTCGACGACTGCCGCGCCGCCAGGCCCGCTGAGCCGGTAATGCAGCGTCAGGAACGAACTGGGCTGGACGGTTGGGATCAAGACAGGTGGCACGAAGAGGGTTGTTGGGCGGGCGCTAGACTGGGCCAGATTCTACGAGGCGCCGCCGCCTGGCCAGCCGTCACACCATGCCGATGAAAGACCTGCCCGCCGAGCAACGCCCGCGCGAAAAGCTGCTCGCCCGCGGCCCCGCGGCCCTGGCCGACACCGAGCTGCTGGCCCTGCTGCTGCGCACCGGCTACCGCGGCCGCGGCGTCTTCGCGCTGGCCGAGGACCTGCTGGCGGCCTGCAACGGCCTGGCCGGGCTGCTGCAGGCCGATCTGTCGCAGCTGGCTCGCGTCAAGGGCCTGGGGCCGGCCAAGCGGGCCGAACTGGCCGCCGTGATGGAGCTGGCGCGGCGCGCGCTGGCCCAGCAAATGCGGGCCGCGCCGATATTCGACTCGCCGCAGCACGTGAAGGACTACCTTGCGCTGCAACTGGCCGGCCAGACGCGCGAGGTGTTTGCCGTGCTCTTCCTCGACGCCCAGCAGCGGCTGCTGCATTGGCAGGAGATGTTCAGCGGCACGCTGACGCAGACCAGCGTCTACCCGCGCGAAGTGGTGCGGCGCGCGCTCGAACTCAATGCCGGCGCGGTGGTGCTGGCGCACAACCATCCGTCGGGTGTGGCCGAGCCCTCGCGCGCCGACCAGTACCTGACGCAGACGCTGAAGAGCGCGCTGGCGCTGGTCGACGTGCGCGTGCTCGATCACATGGTGGTGGGGCGAGGGAGCGTGGTCTCGATGGCCGAGCGTGGGTTGCTGTGAGCACACCGCGTGGCTGACGAACCGAAACCTGCACGCTCTTCGGGCAGCTATCGAAGCGACAGCCTGCAAGACCTGGCCGCGCTGCGCGAGGCGCTGCAGCAGCAACGCGCCGAGGCCGAGGCCGCCGCGCGTCAACTGCGCGAACAGCGCCTTCAGGCCGAACGCCTGGCGGCGCTGTTCGCCAACGCGGTCGGGCCCGTGACCGCAATGCGCCCGCATCGACGCGCCGATCTGCGCCGCCCGCTGCCAGCCCCCTGGCCGCGACAGCGCGAAGCCGACGAGCGCGCGGCGCTGGCCGAAGCGCTGTCCGATGAGGTCGACGTGGAGTCGCTGCTGCAGACCGACGACGGGCTGAGCTTTCGCCGCCCCGGCGTCGGCCCCGAAGTGGCCACCCGGCTGCGCCGCGGCCACTGGGCCATCCAGTCGCAGATCGACCTGCACGGCCTGCGACGCGACGAGGCGCGGGATGCCCTCGCGGCGTTCGTGCGCGAGTCGATGCGCCGCGGCGACCGCTGCGTGCGCGTGGTGCACGGCAAGGGGCACGGCTCGCCCGGCCGCCAACCGGTGCTCAAGCAGAAAGTACAGCGCTGGTTGGCGCAATGCGGTGAGGTGATCGCCTTCGCACAGGCCAGTGGCCCGCAAGGCGGCGCCGGGGCGCTGATCGTGCTGCTGGCCGGCCAGCCGCCGCGTCGCTCGCAGCGTGGATAAACGCGGCCGGGTTTCGACCGGCTACGCGCCGATCATGCGCGTGGCGGCGGCCACGATGCCCTGCGCCGCAGCGGCACCGGGCTGAATCTCCAGCAGCAGCTTGCGCCGCTGCACCGACTCGCGCACGGCAGGGTCCAGCGGGACTTCGCCCAGCAGCTCGACGCGCAGCGCGCGCTCCAGCGTCGGGTTGACGTAGCGGTCGATCACTTGCTGCAACTGCTGGCGCACCGCGCGGCCCTCACCGGCATGCCGCACCTGGTTGACCAGCAGGTGGATCAGCGTGCGTTGCTGCATGCCCGCCAGCACCTTGATGGTGGCGTAGGCGTCGGTCAGCGAGGTGGGCTCCGGGGTGGCCACCACCAGCACATCGGCGGCCAGCGAGACGGTGTACAGCACCACATCGCTGATGCCGGCGCCGGTGTCGAGCAGTATGCGGTCGTAGCGCGGGGCCATCTGATCGACCACCTGCTGCAACTGCTCGCGCACCTCGGGCGTCATGCGCGAGTACTCGACCATGCCCGAGCCCGCGAGCAGCACGGAAAAGCCACCGGGCGCCGCTACGACGGCCTCGTCAAGCGGCACCCTGCCGGTGAACACGTCGTGCAGCGTCACCTTGGGTACCAGGTCGAGCATGACATCCAGATTGGCCAGCCCGAGGTCGGCGTCGAGAACCAGCACACGCTGGCCCTGGCGCGCCAGTGCCGCGGCCAGGTTGGCCGCGACGAAGGTCTTGCCGACACCCCCCTTGCCGCTGGTGACGGCAGTGATGTTGGCATGGCGCACGGCCAGCGGCTGGCCCGGCGGAAGCGTCATTCGTGGTCCTGGAAGGTTTCGAACAGCATACGCCGCTCATCATTGGTGACCACCGACGCAGCCGCAGGCTCCAGATGCACCAGGTTGCGGCCCAGCGTCTTGGCGCGGTAGAGCTGCTTGTCGGCACGCTCGAACCACAGCTGCGCCGACGAGCGCACCCACGGCGGCGCAAACGCTCCGCCCACGCTGACGGTGGCGCGGATGGCCACGTTCATGCCCAGCAACACGGAGGTCTCTTCGACCCGGCGGCGCACCCGCTCGGCCACCGTGGTGCCGAAGGCCACCGGGCAGTTCGGCAGCACGATGGCGAACTCCTCGCCGCCCGCGCGCGCCACCAGATCCATCGGCCGCACCACTTCGAGCAATGCACCGGCCACCGCCTTGAGCACCAGGTCGCCCGCGGCATGGCCGTGGGTGTCGTTGACACGCTTGAAGTGGTCGATGTCCAGCACCAGCAGCAACGCGGGCTCGCCGTTGCGCGCCACGCGGTCGATCTCGCGCTCGAGCGCATGGTCGAAGCTGCGCCGGTTGGCCAGGCCGGTCAGCGCATCGCGGCTGGACAGGTCCACCAGCGTGTCGACCAGCGCCTGCGTCCACGCAGCGCTGCCGGGCTCACCCGCGGGCTGGGGCTGGCCGGCCTGGCGCAGCAGTTGCAGCGCACGGTCGAAGTCCGGCGCTGCCAGGCCAGTGCTCGGGGCTGTACTCGGGTGAGTACTTGGGTGAGTACTCGTGTGAGTACTCGGGTGGGGCAGCGGTGAGTCCACGCGATCGGATTGGTCGGGCAAGGAGCACAGTGGGCAGATTCGAACCAGTCTATCAGCGGCCCGACACGGCCACTGGCTCGAAATGCCGGGCTTCCGGCCGCCATCTCCGCGCGTCGGCGCCGCGGGCGCCATCGCACACTGCACCACCGCCCTGGCCACCCGATGCCCGCTGCCCTGCTGCCCCGACCCGCACCGAGTCCGTCGCCACCTGACAACGAGTTCACGTTCTCTCACGCCGACTTCGAACGCGTGCGCGCGCTGATCTATCGGCATGCCGGCATCAGCCTGCACGACGGCAAGCGGGCGATGGTCTACAGCCGACTGACACGCCGCCTGCGCGACAGCGGGGAGCGCGACTTTGGCGCCTACCTGCGCCGGCTTGATGCGCTGCCGGCAGGCCACGAACAGTGGCAGGAGTTCGTCAACTGCCTGACGACCAACCTGACCGCGTTCTTCCGCGAAGACCACCACTTCGTGCTGCTGGTCGAAGACCTGCAGGGCCGCCGCGGCGGCCCGATTCGCATGTGGTGCGCCGCCGCGTCGACGGGCGAGGAGCCCTACTCGCTGGCGATGACGGTGCAGGAGACGCTGGGCTCGGGCGCCAACCTGACGCTGCTGGCCAGCGACATCGACACCGCCGTACTGGCCACGGCGCGGCGCGCGGTCTACGAGACCGACGCGCGCGGCCTGTCGCCCGAGCGGCTGCGCCGGCACTTTCAGCGCGGCACCGGCGTCAACGCCGGGCACATCCGCGTCAAACCCGAACTGGCGCGCCTGGTGGAGTTCCGCAGCTTCAACCTGATGAGTGCCGACTGGTCTTCGCTCGGCGGCCCGATGGATATCGTCTTCTGCCGCAACGTGATGATCTACTTCGACGCGCCCACGCAGCGCCGGGTGCTCGAGCAGATCCACCGCGCGACGCGCCCGGGCGCCATGCTGTATGTGGGCCACTCGGAGAACTTCACCGAGTCGCGCGACCTGTTCCGCCTGCGCGGCAAGACGGTCTACGAGCGGGTCTGAGGAATGCAGGCCCAGGCGCAGGCCCTCTCGGCCCTCTCATCGATCAGCACGCGCGGCGCCAGCGCCGGTGCGCAAGAGCGCATGGCGCGCCTGCGCGCGCGGACGCGCCGCGCCGGCGAGGCCTCGTTCTTCTTCCACGACGCCCACTTCGACAACGCTGCGGTGAAGGTGCTGCCCGGCGAGCACTTCGTGCACGACGAGGACGTGCTTGTGATGACCACCCTGGGCAGCTGCATCGCCGCCTGCCTGTGGGACCGCGAGCGCCGCATCGGCGGCATGAACCACTTTCTGCTGCCTGAGGGGCCGGTGGCCGACGGCGGACGCTACGGCGCCTTCGCGATGGACCTGCTGATCGGCGAACTCGTCAAGCGCGGTGCCTCACGCATGACGCTGGAGGCCAAGGTGTTCGGCGGCGGCGCGGTGATCGGCGGCATGACCACGATCAACGTCGGCGAGCGCAACACCCGATTCGTGCTCGACTACCTGCGCACCGAGCGCATCGCCGTGGTCTCCAAGGACGTGCTCGACATCCACCCGCGCAAGGTCTGCTTCATGCCGGCCAGCGGCAAGGCGATGGTCAAGCGGCTGGCCGCCACGCAGGCGGCCATGCTGGCCGCGCAGGAACAGAACGCTGCGACGCGCCTGCCCGCGCCATCGGCCGGCGGCAGCATCGACCTCTTCTGAAGCCCCGAGGTGAGCTGATGGACCGACCCGCCAAGATACGCGTCATCGTGGTCGACGATTCTGCGTTGGTGCGCGGCCTGTTGACCGAGATCGTCAACCGGCAGCCCGACATGGAGTGCATCGGCGCCGCACCCGACCCGCTGGTGGCGCGCGAGATGATCCGCGAACGCAACCCCGACGTCATCACGCTCGACATCGAGATGCCGCGCATGGACGGGCTGGACTTCCTGGCCCGCCTGATGCGCCTGCGGCCGATGCCGGTGGTGATGGTCTCCACGCTGACCGAACGTGGTGCCGAGGTGACGATGAAGGCGCTGGAGCTGGGCGCGGTGGACTTTGTCGCCAAGCCCAAGATCGGCGTGGCCGACGGCCTGCAGCGCCTGGGCGAGGAGATCACCGAGAAGATCCGCACCGCGGCACGCGCCCGTGTGCGCCGGCTGGCGCCGGAGCCCACGGCCGCGGCGGCCGCAGGTGCCGCGGCGGTTGTCGCGCCCCGCGCCCTGGGCCGCCTGTCGACCGAAAAGCTGATCTTCATCGGCGCCTCTACCGGTGGCACCGAGGCCACGCGCGAAGTGCTGATGCAGTTGCCCGCCGACAGCCCGGCGGTGCTGATCACCCAGCACATGCCCCCGGGCTTCACGAAGAGCTACGCAATGCGGCTGGATGGCCTGTGCCGGCTGCGCGTGAAAGAAGCCAGCGACGGCGAGCGGCTGCTGCCCGGCCACGCCTACATTGCCCCCGGCGGCCTGCATCTGTCGGTCGAGCGCTCCGGCGCCAACTACGTGGCGCGCGTGCGCGACGGCGAACCGGTCAACCGCCACAAGCCGTCGGTCGAGGTGCTGTTCCGCTCGGCCGCGCAGGTGGTCGGACCCAACGCGATCGGCGTCATGCTCACCGGCATGGGCGCCGACGGCGCACGCTCGATGCGCGAGATGCGCGATGCCGGCGCCTGGAACGTCTGCCAGGACGAGGCCAGCTGCGTGGTCTTCGGCATGCCGCGCGAAGCCATCGCCGCCGGCGCGGCACACGAGGTGCTGCCGCTGGCGCGCATCGCGCCCGCAATGCTCGAGCGGCTGCGCAGCACGGTCGGCGCGGCGCTGACGCGCATCTGACCACCCTACGCCGGCGTCAGCGCGCCGGCTTGGGCAAGAACAAGGCCTGCAGGTCCGACAGGAAGTCGAAGCCACGCGCGCTGGGCCACACCCGCTCGTCATCGCCCTGCCCTTCGCGCTCGACCAGCCCACGGGCCTGCGCGTGCGCCAGCGCGGCCTGCACGGCAGAGGGCGGCAGCCCGGTGCGCTCGCCGAACTGCCTGAGCGCAAAGCCCTCGCGCAGCCGCAGCGCGCCGAGCATGTACTCGAAGGGCAGCTGGGCGCGCGGCACTTCTTCTTCGTTGGACACCGCGGCGCCGGCCAGGGCATGCTGCATGTAGGCGGCCGGCTCGCGCCAGCGCACCTGGCGCAGCACACGGTGCGGGAAGCTGATCTTGCCGTGCGCGCCGGCGCCGATGCCCAGGTAGTCGCCGAATTGCCAGTAGTTCAGGTTGTGCCGGCTGCGGTGGCCGGGCTGGGCGAAGGCACTGACCTCGTAGCGCTGCAGTCCGCTGGCGGCGGTGCGTTCGACGATCAGGTCGAGCATGTCGCTGGCCGCATCGTCATCGGGCAGCGCCGGCGGGTGCCTGGCGAACCAGGTGTTCGGCTCCAGCGTCAGGTGGTAGATCGACAGGTGCGGCGGCGCGTAAGACATCGCCTGCTGCAAGTCCCGCTCCAGCGCCGGCAGCGTCTGGCCGGGCAGCGCGTACATCAGGTCGATGTTGAAGGTGTCGAAGGCCTCGGCGGCCTCTTGCACCGCGGCATGCGCCTGTGCAGCGTCATGCACGCGGCCGATGGCGCGCAGGCTGTCGTCGTCGAAGCTCTGCACGCCGATCGACAGCCGCGTCACGCCGGCGGCCGCGAAGGCGCGGAAGCGTTCTCGCTCGAAAGTGCCGGGGTTGGCCTCCAGCGTGATCTCGCACGCGGGCGCCAGCGGCAGACGGGCACGCACGTCGGCCAGCAAGCGGTCGATCGACTCGGGCGCGAACAGGCTGGGCGTGCCCCCGCCGATGAACACGCTGCCGATGCGCCGGCCCCAGACCAGCGGCAGGGCCGCGTCAAGATCGGCGCGCAGCGCGTCCAGGTACTGCGCCTCGGGCGGCGCCGCCTTGGACTCGTGCGAGTTGAAATCGCAGTACGGGCACTTGCGCAGGCACCAGGGCAGGTGCACGTACAGCGACAGCGGGGGCAAGGCGCCCAGTTGCAGCGTGCCCGGGCGCAGGTGGTGCTCGACGCTCGCGGCCGCGCTGGTGGAGACCGACGGCAGCAGCGTGGGCATCGGCCGCGACGGCTTCACGTCAGCCTCATGACAGCCAGTGCGCCAGGATCAGCGCGCGCATCTGCTGCGCGGCCTGCGCCCGGTGGCTGAGGCGGTTCTTCGTCGCCGCGTCCAACTCGGCCACCGTGCAGCCGACGTCCGGCAGAAACATCAGCGGGTCGTACCCGAAACCGCCCTCGCCGCGCGGCGCATCCAGGATCTCGCCGGCCCAATGCGCGCTGGCGATCAGCGGCTCGGGGTCATCGGCATGGCGCAACGCCACCAGCGTGGCGCTGTAGTGCGCGCTGCGCTGCGACGCACCTTGCAGCGCCTGCAGCAGCCGCGCGTTGTTGGCGGCGTCCTGCGCCCGGCGGGTGGCCTCGCGTTCGGCCTGCACAGGCACGCTGCCCGCCCAGTGCGCCGAGATCACCCCGGGCGCGTCGCCGAGAGCCTTCACGCACAGCCCGGAGTCGTCGGCAATCGCTGCCGCGCCAGACGCACGCGCCGCGTGGCGCGACTTGGCCAGCGCGTTCTCGACAAAAGTGGCGTGCGGCTCTTCGGCCTCGGTGACGCCCAGCTCGCCCTGCGCCTGCAACTGCAGCGGCAGGCCGTCGAACAGCGCCTTCAGCTCGGCCAGCTTCTTGGCGTTGTTGGACGCCAGCACCAGCCTCATCCGGCCGCCACCCCCGAGGCCAGCACCCGGCGCTGCTCGGCCACCAGCTCGCCGATGCCCTTGGCGGCCAAGGCCAGCAGCTGGTCCATCTCGCCGCGTGAGAAGGGCACACCCTCGGCCGTGCCCTGCACTTCGACGAAGCCGCCGCTGCCGGTCATGACGACGTTCATGTCGGTGTCGCAGGCGCTGTCCTCGGTGTATTCCAGGTCGAGCAGCGGCGTGCCCTCGACGATGCCCACCGACACCGCGGCGACGAAGTCGCGCACCGGCGATGCAGCCAGGCGACCTTGTGCCATCAACCAGGCCACCGCATCCTGCGCGGCGACGAAGGCGCCGGTGATGGCCGCGGTGCGCGTGCCGCCATCCGCCTGCAGCACGTCGCAGTCGATCAGGATGCTGCGCTCGCCCAAGGCCTCGAGGTCGAACACCGTGCGCAACGAGCGCCCGATCAGACGCTGGATCTCCTGCGTGCGGCCGCTTTGCTTGCCGCGCGCGGCCTCGCGGTCACTGCGCGTGTGGGTGCTGCGTGGCAGCATGCCGTACTCCGCCGTGACCCAGCCTTGCCCGCTGCCGCGCTTGTGCGGTGGCACTTTCTCTTCCACCGACGCTGTGCACAGCACGCGTGTGTGACCGAAGGCCACCAGCACGGCGCCCTCGGCGTGCCGCGTGTAGCCACGCTCCAGGGTGATCGGGCGCAGCGCATCGGCGGCGCGACCGGCAGTGCGCCGAAAGCTCATGAAGATTCCTCTATCTGCGTTTGTGGGACGAACGCTGGATGGCCTCGTTGATCTCGCGTATCGAGCGCTCGATCTCGGCTTCGTCCAGCTCGTCGGTGGGGCTGTCGGCGATGCTCGCCTGGATGGTCGAGGCGAAGACCTCTTCACCCAGCGTCTGCGTCGAGATGCCGCTGCGGCCGTCGCCGTTCTCGGCCGACTCCCACTCGACGCACAGTGCCGTCACATTGTCGCTCTTCGGGCCGGCGCGGCGCAGCGCCTGCTCGACCAGTTCGGGCACCGCGTCGGAGATCGGGCTCTCGGCCAGCAGACCGGTGATCTCGCTGTCGGGTACGCTGGACCACAGGCCGTCGGAGCACAGCAGCAGACGGTCGCCGGGCAGCATCAGCAAGGGTCCCGCGGTGTCGATCACCGGCTTGCCGGGGCTGCCCAGGCAGGTGAAGAGCACGTTGCGGTTGAAGCGCTCGCCGCTCGGCACCACCTGCGACAGCGTGTCTTGCAGCTCACTGTAGGAATGATCGCGCGTGCGCGCAATCAGCTTGTCGCCACGCACCAGGTACAGCCGCGAATCGCCGCAATGCGCCCAGTAGGCCGCGTTGCCCTGCAGCAGGCAGGCGATGACGGTGGTGCGCGGCGTATCCATCAGCCCGCGTTCGGCGGCGTAGCGCAGCAGTTGGTGATGGCCGGCGATGATGGCTTCGTGCAGAAACTGCAGCGGCTCATGCAGCGCCGGCCGGGCCTCGCGCTGGAACAACGCGGCCAATGTCTGCAAGGCCAGTTGCGAGGCCACCTGGCCCTCGGGATGCCCGCCCATGCCGTCGGCCAGGGCGAACAGACCGGCATCCCGCGTATAGCAGTAGCCCATGCGGTCTTCGTTGCGCTCACGACCGCCTTTGCGACTGACCTGATAAACGGCGAAGCGCATCGCGAGCCAAGGCTAGGGCTTGGCGCCGGTCTTCAAGGTCTCGAGCTGCAGCTTGAGCCGTTCGCTGAACGTGAGTTTGGTGTAGCGCCGCTCTGACTCGCGCGCGAGTTCCTTCTGCAGCGCGAACACGCTTTGCGGCCTGGACAGCGGATCGAGCGACATGCACCACTCGGTGACCTCGATCAAATTGTCCGAGTACACGTTGCGCAGCCTCGACAGACTCAGCGCCAGGCGGTCTTTCTCCAGCCGCTGCGGCGCGTCGTTCGGAGGGTAGCCCTGCATGCAGGCATAGATGCAGGCGCCGATCGCGTAGATGTCGGTCCACGGGCCGAGCGCCCCGTCGCGTCGGTACATCTCGGGCGCGGCGAAGCCCGGCGTGTACATCGGGCGGATGAAGTTGCCTTCCTTGGACAGCACCTCGCGCGCCGCGCCGAAGTCCAGCAGCACCGCCTTGTTGTCGTTGGTGATGAAGATATTGGCCGGCTTGATGTCCAGATGCAGCATCTTGTGCTGGTGCACGATGCGCAAGCCGCGCAGGATCTCGTCGAACAGGCTGCGGATGGTGCTTTCGCGGAACACCTTGTCGCGCTTGAGGTCGCGCGCGGTCACGATGAAGTCCTGCAGCGTGTCGCCCTGCAGGTAGTTCATGACCATGTAGACGGTCTCGTTCTCGCGGAAGAAGTTGAGCACGCTGACCACACTGGGGTGGCTGATCTGCGCCAGCGAGCGGCCTTCCTCGAAGAAGCTCTTCAGTCCCAGGCGGTACAGCGGCTGCTTGTCTGGCTTGACGCGCGGCGTCAGCTCGCCCGGCGAGCGCTCGGCCAGCGAGGCCGGAAGGTACTCTTTGATCGCCACCGAATGGCGTTCTGCATCCTCGGCCAGATAGACGACGCCGAATCCACCGGCAGCGAGCTTCTTGATGACCTGGTAACCCCCGACCACCGTGCCCGAGGGCAAGGGCGCGGGCTTGGGCTTGGACATAATCGGCGCGAAAGGGGGGGTTCGATGTCAGTCTACAGCATGACCGGCTACGCCAATGCCAGCGCTGGGGAGCCTTCCAAGGGCTTGTCAGCCGGTGCGGTATCGGTGGAGATGCGTTCGGTCAACGGGCGCTTCCTTGACCTGTCGCTGCGCCTGCCCGACGAGTTGCGTGCGCTCGAGCCGGCACTGCGCGAAATGGTGGGCGCGCAAATCAAGCGCGGCAAGGTGGAACTTCGCATCAGTCTGGCCCGCGACGCCGAGACGGCCTTGCCCGAACTCGCCACCGAGCCGCTTCGGCGCCTGGCCGAACTGCAACGGCAGGTGCAGGCCCAGTTGCCGCAAGCCGCATCGTTGACGGTGCACGAGGCGCTGCACTGGTGCCGCGGCAGCACCTCGCTGCCACCGCAGGAGGGCACCGTGATGCAGGCCGCGCGCGCGGCCGGCGCCGCCTTGCGCGAGGCGCGTGCGCGCGAAGGCGCGCGGCTGGTGGCGGTGCTGATGGAGCGTCTGGCCGAGTTACGCCGCCTGGCCGCCAACGCCGCGCCGCTGGTGCCACAGGTGGTACAGCGCCAGCAGCAGCGCTTCATCGAACGCTGGCAGGAGGCGCTGCAAAGCACCGGTATGGCCCAGAGCCTGCCCGCGCTGACGTTGCAGGAACGCGCGCTGACCGAAGCGGCCTCGTACGCCATCCGTATCGACGTCGCCGAAGAGTTGGCGCGGCTGGGCGCGCACCTCGACGAGATCGAACGCCTGCTGAACGCCGGCGGGGAGCTCGGCAAGCGGCTGGACTTTCTGATCCAGGAACTTCAGCGCGAGGCCAACACGCTGGGCTCCAAGTCTGCGGTGCTCGAGTTGTCGGCACTGTCAGTCGAGATGAAAGTGGCCATCGAACAGATGCGCGAGCAGGTGCAGAACATCGAGTAGGTGCTCGGGGGGTCCGAGGCGATCCCCGAGAACGCACTAACCCGTTGTCGTGTAAGGCATGCGCCACTACGGCGGTCGGTGCCCCCCGAAATTCCAGGGGCGCAGGCATCCGCGAAGTGACGCTGTCAACTTCAACCGCAACAACAACCGCCGCGTGCGGGTGACGTAATTGCAGCGTCGATCGCCACAGGCGAGTAGCCCGCTTGCCTGATGGCGTCGTTCAGTGCCGCCGCATCGGCTTTGGTCTGATCGATGGTCACGCGATGCGTTGCCAGATCGATCTGAACCATCGCACCCGGATCAACATCCTTCACCGCCTTGGTGATGGTGCTGACGCAGTGCCCACAGGTCATGTCCTTGACTTCGAAGGTCGTCATCGGGTGTTCCCATCAGAGTGGAGTAAATGAAGAACCTACTCTCAACCCTCCCACTATGGGAATGTCAAGCAGTTTTCTTCGATACCCTCACCGCCAACAGATTCGGGCTCGGAAGCACGCGCACCTCACTCGGCCAGTTCATCCAGGATCGGGCAGTCAGGCCGGTCATCGCCGTGGCAGCAGTCAGCCAGCGATTCCAGCGTGCGCTTCATGGCAGCCATCTCGCCCATGCGGCGGTCCAGATCGGCCACGTGCGAGAGCGCGATGCGCTTCACGTCGCCACTGGCGCGGCGCCGGTTCTGCCACAGCTTGAGCAGTGCGGCGATCTCGACCATGCTGAACCCCAGTTCGCGCGCCCGGCGAATGAAGCGCAGGGTATGCACCTCTCTTGAGCCGTACTGACGGTAACCCGATGCCGTGCGCCCGACTTTGGGCAACAGTGACAGCGATTCGTAGTGCCGGATCATCTTGGCCGACACGCCAGAGCGCGCCGCCGCTTCACCGATGTTGAAGGGCGCCTCAGTCATCTCGAATTCCGTCATTTCGCCGTTCCCTTCCAGCGCCGCAACAGCAGTGCATTGCTCACCACACTCACGCTGCTGAAGGCCATCGCCGCGCCGGCGATCACGGGGTTCAGCAGTCCGAAGGCGGCCAGCGGCACGCCGACCAGGTTGTAGACAAAAGCCCAGAACAGGTTTTGCCGAATCTTGGCGTAAGTGCGGCGTGAGATGTCGATGGCATCGGCCACCAGACTGGGCTTGCCGCGCATCAGCGTCACGCCCGCCGCGTGCATGGCTACATCGGTGCCAGTGGACATGGCGATGCCCACGTCGGCGGCGGCCAGTGCCGGTGCGTCGTTGATGCCGTCGCCGATCATGGCCACCACCGCGCCACCCTGCTTCAGCTTCGCGACGATGTCGGCCTTGTCTTGCGGCAGCACTTCGGCCTCGACCTGGTCGATGCCGAGCGCAGTGGCAACCGCGTTGGCGCTGCCTCGGTTGTCGCCGGTGACGAGCACCGTCTTGATCTTCAACGCCTGCAATCGGGCCACAGCGTCGCGGGCATCGGCCTTCACCGTGTCGCCGAAGGCAAACAAGCCCACCAACACGGGTTTGTCGGTGACATCGGCCAGCCATGACACGGTTTGACCTTGTGCTTCGTGTTGCTGCGCCGGCTGCACCAGCACGCCGAAGTCGACGCCCAACTCGTTCACGTATCGCGTGCTGCCCAGCCGAAGTTCGCGGCCGGCCACCAACGCAGACATGCCCTTGCCAGCCACGGCGCGCACCTGGGTTGCTGCAGGCGCAGCTGCGCCCTCGGCAGCGGCGGCATCGAGCACCGCACGCGCCAGGGGATGTTCGCTGCCGGCCTGAATGGCCGCCGCAGCCGCCAGAAGGGCACGCCGATCCCCGACGGCGGGAACAGCTGCCACGAGCCTGGGCTTGCCCTCGGTCAAGGTGCCGGTCTTGTCGAAGGCCACCACCGTGATGGCGTGGGCCACCTCCAACGCCTCGGCGTCCTTGATCAGGATGCCGTGGCGCGCCGCCACACCGGTGCCGGCCATGATGGCTGTAGGGGTGGCCAGGCCCAAGGCACACGGGCAGGCGATCACCAGCACCGCCACAGCGTTGAGGATGCCCTGCTCCCACTGCCCCGTGCCCAGGCCCCAGCCCAGTAAAGTGACCAGGGCTATGCCGATCACCACCGGCACGAACACGGCGCTGACTTTGTCCACCAACCGCTGGATCGGCGCCTTCTTGGCCTGCGCCGACTCGACCATCCGCACGATGCGCGACAGCGTCGTCTCGGTGCCCACCGCCGTCGTGTTCACCACGAGCAGCCCTTCGCCGTTCACCGCCCCGCCGGTGACGCGGTCGCCCTCATGGCGCGCCACCGGCAGGCTCTCGCCGGTAATCAGCGATTCGTCCACCTGACTGTCGCCTTCCAGCACCGAGCCATCGACGGGAATGCGCTCTCCCGGACGAATGACGACCTGGTCGCCGACCTTGACCTGCGATATCGGCACGGATTGCTCCGCGCCATCGCGCCGCACCGTGGCCGTCTCGGGCCGCAAGGCGTTCAGCGCCCGAATCGCCTCGGTCGTCTGGTGCTTGGCACGAGCCTCCAGCCACTTGCCCAACAGAACCAGCGTGATGACCACCGCCGACGCTTCGAAGTAAAGGTGTGGCATGCCGTCCGCGCCTTGCCGCAACAGTTCGAAAAGGCTCAGGCCGAACCCCGCCGTGGTGCCCAGCGCCACCAGCAGGTCCATGTTGCCGGCACCGGCCCGCAGGGCCTTCCAGCCCGCGACGTAGAAGCGAGCGCCGAGCCAGAACTGCACCGGTGTCGCCAGGGCCAGTTGCAGCCAGCCATTGAGCATCCAGTGCCTGCCGAACAGCATGCCCACCATGGGTACGACCAGTGGCAGCGACAGCGCCGCCGCGACTGCCACGGGCCACCAAGGCGCTGTCGGCCTTGCTGTCGCCGCCGCGCCGGCTGTGGCCACAGGCTTGGCACGGTACCCAGCTCGGTCCACCGCCGCGACCAAATCATCGACACCCACGATGCCGGTGGCAAACCTGACCTGAGCAACCTCGGTGGCCAGATTGACCTGCGCGGAAACGATGCCTTCAACCTTCGTCAGCGCCTTCTCCACGCGCCCGACACAAGACGCGCACGTCATGCCCTCGATCTCGAGCGACACGGTCTGCTGTGGAACCGAGTAGCCGGCCCGCTCGACGGCCTCGGTGATGGTGTGCGCATGCAGATCGGGTGCGGAACGCAGAGTGGCGGTCTCGGTCGCGAGATTGACGGTGGCGGACGAGACGCCCGGCAACTGGGCCAATACCTTCTCGACGCGTGAGACGCACGACGCACAGGTCATCCCGGCGACCGGGAACGACCAGTCTGTCGAGACTGGTGACGGAACATGGGTGGTGGTCATGGTGCGATCGCAGGTCTGGAGTAGACGCAGGTTTCGGGCAGAGTCGAGAGCTTGAAGCTTGACACGATGGTAAAGTCAAGCGCTGGTTGCGACGACGGCGCGTGAGGCCCGGATTCATGCTGCAGCATCGAGCGGCACCGACCTGCGGATTCGATTGCCGGTATCCGAATGCCGAACCCGCCACCACTCCCGGGCATTCGCATGCGGCGCAATACCGCCTGCCCCAGGCTGCTCGCATAGCTGCCTGATGTTGGGCCCGGGATGGTAGACGCCCGCGTGCTTGAGCCACACACGATCCATGGCAGAGAGTCGCAGTTGTCGCGCCTGTCTCCTGAGGCCGGACAGTGCAGACATGCTGATGATGAAGAGCGATCCTCACGACAGGTCAGCGCGACCACGGTGTCGCGGTACGGACCGACCGGCTGCGGAACTGAAGGTGCGACCTAAGCAGCTAGCCGTGCGATCGTGATTGGCGGTGCGATCGTGATTGGCAGTGCGATCGTAATTGGCAGTGCGAAGCGGCTGACGATCGTGTCATCGAATCGCTGGTGTCGTCCGGCGGGCGCGTCATCTCGAACCAGGAACCGGTGCAGGTGCTCGAGCTCGACCCGCGCGACCACACCTGTGGCGGCCTGAACGTCGCGCCAATCTCTGGTGCCGGCTGGCATGTCGAAGTTTCACTTGTGAGCCGCGATCCACTTGTCCAGGTGCCAGGCCATGTCCGGCCTGTCCGGCTTACTGGGCAGGCACGATCTCGGTCACCGTGAATTTGCCACTGTCTTTGATCGCTTTGAACTTGATCTTGTCGCCTGCCTTGAGAGTGTCAAGCATGGCCTTGTCCTTGACGATAAAGACCATGGTCATGCCCGGCATATCGAGATTCTTGATTTCGCCGTGTCTGAGCGTGAGCTTGCCCGCCGCCTTGTCGATCTTGCGCACCTCGCCATCGCTCAGGTCGGCGGCTGCCGGTTGCGCCTGTGCAGCGACGGAAAACACACTGGCGACAGCGAACAGAGCAAGGGCTGCGAGGGTCTCGATGGATTTCATGATGTTTCCTTGGTGGGTGAAAAGCGCGGACGAGCAGGCGACCGCTAATCGGTGCGGCCTCGGTGCTTGTGATCCGAATGACCGTCGACCTTGCCTGCGGCGGTGGCCGCGGTTGCGGCGGCAGCAGTTGCGACCCTGACCTTGCCGACCATGCCCGCCTGGTAGTGGCCGGCGATCAGGCAGGCAAAGTCGAATTCCCCTGCGCGGTTGAAGGTCCAGACGATCTCCCCGGTCTTGCCGGCTCTGACGTGGGCCATGTAGGGCTCGGAGTGCTCCATGGTCGGAAATTTCACCATCAGCGCTGCATGCTCGTCGAGTTCCTTCTTCGTGCCGATGACGAATTCATGCAGCATCTGGCCTTGGTTCTTCAGCACGATGCGCACGGTTTCTCCCTGCTTCACGTCGATCCGGTCGGGCGTGAAACGCATGTTGTCTGTCATCGTGAGCTCGACCGTTCTTTTGGCCGCTTTGGCATCACCCGCGATGCCCCAGGCCATTTGTTCCTTCTTCACCGGGCCGGCCTTCTTGCTGTGGTCTTTGTCTGCGTGGGCCAATGCCGCCGTGGACGCCATTGCGATGAGCGCGGCGAGTGCGAGTGCGAGTGTCTTGATCGATGCCATGAGATGCCTTTGCTTCGTGAAAGTTCGAGTGAGGCTGTCAGTGGCCCGAATGTCCGCCACTCGGCTTGCGAACCCTGACCTCGACCTCTTTGGCCGGCCTGGCCACGGGTGGCATGGAGCCGGTGCCTTCGGCCTTGAAGCGCGCAGGCTGCGCAAGTGCCCCGGTCCATTCGTAGGCCACGGTTCCGGCGGGGTGTTTGTACCAACCGGGGTCGCTGTAATCGCCGGCTTTCTGGTCGGCGCGCACCTTCACAACGCTGAACATGCCGCCCATGCCGACCGAGCCGAAGGGCCCGGTACCGGTCATCATGGCGGCCGTGTTGTCGGGCAAGGGCATCTCCATCTCGGTCATGTCCTTCATCCCGCGCTCGCCCATTACCATGTAGTCGGGGATGAGCTTCGTGATCTGCCGCACCACGTCGCGGTGATCGACGCCGATCATGGTCGGCACGTCGTGGCCCATCGCGTTCATCGTGTGGTGGCTCTTGTGGCAATGGAAGGCCCAGTCGCCTTCTTCATCGGCCAGGAAGTCGAGCTGCCGCATCTGGCCCACCGCAATATCAGCCGTGACTTC
>Ga0105046_10003906_pt1 | contig 23701 bp, 18 predicted proteins | sample MAT03_FD_78385 | JGI IMG/M metagenome (GOLD analysis project Ga0105046, IMG submission 78385) | Freshwater microbial communities from Lake Fryxell liftoff mats and glacier meltwater in Antarctica - MAT-03 (megahit assembly) | ecosystem: Environmental > Aquatic > Freshwater > Ice > Liftoff...
AGAGCGTGGGCGGATCATACCGCGGAAAGATCGCATCAGCGCTGACAATGGTGAGCTTTTCGACCTGCGCCTGGGCGATGAGCAGGCGATCGAACGGATCCCTGTGCAGTGGCGGTAGGGTTGCGACCGTGTCTGCGTGATCGGCGGTTACCGGAAGCAGCTCGAAGGCTTCCTCGCGAACGGCGCTCAAGAAGTTCGCGGGGACCTCCAGCTTGCCGAGACTCTGCTTGATGCGTGCTTCCCAAATCGAAACCGCGCTGACGAACACCATGTTCGTTGGATCGGCGATAGCGGCGCGAGCGCGAGCCTTGAGCTCGCGATGATTGCCCAGCCACCAGAGCAACACGTGGGTATCGAGCAAGAGCCTCAAGGATCGATACCGAAGGCTTCGGCCAACTCCGGTGGCAACTCGTCAAAATCGCCCGCGATGCGGATCTGGCCGGCGAGCCGTCCTGGTGTTCTCGCGCGCGCAGCACCGTTGTAGGCGACGAGCCGTGCAACGGGAACCCCGGCCTTGCCGATGATCACTTCCTCGCCGCGTGCGACCGCCTCGATCAAGGAGGAGAGCTCTGCTTTGGCTTCCGAGATGTTTCGAATCCGCATGCGCCAGTCTGGTCTGGTCTGGTCTGGTCTGTCAACCCGGGGAGCGACCGTGACCGACTCGCGATGCGTCTCTCACGCCCAGCCGGTGCCGATGCGCTTGCGTTCGGCCAGAGCTTCGGCGGATAGCGCAAAGCGAACCAGCTCGCTCACGACGCTGTGACGCAGCAGGGTGCGCGGACCGTCGGCGGGGCGTGCCAGCTCGGGCTCGGTGCGCCTCAGGTAGTCGGTCGATGCGATGAGATCGCCGGTGAGGAGATATGCCGCGCGCCATTCGCTGCGGCGCGCGGCGAGGACGAAGGTGGTGGGGTCGTATTGCGCCGAGAGGTTGGGCGCGACTTCCTCGATCATCTTGCGCTGGCGCCGGCCTATGGCCTTTTGCACCGGTCCGGTGAAGTTCTGCACCGCGGTCTCGCGCGCGTTGGAAATCTCACCGGATCCGAACTGGGGGACGACCGATCGCAGCGACGCCAGGAGCAGCCCGTCGACCTGATCGGGCGGCAGCTCGTCGAGCCAGGTCAGGCCGAGTGCCATGCGGCAGAAGAGGCGACCAAAGGCGAAGAAGAGCTCCGGCTCGGGGAGATCGGACAGCGACGTGTGCGCCACGATTGCCGGCGGATCGCCAGGGAAGACGCGCGCTGGGCCTTGCCAGGTGGGCGACAAGTACAGCTCGAACAGCTCGATCCCGAAGGCGCGGGCCGCGCGCTCGGCGAGGATGCGCGCGGCGTTCAGATCACGTGGGCCGACGCGTTCGCGGCTGCTGAGGCCGAGCGACGAAAGCTCGAATCGCAGGATCTTCGCCGCGATCGGAGCCATCGCCACTGCGACGCTGATGAGCGGCGTGCGCGCCTCGGGGATGAGGATGCGCGCGAGATCGACGCCGGTCAGGCTCTGCGGGACGGGCGCGTCGGCGGGGAGACGACGGGCACGCAAGGCCGATGCGCGATCGGGAGTGAGGTCGCCGATGCAGGCCCGAATCTCGTCGACGACCAGCCGCTCCTCCGGACGACCATCGCCGGCGAGCGCCGCGTCGAGCACGACCAGCGCGGCCGACAGGAGCGTCCCCTGCGGCGCGACGGTGGCTTGCCGCATCGTCGACAGCTGGGGACCTTCGCAGAGGCGCGCGAACATGTCGGCGTCCGACAGGAGCAGAGCGCGAAGGAGGTTGGCGGCGTCCTTGGGGCGCCCCGCTGCGAGCAAGGCCTGACCGTAGGCGATGCGGATCTCCGGCGCGTTGCCGAGGGCGACCGCCTTCTGGAGGTGCGCGGCGCCGTCGGCGGCGCGGCCGAGGGTGTGCACCTCGAGCAGGCCGCACGTCACGTACCAGCGCGGGTCGATGGGGAGCCGGCGTGCGAGCGCCGCCGCCGGCAAGCGCTCGAGGATGGACGCCAGCTGGCGCGCTCCATCGAGCGTATCGGCGCGATGGATGCGCAAGAGCGCGGTCATCGCCCGAGGGTCTTGCGGCGCCGAGACGATGGCATCGGCCAGCGCTTGCACCGCGCCAGGCACGTCGTTCAGCTCCTTGCAGGCGTCGGCGAGCCGCAGGTCGTAGCCGAGACGCGCCGCCGGATCGACCTCGTACTCGGCGAGGCGGCGCAACGTGGAGCGCGCGAGATCGCCGTCGCCGCGCTTCTGGGCGATGGCCACGAGTCGTTCGAGCGCCAGCTTGTTGCGCGGGTCCAAGCCGAGAATCGACACGAACGTCGACTCGGCCAGGCCAAAATCGTCGAGCGGGCCTTCGTAGAGATCGGCGACTGCGAAGTAAGCGCTGACCTGGACGGATGGATCACGCGAGACGTTCACGATGCGGATGTACGCGTCGCGCGCCTCGGCCCACATGCGCTGCGCGTGATAGAGCCGCGCAAGCAGGAGGGTTCCGCCTTCGTCCTCGGCGAAGCGATCGAGGGCGCGACGCACTGCGCGGACGCCGATGCCGTAGTCGATCTGCTGCTGCGCCTCGCCGAGCCGCAGCACTGCGGCGCCGATGTTCGTTCCGAGGAACCGCACCTGATCGGCCGCGGCCGCACGCTCCAATGCCTCGACGAAACGGTCGACGAGACGACGTGGATCGTGGCCGAGCACGCGCGCCACGGCCTCGGCGGCCGGACGACTCGAAGGGTCGGTCGCGAGCGCGACTTCGAACAGCTCGAGGGCCTGCCGGTCATCGCGGCGATGGGTCGCGAAGAGCTCGGCGGCGCGCACCAGATGGGCCGCGCGCCTCGGAGCCTCGAACGCAAGCTTGGCCAGCGCGAGGTTGGCGGCGAGCACGCCCTCCGCGTCGCCCATCCGCGTCCCCAGTCGATCCAGCCCGCGCGCCGCGACGACGCTGTCCGGCCAGAGGTTCGAGCCTTCGCGGAAGCACTCCAGCGCGCCGCGCAGCTCGTGCTCGTCGCCACCTTCCGCGAGCATGGCTTCTTCGAGGAGGAGCGAGGCGCGCGCCGTCGGGTCGATGGTGAGCTCGCGCCGCGCACGCAGCGCCGTGGCCAGGCGCGAACGCGCCGTGAGCGCCGCAGGATGCGGGATGGCGACGCCGACACACAGGCGGCTGGCGATGCGGATGATGCCATCGAGGGCGGCGAGGTCCTGGGGCTGCTGCCGGGCGAGGAGCACCAGCGCCTCCAAGGTGGCACCTGACCCCAGGCGCTCTTCGAGCGCGGCGACCTCCCACAGGGCGCCGGCGCGGGCGAGGCGCGACGTCGAGACCTCGGCCTGCGACGACAGCGCGCTCGACAGCGGCTGCACGGCATTCTTCGAGCGATGGATCTGCTCGAGCGTGCGCAGCGCCGGCACGTGCCCAGGAACGGCAAAAAGCAAGCCATCGAGCACGGCGGCCGCCTGGTCACCCGGGCCTTTCGAAAGGACGCGGGCGAGCGCGACGCGGACGGCGTGATCGGTGCCGACCGGCGGCTTGCGTTCGAGCCAGCGCGCGTACAAGGCGACGAGGGGCGCCATATCCGGCTTTCGCTCGCCCTTCTTGAGCGGTCGGCAGAGCTTGTGGACGAGCACGCGCTCCATCGCCTCGAGCACGCCCGGGTCGTAAGCGGCCTCCCCCTCGCGACCCGATAGCGCCTTTTCGAAGTCGCGATCCGCCAACTCCAGGCTGGCCAGCGCCGAGTCGTCGTCGGCGAGGCAGATCTCCTGCACCTCGGCGATCTGCACCTCGAGCATGGCGCGCTCGAGCGGATCCGCTTCTTCGTCGACGAGCGCCTTGAGCGCGACCACCAGCCGCTCCCAGTCGGCAAGCGCGCGATAGAGGCGGACAATCGCCACACGAGGCAGCGGATGCTCCGGCCGGAGCCGCGCCGCGGCGCGGTATGCGGCGACCGCGTCGCGCGCGTTCTTGCGGCGGAGCTCGTCGAGATTGGCGATCTCGATCCACGTGTCGAACGCGTCCTCGGGCGCGTGCTCCACCAGATCGAGGAGCGACTTGCGCGCCTCGTCCACGCGTCCGGCGCGGACCTGGTGACGCTGGCGCGCGCGCAGCGCGGCGCGGTTTCCCGGCAAGATGGCGAGGGCGCGATCGACGAGCCCCAGCGCCCGATCGACGTCGTTGCGGTTGGCCCAGATCTCGGCCCCCCGGAGGAGGAGCCGACAGCGCAGCGCAGCGTCCTCGGTGAGCTCGCTTTCCTCCCACAACGCGCGCACGAGGCGCTCCTCGTCGGCGGCACGATCGGCGCTGCGGGTCGCGAGCAGCACCGCGGAGCGACGCCGCGGCTGGATGGTGAGGATGCGATCGGCGATCTCCAACGCGCGGCGCGGGTCGCCGAGCTCGTCCTCGTAGATGGCCGCGAGCTTCTCGAGCAGAGCGATCTTGCGCTCGACCTCGACCTCGACCTGGGCCGCTTGGGAGTAGAGGTCGAGGCGCGCGAGGACGCCGCGGACGTCGGCCTTGGGGTCGATGCGGGGAGGCGCAAACAACGAAGACAGCTCGTCGAAGACACCGGGGTGCCCGGGCTCGAGGACCCACGCCGCGCGCAGGTGCTCGACCGCGAGCCCGCGATTCTGAAGCTTGTCGACCGCGATGCGCGCGGCGCGGAGGTAGGCGTCGACACGGCGGGCGGTCGGTCGGTTCGCGTTCGCCTCGGCGATCCAGTGGCGCACCCGCACCTCGTGTCGCCCCAGCTTGTCGAGCGCGCGATCGAGATGCTCGTGCACCTCGCGGTTTGCAGGGTCGATGCTGAGCGCGTGGGTCGCAGCGTCGGCCGAGAGGTCGGCACGACCGAGGTGCTCGTACGCCTCGCACAGGCGCGCGTACTCGTGGACCACCGCCTCCTTGCAGGACAGGAGCGGCAGACGGCGCTGCCTTACGTCGGCGACGCCGGCCCAGTTGCCGGCGATCTCCAGCTGCATGGCGAGCTCGGCGAAGATGCGGCGCTGGGTCGGCGTGCCGGCCTTCGCGCGGGACGCCGCTTGCTGGAGGATCGTGGTCGCTTCGGGCCGTGACTCGTGCTGGCCCTGCGCAATGCGCGCCGCTGCGTAGAGGAGCCTCGATGCGCGATCGTCGTCGGGCTCCTCGCTGGCCTCGTGGCGGAGGGCGTCGACCAGGCCGCCGTCCCGATCGTAGGTGGCAAAATGCTTGGCGAACGCGCCGCGCACCGGACCGGGCGCCGGGACGAGCGCGACGGCACGTTCCAGCGCCTCGCGCGCCGCAGCGATCTCCCCGAGCCTCTCGAGGATGTCGGCCTGCTCGACGTGGAGCCATGCGGCGAGCACGACGTCGGCATCCTGCGAGCCAGCCGGCGCATAGAGCGACGCGAGCCGATCGAGATGCGCCGCGAGCTGCGTCCAGCGATCACGGTCATCGGATGCCTGCGTCTCGCGGCGCAGCACGCTCTCGAGACCGCGCAGCGACGCCGCGTGCTGCGGGAAGAGGGCGAGCGCCTCCTCGTAGGCGACACGCGCCTTTTCGAGCTCGTTCTGGCCCTCGTGGAGACGCGCCGTGGTCGCCATGAGATCGACGCGCATGGCGTCGGTCTCGGCGTACGCGTGCTCCTCGCGGACGAGCGCGAGGATGGCGAGGCGATCGACCTTCGGATCGAGCAGGCGGCGCACGCGCGCCGCAGCGGCAGCGCTGCGCGACAGACCGCGCGAGTTTTCGTACTCGGCGCGCGCGAGGTCGCGATCGAAGAGCGACCACTCGGCAACGAGGCCCGCTTCGAGATGCGAGCGCGACGCCCCCACCGGGTCGGCGGCCTGAATGCGGATGGACCTCGCCTGCACGTCGGCGATAAGCGACGTCCCCTCGCCGGCCTGGGGGCGCGAAGCTTCGGGCGGACGCGCCGCCGGATGCGATCCGGAGATGGGGCGGTTCGGCCCGGTCTGGTTGTGCGGCGTGGTTCGCGCCGACGAATCCTCCGGGGCGACGAGCTCGTTGACCGTAGCGTCCTGGACGAGGCCGCGATCGGACGGAGACGCCGGCGGCGGGCCTTCACGCAGGCCGCCGGGGGGGGCATCGCCGTCGATCTCCCGGCGCGGCGGCGAAGGCGGGGCAGCGCGCGTCTGCGAGGGCGATGGGGGCGTGAGCTGATGAGGCGTGCCCTGCGGCGGCGAAACCGCGGGTTGCGTGTTCCGTGGCGGCGACACCTGCGGCATCGAAGGGGGGGCCGCGACGCCCATCATCGTCTTGGCGCGGTTAGGCGGCAGAGGAGGCGGCGGGCGGGTGCCGCGCGGGGAAGCGGGTGGAGATGGTGCAGAGGCGCCCCCGGGCTGGGTGCCGCTCACCGCAGGCATGCCGGTGCGGGTGCCTGCGCCCGAAGGCGGGGCCTTCGGCGGCTGCGGTCTCGAAGCGACCTCGCTTGCAGCTCGCTCGCCCGGCGGGCTCGCGGCCTGCGGTCCGGCTGCCGAGCCCTCGGGCTGCGGCATCTGGACCTCGTCTCCCTCACTCTTCTTGTCGCTATCGGCCACGGGTGCGTTCGATCCTACGCTCCTCTTCTTCGCCTGCCGATCGGCTACTTTGAGGGCGCATGCAACCCGCGGCTCCCGGAGCGATCGTCCCTGCTGGCAATGCACCTCTCGCCAACGAAGAGGTCCTTTTCGAAGGAAGCCCTTCGCTCATCCCCGGCCTCGGGTCGCTGCTGATCGCGATCCTCACGCTGGGGCTCGGCGTCATCGTCTTGTGGTGGAAGCGCGGGGGGACCCGGTATCGCATCACCTCGCAGCGGGTGATCATCGACAAGGGTCTGTTCGGCAAGACGCTCGATCAGCTCGACCTCTATCGCATCAACGACTTCGTCGTGGAGCGGCCGTTCAGCCAGCGCATCATGGGCACCGGCAACATCACGCTCAAGACGCTCGAAAAGGCGAACCCCGAGATCCACCTGATCGGCCTGCCGACCGACGTCGTCGCCCTCTATGAGAAGCTGCGCATGGCCGTCGAAGCCTCGAAGCAACAGCGCAGCGTGCGGCTCGTCGAATACGAATGATCGCTACTGGCAGGTGGCGCCGATACAGGCGGCGAGCTCGCTCTGGCACTCGCTCTGGATGCAGTCGAAGTCGCCGCCGCACTCGTCGAGGGCGCCGACCGCGCAGTTGAGGACCTGATCGACGAAGAACTGCACGTCGGCGCAACCGAGGGCGACGCAGTTTGCGACGCAGGTGACGCTGAACGCCGGCGGGCTCTGGTTGAGGTCGATGCAGTCGAATGCGCAGGTCACGATCTCCAGACAGGAGAGCGGGTCGCACGCGCCGCAATCGTCGGGGCAGATGGCGCAGGTCTCGAAGTCTTCGCACTGGTTGTTGCCGCAGACCGAGCAGACGCCGCAGTCGGTCTGGCAGGACGCGCAGGTCTCGGTGCCGACGCAGACGCCGTTGCCGCAGCCCTCGCACACGCCGCAGTCGCCTGGGCAGCTGAAGCATGTCTCGGTGCTCTCGTTACAAATCCCGTTGCCGCACTCGTCGCACTCGCCGCAGTCGGGCGCGCACGTCAGGCAGTTTTCTCCGCCCTCCGGCTCGCAGAAGCCGTTCTGACAGCCCAGGCACACGCCGCAGTCCTGCGGGCAGCTCGAGCAGTCATCGGGACTGTCGCACTCGTCGTCGCCGCAGCTCGGGCAGAAGCCGCAGTCGATCGTGCAGCTCGCGCATGTCTCGGCCGCGTCGCATGCGCCGTTGCCGCACGTCTCGCAGGTGCCACAGTCGGTCGGGCAGTTGGCGCAGGACTCGCCAGCGTTGCACTCGTTGTCGCCGCAGCCGTCGCAGGTGCCGCAGTCGGCGGCGCAGCTGGAGCACGTTTCGGTGGCAGAGCACGATCCGTCGCCGCAGCCTTCGCAGACCCCGCAGTCGACGATGCAGCTTTCGCAGGTCTCGCCGCCCGTGGTGTCGCAGATCTTGTCGCCGCAAGCGTCGCTCGGGCCGTTGCCCCCGGAGCCCGGGCCGCCCCCACCCCCCCCAGGACCGTTGGTGGTCTCGTTCGCGTCGAGCACTCCCGATCGGCCACACGATGCCGACGTCACGACGCCTGTGCCGAGGAGAGCCGCCAGGGCGATGACTGAAGCAACGGGGCGTGCAGGAGGTGAAGCGATCTTCATGGGGAGACGCGCATCTGGCCGCACGCGGCCCGCGCGGTCAAGCGCGCGGCTCCTTCCCAGCGGGCGGCAAAAGTCACGTCCGCCGCCCTCGTCGACCGGGCGTCGTACAACGAAAAAAGGCAACCCCGCAGGGTCGCCTCTGGTCGGCGTCGAGCGGCATTGGGGCTAGCCGGGGCTAGCCCGGGCTAGCTCCGGCTAGCTCCCCGTCCGTCTCGAACGCAGCTGCTCGAGCAGCTTCAGGGGGCCGGGGCGGCCGGCGCGTCAGCGGCCGGGGCGGCCGGCGCGTCGACCGCGGGCGCGTCGACCGCGGGGGCGGCGGGCATGTCGGTTGCCGGGGTCTCGGGGGACGCGGGGGCGCCGCCGCAAGCAGCGAGACCGAGGGCGAGAGCGGCGAAAGCAACGAGGGTGGTCTTCATGGCGTAGTCCTTGGGTAGAGGCGACGAAGTGCCGCCGGGGACCCCGAACGACTCTTCCGCGAGAAGGCCCCGAAGGGCCCTCGGCGGCGAAAATCGCCGGGTTCGTTCGAAACGGCCAGCCCGGCTCGCGATGCGAGGGACCAACCGCGTGCCGCCACCATGATTCGGTGCGGCAACCCCTTCGACGCCCGGACTCCCGAGAATGGCTCAGCTTCTTTTCGTGAGCCAATCGCTGGGCGAGGGGCGTCCTGGTAAGACGGCTGGCTTATGACTTCCCGAGGCCAACCGCGTCTGCGCGTCATCGCTGGTGCCCGGGGCGCAATCCCCGCGGCGACCGCGGCCGACCACGCCGAGCGAGAGGCGCCTGAGCAGCCCGCCGTTAGGGTTCACAGCTCCCCTGATCTCGCGGGTGCCACGGCCACACCCCTGGCTCCCGCCGTAGCTGCGCCGCCCCCGGCCTCGTCCACCACCGCGGTGATGGCCCATCTGGAGGATGCGCAGCTCGTCGCCCTGGGTGCACGCGGCGAGCGGCGCGCCCTCGAAGCGCTGTACCGCCGGCACTCGGCCTTCGCGATCCATCTGGCGACCCGCATCGAGGGCTCGTCCCGCGACGTGGAGGACATCGCCCATGACGCTTTCCTCAAGGCCTTCCAGCATCTGGGCGAGCTGTCCGACCCGCGATTGTTCAAGTCGTGGTTGGGATCGATCGTCGTGCATGCCGTGCGTTCGCGGATGCGGCGGACCAGGCTGATGAACGTGCTCGGCTTGACCAACCTGTTCGGCCGCGCCGCCGAGCCGATCGACCTCGACACGATCGCCAGCTCGGACGCCTCGCCCCTCGTGCGCGCTCAGCTCGCCCAGATCTACGCCTTGCTCCGCACCCTCCCCACCGACGACCGCATCGCGTGGACCCTCCGCGCCCTCGAGGGACACGACCTCGAGACGGTCGCCAGGATGTGCGGCTGCTCCCTCGCCACGGTGAAGCGACGCATCTCCCGCGCCCAGAAGTACTTGGACGAAGCGTTCGTCCATGAGCGAAGCGAGGGCGCCGCACGCCCCTCCGAAGACGAGCCGTCATGAGCCTGCCGAAGTTCGAGCCCGAGCACTTTCGCGACCACGCCGATGCCGAGCGAGTCGATCGGATCTGGTCGCGCATCGAATCCGATCTCCCCGAGCAGCTGAGCGTCGTCGCGACGCCGATGCGAAGGTCGCCGCGATCGCGAACCGCGGGTTGGCTCGTTGCCGCTTCCTTGTCGGCGTTCGCCGTCGGGGTCTTCGTCGGCCACCGCGCCGAGCGGACCGGCGCCTCCACCCTGCCAGTCGCCACGCAGACGACCGACGTGGCCGACTCGGTGCTCGCTGCCGGCTCGCGCTCGCGCACCTTCGCGCTCCCCGGTGGGGGGGCGGTGACGCTGTCGCCAGGGGGCACGATCGAGATCGGCGAAACTTCGGGCGGCCTGGTGACGCTGCGACTCGTGCAGGGTCGGGCCGCGATCGAGACGGCGGCTGGCGGCTCGCTGGCCATCGTCGCGGGCGAGGCTCGGGTCTCCACGCTGGGCGCAGCGTCGCTCTCGGTCGACCGCTCGGGTGACGCGATCGATCTCGCGGTCTCCGACGGCCTGGTCGAGCTGGAGGCGCCAGGAGATCACCGAGCCGTTCGCTCGGGCGAGCACGTGCGCGCAGTCACCGTCACGCCGATCGCGATCAGCGACGCGCCGACTCCTCATCCGGTCGTGCCGCGCGCGCCGAGCGAGCCCCCTGCCCTGCTCGGCTTCCATGAGGCGCCCGCACCGATGGCGGCGCCGGCTCCGGTCGCGGTCGCCGCCGCACCGAGCTGGTTCACCCAGTACGAGGGCGGCCACTATGACGAGGCGCTCGCCGCAGTCGAGCAGAGCGGCGGCACCGCCTCGGCGATCGATCGCGGGCGCACCGCGCGCGAGCTCATGGCGCTCGAACACCTCGCCCGCAAGAAGGGCGAGAAGATCCTCGCGATGCGCGCGCTCACGCGCGTGGCAACCGAGTTCCCCGACGACCCGAATGCCAAGGCCGCGGCGATGACTCTCGGCAACATGCATCGCCAGGCCGGCAACGATCTGCTCGCTGCGCAGTACTACGATCTCGCGAAGAACTCGGTGTTCGGCGAGGACATCGCGTGCACCCGCCTGCAGGCGATGAGCGCGACGACGCCCGGCGCCGAGCAGGCTGCCCGCGGTTACCTCGCCAAGTACGACAACGGTCGCTGCCGTCTGCTCGCCGAAGATCTCTTGAGTGACGTGGCGACCGCGCCCGACGGCGAGGCGAAGGCACCGGAAGCTCCGACCGACGCGGCCCCCGCTCCCGAGGGCTCGGCCCGCCCGTCGAGCCCGATCGCGCCGCCGACGCCCCCTCCCACGACGACGGACACGCCGCGCCAAGGCGAGCCCGACGCGCCGAAGAAGTCGCCCTGAGGCGCATCCGCCTAGATGTGCGTGGCAGAAGTCCCGATCCCTGTCCGCCTGTCGACGTGAGCCTCCGCGTGGTAGCGCTCCGCGATGCGCTCGAGGCGTTCGCGCGAGACTTGCAACAGGCGCAGGTCGCGCGCCCGGATGTTCACGTGCCGGATTGAGGTCATCCGCCGCGGCCCTTCCCCGGCGGCGTCCTCCTTCGAGGAGCGGACCGTCTTTGCCGTGGGCGCCTTGGCGGCCGGCGTCTTGGCGGCCGGCGCCTTGGCGTCGCCGGCCTTGTGCGCTGCCGCCTTCGTCGATCCCTCGGAGGCGTCTCCCTTCGGGGACCGTGCCGCCGCGACGTCGACCTGGAGCAGGGTCGCGCAGAAGACGACGATGGCGAGAGCACTGCGCGAGGATCGGCTGGGCACGAAGGGCCCCGGGATACGGCAAGGCGACAAGGAAGGTCGGCTGCGCTTCCCACTTGCGGCGGCGGAGCCGTAGCGAAATCGGGCCGGCCGAAAATGTCCGCCTTCGAGCGCCGACCGGAGTAGGTAAAGCAACGTGCGCACCGTCCTCGGCTCGCTGCTCGCGCTCGCGATCATCGGCGCCGCACGCGACGGAAGTGGGGCGCCACGCCCGGACACGCCGCCGGGTGCCGCCGACGTGGCCCCGCCCGCAGCGCCGGCGCCGACCCGGGTACGGCTCGCGCTCTCGCCAGCGGCAGCGTCCTTCATGACCGACCTGCGCGTTCGCAGCCTCCTCGACGTGGAGCTGGAAGGCTTCTTGCCACTCGGTGAGGAGGTGACCGGTCCGCTCGACGAGCTGTCGGTGCGCGTCTACATCGACCAGCCCGAAGGCGCGTCGGTGGTCATCCAGGTGCAGGCGCCCGGGCGCACTCTGACCCGGCGTCGGGTCGAGGTGACCGGCCTGACCTGGGACGTCGCGGCGCGGTTCGCGGCCATCGCGACGGCGGAGATCGTGCGGGCCGAGCTGCAACCGCTGCGCGCCCGCCGCGCGAAGGCACACAAGCCCACCCAGGGCGAGCTCGAGGCGGCCGACCGCGCCCGCGCCCGCGTACGCATCGGCGCTGGCGCCTCGTCCAACGTGGCGTGGTCGGGGCCGATCAGCATCGGCCCCGAGCTGTCGCTGGGCCATACGACACCATGGGTCGACGTCGACATCGCCGCCCGTGCGGCGTTCGCGGAGGGCGAGACGCGGGTGGCGGCGGTCGAGGCGTGGCTGAGCCTGGGACACACGATGCTCATGACCTCCTGGCTGCGCCTCGAGGTTGGAGGCGGAATCGGCGCAGGAACGATGTCGCGAACCGAGGACGCCGAAGACCTCCATGACGGCTTCGGCCACGCCGCAGGACGGATCGGGGTCGGCGCACGCCTCGCCCCGGAGACGTGGCTCGCGGTGCGACTCGAGCCGGGGACGATCGTAGGAGGTCCAACGACCGCGAGCGGCGGTCGCCCTCTCGAAGGGGGCGTGCTCGGTCTCGCCCTCTCCATCGAGCGCGCCATCCCGGTCGAGGGTCCAAGAGCGCCGAGGAAATAGCGATGACCAGGGGCCCGCTGTCGCACCACCTGACCACGATGGCCTACAACAACGGCTGGGCGAACCATCGCTTGCTCACCGCAGTCGGCAAGCTCGCGCACGAGGATTTTCGGGCGCCCCGCGTTGGCCTCTTCCCGTCGCTGCGCGCGACGCTCAATCACATCGTCACGGTCGACTGGATGTACGTCGATGCCCTGGAGCGCGCGTTCGACGGCCGGCCGGCCGAGCCGCGCGTCGCCCGCTTCTTCAATCCGCCCGAGCCCTTCGAGGATTGCCCGTCCTTGAAAGCGGCACAGCTCGCGGTCGATCGACGCCTGGTAGCGCTGTGCGGCGCGCTGATCGACGAGACGGTCGAAACGGCGGTGGGCATCGTTCGCCCCGAAGGGCTCGTCTTCGATTCGGCGCTACGCATGCTGGGTCACCTGTTCCAACACCAGATCCACCACCGTGGTCAGGCCCACGCGATGCTCTCCTGCACCGACGTCGCGCCCCCGCAGCTCGACGAGTTCTTCTGCGAAAGTGAGGCGCACCTGCGCGCAGCCGAGCTGGCCGAGCTGGGGTGGTCGGAGGAATCGATATGGCGATGACTCTCGTGGCAGCAATGCGAGCGCCGATGTGCTCCTCGGCAGAGCCGAGGAAGCTCTCCTGACGGCCGTCCACTGCGGGCGGCGCGGCCAGGGCCGAGAATCACTGGCAAATCACTGGCAGGCCCCGATCCTGCAGCTCCCTGGCCCCGGTCGACGCGTACGCGCGTGGGAAGCTACTCTCCTGGCAGCAGGACCTTGTCGATGATGTGCAGCACACCATTCGACGTAAAGTAATTGGCGCCGATGACGGTCGTGTTGGCATCCGAGCCGGCATCGTCGATGTTGACCGTGTCGGGCGGTGAGCCGCTCGCCGAGACGACGATCTGGAAAGGTGCCGTGGCTCCGCGCAGCGTGTCGAACGCGGTCGGAGCTGCAAGCCCCAGTGCGTCGCCTGCGTAGATGGGCGCAGCGCCATTCACCACGTGATAGAGCAGCACGTTGGTCAGCGCCTGGCCGGCGGGCGCGCCGCCGCCCAACGCCGCAAACGCGTCGTTGCTCGGTGCGAAGAGGGTGTAGGCCCCCACAGCGGCCGGCGCGTCCAGAGCCACCGACACCTTGGGCGTCGTCCCATCCGCGCCGTCCGCCGCGAGGACTGCAGCCAGTAGTGACGACAGCTCGGGCGTGGTCGACGCCATATCCACGATCGACGGCAGGAGGACGCCGCTGATTCCGTGAATGATCCCGTTCGACGCTGGCACATCGGCCACCTCGATGATGGCACTATCGTCGAGCTCGATGTCGGCACCCTCGAATCCGAGCTGGATCGCTCCGCCCAAACCCGTCACCTTGGCGCCGCTCTCGGCCGCTGCGGTCGCGCCCGTCGAGTCCACCTCCTCGCCGAGCACATGATAAAGGAGGATCGGTCGTAGTTGCTCGGCCGTCACATCGTCGAGGCTGGCGGCGCCGACCGCTGCGAGGAGCGCAGCAAAAGCGTCATTGTCCGGCGCGAAAACCGTCAGCATCGCGGTCTCGTCCTGCAGGGCATCGGCCAGACCCGCCTTGTCGACTGCTGCCACGAGGCTGGAGTAGTCGTCGAGCGAGCTTGCCACCTGGTAGACATTGCCGGGGGACTCGCCGCCAGCTCCGCCGCTTCCAGGACCACCCCCGCTGCCGGTTTCGCCACCGGCGCCGCTGGTGCCCGTCGTCTCACCGCCGCACGCCGTGACCGCAGCCATGGCGAGGAGGCCGATTGCCACCAGAAGCGAGCCATTTCGATTGAATCTCATGAATTCATCTCCGATTAAGCGTCCTGAGCATGCGCTCGTCACCGGCGCACTCGTCATCGTCGCGTGAGCCGCCGCCTGGCGGCAGGTCGTCGGACCCGTCGCCGGGGGGTACGTGTCGGTTGCCTCCGGTCTGCTCCCTACACCGTCCGACGTCGCATGTTCACCAACACGTTTGAGGTTCGAGCGAAGCGCTACATTGGATTCAGTCGCAGCTCGATTTCGCAGGGAAGCGACGCGCGCACCACTGCGCCTTCGCCGGAAAACAAAAGACACGCGCCCCGTGACCCGAATGGTCACGAGGCGCGCGCTGGGCTTGTTTCTCGAGAGGTTCGCGAAGAGATGAGATGCGTGACGGTGACTATCCTCCTGGCAGCAGGACCTTGTCGATGATGTGCAGGACGCCGTTCGACGTGAAGTAGTTGGCGCCGATGACGGTCGTGTTGGCAGCCGACCCGGCATCGTCGATATTGACCGTGTCAGGCGGCGACCCGCTCGCGGAGACGACGATCTCGAAGGGTGCGGTCGATCCGAGGAGCGTATCGAGCGCGGTCGGAGTGGCAAGCTCCAGCGCGTCGCCCGCGTAGATGGGCGCTGCGCCGTTCACCACGTGATAGAGCAGGACGTTGGTGAGCGCCTGGCCCGCGGGGGCTCCGTTGCCCAGCGTGGTGAATGCCGCGTTGCTCGGCGCGAAGATCGTGAAGGCGCCAACGCCCGCCGACGCGTCGAGAGCGACCGAGACCTTCGGTGACGTTCCAGCGGCGCCGTCGGCAGCGAGGACCGCCGCCAGCAGCGACGAAAGCTCGGGCGCGTTCGATGCCACGTCGACGATCGAGGGCACGAGGACGTCGTCGATGACGTGCACGATGCCATTGCTGGTGATGAGGTTCGCCACGACCACACTCACGCCATCGATCTGCACGCCGCCGCCAGCGAGCGTGGCCTGGACCGTGCCGCCGAGCGTGGTGATGGGCCCCGCCACCACGTCTGCCGCAGCGACTGCAGCGCCGGCGACCACGTGATACTTGAGCACCGGGATCAGCTGATACGGAGCGAAGTCGCCCAGTGCCGCAATTCCAGTGTTTCCGGTGGAGAGCGCGTTGACCAGACCGTCGAATGCATCATTGGTCGGTGCGAAGACCGTGAACGTGCCCCCGTCGTCGTCGAGCGCGGCGATGAGCTCGGGATCGCTGGCGTCGCTGTCGGCCACGCTGAGCGCGGTGACCAGGCTAGAGAAGTCGGCATTGCTGGTCGCCACGTCCACGATCGACGGCAAGATGACGCCGGAAATACCGTGAATGATGCCGTTCGAGGCAGGCACGTCGGCCGCTTCGATGATGGCGCGATTGTCCAGCTCGATGTCGGCGCCCTCGAACCCGAACTGGATGCCTCCGCCAAGGCCGGTCACCTTGTCGCCGGCCTCGGCTGCAGCGGTCGCACCGGCCGAGTCCACCACCGAGCCGAGCACGTGATAGAGCAGAATCGGGACGAGTTGTTCGGCCGTCACATCGTCGAGGCTGGCGGCACCAACCTCCAGGAGGAGCGCTGCGAATGCGTCGTTGTCCGGCGCGAAGACGGTGAGCGTCGCGTCCTCGTCCTGCAGCGCACCGGCGAGGCCCGCCTTGTCGACTGCCGCCACGAGGCTGGAGTAGTCGGGGAGCGAGCTTGCCACCTCGTAGATAGTCCCGAGGGAAGCGCCGCCAGCTCCGCCACTGCCGGGGTCACCGCCGGTACCAGTCTCGCCGCCGGTGCCGGGGTTGCCACCACTACCAGGATCGCCGCCGGTACCGTTCGAGGCGCTGACGCTGGTGCTCGAGGGGCCCGGGCCCGCTCCTGAGCTGGAGTTGCTCGCTGCGGTCTCGCCGCCGGCGCCGCCTCCAGCTCCACCCGTTCCGGTCGTGTCGTCACCGCATGCGGCCAGTGCCGCCATCGCGAGGACGGACGCCGCCACCTTCAGCATGCCATTTTGATGAAGTGCCATATTCGCTCAAGCCTCCTCGGAGTCGCCCCGACGGGCGTTCCTGGCGAGAGGTTCGAGAGCGAGCCGCTTTTGGATTCACGCCCCGGACGATTCTCTCCCTTGGCGAGAATCGGATCAGTCGTCGGACTGGGCGCAGCGGAAGCCGACGTCGTACCGGGTCGCGTTGCCGGCGCTGGCCCGGGTCCGGTACGCAGCGCGCAGAAAGTCGCGGTTCTGGATCCACGACCCACCCCGCACCGAGCGGTCGCCGTCTACCCCCTGGTCGGTGCAGTTCGGATCGACGAAGACATTGGACTTTGCGTCGGTGCGCTTCCAGCAAGGCCCGTCCTGTGCGGAGAAATAGTCGCTCTGCCATTCTTGCAGATTGCCGGCGAGGTCGAACACCAGGCCTCCGCGAAGCTCCACCTTGTCGGTGATGCGCGAGGCCTTGATCGTCGCGTCGGTGAGGGGCAGCGGACCGTCCACCTCGGCCGGTGGCAGGCATTTGTCCGAGCCGACCCCAGCGATCGCCGTCCCGCTGCGACCGCCGCGCCCCCACACTGCGGCCTCGCAGATGGCGGCCTGATCCGTCCCCCAGACGTAGAGCGCCGACCGCAACGCGCCCGAGGCGTACTCGAACTGCGCCTCGGTGGGCAGCTTGCTACCCTGGTCCTGGCAGTAGCTCTGCGCCGTGGCCCACGAGACGCAGTTGACCGGCCGATCGTCGCCATCGCCCGCCTCGGGCGTGAAAGTGCAGAAGTGCGCCGCGTCGGCAGGGTCCGGGGACTGCGCGGTGACGTCGACAGGGCCGCTGGGGTTGGCGGCCACCCAGCTGCGAAAATCGCCAACGGTGACCTCTTTCGTGTCGAGGTAGAACGGGCTGAGGACGACCAGGCGCTGCCGGTCCGACTCCACGAAGTCCGTTCCTTTGACGATGGGGTTGCCCATCCAGTAGGCGCCGCCGGGAACGCAGATGCGGCCCTCGCGATCGTCGGTGCTGCAATCGACCTCGACCGCGCCAGGCCAGGTACCGACCAGCGTCGACTCCGGACGACCTGGGCGCACTCGCGCCTCCGGCGCGTCGGACGGGCCGAGCGGAGCCTCGGCCGAACCTTTTGTGGTCCCGACGTCGTCGGTGAGCAGGTAGATCGTCGTCTCGATCGCGCCCGTCTCCGGCGTCGGGGGAAGCTGTGCCCAGACGTCGATCGCCGTTTCTTCCCGAACGCGACCTTCATAGCTTGCGTCGAGGCGGTAGAGGCGAGCGCGGACGCGCGGGCGAGCGCCGAAAGCGGCCGGCGTCTCACCCTCCACGCTGTCGGCAAGGGATGGCTCGCGGGTGATCGTGAAGGAGGCTCCACTGCCCTCGGCGGAAAAAGTGTCGGCGTTGATGGGGGTCTGACGGATGTTCTCCGGCCGCGGAACAGTCTCTCCCTCGAACAGGACGGTGATCTCCAGGCTGTCGAACAGCGGTGCTCGCGCCGCCGGATCGACCTCGGCGGAGAGGCCTGCAGGCACCAACGCGTCGGTGTCGATGGTGAGGAGGTGGTAGCCAAGCGGAGGCAGCACCTCGGGCTCGCTCTCGCACGAGGCGGTTGCGAGGCAGATCATGGTGACGGCCAGCGGCGCACGAAGCTTCATGGTGATGTTCCTCCAGAGGTGCCAGGTTCGGCGTCTCGCATGCAACGGAAGCCGATGTCGATGTCCGACTCGCCTTCACTGAATCCCTTGTCGCGCAGGCCGGACAGAAGCGCATCCGAGCCGCGACTCCAGCTGCCGCCCCGAACGGTATGCAGCGCCGAGTCGGCCTCGCAGCGCGGGTCCGAGAGCGGCGCCAGCGCCCAGCAGGCCGAGCAGTACGCGCGGTAGGAGTCGAGCGTCCATTCGCGAAGGTTCCCCGCCATGTGGGACACCTGATAGGCGAGCGTGAGGTCCTGGGTCGGTGCGCCCTCCGGCTGAGCGCCATACCCCCGCCCGTCGTTCAGGCACTCCGCCCCGTTGTCGGTCTCGATGCCGCCGCGCCCGAAGACGGCGCGGTCGCAGGTGGGTGGCTCCGGGCCCCATGCGTAGCTATCCTGGTTTTCGCGGCCCGCTGCGGCAGCGACGTACTCCCACTGCGCCTCGGTCGGCAGATCGCCGCCATCAGCCTGGCAGAAGGCGCGTGCCGTCTCGAAGGTCACACAGTTCAGCGGATAGTCCTCTCGGGATGCGTCGAGCGGACCCGTGCTGAAAGTGCAATGGCGCAAGCGCGCTTCGGGCGATGGATCGAGTGCCGCATCGCTATCGGCGAGTGGCCCATCGTTGACGACGGGCAACGCGACGCCCGCGAGCGCCCCCGACTCCTGGAGCGCTCGAAATCGCCCGACCGTGACTTCATAGCGATCGACCCGGCGGGGCGGGAGGATTGCGATCCTCTCTGGAAAGCCGTCGAAGTCGTTGAAGCCGAATGCCAGCGGATCGCCGAGCTGGAATGCCCCGCCATCCACGCAGACCTCCTCCTCGAAGAGCCCTGGGCGCGCCGATCGCAGCGGCGCGGTGCATGGGGCGGGCGGAGGGAACGTTCCGAGCAGGTCGGACCCGGGAGGCGGCTCGACGATGGCATCGCCCAATGCCTCGACCTCGAGAGGCTCGCGCTTGGTCGAGCCATCGATGCAGGAGGCGAGGCCCAGGAGGTCCGCTTGAATGCCCGTGCACTCGGCGCGCAGCGTGATCGTCGCCGTACCTTGAACGCCGGGCACGAAGCGCAGGCGAGCGAGCCTATCGATCGCGAGGTTCGGTTGCGGCGTCGTCAGGGGCTTCACGCCTTGCTCCGGGGGCACCGGCTCGCGCTCGGCGTCGAGGCGGCGCAAGAGCCCGTCGGTGCTCTTGTCCGCCAGGTTGAAGGTCGGGCATTCCTGCAGTTCAGTGTCGTCGGAGCCGGGATAGGTCGCGAGCGTCGCGTCTTCGAAGAAGGCCTCGCCGCGGTTGTCGCGGAGCTTGCCGGCAGGGTAGAGGCGGGCGCGCACCAGCACGTCGACCTTTTCATCGAGCTCGTCGCGCGCAATCGCGAAGCTCACGGGCCACGTGTCGGGAAGTGGCCGGGGAAACTCGCGGGAGAAGAACCAGACGGGCGCGCCGTCGGCCTCTGCGGCCGGCAGATACAGGTCAATTTGAAGCGTGTCGAAGAGCTGCGGAACATGCGCATTGGTGTCGAGAACGACGATGATCTCCGGGTAAGGAGTCAGCTCTACCGGCTCCTGCGTGCACGAAGCCGCGAGCCCCGCCAGGTGGAGGAGGGCTGCGCATGCGAAGAACGAGCGAACCAGCGGGCGACTCACGGTATGGGCACCTTGAAGCCGAGGGATCCGTCACTGGCACGTTGCCGTGTCGGCTCGGGTTCGCTGCGCGTCGCGAAGTACGTACCCACGACGGCGCCCGAGACCGCGACGCCAGCAATCGTCCAGAACCACCATTTCTCGAGCACAGTGGGCTCGTCGGCCGGAAGTTTGGCGCGGTAGGTCGCCTGCTGACCAGCGGCGACGCGGAGAAGCGCCTCGGCGGTCTGGTAGCCGTCGCGCTCGACGACCACGCGGTAGGCACCGGCCGGACGCACCAAGGAGAGGGGGACGGGGCCGAGATCCTTGCCGTCTACGGTGACGATCGCACCCTTTTGATCCGCGGAGATCTCAATGGTGGCCGGCAGATCGCGCAGCGCAAGATCGAGCGGCGGATTGTACCCCGAGCGCAAGTCGCGCACGACCAGGCTGTCGGACGCGCCGGGGCGGGAGAACGCCAGGACGTGACGCCCTGGGTCGAGCTCCAGCAAGATGGTGCGCGACGGGAGCGGCTCACCCTTTCCTGGAGCGCGAATGCCAGCCGTGAGGACAGGCGGGGCTGCCGCATCCGCCCCCTCGATGAGCTTCCTCTGCGAAAGAGGGCGACCGTCCACGGCGAGGCTCGCGTTGGCCGGCTCGACCGTGACCCGAACGCGGGCGAGGAGGCCCGATATCTCGTCGCGGTATGCGCTCGCGTCCTCGAGCAGGCGCTTGGGCATCGGCGTCTCGCCCCGGTCGTGCACCTCGAGCGCCGCTCCGAACGTTTCGCGAGCTGCGGCATAACGTCCGAGCGCGCGCTCGCATGCGCCGACGTTGAAGAGCGTGATGGCATGAGGCGAAAGCGACTGCGCCTCCTCGAACGCCGTCAGCGCATCGGCCCATTTCGCGTCGGCGACCAGCTTGGTCCCGCGCTGGAACGCGGCGCCCGCAGCGCGACGCGCTTCGGCGTCGCGCGTCGGATCGTTCGTCGGGGGAGACGCCGGCTGCGCCGGGGTGGGTGCAGCGGCTGCGCCTTGGGCGCGCGCGATCGTCGTGGAAGGCAAGGTCGCGAGCGCCGCGGCCAGGACGAGGATGACGTCAGTAAGGCGAGCCCTCATGGACGCCTCCGGGTAGCGAGGTGGACGACGGCGCTGCTGAAACGGTTCTGGGAGATGCAGTGGGCGACACCGACGCTCGTGGCGGAGAACGCATCGGCGCGGAGCTCGCCAGGCTCGCGACCGGGGCGGCGGCGCTCGCCTGGGCGCTCAACGCCTCAGGCGCAGCCGACGGCGAAGGTGTCACGACAGGCGCAGAGGCGACAGCCGATTGAGCGCTGCCGGCGCCTTGGGCGGCCGGGGCGACCGCGGGCGGTACCTCTGGTTCGGTGGCGAATGCCCACCCGATCCCGACCACCGCCGCAGATGCCGCGACGATGGCGCCCGCCAGAACGTAGGAACGCACGCGACGTGGGCTTGCATGGGGGTCGGCGGTGACGGCCGAGATCGTGTCCTGCGTCGCGATGTGGGGGATCGAGGCGGGCGGCGAGTCACTCTCGACGACCTTCAATGGCGCGGGCAGGACCGGTGCCGGCAGCCCTGCGTGGAAGGCCAGCACGGCGACCACCTCGGCAAGGGTCGGCCGCTCGCGCGTAAGCGTCGCCAGCATCCGCTCGACGAGCGCTGCAAGGTCCGGCGGCACCGAAGGCTTGGCGGTCAGGAGCGGAGCGAACGAGCGCTGGCTTATCGTCTTGAAGATCTGACCGACATTCTCGCCATCGGTCGGGCAAACCCCGGCCAGACATTCGTAAAGGATGATCCCGAGGGACCAGATGTCGGCTCGATGATCGATGTCACGCTCTCCGAAGACCTGCTCCGGCGCCATGTAGGTCGGCGTACCAAGGACGCTGCCGGTTTGCGTGAGCTCGGCCGCGGTATGACGAATCGACCCAATTTCGCGCGTGAGCTTGGCGATGCCGAAGTCGAGCACTTTGACCACGCCAGCGTCTTTTCCGCTGAGCAGGAAGATGTTGTCCGGCTTGAGATCGCGGTGAATGATCCCCGCTGCGTGGGCGGCGGCCACCGCAGAGACGACCGGAACGAGGAGCGCGCCGACCTCCGCCGCACCCAGCGCGCCTTTACGCTCCATCAGCGATGCGAGCGGCTCCCCCTCCAGCAGGTCCATGACCAGCAGGGGCCTGCCGTCCGGCAGCTCGAGCACGTCGTGCACTTCGACGAGGTTGGGATGCCGAACCGCCGCCGCGACGCGTGCCTCGCGCACCAACCGCCGATGAAGCTCGGGGCTGGTGGCCTTGAGGAACTTGAGCGCGACCCGCTTTTCGGTGACCAGGTGGCGCGCCGACCACACCGTGCCCATCCCGCCCTCTCCGAGCAGGTCCTCGAGCACATACCGAGACTGCACGATGGTCCCGGTCTCGAGCGAAGAGGTCATTGTCCTGCGGAACCTCGAGCGTTCCCCGCGACCGGGCCCTCCAAGCGGGCACCGGAAAGCGTCGGTTGCCCAGGCGAGGATTCAGGAGCAATGACGAAGCGGGAGGGTGCAGCCAGGGGCGCAACCGTCCGAAAGCGTATCTCTCCTGGCGTCTCGACAGGCGTGATGAGCCCTGCGTCCACCCATCGCGGACCACCTTCGTCGCGGTCCTCGACATAGAGGTGGAGGCGATCACGTGCCGCCGCCTCGCCCAGCTCGCCTCGCTCACCGAAATCGTCGATCTTCAACGTCCCTGAGACCGCTCCGGGCAGCCAGGTGAGCGTGGCGCGGGGCGGTCGCGGGATGCCCGAAGCCGCCGGCGTTGGAGGCTCATACGTTGCGCCGCGAAACGCCAAAGCGCCGCCGAAAACCGCCATGAGCAGAGCCGCCGCCGCCGCCCACGCAGGAAATCTTGCGGCCCGCGCCCTCTGCCGAACCGGCCTGACCCCGTCCTCCATCGAAACGACGTTCGCACCCGTCGTCGTGGACGCAGCACCTTCCCTCGGACGGTCCGAGTGCCGATCGAAGTGCCTGAAGGCGTCGTCCTGCATCCGCTGGCGCAGACTGCTAGGAAGTGCCTCGAGCGGTCGCGCTCCGAGCATCGCGAGCTGCGCCGCCGCGTCCTCCAGCTCGCGGACCGCCTGCGCTCCCGCCGCCCCCAACTGGAGTTGGAGCTCTGCAAGCTCCGCGGCACAGGACGGGTCGAGTCCGACGGTCATCGACAGGGCGACCAGCTCTTCCAGTCGCTCGAGGCGCGCCCGAGTGTCCAACATCGTCTTCAAGGCCCGTCCTCTGGAGTGATTCGCGATCCGTCGGGGTTGTCGGCCGACTCGAGCGAGAGGAGCTGTCGCACTTTGATGAGCCCACGCCGCAGGAAGGTCTTCACGGTGCCGAGAGGAAGGCCCGTGGTCTCAGCGATCTCAGCGTGAGAGCGCCCTTCGACAGTGGAGAGGAGCAGCACGTCGCGCTGCTGGGGCGGAAGCGAGGCGATGGCTCGCGCAGCGCTGGCGACTTCGCTCGCGAGGTCCGACCCGGGTCGCGTCTCGAGAACCGATTCGACGATTTCCTTGCTCAGCGGCTCGGTGCGAAGCTCGTGGCTCTGGGCCCGAACGCGATCGATGAGCTTGCGACGGGCCAGGACGGTGATGAACACAGCCTCCGACCCGCGGGCCGGGTCGTAGCGGCCCGCGCTCCTCCAGATCTCCATGAAGATCTCCTGGACGGCATCCTCGGCGTCCTCGCGCGAGCGGGTATAGCGGCGCGCAAGGGCCCAAACCAGCGGACCGAACCGATTCATGCACGCCTGAACGGCGGTCGCGTTTCCCGACGCGACGCGATGGAGAATCGAGGACTGGACGTCCACTCGGTCGACGGTGTCGCACTCTCCGCCCGGCACCGCCAGCAGGAAGAATGCCCCACACGGGCTGGGCCGCGGGCAGACATCGAGCAGACTCAGCAACATCGGCGCACGCAACCCCTCGGTGGGAGGTTCGTTGCCCTCGCCCGATTGGATTCAACCCAGTGAGGAATTTTCTCCGGGTAGAGCGTCGCGGTCGTGGCCGCTGAAGGTAAACCCCGTACGGCGGCGCATCGTCCTGTGGCACCATGCGCCGGTGTCGGGGGTCCTCGGAA
>Ga0105046_10003908_pt1 | contig 23698 bp, 15 predicted proteins | sample MAT03_FD_78385 | JGI IMG/M metagenome (GOLD analysis project Ga0105046, IMG submission 78385) | Freshwater microbial communities from Lake Fryxell liftoff mats and glacier meltwater in Antarctica - MAT-03 (megahit assembly) | ecosystem: Environmental > Aquatic > Freshwater > Ice > Liftoff...
AGCCGTGACTGAATAGGACTTCACCGCTTCGCTAACGCTTTAGCCTCCGAATTCCGTTCCCGCCACTTGCGACGACCATCGGAGGCTGAAGCGTTAGCGAAGCCGTGTTTGAATAGGACTTCACCGCTTCGCTAACGCTTCAACCTCCGAATTCCGTTCCTGCCACTTCATCACCTTTCGCTTCATGATCCACCGCACGCCGCGGGGCCACGTCCGACGGCCGAACCAGAGCCACCAGCTCACCGTGCCCACCGCCTTCTCCCGGCGGCCATTCACCATGCTTTTCACCACCCGTGCCGCGACTTCGTCCGCCGGTTGGGCATTCTCGAAATCGAGCCACACCTTCCCCTCGTTGCGGATCAGGTGCCGATCCAAGTCGTCCGACTTCACCAACCCCGGCAGGATCAATTGGATATCGATATTGAAGCGAGCGAACTCGGCCCGCAGCGCTTCGGTCAGCCCCACGAGCGCGTGCTTGCTGCTGCAATGCTCCGGCAAACTCGGGATGCCGGCCCGGCCGCAGATGCTGGCCACGTTCATTACAGTGGGCTGCCAGCCCTTCGGCCCCTTCGCGGCACTCGCCCTGAGATGTGGGATGCTCAGCCGAATTAAATCGGCCGGGGCGAAGAAGTTGATCTCCATCACTTTCCGCAGGATTTCCTCGGTGGAACTGGCGAACTCGCCGAAGCTGGCGATCCCGGCACAGTTCACCAAGGCATCCAAGCCCCCGAACTTTTCCACCGCCGTGGCTACTAATAGCTCACGCTGGATTGGATCGGTGAGATCGACCGCGACCGCTTCCGCAATCCCGCCCGCCGCAACGATGTCGTTCGCCAAGGATTCCAATTCACCGGCGGAACGGGCGGTGATGGTGAGTTTAGCCCCGAGTCGGGCAAGTCGCTCGGCCACGCGCCGGCCAATGCCCCGGGAGGCCCCGGTGATGAGGATTGATCGGCCTTGGAATTCGCGGTGCATTGTGCGAATTTTACGGATTCGCCGAGGGAGTGACACCCACACGCCGGAAACAGTCTTGGCGCTTTTCCGCGTTCATTCCATTGCCGATCTGCCTAAAATTGAACAGGGGCAATGATTCGCCCCGCTCGCAGGGAGGTTCGGGATGTCTTCGTACAAGTTCCACAACACCAATCTGCCGCCCGATCTTCGGGTACTCAAAGAAGAGATCGAAGGTTACGCCAAGGGATACGGCCTCGATTTCTACGAGACGATCTTCGAAGTGGTCGACGCCGACGACCTCAACGAGATCGCCGCATACGGAGGCTTCCCTACTCGCTACCCGCATTGGTCGTTCGGGATGCAGTATGAGGAGTTGAAGCGCGGCTACGAGTACGGCCTCTCGAAGATCTACGAGATGGTCATCAACAACGACCCCTGCTATGCGTACCTCATGCGGTGCAACCACACCGTAGATCAAAAGCTCGTGATGGCCCACGTGTACGGGCACTGCGATTTTTTCAAGAACAACCTCTTCTTCCGGCACACCACCCGCAAGATGATGGACGAAATCGCCAACCACGCCTCCCGCATTCGCCGCTATGCCGAACGGTTCGGCGAAGACGAAGTCGAAGCCTTCATCGACCGCTGCATGTCGGTAGACGATCTGATCGATATTCACTCCGTGGCGATCAAACGCCGGGATGATCCGCACAAGTTTGAAATGCCGAACGCATCGGACGACGACCCCGAAGAAGAAAAACCCATCCGCTTCAAATCGAAGCCCTATTTGGATGAATTCATCAACCCTCACGGCGACCCGAATGCCGAGAAGAAGGCGGAACCGCCCGCCGCCCCGAGTTTTCCGGATCATCCGCAAAAGGATGTGCTGTTGTTCCTGATCGAACACGCCCCGCTGAAGAACTGGCAGCGGGACATCCTCAGCATCGTGCGAGACGAGGCGTACTACTTTTACCCTCAAGGCCAAACGAAGATCATGAACGAGGGCTGGGCCTGCGTCGTTTGCGATACGTTGATTCCGACGGATCGAGGATTCATTCCGGCGAGGGAATTGGTGGACGGGCGAGCGACGGCAAAAGTATCCGACGGCGAATCTCCGCGTGCCATCGTCGATTGGGCCGAGTTCCCGGATCGGGAAACCGTGCGGATTCGAACTCGACGTGGGTTCATTATCGAAGGTTCAACGACTCACAGGTTGCTTTTGCCCGACGGCGGTTGGAAACGGCTCGGCGAGTTGATTCTAGGCGATCGGGTGACACTCGCACGAGGCACTGGCATTTGGGCCACCCGGCCAGTGCAGTTGAAATGGGAAAATGAAGATCGGCTGAAAATCGAGGAGGTTTGCACCCAAGCCAACGTCTCGGTGCGGACTCTCTATCGGCACATCAACGGCCGTAAGGTGAAAGCCGCAACACGTATCGAGCCATTGCTGGCCATGCACCGCGAAGCGCTCGGTGAACGAGGCATGACGATGCTGAAGAAGCGGAAAGCGATTCTCATCCCGGAAACCGTAAACGAACGGTTCGCCGCATTCCTCGGCTACCTCATCGGCGACGGCCATATCAGCGACAAGAAACGCACCATTGGCCTCACAACCGGAGATGAAAGCCAAGCGGATCATTTCGCCGAACTGGTTAGCGAGTTGTTCCGAATCGCACCGCGGAAGCATTGGGATATCACCAAGTGGAGGGTGAAGTTCAGTTCGCGCAATCTTCGCGACTTCCTCGTGTCGATCGGATTGCAAACGGGCGTTTCGGCCCGGAGGAAAACCGTCCCGGATTGCATTCTTCGTTCGCCTAAGGCAGTAGTCGCCGCGTTCCTCCGGGCGCTTTACGATTGCGATGGTTACGCCGGGCCGCACGGTGTGATACTCAGCAGTTCCAGCCCAAAAATGGGCGAAGTAGTACAGCAACTGTTGCTCAACTTCGGCATCCTCTCGACGCGCCGGCCGCACAAGGACGATTGTTGGCACATTCATACCCAAGGTGAATCGGCCAAACGCTTCGCCGAGGAAATCGGCTTCAGCCTCGTTCGTAAAACCGAGCGATTGAAAGAATATGTCGAACATCGCCAGTGGTTCAAGAAAGAATCCGAAGATGACGAGATAGTGGAAATCGTCCGTGGCCGCGCTGACGTGTACGATTTCACCGTGGAAACCACTCACCGCTATGCCGCCGCCGGGTTCATCAACCACAATAGCTTTTGGCACAGCACCATCATGACGACGAAGGTTCTGCAACCTTCCGAAGTGATCGATTACGCCGACCATCACTCCGGAACGATGGCCACCAGCGGCATGCGGTTGAACCCCTACAAAGTGGGGATCGAACTGCTGCGGGACGTCGAACGGCGCTGGAACATGGGCCAGTTCGGCCCGGAATGGGACGCCTGCGACGATGCCGAGAAGCGTCGATCATGGAACCGGGACCTCGGCCTCGGCCGGCAGAAGATCTTCGAGATTCGCAAGGTTCACAACGATATCACGTTCATTGATACGTATCTGACGCCGGAGTTCTGCAAGGAGTACAAGCTCTTCTCGTTCGGCTACAACCAGCCCGGCAAGAATTACGTGATCGAATCCCGCGAGTTCGAGATGGTGAAGCAGCGGTTGCTCTTCAGCCTCACCAACTTCGGCAAGCCGTGGATCGAAGTGATCAACGGCAATCACCGCAACCGGGGCGAATTGCTGCTCAAGCACCGGTATAATGGGGTGGAGTTGAAAGCCAGCGAAGCGCAAGATACGCTGGTGAATCTCCGCTCCCTGTGGGGCCGGCCGGTTCACCTCGAAACGGTGCAAGACGATAAACCGGTGCTCCTCAGTTTCGACGGCCAAGATCACACCACCCAAAAAATCGGAGCCGACAATGAACAGCCTCGCCGAACAAGTGCAACGAAGCCTTAGCGAATGGAAGCCGACGGGCGAAGGTCGCCGCGTGTTCGCCACGGCTTACCCCGAAGCCGGGTGGAACTTCACCGCCACGTTCGAGAAAGCCGAGACCGTTGGGGGAAGCGCCTGGGAGTTCGCCCTCCAACGTATCGGCGACACACCCGCAGCGTTGACACTGAAATCGTGGGCCGAGCGAACCGCAAACCGAGTGTCCGGATTGCTCGAATCGTTGAAGTTGTACGAAATCGACGACGCCAACGGCACCGCGCTGCTCCGCAGCGATGGCCCGCAAGCGCGCGGCACCGCCCGCAGTTACTACGAACTGACGCTCACCGGAACGACGGCGGCCTCGCTGAAACGCTACCAAGCCGATACTACTCCCGGCAGCAAACGCCAACAAATCGCATACGCTCTCACTTACGATAGCCTCGGCCAAGTGGTCGAAGCCATCGCGGGGTGAACTCACCCCGGCGGAAGATCGCCGGGTAACTCGGGAGCCACCGGTTCCGGCATCACCTTCAACGGCATGAGCGTTGCCCCCGGTGCGGCTTTGAACGACGACACCGGAGGGATCGGAAGCAACTCCCCCTCCGGGCAGGGCACCGGGGCAATCGGTCGAACCCCGTTCACGCTCCCGGCTCGCGGGGAGGGATAGGGAATCGGGCCCAGCGGAGCGGTCGGCGCTTCCTTCAAACCGGTGCTCGGCCGCAACGCCCCGCCGATGCCGATGACTTCCGGCTTGCGGGCGACCTTGTCCGCGAACACTTCCAAATCCTTGGCGATCTTCTCGGCGCGGATTAGCGTACGATTCAAGTTCGAGGCCGCGTCCACGAGTTGGTTGTAGAGTTGGGGATCGTTCAACACCTTGCTGAAACTCCCATCCGACTTATTCACCATCGCCAAGGTTTTCTTGGCTTCGCCGAGGGCGGAACTCAGGCTCTCGGCGGCGCTGGCCACATTCTTCATCACCGGCTCGGCGCTCTCCGCGAACGGTTTGATGGTTTTATCGATGTTATCTAACACGCCTTTGGCCTGTTGCGAACGGGCGTTGAATTCCTTCGCGGTGGCGGTGAGTTCCTTCAATGTGGTATCTGCGCGATCGACCAGAATTGCCGCGAGGCGGATCGTCTTGGTGAGGTCTTCGCTGCCGTCGCGCACGTTCCGCAGAATCGCCGTGATGTTCTTGCGATTTTCCTCGGTGAGTAAATCCCCGGCGGCGAGTTGAACCGTTCGCAGCAACTCGGAGAATGCACGGCCGTTCTCGTCGTTCAGGAATCCTCCGGCCTTCTCGGAGAGTTCCCGCAACGATTTCAACGCCCGGCCGAACTCCTGTTCATTGTTCTTCAACAGCGCCCGCAGATCCTCGCCGAGCGGTTTGTACGTTTTCACGAAGTCTTGCACTTCCTTGAGCAAACTTTTGAGCGTTGCCGGTTGCTCCGGTTTCGCCAAGGGATCGTTGGGGTTGGGGAGTTCGTTTTGGCCGATGAATTCTTGCACCTTCTTGTTGGTTTCGCGCAACTCGGGAACGATCTGCCGGGCGAGTTTGGCGAACTCGGTGAATTCGTCGAGCGCCTTTTCGGTCTTGGGGCCGACGCGTTCGAACCCGGCGAGCGTGGTGTTCAAACGCCCGAGGGTTTCGGTAGCGGTGGGGATCGTGTCTTGGGCTTGGCTCAGCAGCGCCCGAGGATTGATCGGCGGCACCCCGGCGATTTCGGTCTTGGCGGGGTAGTAATCGAGCCGCTCGATCGGTTGACCTTTGGAATCGAGTCTGGGGATGAAGTCGATGGTAGTATCGCCGCTGAGAAGGCCGCGGGAAATAGCCGGTTCTTCGTTCTGTCGCGGCAGATACTTATTCTCGACTTCCACGGTCACGCGGACTTTGCCGGTCTCTTCGTCGATGTCGATCGATTTCACTTGGCCGATGCGAACTCCGGATTTGCGCACGGGCGTACCCGGGGAGACGCCCGGCGCTTCCGGGTAGAGCACGGCGTACTCGGTGCGATTGCTGAACACGCGCGGCGTGCCGCCGAAGAGTACGACGAGCGCGGTGAGCGCCGCCCCCGCCAAGGCGAGGAAGCCACCGAGCCGGATCTTCTGATTGCGTTCGGCCATCGCTTGCTCCGATCATGATGCTAACCACGGAGGCACGGAGACACGGAGGAAATCCCAAGAGTGTTTTAACCCTCGTTTTTGTATTCTCCGTGTCTCCGAGCCTCCTTGGTACAAAATCTTTATTGTTCTTGTTCCACGAACTAGCCTTGGATCTCGGTCAGCCGATCCTTGGCTTCGCCCAACACGAACTGCCGCACGCGATCGTCGCCCGCTTCCGCGATGTTCGCTGCGGGGCCGTCGTAAATCACTTGCGGTTCGTGCTCCTGCAAGCGGGAGCGCGGGTAGAGCATGATCGTGCGATCCGCCACTTTCCGAACCGTTCGCATTTCGTGGGTGACGATCAGGCTCGTCATCGGTCGCTTCTTCCGCGTTCGCAAGATCAACTCGTTGATGACGTCGGTCATGATCGGATCGAGGCCGGTGGTCGGTTCGTCGTAGAGCATCGCATCCGGATCGAGTGCCAAGGCGCGGGCGAGGCCGACGCGCTTGCGCATGCCGCCGGAAAGCTCCGCGGGCATTTTCGTTTCCACGCCGAGGGGCAAGCCGACATCCTGCAATCGTTCGCGGACTTTCTCGATCAATTGATTCTCATTGAATCCGCCTTTGGCCCGCGGCCCAAAACTGACGTTCTCGTAAACGTTCAAGCTATCGAACAGCGCCGCACCTTGGAACAAGAAGCCGACGCGGAGCCGCATCGCCACGAGTTCGCGTTCGTTCATCCGTTGGACGGGCTTGCCTTCGAAGTAGACTTCGCCGGTGGTCGGCTTCAATAGTCCGACGATGAGTTTGAGCGTGACCGATTTTCCGCAGCCGCTTTCGCCGATCAACGCGATGGTTTCGTGCGGCATCACGGTGAAGCTCAGGTGGCGCAACACTTCTTGGCGGCCGAAACGGACGCAGACGTTCTCCATGCGAATCAGCGGTTCAACGGCCATCTGTTGCTTTCGTTTTCTTATCGCTTGCATCGAGCAAGAATCTCAAAGTAACCACACTGGCGAGCCGGGAGCGTCAGCGACCGGAGCAGTTTCATTCGAAGCACATTTCCCTCGTTGGAACTGACGAGATTATTTGAGCATCCCTCCGGTCGCTGACGCTCCCGGCTCGCCAGTGTGATTCATAGCGAATCCATTATGCCACCCTGCCACCGCCGGCGGGCCACAGGGCCGTTTGCAATGCCTGCGTGAACATCGCCAGCACGAAATCGAGGAACATAATCGCCACGAACGAGAACACGAATCCTTCCGTCGCGGCACGACCGACGCCCTCGGCACCCGCCTGGCTGTGGAACCCCCGGTGGCAGCAGATCAAGCTCAACACACCTCCGAACACCACGGATTTCAACAGGCCGGAAAACAAATCGAAGTTCTTCACGTACTCGGTGGTGTGTCGCCAATAGTGGAACTCGTCGATGTGGAAGACCTTTAAGCAGATGAAAGAACTTCCGAGCACGCCCATCATATCGGCGATGACCGAAAGCAACGGGATCATCAGCACGCAGGCGAGGAATCGCGGGCCGACGAGGTAGCGCACCGGATCGACGCCGAGGCAAGCGAGCGCATCGATTTGTTCGGTGACGCGCATGGTGCCGAGTTCGGCGGCCATGGCCGTTCCCACGCGCCCGGCGAGCATCACCGCGGCCAGTACCGGGCCGAGTTCCCGCACCACCGACATATGGATGATGGCCCCGAGCGAGGTATCGAGGCCGATCATGTGGAACTGAGAATACGTTTGAACCGCGAGCACCATGCCGATGAACATGCCGGTGATGGCGACCACGCCGATACTTTGTACGCCGACTTCGACGCAACTCCGCAACACTTCCCGGAGTTTCAAATGGCGACCGGCCACGCCACTCACGGCGCGTTGGGAGAAGATAGCCCAATCGCCGAGGGCTGCGAACGAATTGGCAAACAATGCGGCCACGGAACGGCAATCCTTTGCGAAAAGGCAGAGCTTCGGTCGCCCACGCGCCCGGCTCACCATGTGGTTTCATCGAATATCGCGTTTGAACAACTCCAACGCATTGCCGCTGTTGAATTGGGTTCAGCTCATCGCATCCCCTACGTACCGCGGAACCGGCGCACAGCCATCCCGCCGCGGTACTCCGTCCACATGCGATTGACCGGATCGAACTCATAACCGTCACGGCTTGCCGGACGCGAATAATTGAAAGAATCGTCCCGTTCCCACATCCGGGCTTGACGCTTCTGGGCTTCGCGCTGCCGAACCATTGCCGCTTCTTGTCCGCCGAGCATGAACACTGCGACCGCAAGGAACATTAGGAACGGCTGGGTATTTATCAGTGCCACAATGAACAGCCCGACGGCGATCACTTTGCCGACGCTTGCGGCGATGTCGGTCGCTCTGGTTCGATCCATGCCGAAGTTCAAAGTCGCCCGCAGCACGCGACCGCCATCCATGGGGAATGCCGGGATCATGTTGAACAGCACCAAGCCGATGTTCGCGGTGAATACCCGAACGAGGAATTCGTTCGCCGTGGGCAAACTGCCGAACGTCGGTGTGACGAATGCACCGGTGAAGAGAAGGAGAATACCGAGGGCCAATGCGATCGCCACGTTCACCGCTGGGCCGGCGAGTGCGATGAGGATTTCCGGCAGCGGTTTCTCGGGCATGCGTTCGAGGCTTGCGGCTCCGCCAATGGGGTAGAGCGTGATGTCTCGCGTGCGGATGCCGAAGGCGCGGGCGGCGAAAACGTGGCCGAATTCGTGCAGCACCACGCACCCGAAAAGGGTGAATACGAACGCGAGATCGAACATCGCACTATTCAACCCGGCTCCGCTCCACCCGGAGAGAAGCACGAATGCTGGCAGAATCCAGAAGGTGCCATGGATGAAGAGATCGACGCCGAAGATTCTGCCGAATTTGAAGTTTCCGAACATGGTGTCTCCTACAAAAGCGTTGTTCATTATTCGCTCGCCACTGCCGGGGCATTACACAAATGCCGGGAGTTTTTCGCCGAAATTGGGTAACTCCCGCCCTTTGGCCCAGCGATTACGTTACGATGGGAATGCTTATTGGAGGGTTCCCGCCATGCGGAAGATTCGCAATACCGCCGTCGCGTTGGCCTTCGGGCTGTTCGCGTCGGTTTCCCATTCGCAATCGTTTCTGCCTCAGCCGAAGCCTCTGCCACCGGTGACGGAACGCGCCGCCGCCCCGGCACCAACGCCTATGCCACGATTGGAAGCCATCGCCGAAACGCGCTTGCTGATGGAAGGTTTGAACCTTCCCAACTTTAACGGGTTGAACAAGAAACTCGCCGAGAAGCCTGCCGACGCTGCCACTTGGGCATTCGCCCGCGGCCAAGCGCTCATCATCGCCGAGACGGGCAACCTGCTGATGATGCGGCCACCCAAGGGAAAACCGGCCCATGAAGCTTGGATGGCCGCTGCCACGGAACTCCGCGGCGAAGCCGCGAAGTTGGCCCGCGCCGCCGGGGAAAAGGATTACTCCACGGCCATCGCGGCGATGGCGAAACTGGCGAACACCTGCAATCGCTGCCACGAGAAATTCGGTGAGAAGACCCGCTTGGTACCGTTTGGTCAGTGAGACACGCTTGACACTATCCCCTCATTTCTTAGGTTGTGGCGGAACGGTGAAATCCGCTCCCCTTGTGAGCGAATCACTCCGAACTCCAGACTCCGAACCCCCACGAGAGACTCGATGGATACCAACAACCCGAATAATTTGAACGCCCCTTCTCCGGAAACGATGCCGGGAAAGTCGAACGAAATCAAACTGATCAGCCACTCGAACCTCTTTTATTGGTGGCCGGTGTGGCTGTTGGCGTTCGTAATGGCCGGGTGGACGTACTTCGAGAATCACCGCCTCGCCATCGTTCCGGCGCACGGTTCGGTCGAAAAAACGGGCGACAACCAATTTACCGCCATGTTCAAGTTCGATAAGCGTAACGAACTGAGCGAAAAGTACGATGCGGCCGCCAAAGTGTCGGAGTCGAACAAGGTCAGCGGTAAGGAAGAAGTCTTTCGCCCGAGGATCGCCTCGGAACCGGGTTTGGGTTCGGTGTTCGTGATCGTGTTGGTTCTCACTCTCGTCATTACGAATGTGCCACTCCGCGGGTTGTGGTCTTTCCTCGTCATCATCGGCATTGTCACAATTTCCTTGTTCATCACCGTGATGAATAAATGGGATAGCCTCCTCGAAGCGATCGGCGGCTTGCATGTGTTCATCAACATGGCCGGCTACCTGTTCATGGGCACGGCCATCTTTACCGTGTGGGCCATGGCCACGTTCGTATTCGACCGCCGTTCGTTCGTGATCTTCACCCCCGGCCAAATCAAGGTGTGCGAACACATCGGCGACGCCGTGCAAACCCACCCGACCTTCGGAATGTCATTGAAGAAAGAACGCGACGACATCTTCCGCCACTACATCCTCGGCCTCGGTTCGGGCGATTTAATCCTCACCACTGGCGGCGGCGACCGCCGCGAAATCCGCCTCCCCAACGTGTTGGGTATCGGCTGGCGCTTGAAATCGGTCGAAGATATGATGCGCACCACAGCGACGGCCGAACGGTAGAATTTGCGGCGGGATGCCCCACTTGCCCGCTGGAATGATTCCTACTCCGCCGGTATTTGCCTAAACTATCGCTATGCCGATCTTCGCTTCATTTGCTCTGCCGTTGGTCGCTGCGGGTGCTGCGGCGGCGGCAATTGCACTACCTGTGTTGATTCACCTTCTCAGCAAGCAGCGGTACCAAGTGGTGCCGTGGGCGGCGATGCGCTTTCTGCTCGCGGCTCCGAAACAACAGCGCCGACGCATCGATCGTTGGCTGCTCCTATTCTTGCGGGCGTTGCTCTTACTGTTGCCCTTGGTGGCGATGTGCGCCGTTGCTCCTTGGGCCGAAGCGCTTTGGCAACGTATCACCCCGGGTAAACTGGAAGCCACGTCCAACCTTCCGCGCACGCACCACATTCTGGTACTCGATGGATCGTTGAGCATGTCGGCCACGGGCGAGAAGGGAACGCGGTTCGAGAAGGCGGTGGGCCAACTCGAACAGTTCGTGCAATCGGCGAACGCCGGGGATGGCTTCAGCCTGATTTTCGTGGGCATGACTGCCCAAGCCGTCGTGCCCGGGCCGACCCACGACCGCGAGAAGGTACTCGCCGAACTCCGGCAATTGCAGTGCACCCACGCCTCGGGGGAAACCGAAGCGGCACTCGCCGCGGTGGCCGATGCCATTACCCGATCCCCGCGCAGCTACCCCCGCCGACAAGTGACGATCTTCAGCGATTCGCAACGCACAGCGTGGCAACCGACACTTCCGGTGCCGGAAAGCAAGAGCGGCGAAATCTGGGGCCGCATCCTCCCCCGCGCCGAGATCGCATTCCTTGATGCCGCCAACGCCGATACCGAGAACCTCGCCGTGGTGGGTTTGGAACTCGCGCACCCGCTCGCACTCGTCGATTCCCCCAGCGCCGTCACTGCCGCGATTCACAACTACGGCCGCACCGACCGCAAACAAGTCTGGCTCCAGTTGCTGATCGGCCGCCCTTCGGCGGGAGGCCCGGAATCGGCCCTCGTGCCCATCGAACAGCTCGCCATCGAATCGCTCCCATCGGGGCAGCGCACTTCGATCACGTTCCCACTCGCCGATACAAAACGGTTTCGCGAAGCCGGTCTGCACCAGTTGCAGGTGCGCTTGGTCGAAGGCGACGCGCTCCCCGCCGACGATTCTCGAACATTGGCGTTCGAAGTCCGCGAAGCGTTACCCGTGATGGTGGTGAACGGTCGCACCTCGAGCGACCGCGAGAGGCGGGCGTCCGATTACGTTCAAACTGCGCTCGATCCATCCGAAAAGCGATTATCGTGGAACCCGGCCCGCCCGCGAACCGTGAACCTCTCCGAGTTCGCCGATCCGCTGCTCACCGATCTTTCGGCCGTCGATTGCGTGTTCCTCTGCGATCTCCCGGCGCCGACGCTTTCGCAGGTGGCCCGTTTGGAAGCGCACTTGAAACGCGGCGGCGGCATCGTGATCGGCCTCGGCCCGAATGCTTCGCAGAACCTCGAACATTACAACCGAGTTCTGTTCAACAACGGCAACGGGTTGCTGCCGGGGCCAATTCTCGGGGTGCAACACTCCACCAAACTCGGCGAATCCGATTATCGCTTCGCCGCGGATGAAGCGGCGTTCCGCCTCGATCCCTTGGCCGCCTTCCGCAAGCAGGATGCCCGCGTCGGCCTCACCGATGTTCCTTTCCAAAGTTACGCGAAGCTCGATGCCCCGGCCGATGGCCGTGCCCGCCGCATTCTCTCGTTCGTTCCAATGAAGCCGGTGGAACTGAAACCGGGCGAACAACCGACGAAGCCCGACCCGGCGATCGTCGAGTTCCCCCGCCATCGCGGCCGGGTGATCGTGTACTGTTCGAGCTTCAACCGCGAGTGGACCGATTGGCCGGTGCTGCCGAGCTTCCTGCCGATGATCCACGAATTGATGATCGCCTCGGCGGTGAACCCCGACCGACACACTCTCACCATCGGCGAACCGATCGAAGAAATTCTCCCACTGGCGACCGTGGGATTGAGCGGGACGATGATCGCCCCGGACGGGTCGAGTACGGCGATCCCCATCGTGGCCGGGGATGAAACCGCTTTGGCCCGATTCACCGAAACCGCCCGCGCCGGTTTGTACCGCTGGAACGTGGGCAACCGCAAGGATCGCCTCTTCGCGGTGAATGTGCCGGAGAGTGGCGAATCCGATCTCGCACGGATCGAACCTTCGTTGTTGAAGGATCTCGGCCCCCGAGTTCAAGTCGCTTCCGACCCCGGCGAGTTTCGGTTCGATTCGGCCGACGGCGAAGGAACCGTACTCACGCCCCGGCCGCACGGCCCGACCATCGCCCGCTGGTTGCTCACTTTCGCACTGCTTTTGCTGATCGTGGAACTCGCGTATGCTTGGAGCGTCGGCCCGTCCCGTTCGACCAAGGCGGTGACCAACACCCCGGCGGAAGAAACCCCCGGCATGCGATGGAAACGCTACGCTTGGATGGCAGCAGCACTGGTGCCGCTCGCACTGGCGCTCGCCGTAATTGGCACCGTGATCCACGCGGAGCGAACCGGGCAGTTCCTCGGTTTCCTTCCCCAATCCGCTCGGGGAACGGCCGAGCGACTGTTGGATGTTCCCGGTGCCGCGCCCGGTGAAGGCACGCGCTGGCGCCTCGATCAATCGCCCGCTTACACGAACAATCTCAAACTCGATCAGCGGGTCATCCTCGCTCTCGCCGGCACGGCGGCCGCGTTCATCCTCGGCATCTATTGGCTCGAACGCCGCGCGAACAACCGCTTCCGAAGAGTGCTCGTGCCGTTGGCCCTGCGAATCACCGCCGCGGGAATGATCGCGTTCTTGCTTCTGCCGCAGGCGAAATTGGCTTTCGACCGCGAAGGCTATCCGGATATCGCCATCATTCTCGATCGTTCGGTGAGCATGGCTACGCGGGACGAACTGCAAGACCCGGAAATCCGCGAAAAGGCCAAAGCCCTCCGCGGGGCGATTCCCGAAGAACTCGATCGCCTGCGTCTCGCCAAGCAATTGCTGCTTCGCCCCGGCGCCGATTGGATCGATGCACTTTTGAACGATAAGCAATTGAAGGTTCACATTTACACGGTGGCCGACGACGTGCGTTTGTTGGCATCGCTCGAAGATGGCAGCGATGCCGGGGCCGCCCGCGAAGCCGTGCGAGCATTGAAACCGGACGGCGAATCGAGCCGGCTCGGCGATGGCGTGGGAGCGGTGCTGAAGAACTTCCGCGGCGGTTCTCTCGCCGCGATCATCGCCTTCACCGACGGCGTGACCACCGCCGGGGACGATCTCCCCAAGGCCGGTCGGGAAGCCGCCCGGGCCGGGGTTCCCCTGTACCTCGTCGGCCTCGGCGAAAGCCGCGATCCGTTCGATCTCGCCCTCTCCGATCTGAAGGCAGCGGACGTGGTGGTGAAGGGAGATCAGATCGTGCTCGATGCCCGCCTCACCGCCAAAGGCCAGAACGTTCCAGCGAGTGTCCCCGTGATTCTGTGGGAGCGCCAAGGGGAGAATCGTATCGAACGCGGCCGGCAGGATGTCGTGCCCGATCGTGCGGGGAAGCCGGTGCCGGTTCGCTTCACCCACACTCCGATGGAAGTTGGAGATAAAACGTTCATCATCGAAGTGGCCGTGCAACCGAACGAAGCGGAAACGAACAACAACCGGCTCGAACGCGTCATTCTCGTGGCGGAGCACAAGAAATTGAGGGTGCTGTACGTGGAAGCCTACCCGCGTTACGAGTTCCGATTCGTAAAAACTCTGTTGGAACGAGAAACCGAATCGGGCCGGAGCCGGGCGGTGGATCTCGATGTGCTCTGGCTCGATGCTTCTTCGGGGCATTGGCAACTCGATAAGAGCACCGAACGTTTGCGCGGGGCACTCCCCACCAAATCGCAACTCTTCGAGTACGATGCGATCCTTTTCGGGGATGTGAACCCTGCGTTGCTCCCCAAGGCCGGGCAGTTCTTCAACGATCTCGGCGAATACGTTCGCGAGCGCGGCGGCGGCCTGGCGTTCATCGCCGGGGAGCAAGCGACGCCTCACAAACTCTGGGACACCACGCTTGCGGAACTGCTGCCGATCACGCCGACGGAAACCGCGTTGAAATCGGGAGGCCCGTCGCCGACCCCGGAGAACCCCGGCCTCCGCGAAGAATACCTGCCCAAACCGACGGCTCTCGGCCGCACCCACCCGATGCTCCGATTTTCCTCCAACGAATCGGAGAACGAGCGAATCTGGAACTCCCTCAAGGGCTTCTACTGGAGCAGTTCCGGCTACCGCCGCAAACCGGCGGCCGAGGTGTTGGCCACCCACCCGGCGAACGCCGCCGACGGCGAACCGACGGCCAAACATCCGCTGATCTTGCAGCAATTCGTCGGCCGCGGCCGCGTGATTTTTTTGGGCTTCGACGAAACGTGGCGCTGGCGCTTCCGCACGCAAGAAGAACGCTTCAACCAATTCTGGGGCCAATTGCTCACCGCCATCGCCAAGAACCGAATCGCGCGGGTGGAGTTGAAGACCGACAAACAGACGGCCTACCGCCGCGATGAACCGATTCGCCTCACGGTGCGTTACCCGGACGATGCTCCGGTGCCCGACGAGAATGCGGCGGTACGCGTGGCCGTCACGCGGAGGCCGCTGCAACGGCCCGGCCAACCAGACCTCGGCGGCCACGAATCCCAACTCGTACAACTGGCGAAAGTCGAAGGCCAACGGGCAACGTACGAAACAATCCTCACTCGCACGCCCGAAGGGGAATACGCATTCGTGATGACGCAAGGCCTACCGCCGAATGCGACCGACCCGCCGCGGGCCGAAGCCCGCGTGCTGCCCCCGCCTGGCGAACTCGACCGCTTGGAAATGAACCGATCCGACCTCACCCGCGCCGCCACGGAATCCCGCGGCAAGTTCTACACCCTCGCCGATGCGGAGAAGCTCTTCGACGATCTCCCCGAACCGGTAAGGATTCCGCTGAACCAACCCTGCCCGCCCTTCGGCCTTTGGAACCACGCCGCCGCGTTCGGCCTTTTCGCTCTGCTCTTGGCGAGCGAGTGGTGGCTGCGCCGCCGGGAACGATTGGTGTGATCGGGTTTTGGAGGTTAGTAGACGATTCGCAATCACGGCAGCGAATTCCAATCTTTCGCCCCGATCAACGGCAATGCGAATTGAAAGTGCTTCTGCCAATCGTCCGCGTCGGCATGGTGAAACACTTCGTAAAGCAATTTCCGCCCGTCGGGGGTATTCACGCTGTCCGGCTTGTTCGTCCACAAACCTAACCGAAGCCCACCTTCGTGGGTGTGATCCACATGTCGGTGCAGGATGAACGCATCAATGCCCGGCAAGGCGTTCGCCTTCTTCCAACCGTAACAGAACCCGGCCGCTTGCTTCGTTTCGCCATCCGCGTCCTTCGGGGTGTTAAAACCCTGTTCCGATAGGATCACTCGCCTCGCGGAGCTGAAGCAACGCTGGATCGGGAGATCGAGGTAACGCGTGAGGACTTCCAAATTCTTGAACGTGACCTTCGGCTGGAGTTCGACGACCGCGAAAGATTCCGCGCTGGAGCCGAGCCGGATGTTGAGAGTCTTGCCATCGGCCGAGGGTTCGACGGATTGCTTGCCGAGGGATAGCGAGAGACCGACCGATAAGGAACAAATCAAGATGGTGGAAAACATCGGCTGGAAACTCGCCTGAACGAACGGAATAGATGGTCTGGCGTTCGCCGAACTCACTCGTCGTCTTCCCGCAATTTCGCCAGCACGCCGATGTCTTCGAGCGTGGTGGTATCCCCGGCGGTGGTGCGGCCCGCCGCGATGTCTCGCAGCAACCTTCGCATGATCTTCCCGCTGCGCGTCTTGGGGAGCGTTTCCGTGAAACGGATTTCATCCGGCCGGGCGAGGGCACCGATTTCCTTGGCCACGTGGGCCTTCAACTTCGCCTTCAAATCGTCGCTCGTTTCGATGCCGTGCTTCACCGTGACGAAGCAGAAGATGCTTTCGCCTTTGAGATCGTCCGGCTTGCCGACGACCGCTGCTTCCGCGACCGCCGGGTGATTCACGAGCGCGCTTTCGACTTCCATCGTGCTGAGGCGGTGCCCGGAAACGTTCAGCACGTCATCGACGCGGCCCATGATCCAGATATCGCCGTCGTCGTCCATGCGGGCACCGTCGGCGGTAAAGTAGATGTTGGGGTAGTGGCTCCAGTAGGTCGCCTTGTATCGCTCGTCGTCGCCGTAAATGGTGCGCATCATGCTGGGCCAAGGGCGTGTGACCACGAGGAACCCGCCCGCATTGGCGGGTACTGACTCGCCTTCCTTATTCACCACCACCACTTGAATGCCCGGCAGCGGCTTGGTCGCACTCCCCGGTTTCGTGGGCGTGGCCCCCGGCAGCGGTGTAATCATAATCGCGCCGGTTTCAGTCTGCCACCAGGTATCGACGATCGGGCAACGGCCGCCGCCGATGACCTCGTGGTACCACATCCACGCTTCCGGGTTGATCGGTTCGCCGACGCTGCCTAGCAATCGCAGGCTGCGGAGATCGTGGGCCTTGGGATGATGGTCGCCCCATTTGATGAACGCGCGGATGGCCGTGGGGGCCGTGTACAGGATCGTGACCTTGTACTTGGCGATGATCTCCCAGAAGCGGTCTTCCTTCGGTTGGTTCGGGGCACCCTCATACATCACAATGGTGCTACCGTTTGCGAGGGGGCCGTACACGATGTAGCTGTGGCCCGTCACCCAACCCACATCCGCGGTGCACCAGTAGATGTCGTCGTCGCGGATGTCGAACACCCATTTGTGCGTGAGGCTGGCACCGAGCATGTAGCCGCCGGTGGTGTGCAGCACGCCCTTCGGCTTGCCGGTGCTTCCGGAGGTGTACAGGATGTAGAGAGGGTGTTCGGAATCGAGCGGCTCAGCCGGGCAATCCTCGGAGGCCTTCGCCGTGAGTTCGTGCCACCAGAGGTCGCGGCCCGGCTTCATCGTCACTTCAGTATTGCAGCGATTGAGCACGATGCACTTCGTTACCGTCGGCGACTTCTCCAGTGCGGCATCGACGTTCGCCTTCAACGGCACGGCTTTGCCGCGGCGCCAGCCGCCGTCGGCGGTGATGATGAGTTTGCTCTGCGCATCGTTGTTGCGATCCGCCACGGCTTCCGCACTGAAGCCGCCGAACACCACGGAATGCACAGCGCCGATGCGCGCACAGGCGAGCATGGCCACGGCCGCTTCGGGCACCATCGGCATGTAAATCGTCACGCGGTCGCCCTTGGCGATGCCTTGGGCTTTCAATGCATTGGCGAACTGGCAGACTTCCTTGTGAAGCTCGGCATACGTGATCGTGCGGCTGTCGCCGGGTTCGCCTTCCCAGAGTATCGCGGTCTTGCTCCCCTTGCCCGCAGCGATGTGTCGGTCGAGGCAGTTGTCCGATGCGTTGAGCGTGCCGCCGACGAACCACTTCGCATGCGGGGCGTTCGACCAATCGAGAACCGTGTCCCACTTCTTGAACCAGTGCAGAGATTCCGCCTGCTCGGCCCAGAAAGCGTCCGGCTCATCTTTCGCCCACTGCCGCAGGTATTCCGCGTCAGCTTCGGTGGAGATACGCGCCGTTTTGGCGAACGCCTTCGGCGGTGGGAAGACGCGGGTTTCTTTGAGAACGCTGGTGATGTTCGGGGAGGACATGGGAGAGCCGGGAAAGGAGGAGAAATCGGTTAGATCGGTATAACGAACTGGACAAGTCTGGCCACGCCGTAGGGAGGTCGTGAAATGCAAGTCGAAGTACGGGAGTACCCGGAGTTCCGTGCCGATTTGGTTCGACTCTTGGAACGCCCTTCTCGATCCATCATCGACACGCTTGCCATGGCGGAATTCTATCACAACGACATTCGAACAAGGCTGATGGATTACGGAGGGCCTTCGCCAGGGGATGACGTCAGGCCCGTCCGTCGCCGTGGAATGTGGTGGCGGTACATGCGCGGGGTATGGGTCGGTTACACAACCACACAAGAGCGGCGTGGATTCTTGCGCAAATTGTGCCAAGTGATCAGGCTTGAGGCTGTCGAACCATCTCTGCCCGAAGTGCCTCCTGCTCCCGTCTAAGATCTTGTATGGCTTGTTCGATGGGTATGGCACGTTCGGGGTGTCGGCGTCGCTCTGCCAACTCCGCCTCGCGTTCCGGTGTCAGCACCGGGCCGCCCGGTCGGTTGAAGAACGCCTCCGCAGCCTTCGGCGGCAGGTACACGCCCCAATCTTCACCTTCCGCAGTCTCCAAGAAAATGTAGCCGATGTCGGTATTGAGGGCGATCAATTCCTTCAGGATTTCCTTCAGCACGACCTCGCGCGATTCCGGCGAAGATGCCTTCAAGAAGGCTTCGGCTTGGGCCTGGGCGACGTCCGGCAGCGTGATGGCTTCCGGTTCGTATTGGTAAAGCTGGCTCACGGCAGTCCCTCGGCGGTACGCGGGAAATTATAACTGTTTACATCCCGAAGTGCGATGGGGTTTGGCAAATCTTTGTGGCGGTTCCACCCACACCAGCAAAACCTTCGGTTTCTACTATTTCTTCGGGATCAACTGGATGGCGTCGAGAATCACAAAGCCGGTGGCACCGGCGTTGGAAATGGTGATAATCGTATCGGCATTCGCATCGAGTTCGACCGTACCGAGGCTGCGGAACGATTCTCCCTTGGCGAGCGGCACGGTTTGATCGACCGTGAATTCGACTTTCTTGGAACCGCTCTGCACGACCATCGGGATCTTCTTCGCACGGGTCGCGTGGGGCGAATAGGCCATCCGAATTTCGTACTTGCCTGCGGCCGGTGCCCGGAATCGGAAGGTAGCGATGGCTTTGCCATCCCCCGTTTCATCGCTGGAACGATAGCCATCCCCCACATACGGTTTGAAGTTGGTCGATTGTTTCCAGTCCCCTTCCAACTCGGCCTTGCTGTCATCGAGGAGGATTCCGTCCAGCATTTTCGGCTCGATTTTCATCGGCGTGATCGCGGGCAAGTCCAGCACTTGTTTCTGCACAAGTAAACGCACGCGCAAATCGGCATAGGGCAACTTCTGCACCGCGAGGTTCTTGTTGGCACTCATGGCCGCAGCGATGCCCGCACTCTGGCCGATGATCATCCACGTCGGCTCTACCCGGATCGAACTGATACCAACGTGCGTGCAAGAGAGCGCTACCGGAACGAGCAGGTTCTCGCATTCCGCAGCCTTCGGAACGATGGCACGATACGGAACGTGGTACGGGTAGCCGTGCCGGGAACCCGCCATGCGCACCGGCATGATCGTTCCTTCATTCTGCACCATGTCTTTAGTTCCCACCCGTTGGCAATCGTGCGAATCGATGGGGAACGAGGATACGACGATGGGATCCTCTTTCTTCAGATCCTTCATGATGTCGTTTTGCGTCAGGATGTATTCGCCGATCATGCGCCGACCTTCGCGCACATAAAGCTGTGGCGACCAATGTTCGCTCGCCGGGAACTCGTCTCGGCAAAGGCCGAGGGCCGCGAGTTGCTGCCGGAGTTTCTCCGGCACAGCCGGATCGGTGGTGAGGAACTGATAGAGTTCCAGCGTGTATTGTTTGTGGGCCTCCCAAATCTTCGCACGCCCGGCCGAATCGGCCTCGCTCCAACCGTTGCCGCCACCCACGAGGCCCATCGAGAACTGCTTCCCGATGCCGTTGTTCGCGTCGAACTTGTTACCCGGCAGCGGATACAAATCCCAGAGTAAATGCGGGCTTTTTTCTTGAGCGTAATACCGCCGAATCGCTTCGAATCGTGCCGGGTCGTAGTTCGCGGGCTTGGGGAACGGCACGCGGTTCGCGGGTTCTTTGGTCAGGCAAAGCCGGAAGCTATACACCATAACATTCTTATCCCCGGCATCGCTTCCACCCGCATCCATTGTCGTGATCAGTGGCAGCGGCTTGCCATCCATACCAAGCCCCGAGATCGGAATCGGCTTTTTCGGGTACTGCTTCCCTGCAAGCGATTCGCCAAAGTCCTTTCGCCCCTCGCGGCCGATGGCCCATTTCACCCCGGCCGCCGCCATCAAATCCCCTTCGTAGGTGCCATCGACGAAGACCTTCGCGGCGAACGCCCCTTCGTTCGTGTCGAGCCGAGTGATTCGGGCCGCATCTTTTGCCACGCTCTTTAGAATGTGCTTTGTCAAAACCTTGACGCCCGCTTCGTCCAACATTTGCTTCGTGATCTTCGCCGCGACGTGCGGCTCGTAGGTCCAGTGGGTGTGATCCTTTTCGCTCACGGTGTAGGGGAGTTTCACCCCGCGCTTTTGGTAGTCTTTTTCGATGCGGGTGTGCCATTCATCGAATAGCCCCATCACCGTGTTGCGCACCGTCTGATTCGAATCGCTGAAACTCAGGCCTCCGGTGTTCACCCCGCCGACATGTTCGCTCGGCTCCAACAGAATCACCGAAGCACCTTCGCGCGCAGCAGCAATGGCCGCACAGAAGCCACCGGGCGTGGCACCGTACACGATCACGTCTGCCGTGGCGGGTGGAGCCGCGGACGCTAGCCTGTTGCCGAAGGGGGCGAACGCGAATGCGGCGAGAATGGCGGTGGCGATTTTTGTCATTGAACGATGGCTCAAGGGGAGTTGAGTTCGGGAATCGTTTCGTTCATGGTGAACGGTCGCCCCCGCCTTGTATGATGCGATCATATCCGATAATTCCCACCAGCGTAGAGCGACCAACAATGCCCGATACCTTTACCATCGGCCTGGTGCAGATGCGCTGCGATGCCGATGCCGAGACGAACTTGGCCACGGCCGAGGCCGGGATAGCCGCGGCGGCGAAGGCCGGGGCGCAGATCGTCTGCCTGCCGGAGTTGTTCACCGGGCCGTACTTCTGCCAGACCGAAGAGATCAAGCTCTTCGATCTCGCGGAGCCGATTCCGGGGCCGAGTTCGGATCGCTTGGGGAAAGCGGCCAAGGCAAACGGCGTGGTCGTGATCGGCTCGCTGTTCGAGAAGCGGATGCCGGGGGTGTACCACAACACCGCCACGGTTCACGATGCCGACGGTTCCTTCCTCGGGATCTACCGCAAAATGCATATCCCAGACGATCCGATGTTCTTGGAGAAGTTCTACTTCACCCCCGGCGATACTGGCTGGAAGGTGTTCGACACCAAGTATGCCAAGGTCGGTACGCTCGTCTGCTGGGATCAGTGGTACCCGGAGGCGGCCCGTCTCACGGCATTGCGAGGCGCGGAAGTGATCTTCTACCCCACCGCCATCGGCTGGCACCCCAAAGAAAAAGCGGAGTATGGCGAACCGCAGCACGACGCCTGGGAAACCAGCATGCGCGGGCACGCCATCGCCAATGGTGTGTATGTGGCGGCGGTCAACCGCGTCGGCCACGAGAAGCTCACCGGCGACGGCTTGGAATTCTGGGGGCAATCGTTCGTGAGCGATCCGTTCGGGCGATTGTTGAAACGAGGCGACGTGGCGAAGGAAGAAATCATCACGGTGACTTGCGACCGCAAACTGATGGAAGATGTGCGCCGAAACTGGCCGTTCTTCCGCGACCGCCGCATCGACTTCTACGGCGGCCTGACCAAACGAGTGGCGGATTAACGAAAAAAGCCCCGGACATTCGTCCGGGGCTTTGCGGGTTAGTTCCCCTTATCCTTACCCTTCGGCTTGGTCGGCCGGGGTGTGGGTGCCGGGTTGGGAACCGGAGCCGGGCGTGGCTGTGGTACGACCACCGGAGGTTGTGGCGGTTGCACCGGGGCCGGGCGGGGTTGTGGGGCCGGCGTCGGCACAGGTACCGGGGCCGGTTTCGGTGCGGGTACCGGATTGATCTTGGGTGCCACAGGCGTCGGGGTCGGAACTGGTACAGGTTTCGGAGTGACCGGCATCGGCGTCGGTACCGGGTTCGGCTTCACCGGATCGACAGGCTTGACGGGTACGGGGTTCGGCTTCACCGGATCGACAGGCTTCACGGGTAGCGGGTTCGGCTTCACCGGCACAACCGGCTTCACCGGAACCGGTGCTACCGGATCGGCAGGCTTCACGTTCTCCGGAACCTTGGCTTCCACGACGGGCCGTTTGAAGGGCACAATCGGCTTGGCCGGGTCGATCTTCACCGGAACCGGTGCTGCCGGAGGAGCCACGGCAGGAGTGACACTCGCCCTTTGAATGGCGGACTTGGGCACTTCCAGCTTGACCGCTTGAGGTGCATCCGTGGCTTTCGTGGGCGTCAGGCCTTTCGTGGCAATGTTGCCTTCCAGTTTGTTGCGTTCCCGAGCCACTTGGCGGAATTCTTGGGCAATCTTCTGTTCTTGCACCCGCTCCTGCTGGGCTACGGGCTTGAACTTCAGATCGACGTTCGTCTTTTGCAGCTCGGTGAGCGACGAAACCATCGTGTTGTTGGTTACGTTTGTCGTCCGGATGTTGTTATTGATCGTTGTGTTGTTCGTGATGTTGTTGATCACGGTGTTCTGCTGCACCAGCGTTCGCGGCGGGCGGGCGTAGGTACCGTCGTATCGGCCGGTGTTCACTTGGATGATGCTGTTCTGCCAGCCGGCATTGTTGCGGTTCTGTACCGAATAGTAACCCCAGAGCGGGTCGTAGATCGGTTGGCGACGGAAACCGTTGCCGTTAATCGCCGCAAAATTGTTATCCGCGATGGTGACACCGGCCCACGACGAGTAGCCGGCGTTGTAGTATTGCGGCGTGTAATAGTCGCCGAAGAAGTAAGAGCCGAAGCCGCGGCGGATGAAGAGTGACGTTTGCAGGCCGGTGACCGGCACGGCGTAAGCCGGGGTGTAGAGGAAGTTCGGCCGATTGCGGAAGCCCGGTCGGAAGAACACGGGGGCGAACAGAACGCCGCGATTGGCCAGCGGGTAATCCCAGTAGCCGTCGATGAACACGTAGCCGCCGGGGGTCCAACGGTAAGTAGCCGGTGCCCACACCCAGTTGGGTCGATACTCGACCCAGTAGCCGGGGCGCCACAGGTAGCGGTTGGTGCGGTACATCCAACTGCCGGTCACGTAGAAGCAGGTTTCGGAGGGTTGTGCAATCGACGGCCCGACTTCCAACGGTTCCGGAGGTGGAGGGAGATATTCCGCCTGGGCCGGGGCCACGGGTTGATTGGCCTGCGCTTGAGGCGCGGTCTGGTTCCCGAAGCCGGGCACCCATTGGTAACGGCCCA
>Ga0105046_10003910_pt1 | contig 23693 bp, 13 predicted proteins | sample MAT03_FD_78385 | JGI IMG/M metagenome (GOLD analysis project Ga0105046, IMG submission 78385) | Freshwater microbial communities from Lake Fryxell liftoff mats and glacier meltwater in Antarctica - MAT-03 (megahit assembly) | ecosystem: Environmental > Aquatic > Freshwater > Ice > Liftoff...
CGGCGAGATCGCGGAGTGCGCTAAGCGAACGCGCGGCGTAGTCGGTGGCTTCCACCTCTGTAATTCCCCCACCCGAGGAGCGTTCAACCAACTGCTTGATAGATTCGGTGATGGCATCCTGCCCGATTGCATTCTGGCGAACAAAGACTCCGCTATCGCTCGCGTATCGGCGGGAGAGCTCGGTGTAAGACTGAGGGTTGGTAAGCACCAGGATTGGCGTCGCTAAGGTCTTGCTCTGCCCCCGCACATCATCCACCACCGCCGAGATAGCATCGCCGGTGATGCCCGCGCTTACGACGAGATCGATAGCGGGCGCTTCGGACAGCGGCGAAGCGAGTTCGCTCATGGCGCGGCCCTGGGGCAGCACGGTGAAGCCCATCTTAATTAATGTTGCCCGCGCCGACTGATACTGCTCGGGCTCGGAGGTAAGCACAACTGCGTACTGAGAGGTGGCACCACGCACCGAGGACGCCAGTGTGGGAATCACGCGGTCGCTACCGGCGAAGGCATCCTTTGGCCCCGCCGCGGCGAGCGCCAAAGCTGCATCAAACTGAACGCGCCGGTTCGGGTACGTCAAGGCTGCTTGGAGAGGAGTCTGAGCACCCGAGCTCGCCGCCCAGAGGTCCTTGGAGCCTGCTGTCTTCTCGATAGCGACGATGGCGCGACGGGCGAGGGGCGTGTCACGATCCTGGATGGCCCGGCCGAGCACGCGCTGTGCTACGTCGGCGCCCGCCGCGACGGCGTAATACTCTGCGCTGCGACGCGCGCCGGTACCAGTTGTAATATAACTCGGATTCTCGTACTTGGCGGGCGAATCGATCTCACGAGAGAAGTTTGAGGAGACCCAAAGCGCCAACGTATCGGCGGATGCTGTTCCACGCTTTGATTCAATCTCTAACGCTCGCTCCGCCAGGCGCATCGCCATAGCTTCGTGAAACACCGGGGTTTTGATGGCCGTCATGATCAAGCCGGTGCTAGGCTCGTAGTTCCACAGAAGCTGTGTTTCGTCGGCGGGGAAGCTAGTAACATCGCTACGCTGAGCGTAATAAATCTCCGCGAGGTTACGATAAAGCGTAGGAGCGTCGTTGCTGGATGCGCTCGTGTCGGTTCCTGCTACGCGCCCTATGGCCCGGTTAGCGGCGGTGCGTACCAGTTCAACGGTGGTAATGTCCGCGAGGTCGCGTAAGAACGGCAGGCTGGTACGGTGCGGGATCATCCCCAACAAATCGGCGATCGCCTCCTGCTTCACTGGGGTTACCTTCATCATCGCAGTGGCGAGCGGAATTACACCCTGACGACCCATGCCAACTATTACACGGACGACCGCGGCCTGACGCGTCGCTTTGCTGCGATCAAGAAATGCTTCCAGAAGCTGCGGCATGGCGTACTCGCCTGCATAAACCAGCCGCTCTTCAGCGAGCCTGCGGCCCCGGTCCGTGCCGGTCAACATGTCAATGTTTCGGGCGACCTGCTCGGGGTTACGTGCACGCTCTAGCTTTCCATCCTCATTGGCCTTTGCGAGTGTGGCGGCGACTTTCTCAAGCTGCGGAACCCGCATTGCCCGCTGAACGCTTTCTTCAAATCGCATCACGTCGCCGGTGCCTTCGACTAGCACCACGAACTCGGTGTTCGTAAGCCCGCGGCCCGCCAACTCGGCCCCCATTGCTTCCGCAAGGTCGTAGTTTTGAATCCTAACATAATGAATGAAATCTGCAAGAAGGCTCGCGTTTTCTGCGGGTTTCTCGCCCGTTTTGGCAGCCAGCTTATCGTCGGCGTTTGCATCAGTTTTGGCGTTTGCGTCAGCTGCTGAGCCCGCGGCGGGTGTTGCAACTTCCTTCGCGGCTTCGGCCTGGCCAAAGGCGGGTATCGACGTTCCGGCAACTAACAAAAGCATCGCCATCGAGATGCGGCGGCCAACGATCCGTCCATATGTTTGCACGGGTGTTGCTGCGGGTACGGGGCGGGCGGCGAGGCTTTGCGTCACAATCAACTCCTGATGTTTTGCCTGCACCGTTGGCGCGGCATGACCTTCATTTTCCCACGAAACTATCCACTTTCCCACTCAACTACCTATCGCACTCCCCGCCTTGCAAATCAAGTTCATCCCACCCCAAGCGCGAGCGAACTCGCAACCCCACCGTAGCACGCCTCCCAGCCCGCAAGCAAGCAGATTCTCAACGAAGGACGTTAACGCTGACGCAGCTAGAAAAGCGAAGCGGCCCTTCAATGAAACCAACTCTCCCACCAGCCGAGGCGGTTCCCTCTCGTTTAACCGTGGAACGGCTTCGGCAATTGCGAATGGAGCCACCTACATCTAAACGGGTAGCCGGGGAAGGCACCTCCGGACGCCCGGGTGCGACTTACTAATTTCAACGACGCTTGGATACCCTAACAAACCAAGTACTTTGATCGACGGTACATTGTTTCGCTCGGACTAGGTCCACACCCTGCGAAGGCAAATACGGATAGGAGTGACCAAGAGCTGCAAAGCGGGCCCGGTTTTTGAATCCCAGCGCGATACCGTTCACGCAGTTTGAGACACCGGATGCTGCCCGGGTCTAGCGACGGGTTGGAAACTCTTTGCCGCCTCTGCTACACTTCCTCCCTTGCGCTGTATCGTCCAGCCAAGAGCTCAGCATGTTGACGAGCGGTGTTCTAGCGATTTTTGATCGAACTCCCCGCCACGAGGCGAGCGATCGATCGAAATGAAGAGGTTTTTTCCATGCTTCCTCCACAGAGAGTCAGTCACGGTCGCACTCGTCGTCGACGTAATCATCACGCCATCGAGCCGATTCAAATCGGAACGGATCCTATTTCCGGTATGCCCAAGATGGCGCACCGTGCCGCGAAGGAATCTGGGTATGTTCGGCCCGGTCTTCAAATTAAGGTGCCAAAGTTAGGCATCGGCGTTCCTAAGGCTTGAGCCCGCTTTTAACCGCGGCATAGTTGATTTCCTTGGGGAGATCCTTAAGTCATTCTTCGTTTTTGCCATTTCACTGGTCGCGAGCGGTGGCATCCATGGCTGCAGAGCTTGAGGGCCGTACGGTTTGTCCGCGGCACCGAAGATTCATCTCTGCGGCGATGTGGTGAGCCGTGCGTTGCATGGTCCCGCGAGCTGCAATAAACAACTTCTACTTACCACCCTGGTCTGCACGCCGGGGCGTTTGTGTATATAGTTTACTTCCCGCGCTGTCGAGCCCCGCAAGGGTGCGTCGTAAGAGCTTTGTGAGGTTGAGTCCGACAAGTCCGCCCCGGTTTAGATCACTTTGAGGCACCTTTCTCGATGCGTATTGCAGTTGACATCTTTGGCGGTGATCTCGCCCCGGACGCCATCCTCAAGGGATGCGTTATGGCACTCGACGAACTGGCGCCGGGCGACGTTATCATCATGGTCGGGCGGTCTCGCGACATTGTTGAGTTGCTTGAGGAGCGCGATGTTGATCCCAAGGATCCTCGGATTGAGATCGTCAACGCAGAGCAAGTGATCGAGATGGGCGATTCCGCGGCGAAGGCCGTTCGATCAAAGACCGAGTCGTCAATAGTAAAGATGTGTATGCTCGGTGCAGAAGGGCACCCCAACCGTGCGGATGTTGTGCTCTCCGCTGGCAATACCGGTGCGTGCGTCGCTGCGGCGATGCTCTACATGCGTCGGCTGCCAAACGTGCTTCGTCCCGGCATCTGCGTCACAATTCCAGCATTCCGAAACGATATTGTCCTTAGCGATGCGGGTGCTAATCCTGAGCCCAAGGCTGAACACCTTTGGCAGTACGGGGTTATGGCCGATGTCTTTGCTCGCACTGTTCATAAGGTCGAAAATCCGCGCGTGGCCTTGATGAATATCGGTAGTGAAGAAGCCAAGGGGACCGGCATCATCAAGCAGACTCGCGACCTGCTCAAGAATACACCCGGATTAAATTATATTGGATTCATCGAAGGTCGCGAGTTTTTCGAGGGCGTCGCCGACGTGGTCGTTACTGATGGCTTGGTTGGTAACACCCTTCTGAAAGCTTCCGAGGGCCTCGCCAAGAGTCTGTTCAAGGCCATCGCGGCGGAGATGATTGCCATTGACCCTTCGATGGTCACCGCGTTCGAGCCGGTTGTTAAGTCAATCTACGCGAAGAACGATTATCACGAACTGGGCGGCGCGCCGCTGCTGGGCGTGAATGGCGCGTGTTTTATAGCTCACGGAAGCAGTGAGGCCCGCACCATTCGCGCTGCTATTCGTAACTGCCGCAAGTTCCACGAGGCCCGCACCAATCAGGCTATTGTGAAACGGCTTGCGGAGGTTGCTCACGTGCTCGAAGCTTACGAACACGAGAACCAAGCCGCGGCCGGTTGATCGCACCAGTTAAGTTAAGTCGCGACCCGCCTTAGATGCCGGGCAACGCCAACATAAGTTTCATTTTAGAAGATGAGTCGGCGTGAGGATCGCCACGATTCCTGGACTCGCTGGTTCTCAAAAGGTGGACAGCTTGATGCATGCACCCCGCGTTGAGTCGATTGGCCGACCCTAGCTCTGAAACAGCACCGGGCTATTCGGGCATTGATCTCCGCATTTCTATGGGTCGCAAAGCTACCCAGCCTCGCGCTCGGTTCACCTTCCCTACCGTCTTTTCACAGCAATGACCAACCTCTCCGAACGCCTCCCCGCCCGTATCCCCGCTCGACCCGCCGGTGTTCGAATTGCCGGCACCGGCTCCTGCCTTCCGAGGAACGGCCTTACGAATGCTGACCTGGAAAAGGTGATGGCCACGTCAGATGAGTGGATCGTGCAGCGCACGGGCATTCACTGCCGCTACAGGATCGACGATTCAGAAAGCACGCTCACTATGAGCACCGAGGCGCTCAAGCGCGCTCTCCATGCGGCGTCGCTCAGCGGCTCTGATCTGGATTTAGTTATTGTTGCAACGATGACACCTGAGATGGCCTGCCCGGCAACTGCCTGCCGCGTCGCCGCGGCGGTCGGGGCGGGGCATGCGGGGGCGTTTGACCTCAACGCGGCTTGCTCAGGCTTTATCTTCGCGCTCAATACGGCGCATGAGTTAATTAAGGGTGGCTCGTACCGGACTGTCGCCGTGATAGGGGCGGATTCGCTCTCAACGCTTATGGAGTATTCGACAGCCGGGCGTGGAACCGCGATTATATTTGGCGATGGGGCAGGAGCGGCTGTTCTGCGCGGCTGCGACGACCCGAGCAAGGGCATATTAGCGCAAGCGATGCACTGCGATGGGAACGGGTGGAAAGAAATTTATGTCCCCCAGCGCGACCGAGATTTTCCGCCCGACGTAGTGCCCGACGCGGCTAAGTTAAACAAGGTGCAGATGAACGGGGCGGCGGTCTTCAAGTTCGCCGTGAAGACATTCTGCGACCTCATCGATTCCACGCTCGCGCAAGCGGGGGTACACGCCGATGATGTAGCGATGTTTGTATGCCACCAGTCCAACCAACGCATCCTCACGGCCGCGCGGGAACGATTTGGTCTGAGTGATGAAAAGTTGTATGTTAATATCGATCGGGTGGGCAACACCGTGGGCGCGAGTGTGCCGCTGTGCCTTGATGAACTTACCCGCGCGGGCAGAGTGCGAGAGGGGCAGAAAGTTATGTTCGTCGCCTTCGGGGGCGGGCTGACTTGGGGAAGCAGCCTGTGGCAGTTATAAAGGGTCGGGAACCCCTTTGCCTTTAGGGCCAGACGCGCGTTGGTAGCCAACAACATCGCACCATCCGCGTCGCCTCGCGGAACCTGTTGCCCCGAGCGCTGAAGCCTCCCCGGGCGAATCGCAGTAACTGCTGGATTTAGAAGAAATCGCAATAGCCGCCATTGCTTGAGAAGACGGCCGCGGCGAGTGCTGCCGAATCGGAATCCTTAACCGTAATTCTTCCGAGGTGGGAGAGCACAACTGGGGAGAACTGTCCGCAATAGAGTTGCGATAGGCCTCTGATGTCGGCGGTGATGTTCGGACTGGGCACGCCGCCCCGAGTTACACTTCCTTCGCCATCATTTACGGTGAGAGTGAAACTGGTATTACTGGCTGGCAGCAGTGAATCCACGACGCTAAAAGTTAACTTGATGCTCAGCCCACGGGGATATCCTCGCTCGCCAAACGCGCGTTCAACGTTGAGGATTCTGAGCATCCAGGTGTCGCGGAACGCGACCTCGCAATATCGGCTTTCGGCGAGCAGCGTAGCAAGCGGATGAGACGCACCGGCGCGATAGATGACTCGCTCCGCCATCGAAGAGAATCCCGCCAGAAACGACAGAAGTTGAGAAGCAGCGCCGGGCGTGGTCGCGGAGAAGTCGCCCACTTCCAAGTCGTGCCGGCCCAGCCCCGACGGGCGATCCTGTCGCAAATAAACAAAACCATCGATACAGTCGCCGTTCGTTTGAAGGTTCTGACGGATCACGACGTAACCAACGGCGGGTTTACCTCGAGGGTTCTGTTTTCGCTCCCACATATACATCGAGCGGTCGAGCGCACCATCGCAGGTTGCGCAGCTTTTGGCGTAACACGCCCTCACCGCGCCGAGATCGTCCGCCACCATCGGCCGAACACGGTACCCCGTTTCGCCGCTCTTAAAGGGGAGGCGGGTTACGGGGTAACTGTGCTCAAAGTGCTGACCCGCCTGTTCATAACCAACCGTGCGGTAAAGCGCTGTGGTGGATGGATAGAGAGAAGAGATGGCACAGTTGCGGGCCTCGGATTCTTTCACCACTTCCGTCATCATGGCTTTGCCAACGCCCTTGGCCCGCCAATGAGGGAGCACGCCCACCCCCGCGATACCCATCATAGTTACACTCCGTCCACCATAATATTGGCCCATGGGCAGCAGCGCGGCGCACGCGATGGCTGAACCGGCTTGATCGCGCATCACACGGACGTTCTCAAGAGTTACTTTGTCGCGAACCCATTCACGGACGCCGTCGGTTTCGCCCCCGAACGCCATCGAAACAATAGTCGTAAGTGAATCCAAGTCGTCCGTAGCAGCGCGGTCGTAGAGAGTTTTCATTTGCCCCAAGGCTAGGCAAGCGAGCAAGCTTACTCAAGGTACGCCCGACCGACCGCTCATCGGTCGAGATGCGTCGGCAGCGGAGCATCGAGAATGGGCGGTCGAAATTTTGGCCGCCTTCCGCATGCTTCGAGTAAACGCGGCGACCAGAAGCATAGTAACCTTTGCTGCAACTGCAATCGGGCCGGGATGTCAGCTTTGAGGAGCGATCCGCCCGCTGGCTCTGCTGGCGTACGAAGTTTGAGCGCAGGCGGTTTCTATGGGGGCAGCATCCGCGGCCTTGCCGGTTGGGTCAATCACTGATTACTTATGACAGGGCTTCACGCAAAGAGGCCCCGCCGATACGCTTTTTACTTATGTCTTATCACGGACCCTTTCGAGCAGTTTCTTTGTCGCTCGGATGCCGTCGGGCTCGCTTAACTTCTGCCCTTCGTACTCGATTCCCACCCAACCTGTATAGCCAGCGGCCTTGACGATGGCCATCAGTTTCGTGTAATCCTTGGCCGCTTCTTCACCATCTTCCTTGAAGTCGTGCGACTTGGCGCTTACGCCCTTGGCGAAGGGCATGAGTTCGGTGACGCCTTTGTACATGTCGTACACCTTGCCCTCGCCGATATTAAAATTACCAAAATCGGGGAGGGTGCCCGCGCGCTTGTGCGCCACCTTTTTTATGACGCTTGAGAGCCAGTTAGCGTTAGATGAGAGCCCGCCATGATTTTCGACAATTACATTGATGCTGGCTTTGTCACCATATTCGCACAGCGAACGCAGGCCATCGGCAGCCCGCTCCATCTGTTCCTCGTAGCTACCTTCACTCTGAGCGTTCACGCGAATGGAGTGGCACCCCAACCGGGCCGCGGCGTCGACCCATTTATGATGATTCGTTACTGCGGTTGCACGCTTGGTTGCATCCGCGTCGCCCAGCGCACCCTCGCCGTCGCACATAATTAGAACACTGGTCACGCCCAGATCCGCGCAGCGGCGTTTGATTTCATCAATATAGCTATCTTTGGTCTTCTCTTTAAAGAACACGCTTACATATTCCACGCCGTTGATGCCGTAGGTTTCTTTGGCGGCGCGGGGGAAGTCAAGGTGGTCGAGCGTGCCCTTGAAGAGTGCGTTGTGCAACGACCACTCGGCCAGACTTATTGAGAACCAAGGAGTAGTGGTTGATGGAGTCGCGAGCTGTTTCGTTAAAGCGTCGCTTTGGGCGTTATCAGCGGGGGCCGTGGAGGGCTTTGAGGCTGTAGGAGGCGCGGAGGATGGGGGCTGCGATGCCCCAGCCGCCGCGGACGCCAAACATCCGAGGGACGCCAAACCGGCCGCTCCCGCCAACGCCGCGCCGACGCGGATCACTTCACGACGACTTACATTTGAGTTCATCATAGCTTTTTCCAGGGTACCTTTGTTACTAAGGCTGAGACGATGTAGCATTAGAGTTACTTTTTCGATTACTTCGCGGGTTTGCTTGCTGGTTCACCCAAGAGTTCGCTAAGTTTGGGTTCGATTGCCTCGGCCCAACGTCGGTAGCCGTCGGCGGAAAGATGGAGAAAATCGGGCATCACTTCCTTGGAGATTGTTCCATCTGCGTTTAAGAAGGTCGCGCCTATATCCATAAAGTAAACTTGCTTACCATCGTCGAGGGACCGAATTATGTCGTTGACTTGCGTGTTCTTCTCCCGGGCGAACGCGGGCTTTTCGTCTCTCGGAAAGATTCCTAGCACCAACACCTTTATGCCCGGAACCTTCTGCTTTAGAAGACTTACAATCGCCGAAATGCCAGCGGCTGTCTCAGCAGGGGGCGTATCGCTAACATTGTTAGTACCGATCATAACGACGGCGACTTTGGGCGCGGTACCCGCGGCGGGCTGCGCCAGCCCCTGGGCGTTTCCATTCTGCAATCGCCAGAGCACGTGCTGAGTACGGTCGCCGCCTATTCCGAGATTAACTGAATTCCGCTTCTGGTAGAAGCTCTGCCAAATATTCTTACCTTCGCCCTCCCAACCTTGGGTGATCGAATCGCCCACGAACAGAACGCCGATATCTCCTTTGGCCGCACCCTGCTTTACCCGCTCGTTCATCGCCGCGTGTCGCTCTTGCCACCATTTGTCGGCTCGTGGCACGGGTGCTAGCGCGGGAACCAACGCGGCTCCCATCGCCTCCGGCGCATTCACCTGAGCGGTTGGCTTAACTTCATCCTTGGTACTCGCCGGTTGATCGTGTGATTGCCTCGTCTTCGCGGCGTAACCAAGTGCAGCGGGGGAGTTAGTTTGGGGAAGTGGCCTAAGGGAATGAACGTCTTGCGCTTGACCCGTCAAAGCCGGATCAGTTCCGAACGAGAACGCGGGATTGCACTCAGAAACCCGAAGTTTGCCGGAAACCGCCAAAGGCGCTAGTGTCGCGGCCAGGCAGACCATGATGGGCGTAAAAAGGAGAGTCGAGAGGCGATGCATTTGAGAAGTGTACCCGCTCTGAGAGAACGACTCAGGAATTGACTTGCGAAGCGATTTCCCAGCCGCGGCGAAGATCCTCGACCAAGTGCGAGAACAGTTCCTCGCGAATCTGGCCATCGGTGGCCCGCAGAATCGCCGACGGGTGAAATGTCGCGATTACAGGGCGTGTGAGGCCCAAAAGATCACCAGACATATTGATCTTGCCCCGGTCCTTGGCCACGCGAAAGCCCGAACCGAGCAATGAATGCGCGGCGGTGGCACCCAGGGCGATAATCAGTTTTGGGCGAACCAACCACACCTCGTGTTCAAGCCAGGGCCTGCACGCCCGAGCTTCCGCCACGCCCGGCTTAGCGTGTATTCGGCGCTTGCCGCGCTCCTGGGGTGTCCACTTAAAGTGCTTGACCGCGTTGGTAATATAAATAGTGCCACGAGAGATTCCGGCCTTTAAGAGCGCATCATCCAGAACCTCTCCGGCCGGACCAACGAAAGCAAAACCCTCACGATCTTCCTGATCGCCCGGCTGCTCGCCTATCAACATAAGCGGCGCATCGATCGGCCCAGCCCCGAATACCGTGCAGGTTGCCCGGCGATACAAGTCACACCCTTGGCAGGACGTGGCGGCCGCGGCCAGCACCCGAAGTGAGACGGATCGTGCGTCGGCCGAACTTTCCGGCGTAACGCCCTCGGTTCGCGTCTGGCGGCGTATATCTTCGGGAATGTAATCTAGCGCCGATCGCTCCACTCGCGGCGAGGCCTCGATCATGCTCCCCAGTTGTTTAGGAGCCTTGCGCAGGAGTTCATCGATGAGTTCAGCTTCTGGTAAAAGGGCCCAGAAACGTTTGGGCATCTCCCGCTGCATCGCCGCGGGGTTGATTCGCGCCGGATTGAAGATGTTGGCGTAGTACGTTTTCCACAGCTCTTCCATCGGATCGCCTCGGACCGCCTCACGCTGGGTCGCACCCGGGCCGAAGACAAGTTTTTCCCCGTTCCAGTGCGCGCTCTCATTGGGGGTAAGGATCGACCATCGCAGCACGCCAAAGCGGCGAGCGAAGAAAGGAGCCACCAGTCGGACGATGCGATATTGCGGTTTATACCACGCGACATAATAATCTGGGATAATTACCGCGTCGTTTTCGGTGGCTGGCGAATCGGTCCGCCGAAATCGAACAAAGGCTTTCATTTTATGAGCGTCACGCCGTATGGCCTTGGCCCAAAGCTCTAACTTTCTTACGTCCGGATCCACGCTATTGCGGAGCAACCCTGTCTGCCGAAGAATCATAAGTCGGAACGCACACGTGTATAAGATATTCCACCGCGCTGGATCGTGATGAAACAGAACTCTTTGGGCCAACGCGATGAAGCCAGGCGCAACACGGGTCGGGGCGGCCGAGGCCATCGGCATTCCGCGAGTGCTCCGCTGGCGAAGCACTTTTACAACGGGAGTTCCAAGCGGGGTCGCCGCTGCATGCACGACAGACGCTGTTTCCGAAAATAATGCCGCGTCGGTGTCCGGATCGTGCCATTCGATATCTGCGGGCGAAATATGCTTGGAAAGTAAGCTCCGCACCACTTGTCTCCAAGTCTCCAGATCTCTCGAACCGTGAGCGTGCACTGCGGTTGCTTTCACAGTTCTCCCGTGCGAACGCTTTGCGGCAGCATGAGCGGGAGAACCGCCGCGGATGAGGGATCGCTGGCCAAGCCGTCATACAGACCAACCGGCGCATTCGGTTTAACCTCCTGCGCGAAGAGCCCGCGCGCTGTTTGGCTGGCGAGCGAATCCGGCCGCTCTGGAGTTAAGAGAACCTGCTGTCGAAGGTGTGGAGAATCTAGCAGCAGGGAGTCGGGACGGTGATCCGCGGCGATCATGAATGGTAACGATCTCCGCAACGCCACTTTCAGCCGTTTGAGGTCGGCGATTTTTAACACGCCAAACCTTCGCGCCTGCACTATCCGGCCTGCGTTTCTGGCGCCGATACCGGGTACCCGCAAGATTGCTTCCCGGCAGGCTTTATTAATATCGATCGGAAAGAAGTCGCGATTACGCAGCGCCCACGCCAACTTAGGATCCGCCTCGAGATCAAGGTTGGGCTGGGAGGGGGTAGTGAGTTCCGCGGCGGTGAAGCCGTAAAAGCGCAGAAGCCAATCGGCTTGGTACAGCCGATGCTCTCGTGCGAGGGGCGGGCTGATGAGCGGCAACCGACCGTCGCCCGAAGGAATTGGGCTGAACGCAGAGTAATAGACGCGGCGGAGACGCTGGCGAGAATAGAGGCTGGAAGCTTTTTGTAAGATAATGGTGTCCGATGCGTCCGAAGCACCAACGATCATCTGGGTGCTCTGGCCCGCCGGAGCGAAGGCGGGGGCAGCGGGCAGTTTTCTTCTCTCGGCTTTGGCCTCTGAGTACTGTTCGCGGATGCTGGACATGGTCAGCTCCACTGTTTTAAGCGACTTTTCAGGGGCGAAGCGCTTTAAATCCTGGTCGGTGGGCAGTTCTATATTCACGCTAAGTCGGTCGGCGTATCTTCCAGCTTTTGCGAGGAGCTCGGGCGATGCGCCGGGGATTGCCTTGAGATGAATGTAACCAAAGAATCGCTCATCCTCTCTCAGGGTTCGTGCCACCTCGCTCAACTGCTCCATCGTGTAGTCGGGCGATTGAATGATCCCTGATGATAAGAATAGCCCTTCAATATAGTTACGTTTATAAAACTCCATTGTGAGCCAGACAACTTCGCGGATAGTCATTCGGGCCCGGGGAGTGTCGCTGGTGATGCGGTTGACGCAGAACGTGCAATCAAAGATGCAGTAGTTGGTCAATAAGATTTTAAGTAGCGACACGCACCGGCCGTCGGGGGTATAACTGTGGCAAATACCCACCCCATCAGTATCGCCAAGCCCCTTGCCCCCATTAGACCGCTTCGCACCCGAACTCGCACAACTCGCGTCATACTTAGCCGCGTCGGCGAGGATCGAAAGTTTTTCGCGTATATCCACTTATGAATTGTATGCGGTACCTAACAAACTTCACCGTAAAACCAACGCAAGAGTGCTTTGCAGCCTTGAAACGCGGTTTTTGATGAGCACTGGCGGGCGACATAAGAGCGAGGTGCTTCCGGAAGACTCATTATGACACGGGCTAAAATTCTGCCGCGTTGAGGAAGCGGTGCGAGATCAGACTTTGTATTCGACACTTGCCAACGTTGCGTCGTCATCAAGCGGGCGCTCATCGGCGAACCGCGTCAGTTCCTCGAATACACCGGTTACGTCCTCATCGGCGCTCTTAGCTCCCGCGCAGAGCGCGTGCAGCCGCTCGACCGAGAAGTACTCGCCCTGCGGGTTGCGTTGCTCAACGGCGCCATCACTGTAAAGTATGACGCGGTCGCCCGGCTGTAACTGTAATTTATTTTCTTCGTATACGCTATCGCTGGAAATTCCCAGGGGCACGCCTCGGCGCGTGCTTAATGGGGGCGACGCGAGCGTGGTGCCCGCCGCGTGCCGCACAAACCAGTGCCCATGACCCGCGTCGATATAACGTAATATTCCATCTGATTCGAGCATGCCCGCCCAGAGCGATGCGAAACGCCCGCCGCTCACGCGGGCTGAAAGATACTCGTTAGCCCCCCGCACCGCCCCAAGCAGATCGCCAGTGCTGCGAAGCAACGCGGTGAGGTGCGATTGTAACATTGCCATCAGCATCCCGCTACCCGCGCCGTGGCCTGTTACATCACCCAGGAAAAAGGCCGTCCTCGCCGTCCCTGCCCCCCCGCCGACCTCGGGTAGCTCCAGGACATCAAACATATCACCGGCGACCACAGCGCCCGGAAGCACTCGCACGGCAAAGTCTACGCGCGTTAGCGAGCCTCTTTGAGGCGGCATGATCGTCTCCTGCACCTCGCGCGCTGCCTGAAGCTCGGCCGTTAGCTCCTTCTGCCGATGCTCCAAAGCTTCGCGGCGGAGCGATGCTAACGTAAGCCCCAACGCCGTGGCTACCGCTTCGCAAAACTCCGCGGCCTCCTGCTGCACTCCCTGCTCACCCGCGCGGGCATCTAAATATAATAACGCCCACAGCGAATCGCCCATCATCACGGGCGCGCAGATCGCCGAGTGGATCGTCATCTCCAGGATGCTCATGCTGGTCACCGGTTCCGAGCTCTCGGTAAGCACGAAGCTGCCACTCCCATCCACCGCCGCGCGGATCAACGAGCGGCTGAAGGTCATCGCGCCGGTATCGTCGGGGTTGGCATGCCGAGAACATAATATTACGATATCGTCTGTGCCGCAGGCGGTTGCACCCTGGCCCACCGGCCGAGGATTTGCCGAACCTTTGAGAACTCGCAGGAGCGCGCCGCGCCCAAACGCCGCGCCCTGCATCACCATTTCTAGAACGATGGGACCGAGCGCGGATTCTTCCCTCGCGGCGGACAGCCGGCCCAGGCAGTTGGTCAGCAATCGCAACCGCCGCCCCACGAGCGACACGCTTTCACCATGTACGCCCCCGACTTTGCTTAGCTTCTGGCCGGGTGACCCGGTATCGTCAATCGTCTTTCCCACCGGTTGGTGCCCGAGTGCTCGCGGCCCGTCGCCCTGTTCACTGGCGATCGATGCCCGCATTGTCCAGGGACCCACGCGAACCAGGTCGCCTTCGCTGAGCAGCGAGGGTTCGCCGTTGCGAAGTTTGATGCCGTTAACATAAGTTCCCCCCGAGCTTCCCTGATCCGCGATGAACCAATCGGTGCCCTTCGCGCTTACCAGCGCGTGCCGACGCGAAACACCCTCGTGCAGAAGACAGATATCACTGAAAGGAAGCCTGCCGATGACCGCTGATTCACCCGCGCGCACGTTGTAAGAGCCGGATTGTGGCCCGATAAGCGTCCGGAGTTTTAGAGTACCGCGATCATCCATGGCATTGCCAGCCCGATTGCACCACACAATGTTTACGATCTGCTTATCGCTCCCGCACAGCCGCCTTGGCTTATGTTATTCCGGTCCCATTTACTTACGATTATGTCTCTTCACCCGCGTGCCCCGCACCCTCTTTCACCGATCCTTCGCCACCACTTATGTTGGTCATCGCCCGACGGTGCGCTACCACCAATCGGATCTGATCGTACGTGAACCCCATCTCCAGGCGATCAAAGATGGGCTTGAGTTGGCCTGTATCCCCCACCTCCTCGATGGCGCTAGCGATCCGCTGCTGCGCTGACCCATCGATCCAAGAGTCGATTGACTCAGGCCGCGATAACGCGATGTACTCTGCAAGGTAGTTTGCCGCGGTGCCCACCGTGACCTTTGCCATTTCCGCCACGTCAGCGAGATTACGACGATCGTCGAACATTTGAAACGCTCGAAGCCTCCGACCCCGAGGCGAAAGCCCCGCCCCGCCCGGAGTCGCTTGAGCCCCGCCACCGCTCACGAGCGGCGTCACCGCTCTGGCCCGCGCACCCGGCGCGGCTACCCGCCCTGGCCCGAAAGTGTTTATAATATTAACTTCTAGATGTTGCTCCGCCGCATGGGCGGCGATAGCGGCGCAGAACGTTTCGCCGAAGTCGGTTAGTTTGCGGCCCCCCACCCCCTTGACGCGCGAAAAAGCCTCCAGTGTCGTGGGCCGAAGTCGGGACATTTCCTGCAGGGCCTGGTCAGAAAACACCAAGTATGCGGCGATCGAACGCTCAGTGGCGATGCGCTTGCGAACGGCCCGGAGCATCTCGAAACACGCGGCGTCGTATGAGACCTCTTCGACAACGGCGATCTCTTTTGCCACCGCAAAGTTAACTGAGGACGCCCCGCGCATAACATCCCAGCTGGTCGAAGTTAATGAAATGGTGGGGTACTGCCCGGGCGATCGGAGCAGATGGCCCGCGTCGATTAGTTGATTTACGCAGTTGGCGACCACAGCGCGGGGCAGGGCCGCTAGCAACCCGAAGGTACTTAACTTATCATGCCCGCGTGCGATAAGGGGGGCCTTGCGCGCCCCGCGGAGGACGTCAACGATGTGCATCGCGCCAAACTCAATATCGGGGGTTTGTTTCGCCAGGCGGGCGACGCACGAGAGTATCTTCTGGGCGACCACCGTGCTGTCTGGCAAGGTGTCAAGCTCGCCCAGGCAAATATCGCACGCGCCGCAGCCCGCATCAGCGGGCGGTTTGTACTGCTGGCCGAAGTATTCGGATAAAAATACGTGGCGGCACGCAGAACCGGTCGCGAAGCGTTGGACCTCATCAATGAATGCGCAGCCCCGACGAACGCTCTCGGCGGTTCCCGTGCCATCGTTCAGACTGGATTCAATGAGCGAGCGCCACTTCGCAGCATCGCCCCCGGAATATAACAAAACACATTCGCTGGGCAGCCCGTCGCGGCCCGCGCGGCCCGTCTCTTGCTGGTAGTTCTCGATACTCTTGGGCAGTTCCGCGTGGATGACGCAGCGGACGTTACCACGATCAATCCCCATGCCGAACGCCACGGTGGCGACAACCACATTCACCCGCTCTTGAGCAAAATCTTCCTGCACGTTCCTGCGTTGCCGGGCATCCAGCCCGGCGTGATAGGCCATGGCCCCGACTCCGCGCGATTGTAAGTCGGCGGCGATCTCCTCGGTCGCACGCCTGCTGATGGCATACACAATCGTGGCTCCCTCCGGATGCCGCGCGACAATCGACGCCACCTGGGCGAAGTAATCTTGCTTGGGAACAATTCTATACGTTAAGTTTGGCCGATCAAAGACGCCCACCAGCTGCGTAAAGGCCTTTCCCCCTACCCGCCCCAGCATAAGCTGCCGCCCAATATCTTCGCGCACCCGCGGCGTGGCGGTCGCGGTGAAGGCGTTTACCGCTGCGCCAGGGTAGATCGTCCGCAGTTCGCTTAACCTGCGATACTCGCGCCGGAAATCATGCCCCCACTGGCTGATGCAATGAGCCTCATCAATCGCAAATGCCCACGGGCCCTGGCCCCCATTGCAGGAAGCGAGTTTGGCGAGCATCCCCGGCGTCAGCAGTTTCTCGGGCGATACGTAGAGCAGCCGCAGCGACCCCTCTGCCATTGATCGCATAACATAATTATATTCATCCACACTGGAGGTGCTGTTAAGGCATGCGCCCCCTTCATACCCCAGCACGGTCAGGCCATCCACCTGGTCTTTCATCAAGGCAATAAGCGGAGAGACGACCACTGACAGTTTCTTGGTAAGCAGTGGCGGGAGCTGGAAACACAAGCTCTTTCCGCCGCCGGTGGGCATCACCACAAGGCTGTCCTTACGTTCAAGCCCCGCGCCGATCGCGGCGGCCTGTTGGGGGCGCATCGAGTCATACCCCCAGACACGCGCAAGCTCTCCGAGTATCGTCGAATCATCGAACATAAAGAAAGGCTCGTCCCGCTCGTGGCGTTGTCGTTGTTACATTACTCGGCCGGACGCGTGGTCAGGCCGTCCGCTTCGAGTGATACGACGTTCCCGTTGAGCGACGCTGTCACCTCGCTAAACGCGGCATCTATGTACCACGACCCTAGCGGCGGCTGCACCAACTTCACGAACACGTCCAGCCGTCCCCCCGGCACGAACTTAACTTTTCCGGTCGAGCCGCTTGCGATCTCTATTTTCGCGATCTCGCCCTCTGGCGTTGTAAACTGCACCGCCAGTCCTTCGCTTGCCGCGTTGCGGAACACCAGCTCCGAGGGGATGCGCGTGGGCGCGGTTTTGTTCCACCATACGGCGCCCGCCGCGATGAGGAGGCACGTCGCGACGACCGATTGGATGACGGCCTTGCTCTTCATAACGCCTGCCTGATTAATAGTATGTTGCCCAAAGGGCGGGCCGGTCCAGGTGTCTACCGATCAAGTTCGGCGGCCACAACGTTAATGGAACCGATAACAGCGGGCACATCGGCGAGCATATGACCCTCGGTGAGCTTGGCGATAAGTTGATAGTTCAAGAAACAGGGCGGGCGGACCTTCACTCTCCATGGACGCGGGGAGCCATCGGCCACGATAAAGTAACCCAGCTCGCCGTTACCGGTCTCCTGGCAAGCGTACATCTCAGCGACGGGCGCGTTCCAACCGCGGTTAGTCATAATCAACTCAAAGTGCTGGATCAACCCTTCGATGGACCCGTAAACATCCTTCTTGTTAGGCTTGACCACCTTGCTGTCCGCGAAGGCATCCACGGGCCCGCCGGGGATTTTGTCAATCAACTGCTCGATGATCTTAATTGATTGCTTGAGTTCCTCAACCCTCACCAGATACCTGCAATACGCATCACCCTTGGTAGTGATGGGTACCTGAAATTTCACGGCTTCGGCGCCTTGGCCGTCCCAGTTGTCGGCGTAACATAAGTAGGGAAAGTCCTTGCGAACATCGCGTTTCACGCCGCTCGCGCGGGCCATCGGCCCGGTGACAGACCAGGCGATCGCCTCGTCGTGGGTCAGCACGCCGATATCCTGGGTGCGGTCCATGAATATTCTGTTACGATTGAGCAGATTCTCAAGGTCCGCGACTGCGCGGGGCACCTGATCGCGGATCAGTGTTTTGACCATGCTCTTAAAGACCTCATCGTCGGGAAGGTCCTGCATCAATCCGCCCACGCGGGTCCAATCGGGGTGGAAGCGCTGCCCCGAAATGTAATCCATCAAATCATAAATCTTCTCACGCACGTTAAAGGCGTAGATGAAACCCGTGAAGGCGTTAAGATCCAGCCCCGCCGCGCCGGTGCATAACAGGTGGTTCTGGATGCGGGCGATCTCGGCGATAATCGTTCGAATTACCTTGCACCGAGGGGTGATGCCGATCCCCATCAGCTCTTCCACCGCGCCGTGCCAGGCGATGTCGTTGGCCACGGGGCTTAAGTAATCCATCCGCGAGACGATCGTGACATATTGATTATAATCGAGCGCCTCGGCAAGCTTCTCAAAGCCGCTGTGCAGATACCCGATGTGCGGCGTCACTCGGGCCACACGCTCGCCGTCTAACTCAAGAACAAGCCGCAGGGTGGTGTGAGTTGCTGGGTGCTGTGGCCCAAAGTTAAGCACCCACCGATCGCCGGTATCAACGTGGTCTTTTAAATACGAAACATTGTCCGAGTCCACCGACAGGGCATCATCAGGCTTGATCGTGAATGGCATAGCCACCAATCGTAGTGATCTTCCGGCTGATTATCCCTTCCCGCTCGATAGCCGGCCCTGCCCGGTGCTTCCCCGGGCGGTGTTTGTTTACGAACACGCACGTTGGCTCCCGGAAACATGCCCGCACAAACGGCCCTCGCAAACAGCTCGCTATGGCGATTCCGTGACTCGACGGGACTAATTCTCGAACCCTGCGCTCGCGGTCCGCGGCTCGTTGGATGCCTGGCGGCTATGTCAAACATCCCAAGAATCGACTCTTATCGTTGTGCAACGCCATGGACAGCCCCAATCCATTCGGCGTTACCACCGCTGGCTGATTCACTGGCGGCACCTTCAGCCGCGGCGTGCCCCGGGAATTCTTCGAGCGGACCACCCCCGGCGTTCGCGATGTTCCTTGCCGGATTAAACGCGGCGAACCCAGCGCCGCACCCGCGACTCAACGCGATCGACCTTTTCATCTAGCCCTGACGCGGTAAGGTTACTCTACGGGCCAATGAAAAACGTGAGCCGCGGGGCCCACGTTTTGAAGTGGTGATTTGCTTACCTTTTATCCGGCTATGACCGAGGTCTTGGATGTCGGTGGCAACCGCTATGAGATGCGTGCTACCTCGTTTACAAAGCCCAAGGGAACACCCATCGTTGCCCAACCCCCACCCAGCAAGAGGTCGTAGTGGGTCATTGAGAGCGCGAAGGGAGAGATTGATGAAGCTTCGACAGCGAACCAAGTAGGACCAGCGCGGCTCAGCAGTTCATTCCGCTCGTGGAGGCGAACTTCCGCGAACCCGCGTGCAGAAACATTCACGTTGAACGAACTTGAAGTGCCATCGGTGAAGTTCAACTTAATCGTTACCGCGTTGGCCGCGGCGGTTGGGTTGTAGAAGTAGAGGTATTCGAAGAACTTATCGCCTGCCAATTTGGGATCGATGAAGGCATCGCCGAAGAGGAATCTCGTCCCCACGCCAGTAGCGGCGGTAGATGAATCTGCGTCACCCTGCTGATAGTTGGCACCGTTCACCGTGATGGGCAGGCTAGCCACGTACTTAAATCCGACTGGCTGACCATCGATCAGGCCAAAGTCGCTGTCGGTCAGGATCACCTGCCCACGCGCCTTGATGTCGAAGGTGCGAGAGAAATCAGGGAGGGCGCTGCGTAGGTAGGACCCGGTCAACGTAACTGTTACCGGTAAATCGTTGTTATTAAAGAAGATTGCCTCAGACTTGCTGAATGTCCCCTTGAAGAAGCTAGTGATCGCACCCGCCCGGCTGCCGATACCCGGCTCACCGATCAAGCCCCACGCGGCTTCGGCACCAATTTCATAATGGCTAAGCGAAGCAACCACACCCTCGAAAGCTGCTTGATTTGCAACAACGGTCGCCTTGGCGGTTAGCACGACGCTGAAGACGCCGCGCGGGAGATTATCGATGTCGTTGATTGCAAAGCCGCCGCGACGGAGCGCGCCAAAGGTTTTGGTCAAAGAGGCGGCGGGTTGATCGGTCTGGTAGGCGGTGATGGTAACATCAACGTCAAAGTTGCTGGGGTTGTAGAAGGTGATGAAGTCGAGGACGCTTCCATTATCACGCTCGACACGAGCAAAGTTCCACTGCGTGCTGACGCGTTCTGTAAAGGAATCGCCGATGCTGCTGCCGAAGTCGTAGTGGGCCAGGGTGGCACCCAGGGGCTGATCTGACTCGATTACAACGCTGTAAGGAGTGCCCTTGAGCACGCCCGCGGAGACAAAGCTGGTACCGTCGATGATAGTTACACCGCCGCGGCTGTTGGCTCCCACAGTGCCGTTGGCGATAACGGTCTGGGCTTGACCCATTTCGTAGCGGAGGTAGATCGTGTAGTTCACGGTAACGCCGTTAGGGTTGTCGATCGAAATGAACTCGCGGGTTTGGTCGGTTGCGAAGCCCTCTGGAAAGTAGAGATAGTTGACCACTGGCTGCGTGTTAATGCAGAGTTGGTAAGTTCCGACCGAATCACCCAGGCCATCAATCACAACATAATAGTTAGTATCGGCCGTTCCGACGAAGCTGAGGTTTGAGGCCACCCCGGCGTAGCCATCCGCATCGAACGCGACGCGAGAGGTAATCAGTTCGTTGGCTTGGTTATAGACGCTGACGGAGGCATCCAGTAGCGAGCCTTCGGGCGTTGTTAACTGAACGTAGATCCGGCCCGCTGCGGTGCTGCGGAAGCGGAAGAGATCCCGATCGCCAGCGACGTTGATCTGATCGTCAAAGCATCCGTCGCCGTTGCGAGCCAAGAGCGGCACAACGGTGGGATTGCTGAAGTCGATGGTGGTGGAATCGCTTCCACCTCCGCCGCCGGAACCTGTTGGACCCTGCACCCGCAAGCGATACTCGCCGGTGGGCGATGCGCCAGCCAAGGGGACGCGGGCTTCAACCAAAATGTAATACTTCACGTTAGCCGCGGCACCGGTGATAAGGACGGTAACCTCCTGCAGTGCGCTGGTGGCAAGCACCTGTGCAACTTGCGTGCCCCCACCCGAACCGTTGGCGATGAACACGGTTAGCTTGGGCGCGAAGCGTCCGTTGGTCGTATTAAACGGCGTGAGCGTAATAGTTTGATTACCGGCGATACGTGTCGTGAAGTTAAACAGATCGGTATCGTTGCTCGGGCTGATCAGCGCGTTGGCGGGATCACCGCCGAAGTCTCCGCCGATCTGACCAAGACCCGTCACCGATCCGAGCGTAATGGTCGCCTGGAGGTCGGAGATGGCCCATTCAGTGATATTGGGGTAATCATCCAACGGCGGGGCATTAACGCTAACGGTGTAAGCTCCAAAGTCTTCGGTGATTACGTTGGGGAAATCAGGATCATCAAAACCTTCAACGATAATGAAGTAGGTGGTGCCGCGAGCGGCATTAAACGCCAAGGTCGCCTGGAAGAAGATTTCGTTATCCTCACCGATTGACTGAGCGGGCAAACCCAACACATCTAGGATGATGTTGGCGTTGCCATCGACGATCGAAACCTTCGGACGCAGCAGACTTCCTGTTGGCCGGCTGATGATAACGGTGGCCTCGCCAGACGCGGGGGCAGTGAACCGGAATAGATCGCTATCGCCGATTTGCTCGATCACGCCGATCGCGTTACCGCGACCGGTGGTTGAGTCCAGCGTTATGCTGGTGGCGAGATTAAACTCGCCGGTGTCAAACGTGACGAACGGAGGGACCGTCGAACCGTCTGCGTGGTCGTCGGTGGGCTCAAAGCTGAGGTCCAAACGGTACCGACCGGTGGAGGCGAAGGAGTCAACGCCGCGCACCAAGACGTAGTAGTAAGGATACTCGCGGTCCTCAGGACCCGGCCCTTGTGGCGCAACGTCAATAATCCGTTCTGGAGCAACTGGGAAGAAGACCCCCGCCGTCTCCGCGCCAGCAGTGTTCGCGTTGGCGCCGATCCGGAGCAGTACGGGGCGGCCCGATGGATCCTCACTCACTTCGTAGATTTCAAGCCGCGGAGCGAGAGAAGAATCTAGGGCGGTGACTGTCGCCCTGAGTCGCTGGTAGGTAATTGCTTCAAACCGGAAGATATCGGTGTCGCCAGAAATTTCGATGTTACCGGTGGCTTCGCCGCTGCCCAGGAAGTCGAAAAGTTTGATGTCGGTCGCGTTCCAGAGCTTGCCGAAATCGGCGTGATCATCCAGGAACGGGGCGGTCGTAACCGAAAGGGCATAGGCTCCTTGACCGTTGTCCAGGCCATCAACAACGATCATGTATTCTTCGCTGGTTTGAGCTGCGGTGGTGACGGTCAACCGGCCGCCAGCGCCGGGCTGGCCGTCGGCGACAAACACAGGCCCGAGGTTTGGATCAATGAAGAAGACTCGCAACTGTGCGTTGAGCGCAGACGGCGCATCGCTCAGCACGATTGAAAGGGCCCCCCCACCGGGCACGATGAAGCGGAATACGTCTGTGTCGTTGGGCTTGATCGGGGTATCGTTGATGACCCCGCTGATACCGCCAAGTCCATTGTCAGCGACATTAATTACAGTGGCGAGAACCGCTGTTGCAGGGAAACTCGCGACCGCATCGGCGTGATCGTCTACCACAGACAGGTTGTCAAAGTCGATGTCCTGCTGGAGCTGGGGCATCGCGTTGACAATGAGAACATAACTCCCCGTGGCGGTACCGAAGTCGATCTCTCGGCTGACGTTAGCGACGCGCAATGCGGGGTCAGCGGGGGTTGGGAGGCTGTAGCGCTGGCCGCTCTCGACCTGGATGAAGTACTGCTTGCCTGATTCAACACTAATTACGATGCGGGAGTCGCGTCGCTGGAAGGTGGCTGAGGTGGAGCCGGAGCTAAAGGTTTGAAATGGCCCGGAAATTGCGACCTGGTCGTTGTTGTAACCTAACTGCTGGAAATCGTTGTCAAAGATCCGGAGCGCGCCGTCGAACCGGCTGGTGTAATTCTTGGTCAAGGGGGTAAAAACATTACCGATCTGCTGCCCGTACTCGTCGGGGATGCCCGTGGTGCCCAAGCGGATCTCGGCGGTGCCAGTAAACTCGGCGCGGAAGGAATACAAGTCCGTGTCGGTGAGCGTGGAGATATTGCCCAGATCAAACGCAAAGTTGTACCGCGCGTTGAGAGAGGGCGTCACGTGCATCGACTTGGTGGAGTTCCCGTGGAGCGGCTGCGTCGAGGAGAGAACGAAGTTCGTCCCGTCACCGGTCGCGAGCGCGTTGTTGATCCTGATTGCCCTAACGAAAGAGCCTTCGATGGGCTCACTATTAAAATCGGCGTTGATATCGTCGGGCACGCCGTTGCCCACGGTGGCGGGTGCGATTGGCAAGTCAGGGGGCAGCGCGTCTGCGGTTACCCTTAAGTTATATCTGCCCTCACCGAATGCGGGCTGACCATTGCCGCCCGGTCCGGCAGAAATTTCAATGTAATATGTCTCACCGCCCCAGACCTGAATACCTTCCAGGGTAAAGTCCTGGGCGACACCGAAGGAGAAGTCTATCATGCCCGCCGGATCAGGAAATGGCGGGGAAATCGTGTTGCTGCCGGGCCGATCAAATCCATAGACGATGTTAAAGTTAGAATCATAAACCCGCACGAACGTGTTCAAGAACGCACCGCTGGCGGGAGAGACGGTGATCGATAGCCGCGTGGC